>TBL_comb47_HYPODRAFT_10000822_pt1 | contig 40750 bp, 28 predicted proteins | sample TroBogypolimnion_40_FD_10682 | JGI IMG/M metagenome (IMG submission 10682)
CCGCAAACAACCTGTCCATGACGGTTTAATTGATGTAGATCTACTTCTATGTGATAATCAGGCATCTGAATAGTTTAAAGTTTCAAGTTTGAGTCCACTCTGAAAACCCTCTAATCAACATTAAACGCGAAGACATGAAGAAACGAAGTAATACAACATGTTGAGCAACTTTGTTTTATAAAATTTAATTCTTTGCGTCTTTACGCCTTCGCGTTAATATTGACTTTTCGGTGCAGACACAGGTTTCAGGTTAACTGTCATCTTCCCCATATTTGTAGGATTCGATAATCGAATTGAGCATTTCTTCAGTCATCGAAGCATTGTCCCCAAGCAGGAAAGCAATTTTCTGTACCGTTTCCAGATTATGCCGGTTCACCCTTTGTGCACGGCTGATGATTTCTTCGCGAACCAGAGAAGGCGCTGACATATCCCGCAACAGGGCTCCCACTACCCGGTGTTTGTAAATCGTAATTACCGAAACATGCAGTAGCTTGTTCTGAATACGAAGATCCCGTTCAATGGCATTCTCTCCTGAAATCATCGTAGTGGTGAACATCTTGAAAATAACATCTGGTACCAGTTCCTTCAGGTCCGCACCATGTAGACCCGGTATGGTATCATAAAGTTCTTCTATTTCAGTCCCCAAAAGCTTTGCAAAGGCTTCGTTCGAATCAATTACTTTAAATTCACTATCAATAATTATAATTCCAGCCCTGATTTTATGCATCATTGCCGAGGCAATCACTGTTGCCTCACGTGCTTTTTCTAACTTTCGTTCAGCTTTCTTACGCTCGGTAATGTCGAAGATCGAGCCGACTATTCCAATGATCTCATTTTTATCGTTACGAATGACTGCCTTATTGAAGACCACATCATGCAAAACACCTGAGGTATCCTTGAATTTTGTTTCATAAATCTGGTCCCCCGGGCTGTCAAGTAATTCCTGATCGCGCTGGGCATATATAACGGCAATCTCATCCGGTTGTATGTCAAAGACCGTTTTCCCAATGATTTGTGACTTGGTCAATCCAAGCAGTTTCTCCTGCGCAAGGTTACAGGCAACATAAATTCCTTTCAGGTCGCGGTAAAAGATTGGAATGGGCAATGCATCAATAATCTTTTGATGCAGTTCAGGATCATCTATAAATCCCTGGTTAATCAGATTTTCTTCGTAAATCATAGGGCTTGAATTTCGAACTTAAATTACAAAACCATTCTGGATTATTCAACATTATTTTACAATTTCTGAAAGGTCTCCAGATGCTTGGATCTTAGCAATTCCTGTCATCAGATTTCGTTACCTAAAAACAATCTAAATTAGAATAAAACCTGCTGATTTGCATTACTTTCTGGTATTTTTTCCTGAATTTAGCGAATGATGATAAAAATTAGTGATTTACGATTTTAAACTCCTGATATTTAGTAACTGAAAGCTTCATAAATCCAGTAAATTATGAATAAAATAAAAAACAGGGCTGACTTAAGGAAATTACAGTCTGAAGTTCAGTCAAAAATCAGATTAAGAGAAGACGTCAACCATCCCGGAAATGTAGTTCAGATCAAAGTCTCCATGTCCACCTGCGGTATTGCCTCAGGTGCGAAAGAAACGATGAACTTTTTCACCAGCGAACTCAATCACCAGGGAATTGATGCCCTGGTGACACAGACAGGGTGCATGGGATACTGTTATGCAGAACCTACCATAGAGCTTACCATTCCCGGAGCACTGCCTGTAGTTTATGGTTTCGTAAACAGAACCAAAGCTTTGGAAATTATTGAAAAACATATTAAGCTGAATGAAATGGTCGATGGTATTATTCCGGTGACTTATTCAACAATCGAGATTTAAATCCTTCAAACGGACGACTATGGCTGAATTCAATATGCATATCCTTGTATGTGGTGGTATCGGATGCAAGGCTTCACAAAGTGAACTCATCAAAACGAATTTCAAAAGCCTTCTCAATGAATACGGTCTGGCCGATGAGATACAGGTATTATTAACCGGATGTTTTGGAATTTGTGGAAAGGGTCCTGTTGTGAAAATTTTACCCGATAACACCTTCTATACTCAGGTTACCCCTGAAGATGTGGCTGAAATCGTTGACGAACATATCATTAAAGGCCGAAAAGTTGAGCACTTACTATATAAGGATCCCGTAACCAATGAACCGGTTATTGATTCGAACGGGACAAATGTTTATAAGAAGCAGATCCGCATCGCCCTGCGTAACTGCGGATTTATCAATCCTGAAGACATTGAAGAATACATCGGCCGTGATGGTTATAGTGCCCTTGGAGATTGCCTGACTGTTAAAACTCCGGACGAAGTCATCCGTATCATCAAGGATTCAGGTCTTCGGGGACGTGGAGGCGGTGGTTTCCCGACCGGTTTGAAATGGGAACTGACTCGAAAAGCAGTAAGTGATCAGAAATATGTCGTTTGCAATGCCGATGAAGGTGACCCCGGTGCATTTATGGATCGATCAGTCCTTGAAGGTGACCCGCATTCTGTACTCGAATCGATGGCAATCTGTGGTTATTGCATCGGTGCGGATAAAGGATTGATATACATTCGAGCCGAATACCCCCTGGCCATTGAACGGTTGAAAATCGCAATCAACCAGGCCCGTGAATATGGTTTACTTGGAGACGATATCCTCGGTACCGGATTTAATTTTGATGTTGAAATCCGTTATGGCGCCGGAGCGTTTGTTTGCGGTGAAGAAACTGCCCTGATTCATTCCATGGAAGGAAAGCGCGGTGAGCCCTCCGTAAAGCCCCCGTTTCCCGCTGAAAAGGGATACAACGGCAAGCCGACCAATGTGAATAATGTGGAGACTTTTGCAAATATCCCGGTGATCATCAACAAGGGAGCCAAATGGTTTTCTTCAATCGGTACGGCTCATTCAAAGGGGACCAAAGTATTTGCCCTGGCCGGGAATATCAATAACGTAGGCCTGATTGAGGTCCCGATGGGTATTACTCTTCGTGAAATCATCTATGACATTGGTGGCGGAATAAAGGATGGACGCGAATTCAAGGCTGTTCAAACGGGTGGCCCATCCGGAGGGTGTCTCACCAAATCGTTCCTCGATACACCCATCGATTACGACAATCTTCTGGCGGCAGGTTCAATGATGGGGTCAGGCGGGATGATTGTTCTCGATGATTCGAATTGTATGGTGGCCATCGCCAGGTTTTACCTTGAATTTACGCTCGATGAATCCTGTGGAAAGTGCACTCCCTGCCGTATTGGCAACAAACGGCTCCATGAGATTCTTGTAAAAATCACCGAAGGAGAAGGTAAACCGGAGGACCTTAATCGACTGAGAATGCTCAGCAATGTCATTAAAGATACTTCGCTTTGCGGACTTGGACAAACTTCCCCAAATCCAGTACTTTCAACGCTTGATAATTTTCATGACGAATACCTCGCTCACGTCACCTCTTCTTCCTGTCCGGCTGGTCAGTGTAAAGCCCTGGTTCATTACACCATTGACAATGAGAAATGTACCGGTTGCACCCTTTGCTTCAGAAACTGTACTGTCGGTGCTATTTCAGGTGAAAAACGTGGTCCACATTACATTGACCAGACCTTGTGCATCAAGTGCGGGGTATGCTTCGAGAAGTGTAAGTTTGATGCTGTATTAATCGGATAAATGGAATATCTTATGGAAATGATAAATCTCACCATCGATAACAAACCGGTAGTTGTACGCAAAGGAACTACTTTACTGAAGGCTGCCTCCAGCATTGGCATCGATATCCCGACGCTTTGTTATATGCAACTGGAAGATATGAATATTGAGAATAAACCGGGCGGTTGCCGTGTCTGCGTGGTAGAAGTCAAAGGCCGTAGAAATCTGGCCCCGGCTTGCTGCACCGAAGCTTCCGAAGGGATGGAAGTGAGTACACACACGATCAGGGCCATCAATGCCCGCCGTACCGTGGTCGAACTGATTTTGTCCGATCACCCGGCTGATTGTCTTATCTGTGCCAAGTCGGGCAACTGCGATCTGCAAAATATGGCTCAGCACCTGGGAGTCCGGCAGATTCATTACAAGGGCGAACAATCTATGTACCGGGAGGATACCTCACCAGCCATCATTCGCGAGATTAATAAGTGTATCATGTGTCGTCGCTGCGAAATGATGTGTAACGAGGTACAGACTGTAGGAGTACTTTCTGCTGTTAACCGTGGTTTTCAGGCCGTCGTAGCCCCTGCCTTTGAAATGAACCTCGATCATTCGGTTTGTACTTATTGTGGACAATGCGTCGCCGTATGTCCTACCGGGGCGCTTACTGAAGATGACCAGACCGGCGCAGTGATCCGTGCTCTTTCTGATCCATCGAAAACCGTCATTGTGCAAACAGCTCCTGCCGTTCGGGCTGCTTTAGGTGAGGAATTTGGTATGCCTGCTGGTACTCTGGTTACCGGGAAGATGGTTGCCGCTTTGCGACGTTTGGGATTTAACTACGTATTTGATACCGATTTTGCTGCTGACCTTACTATACTTGAAGAAGGCACAGAACTACTTAATCGCTTGTCGGCCTATATGAATGGTGATAAGAATGTAAAATTGCCCATCCTGACCTCCTGCTGTCCAGCCTGGGTGAAATTCTTCGAACATCAGTTTCCTGAACTGAAAGATATCCCATCGACAGCACGTTCACCCCAGCAGATGTTTGGCTCGATTGCAAAGACCTATTTCGCCAATAAAATTAAGGTCAAGCGAGAGAACCTGGTGGTGGTATCTATCATGCCTTGTGTAGCCAAGAAATATGAAAGCAGCCGCCCCGAATTTTCTGTCAATGGTAATCCGGATGTTGACTTCGCACTTACTACACGAGAACTGGCTCGTCTGATCAAACTGGGCAACATTGATTTCAACATCCTTCCCAATGAGGATTTCGACCAGCCGTTGGGTGAATCGACCGGAGCTGCAGTGATTTTTGGAACAACGGGCGGAGTTATAGAGGCTGCCGTGCGTACCGCCTACGAAGTATTTACAGGTAAGACCCTGGCACGGGTTGATTTCGAAGAACTCAGGGGAATGGAAGGATTACGCAAGGCAACTATCGATTTTAACGGAACGCCAATCCATATTGGTATCGCCCATGGTTTGGGAAATGCCCGTAAACTGCTTGAAGAGATACAGGCAGGAAACAGTGAATTCCATGCCATCGAAATCATGTCCTGTCCGGGTGGCTGTATCGGTGGGGGAGGACAGCCTTATCACCATGGCGATGCCGAAATCCTGAAGAAACGTCAGCGTGCAATCTATTCTGAGGATACCAATAAGACCATCCGGAAGTCGCACGAAAATCCATACATCATCAAACTATATGAAGAATTCCTGGGTGCCCCGATGAGCGAACTGTCGCACCATCTACTGCACACCAAGTATTTCGATAGAAGTTAGAAATCAGGAAAGTGGAAAGAGGAAAAGTGAAATGGAGTTAATGGGAACATGAGAATGTGGGAAAATGGGAAGATGCATGTTATGGTTTTTAAAACAAACCTTATGTTTTGTCTATAAACCTTAGTAGCATTGGACAATCCCCCTGATCAACAACATTATTAACCTTATCAGGATGAAATTTGAATGTGTTAATACAATAGAAAATAGAAAATAGGAAAAGGGAATGATTTCTCCCGTCGGCTAAAGTCAGACGGCAAAGAATATTACTATCTTTAATGAATAGTATTGATAATAGAAGAGTTATCCTTTGCCGTCTGGCTTCAGCCGACGGTCAGGTGGAATATAAGGAAAAAAGAATGAGTCAATAAGATATAGTTAGTCATTCACCGTAAAACCAATATTGATGAAACAGAAAATTCACATTGAAAGTATTATTACCGCATCCAATGCTGTAATCTCAATTTCCTTTTTCCTCTTTCCCTTTTACTGTTTCCTGATGACTAATGACTTTTTCACAATGACCATCAATAGCATTACAAACCACTAACAACCATCACTATGCCAGGAATAAAACTTTCAGAAAAGACCATCAGACAGATTAAGACCATCTGTTCAGATTTTGGAAATCAGGGAAGTGAACTGATTAATGTTTTGCATCAGGTTCAGGGGAAATTGGGCTATCTGCCTGCCGAGGTGCAGGAAGTGATTGCCAAAGAACTGGACGTCTCGGTCGCCCGGGTTTATGGAGTGGTTACCTTCTATTCCTTCTTTACGATGATCCCCATGGGTGAACATCCCATCTCCATCTGCATGGGAACGGCCTGCTATGTGCGGGGATCAGAACAGGTGCTGGCCGAGTTTAAACGACAGTTAAGCATCGAAGTTGGACAATCCACCGCCGACAATAAGTTCTCGCTTAATTGCCTTCGCTGTGTGGGTGCCTGCGGTTTGGCCCCCGTGGTGATGGTTGGCGACAAAGTGTATGGGCGTGTTTCCCCGCAGATGGTAAAAAGCATAATCGCCGAATACAAGGAAGGTTTTGTTCGTGAATCCAAAACTGCCTGAAATTAATGAGCGAATGATATCAAGTCAGTGTCAGTGCTACGTACCTTTAAACCGTGGAAAATAATCATGATCTACCATACTATCTGTGCAATGCACCTCAAAAGCCGCGTTAGCGGTGACAATATGGTAGAAGGTAGAATGCAGCTGCAAAAAAGCCGCGTTAGCGGTGACACATTAATCTGAAATCACGGCAATCCCGTAGTTATTATTTAGATTTGCAATACAATTATCAAAGAGGACCAAAGAAGAACAAACATTTTTATTACCTCACAAAACCACATATGATTCGCATTCTACTTTCTGTTTTTCTTTTCTGCCTGATCCCTTTTCTCGCACCGGCACAGTCCGCGATCGTAAAAGAAACCTACAAAACCGAGACCAATATTCCCTACCGTTCAGGGGATAATTTGGACGAGTATATGAAAGAACGTTGCAAATTGGATCTTTACCTGCCTGAAAATACCAGTAACTTCATCACTGTCGTTTGGTTTCATGGGGGTGGATTAACCGAAGGAGAAAAGTTAATTCCCGAACGTCTGAAGAACCAGCACCTGGCAGTGGTTGCCGTGAATTACCGTCTGAGCCCTAAGGTGAAAAGTCCGGCTTTCATTGATGATGCTGCGGCTGCGGTAGCCTGGGTATTCCAGAACATCGGCAATTACGGAGGCGATCCGAAGAAAATCATCGTTTCGGGTCATTCGGCAGGAGGTTACCTGGCTGCTATGATTGGGCTCGACAAACAATACCTGGCCGCTTTCGGTATTGACGCCAACTCGATTTATAAACTGGTGCCTTTCAGCGGACAGATGATCACCCATTTTGTAATCCGCAAAGAGCGGGGCATCCCCGATACCCAGCCTGTGATCGATCAGATGGCACCACTTTTCCAGGTCCGTGCCGATGCTCCTCCCTTGTATTTAATTACCGGCGACCGTGAACTCGAGATGCTGGGTCGCTACGAAGAAAATGCATACATGTGCCGGATGATGAAACTTGCAGGACATAAGCATACCACCCTTTACGAACTCGATGGCTTCGATCACGGCGGAATGGCCGAACCCGCCTTTGATCTGTTACTAAAGATTATCCGCAAGGAATAAATTTGTTGTTAATTTGGAGCTCTACCCTTCGAATCGTAAAGTAATTCCCTGACGTTTCATTTCATATTTTCCAGTGTTTGTTAACTCTGCTTCTGCTTTTCGCAGGACTTTGAATAGGCATGATCAAAACTGTCCCATTGAATTGATGGCTCTGCAAAAGGACATTTCCCAAAGTGACAGATCTGAAGAATGTCACAGTAAACCAAAACATGTTTAAATCGTATATGGACAGCATACAACTTCTACACACTCCTGATAATTTCATATTTATTTCATTGCTATCTGTATAAAAATCTCTATATAAAGATAGATAGAAGACAACTAGAAGCCAGATGATAAGAAGCGTTCCATGATCAGATTTAGTCTTGTTACAGATCTAAGACACTAATAGTAAAAACTTTTGTTGTCTGTAATAAAGGTCATATTTGATGCTTATGCTTAATTATTCTGATACTCAGAGCAATAAATATGTCGTATAACACCTCAAATATCAATTATTCTGACTGATACCTCTAGTTTATCTCTTACGACTTAACTAAATTTATGGGTATTGATATTGATATTGATATTCACTTCATTCATAAACTCTTCTTCACATGAATCCAGTTTCTGATCTTATTAAAGACCTGGCTGACCAACATGGACGAAACAGGCATAATCTGCTTCCGATCCTCCAGGGAGTTGTTGAGCAGGAGAAATACCTGTCGGAATATTCAATGATCGAAATCGCACGTGAGCTCGATCTTCCTGCTTCTGAAGTTTTCGGTACGGCTACCTTCTATTCTTTTCTGGAACACCAGAAAATGGGCAAATACATTATTCGTATCTGCAAAACCATTACCTGCTCTATGAAAGGGAAAAATCAGGTATTGCTGGCCATCGAAGACATGCTTAAGATAAAGGTCGGTGAAACCACTCCCGATGGAAATTTTTCTCTCCTTCAAACCAATTGTCTTGGATTTTGCCACAAGGCTCCCGCCATGCTGGTGAACCATGAGGTTTATACTGATCTGACTCCGGAAAAGGTCAATGAGATTTTAAACTCGTACCTGAAAAAGAAATAAGGAGGGAGGAATTATGGCAACCAGTTATCAGCTAAAAAGAGCCGATTTCATCTTTAAAAATGAAAACGATTGGGAAGAAGTGCTGAGCAAAAGCTTCAGCAGGACTCCCCAGGAACTGATTAATGAACTGATCAGCTCGGAGTTGAAGGGCAGGGGTGGGGCAGGATTTCCAACCGGCCTGAAGTGGAAGCTTACTGCCGAAGTAGAAGCCGACACCAAATATGTTATCTGCAATGCCGATGAGGGAGAACCCGGAACGTTCAAAGATCGTGAAATTCTATCCATGGTTCCATTTAAGGTGTTGACCTCCATGGCTGTTTGCGGATATGTGATAGGGGCTAAGGAAGGCTATATTTATCTGCGTGGCGAATACTTTTTCCTGCTTCCGGAGTTGAATAAAGCCATCAGCGAGTTTGAATACTATTGCAAAGAGACCAATATAGATTTTACCATACGGATCTTTATGGGCAGCGGTGCCTACATCTGTGGCGAAGAAACCGCCCTTTTCGAATCGATGGAGGGTAAACGGGGCGAACCACGTAATAAACCCCCATTTCCGTCCAATTCGGGTTATATGGGCAAGCCAACTGTCATTAATAATGTAGAGACGCTGGCCCACACCTATACGATCTTTAAATACGGGGCCAAGCGGTTTTACGATCTTGGCGTTCAGTATTCCCGTGGATCAAAGCTGTTTTCGGTTTCAGGTGATACGCCTAAACCCGGAATCTATGAACTTGAACTTGGTATGAGCCTTGCCGATTTTGTGGAAGAGTTTGGTGATGGAGACACCAAGGCCGTGCAGGTTGGCGGTGCGTCGGGTTTTCTGGTTCCCCGCAAACGATTTTCAGAAACGGCCATTGGGTTCCAGGGTAAGCTGATCGGGATTTCATTGCCTACCGGGGGATCAATGATGCTTTTCAATAGTTCACGGTCAATGTTCAACGTGCTTGATAACTATCTTGAGTTTTTCCGGGAAGAATCGTGTGGACAATGTACACCTTGTCGTGTTGGTTGTCAGCAATTGCTCAAGGGTATCAAGGCTGTAAAGCGTGGTGAAAAAAATGCAAGGTACCTGGATAAATTGCTTCGGTTGACCGAAACCATGAAATTAACTGCCAAGTGTGGTTTGGGACAATCGGTGGCCAATTCGTTCTCTTCGATTGTTGAAAACTTCAGGGAAGAAATGATATACTAATTTTGTAAAATTAACTGCAATGGCTAAAACAATCAAAATAAGTATCAATGGTATTTTTGTTGAGGTAGAACCGGGAACAACAATTCTGAATGCTGCTCAGCAGGCAGGAATCCTTATCCCAACCCTATGCTATCACAAAGACCTTTGTATCGCTGGGAATTGCCGGGTTTGTGTAGTTGAGATTGCCGGGCAGAAGCGACTCGCGGCTGCATGTGCTACGCCTTGCGAGGAAGAGATGGAAATCTTTACCAATTCGCTGAATGTACATCACTCCCGAAAGCAAATCATTGAACTTTTGCTGTCAGAACACAATGCCGACTGCACCAGTTGTTACAAAAACGGAAGCTGCGAATTACAGAAATTGGCATCAGATTATAAGATATTGAAACAGGACTTTATTCCCCTCGTTCCTTTTAAAAACTATTCAATTGACAAGTTATCACCTGCGATCATTAAAGATGATAGCAAATGCATCCGTTGTCAGCGATGCGTAAGAACCTGTGAAGAATTGCAGGGGGTTAATGCCCTGACGGTTGCCTATAAAGGTGACCACATGAAAATCACCACATTTTTTGAGAAATCGATAAACAATGTGGTTTGTTCCACCTGCGGGCAATGCATCAATCACTGCCCGACCGGGGCATTGGTCGAACGAAATTACATTGAAAAGGTGTGGGATGCTATTTCTGACAAAACCAAACATGTGATTGTCCAGACTGCACCGGCAGTTCGTGTGGGTCTTGGAGAAGAGCTTGGCCTGAAACCCGGAAGTCATGAGACCGGTAAAATGGTGGCTGCCCTTAAGCGGTTGGGCTTCGATGCAGTGATGGACACTGACTTCACGGCCGACCTGACCATTATGGAAGAAGGAACAGAATTGCTAATGCGGCTGAAGGGTGCTTTAGTCGATCATGATCCAGAGGTAAAACTCCCAATGGCAACCTCCTGTTCTCCAGGGTGGATTAAGTATATTGAGCACATGTATCCTGATTATCTGGGACATCTGTCGACCTGCAAATCACCGCAGCAAATGTTTGGGGCTCTGGCCAAAACCTATTATGCCAAAGCAAGGAACCTTGATCCTGAAACCATTGTTTCCGTTTCAATAATGCCATGTACGGCCAAGAAGTTTGAAGCCAACCGGCCGGAGATGAGCGACAGTGGCTATCGTGATGTGGATTATGTGTTAACTACCAGGGAACTGGCAATCATGATCAAGCAGGCTGGTCTTGATTTCATGAAAATGGAAGATGCACATTTCGATCGTTTAATGGGTGAATCAACCGGAGCAGGGGTCATCTTCGGCGCTACCGGCGGGGGGATGGAAGCTGCATTGCGTACGGTCTACGAACTGGTTACCGGTAGGGAAGTACCATTTAAGAATCTTGACATTACACCGGTTCGTGGCATGGAAGGGGTAAAGGAGGCTACGATTAAAATTGAAAACCCATTGGAACAGTGGGTGTTTCTGGAGGGGGTTGAATTGAAATGTGCCGTTGCACACGGTCTTGTAAATGCCAAACGAGTGATGGATTCGATCCGAAGCGGAGAGGTGAGTTATCATTTTGTAGAGATAATGGCCTGCCCCGGAGGTTGTTTGGGTGGAGGCGGGCAACCCATTCCAACCAGTCCTGAAATTCGTCGTAAACGTGCGGAAGCCATTTATGCTGAAGATGAAGGAATGCCTTTAAGGAAATCTCATCTGAATCCGGAAGTTATAAAGATTTATAAGGATTTTCTGGAGCATCCATTAGGAGAGAAATCTCACCATCTTTTGCACACTCATTATACGGAGAGAGAAAGATTTTAAAAGAATGGTCCGGTCTTTGCCGGACTTTCTTATTTTTGAGAAATGGAACATCAAATCTCGATTGCAAGTCAGTTGGGGTCCCTGATCTTAAAATCAGACGGACTGTCAATTACCGGTATATCTTTTGAAGAAAAGAGCATTAAGGAGCAAAATACATGCGAAGTTCTGGAACGATGCAAACAACAGCTTGAGAGGTATTTCTCCGGGGTAACAAAGGTCTTTGATTTGCCGCTTCATCCTGAAGGGACTGAATTTCAGCGCAGAGTATGGAATGAACTGCTGAAAATACCTTATGGAGAAACCATCACCTACATGGAATTGGCAGTCAGGCTTGGCGATGCTAAAGCAATCAGGGCGGTTGGCACTGCCAACGGAAGAAATCCGATAGCAGTGATCATTCCCTGTCACCGGGTAATTGGCGCAGGCAATAAGCTGACCGGATATGCTGGTGGAATTTGGCGTAAGAAACTATTACTTGAACTCGAAATGAAATACAATCCTTCCAAATTAACCTTATTCTAAATGACAAGAGAACCTTTAAGTTTAATTTATGAAGCGTGTGTTGACTCGCTTGAAGATGCTATCGGCGCACAATTGAGAGGAGCCAGCCGTATAGAATTATGCTCTGCACTTGATCAGGATGGCTTGACCCCATCGGTGGAATTAACCAGAAAGTGCATTGAAATGTTAACCATTCCGGTTATGGTGATGATACGCCCAAGGAGAGGTAATTTCGTTTATTCTGAGGCTGAAATTCAACAGATGGAAATTGACATCGCTCACTTTAAAGTAGTCGGCATTGCCGGTGTAGTTTTTGGTTTGCTAAACGAACTTAATTTCATAGATGTAGAAAATACCTGTCACCTTGCAAAGCTGGCCTTTCCGTTGGAGGTTACGTTTCATAAAGCCATTGATTTCACTCCTGACTTGCTTAAAGCCTTTAAGGAATTGAATTCGATTGAAGGCATTACACGTGTTCTGACATCTGGTGGCATGGACACCGCCTGGAATGGCAGGGAGGTCATTAAGGCCATGTATGATCTTCCTGAAAGACGCATAAAAATTATTGCTGCAGGAAAGGTTGTTCCTGAGAACAGGGTCCAAATTGCAGCGTTTACAGGAGTAACTGAATTACACGGTAAAAAGATCGTTTAGAAGATAACATACCGTTTGTAAACCACCTTGTATTAAAGGCTTGTCTTGCTAAGTCTAAGGCTCCCTGGCCAGTTAATTATCCTGCTATTTTTACTACTTCGGGGATGCTCACAGCATCAGATTTATAGTAGATTATTCTCTAATGTTAATTTAATGGAATATATTAGTCTTGTAGTCGAAAAATAACTATCAATTCTCTTCTTGCTTTTATAAAATGCTTAAAATTGCTCTCACAAATAACACTTTAAGTATTCTAAGAAAACAATTACTATGAAAACAATTAAACAAATCTCAATCCTGATGTTTATTCTGCTGATATCACTTTATGGATCGGCACAAATAACTCAACTAGAAAATAAAACTCTGTACAAAGCATTTGAAATGTCAGTCAGTGAAGGGCTGAATCTTCAGGCAGAAGCAAAAGTTGGTATCAGACCTGTCTATGGTATTTTCGGAATAGGGACTCAGTTCCTTTCATCAGATTACAAATGGGCTTTTGGTATGGGAATTGGTACTCACCTGATGAAACAGGAGAAACAATCGTTGAACCTTGAATACATGATTTACCATGTCAATCAGAATGATGTCTGGACTGATAATTTCAACAATTATCAACAGATTAAACTTTTATACAGCAAGCGCATCGGGAAAATAATCAGTATTTTCGGGGGTCCGACTGTCAATTTAAACATTGCAGAGAATAAGGAAAGCTTTGGCCATACTTTTGAAAGCACCTTTGCTCCTTATGATATATATACTCATGTTGGTGATAGCCATACAGCTAAAGGCTGGATCGGTTTTACTTTGGGTATCAGGTTTGATAAATAAAATTGAAAAAGAGAAAAAGGGTCCTGAAACAAGTTCAGGATGACAGGAAAAAGTAATAAGGATGATTTAATAAATAAGCCCTGCAGGTTGCAATAACCTGACAGGGCTTAATTTTTTATAATCCTGTACTGATTCTTTATTAAAGGTTTTCGCCGTAGGAGAATCCTTTACGCATTGGTTCTCTAAGGTATGGGTCCAGTTCAGGATGATTGGTTACTTTCATATTTTTGGCGTCATATTCGATGCGTGTGTTAAAGCGTTGTGCTAAAACTCCGGTAAGTGCCATTTCTACTAATTTTGTGGAATAATCGAAGTTTGACCCAGGCAGTGTTCCGTTCTTAATCGCTTCAACCCACTCGCGCTGAGGGTTTTCTTCGAATGTCCGGGGAATTGTCTGTGCTGGTAGATTCTTTTGAAATTCTTTCCATTCCTCATCTTTCATCAACAGACGCGGATCGTTTGGTCGACCACCCGTCATCATACAATGTTTATCCCCAACCATGATCATCCCGGTACCGGGAAGTTTTTCCAGATTCCATTCCGGACGGATCACCGGTTTGAGCCCACCTTCGTGCCAACGCATGGTTACCGGAACTTTTGTTCCCCGTTGAGGAAAATCCCAACGTATTACTGATTTATCGGGCACGAAGCCGGTATCCGTTACAGGTGATTTGAATTCAGCTTCAACCACATCAGGCATTCCCAAATCTAACGACCAGAAAGGTCCGTCGAGCGTGTGACAACACCAATCGCCCAGTTCGCCGTTTCCAAAGTCGAACCAGCTACGCCATGTTTTTGGTACATAAACTTCATTATAGGGACGGAAAGCCGCAGGTCCAACCCATAAGTTCCAGTCCAGCCAGGCAGGAACTGGTTGTTCAGACGGTGGAAAGCTATCAGGTTTATTGAAATATTTTCCTTTGCCGAAATCCGGTCCGTCGAACCAGGCGATTACTTCAGTGACATTACCTAAAAGACCGGCATCGTACCACTCTTTCATTAGGCGAATGCCGTTTGTAGCATGTCCCTGATTGGCCATCTGGGTAATAACTCCATAGTGTTTAGCTGCTTTTTGGAGCGTGCGCAACTGCCAGATATTGTGTGCAAGCGGCTTTTCAACAATAACGTGTTTCCCCAATTCCATTGCAGCCATTGCTGCTGGGAAATGAGAATGATCGGGAGTACACACCATGACAGCATCAATTTCCTTGTGCATCTGGTCAAACATGACTCTATAATCCTTAAAGCGTTTCGCTTTTGGCATTGCCCGAAACGCATCTGCAGCCCTGTTGTCATCTACATCACAGATTGCAACAATATTCTCGTTCCACTTAGGGTCTTTTTGATTGATCATTTTACTCCAATTCGACATCCCCTGACCACCAATGCCAATGACTGCTATATTTAGTCGATTAGATGGTGAGCAGCTCATCAGGTTGGGAATAAAAATCGCACCTGCAGTAAACGCTGATGCCGTTTTAAGAAAATCTCTTCTGGTTGGTTTCATGTTGGTATATACTTGATTAATTTTAGGTCTCTAAAAATAGATAAAGTAAACCGGATAGCAATCGGAAAATTGTTTTAGATTTCAGGAAGCGAAGAATAGATTTAATCTCTCCTTTTGTAATGCAGCGAATCACCCCAATCGTCGTATCCAATCTCACAACCTGCCAATTCAATGCGGGCTTCCAAACAGTTTCTGCACAATTCAGCATCCTCATCCAAACAAGGTTTGTCTTCGTATAATTGATATTCTCTCCGGTAATCACAGGGTGTAAGGTTTGGCATGAGGATATTGGCTCCTATTGTCAGCGCTTTTTCCCGACCGACAGGATCTATCGCCTGCAATGCAGTTGCAGCGGCTATATTAATATCCGGCATCAGTAATCTTAGGCTTGCCACCATTTTTAGTGCAAGGTCAAAACGTTCCTGTTTCGTTTTAATTAATTTCCTGTATTCGTAAAGAGGAGTGTCCTCGTGTTCAATGTACGGTCCCATTCCAACCATATCGACATCCAGTGCTTTAAAAGATAACAGATCGTCTGCCAGATCATCGAAGGTTTGAAACGGCAATCCAATCATCACACCGGTTCCAACCTGATAACCACTTTCTTTTAAATCTCTGATGGCCTGAACACGTCGCTCATAACTGTGAAAATCATTATCCGGATGGATTTTCCGGTACAATTCAGGATTAGAGCTTTCTATACGTAGTAAATATCGGTGGGCTCCGCTTTGACGCCATTGATTGTAGGTTTCTATCGATTGTTCTCCACACGAAAGCGTAATTCCCAATTCATTATTTGAGAGTTCCTTGATTTTCTGAAGTAACAAATCAATACGTTTCACAAATGAGGGTGATGAGATTTCACCTGACTGCAAAACAACTGAGCCAAACCGGTTGAGCCAGGCAATGCGGCATGCTTCCAGGATTTCATGATCACTCAAATCGTAACGAACCACTTTTTTATTGCTTTTCCTGATTCCGCAATACAAACAATCCTTGGCACATTTGTTCGAGAATTCAACTAATCCACGGAAATACACCTTTTTTCCAACTGTTTGTAATTTAACAGACTGAGCTCGTTGAAAGAGTTGCTGTCGTTCATCACCCTCTGCATGCAATAGCATAGACAGTTCATCTCGGGTGAATTCTTTGTTTTGCAGTATGTCTGAAAATGATTTCATTATCGGCTAAGATACAAATTTTGAAGTTAAGCAATGTTGCATGGTGAAAGGATTCTCTTTTCATGATTGAAGATAAATATATAAAATCTTTAGAGTTACTGATGTTGTTAGAACAATCTAACTATCTTTGTCAAATGGATAAACTGGTTGAGATAATCGCAAAGCTTTCCCGTGAAATAGGGTTAACAGAAGAAGCTGCCAAAGAGCAGTTTAATTTTAAGGAGCTAACCCTTACTCAAATGAATTACATGGAAATGATTAATCAGCTACACAATCCTAACCTCACTGAATTGGCGGCTGAAATGAGTTTAACCAAACCTACTGTAAAAGTGGCTATCGATAAGTTGATTGAAAAGGATTATATCTACCGTGTTCAGTCCGACGAAGATCGCCGTACCGCCCATTTGCATTTGACTGAAAAGGGAAAACAAATTAATGAGATGCATGATTATGCTCATCAACGCCTGGCTGAATTAATAAGCAAAAAGCTTGGAGATACAGAACGCCTGCATCTGGAGTCACTGCTTGAGAAAGTTGTCAGCAAATAATCATTTACACCTATAAGATTAAAAGTATTCTATTTTGTTTATTGTCAGAACGAAACATCATGAACATAGATTTAAAATCAGCGAAATACCAGGGCCTGACCAATGATCAGGTAGCCGAAAAGCAAAAGGCCGAAGGTCTTAATGAATTGCCTTCATCAAAACCCAAAAACCTCTTTGCAATTGCCTGGGGGGTAGTGAAAGAGCCCATGTTTCTGTTGCTGGTTGCCTGCGGTACATTATACCTTATTATGGGAAGCAAGCAGGAAGGGTTGATGTTGCTTGGGTTCGTGTTTGTGATTATGGGAATTGAATTCTATCAGGAAAAGAAGACTGAGAATGCTTTAGATGCCCTGAAAGATCTTGCCAGCCCACGAGCTCTGGTTATTCGTGAAGGGATTGAAAAGAGAGTTGCGGGACGTGAAGTAGTTACCGATGACCTTGTTATCCTGCAGGAAGGCGACCGTGTTCCGGCTGATGCAACTGTACTTTACTCGGTAAACCTATTGGCCGACGAATCTCTTTTGACAGGTGAATCTGTTTCAGTACGCAAATCAGAATGGAATGGAGCCGATCCGGTTACTCAGCCAGGTGGTGACGATCTGCCTTTCGTATATTCAGGATCGATGATCGTACAGGGGAATGGTATCGTTAAAGTCACGGCTATCGGTTCGAATACCGAAATCGGTAAAATAGGGAAGGCACTTGAGTCGGTAGTCGAGGAGCCCACCAAGCTCAAAACGGAAATGGGAGTATTAGTCAAACGGCTGGCAATCATAGGAGTGTCGCTTTGTTTGGTCGTCATATTGGTCTATACCATAACACGTGGTGATTTACTGAAAGGGTTCCTTGCAGGAATTACCCTGGCCATGGCCATGTTACCTGAAGAATTCCCTGTTGTACTTACTGTTTTTATGGCGCTTGGAGCATGGAGGATGTCCAAAAAGAATGTGCTTACCCGTAAACCTGCAGCCGTTGAAACCCTTGGTTCTGCAACAGTTCTCTGTACGGATAAAACGGGTACGCTCACCCAGAATAAAATGACCGTTACCCGCTTATTCAATGGTTCCGGGTTCTTCACTGTAAACAAGTGTGCCAAATTCCCTGAGGAGTTTCATGAAATCATCGAATATGGTATTTTGTCGAGCCAAACCAATCCATTTGATCCCATGGAGCGTGCCATTACCCATATGGGTGCTGTTTACCTGAAAAATACAGATCATATTCATACAGACTGGCATATGGTGAAGGAATACCCTCTTTCGAAAGATATGCTTGCGATGTCACGGGTCTTTACACAAAAGGAAAATCATCAGCAAACCATCGCAACCAAGGGAGCTCCAGAAGCTATTTTTGATTTGTGTCATTTAAATGGGGAAGATAAAACCAGATATTCTGCGTCAGTTACTGAAATGGCTTCAGCAGGGTTACGCGTTTTAGGTGTTGCAAAGGCCATGATTGGAGCAGAAGATTTACCGAATATTCAGCATGACTTTGACTTTGAATTTATCGGACTGATAGCCCTGTCGGATCCAATTCGTGAAACCGTTCCGGAAGCAGTGCGTGAATGTTACCAGGCAGGCATTCGAGTGATCATGATTACAGGAGACTACCCGGTCACAGCCATGAATATTGCACGTGAAATCGGTTTGAAAAACCACCAGGTTGCAATCAGCGGACCAGAACTTCATGCTATGACTGAAGATGAGCTTTGTGAACGGATTAAAGAAGTGAATATTTTTGCGCGTGTTGTTCCGGAGCAGAAACTAAAAATAGTGAACGCCCTTAAAAGAAACGGTGAAATTGTTGCCATGACAGGCGATGGTGTAAACGATGCACCTGCACTGAAGGCAGCAAATATCGGTATAGCTATGGGAGAAAAAGGGACTGACGTTGCCCGTGAAGCTTCATCGCTTGTGTTGATGGACGATAATTTTGCCTCCATTGTAGGAGCAATAAAAATGGGAAGACGTATCTTTGATAACCTGCAAAAGGCATTGGGTTATATTTTTGCTATCCATGTCCCCATTGCCGGACTATCGCTTATTCCTGTATTTTTTTCAAGCCTTCCCTTGCTATTATGGCCGGTTCATATTGTTTTTCTGGAACTGATTATTGATCCTGCATGCTCTATCATCTTTGAAGCTGAAAAGGAAGAGAAAAATGTGATGAATCGACCACCCAAAGACATCAACGAACCCTTTTTCGGGGCAAAGAAGATCTGGCTCAGTTGTTCGCAGGGAATTGGAATTCTGGCTATTGTGTTTGCCGTTTATTTTTTCGGATTAAGAATGGACTATTCCGAAAAGGAAGTCCGTGCTCTGGCCTTTACTACCCTGATTGCAGCCAATATTGCGGTAATACTTTCGAATCGTTCATGGACCCGCAATATATTCCAGATTATAAGTACCACAAACAAAACCGTAAAATATGTGGTTGGTGGAGCAACTTTCTTCCTGATTCTGGTTCTTAATGTGCCTTTTCTGCTGCAACTTTTTCAGTTTGAAAAGATCAGTTTGTATGAAGCACTTGTATGTGTTGCTGCCGGTTTTTCCAGCATTATCTGGTTCGAAATGTATAAGGTATTAAATAATAGAACCAAATGAGTTGTTCAATTCGAATGTGATTGAGTAATCTGAACCTATTGGCTGAAATGCATAAATCATTTAATGGTCAATATAAATCAAATTTACAGCCCGGCTTTCCATCTTGTATTCTTCCAGTGGTTCTGCTCTTCGGTATTAAGGAATGTCCAGACTACAATGCGGCTGATTTTATTTCCCTGACCCATTGGAATGGTTTCCATGCCGAAGGCTTCCGCTTGTTCCAGAGTCCTGTATACACTCTTTAGATTTGATTCTTTCGAGATAAGCGTAGAGAAACAAAAACATGAACCGGCGAATTTCTTGCTTTGCAGAATCATATTCCGTACAAATTTTTCTTCCCCTCCATCATACCACAATTCGTTATGCTGTCCTCCAAAATTTAAGATCGAATCAGGGGTCTTAACAGGATTTAAATGAATTAGTTTCCGCTGAGTTCCTGCCTGGGCTTCTTTCGCTGAAGCATGAAAAGGGGGATTACAGATCGATAAATCAATGAATTCGTCTTTACGAATTATGCCATAAAAATAGTCTTTCGGATTCGTCTGCAGTTTACATACGATATTCCCTTGCAAGGAAGGATTGGATGCAATTATTCTGTTTGCTGATTCAATCGAAACCGGATCAATGTCCGAGCCAATAAATGACCAGCCGTATTCCCGGTTTCCGATGATCGGGTAAATGCAACTTGCACCAACACCAATGTCAAAACATTTAACTGTTGGCCCTACGGGGATTTTTCCATAGTTGTTTCGGCATAGGAAATCAGCCATGTGATGAATGTAATCTGCCCTTCCGGGAATGGGCGGACAAAGGTAACCTTCGGGAATATCCCAATTGCCGATGCCGTAATGGTGAAGCAACAGCGCTTTGTTGAGTGCTTTTACTGCATTCGGATCTGCAAAATCAACCGATTCATCGCCATGTAGGTTTAGTTTAACAAAGGAGGCCAATCCCGGATATCCTTCAATCAGTAATTTAAAATCGTAACGTTCCCGGTTCTTGTTTCTCGGATGCAATTTGGATTTCTCTTCCGGATGTTCTCGTTTATTCTTTAGCATTGAAATGTTCTTGGTCTATTTTCGGCAGTAAATTTAGAATATAAAAGGCAGAATCCTCAAAACCTTGTTTTTTGTATGTAAATTGAATGCTTAAGTTGGGTCTGCTGAAAAACCGGATTTATCCAAATAGGTACAATTGTAGCGGTATTAAAACCTGAAGTTTCAATCCAGTACCGAAACAAAGGATTAGATGTTGAATGCTTTGATTTAGTTTTCAGACATCCTGACATTTAAATTGTTCTTGTGACTTTGAGGATAGTTTCTTATTCCTATTTTCCGAATTTGATAGATCATATTTCATCCTGTCCTAGTATTGATTCTAAAAACCATTGTCTGTTCAAGGTTAAAGTGATGTTTGGTTCTCCCATTTACCGAACAGCCAACAGGCTTTCAAATTATTTGAAGCTTATTCATTAATTATTAGAAACCTATTCGATGATTATTCGAATAAAATTGAACTATCTTCGAATAACCTTCGAATAACCTTCGAATAATCTTCTAATAATTTAAAAAGTCAAAGGCTCATTGAAAGCGACACAATAGGGCAGAAGAGCTTTATGCTTTTGGTGAGAAGTATTGGGGTATAGAACACGACATGAGGTCGATGAATGGGTATTGAAGTTTCAATTCAAATTTCCTGACACTTATTTTAAGTTTAACGTGGTCATTTTATTGAAGCACTGAATATTATGAGTTTTTCAGCAGACACTAAGTACCTGGAGCTTAATCGCTGACTTTCCCGACTTTATTGTTTCCCTTTTCTATCGTACTATTGTCGTACCTCTGTCATAAATAATTCGATTTATACAACAGAGGTATGATAGAGGTTTGATAGAAGTACGACAGAGATAAAAGCAATTCGGAAAGCAATTCTTTAGTAAGACTTCACCGCAACAGGAGCATATACAGAAGTGTAGATGTGCAGACAAATTTAAAAACATGTCAAAGATTTACAATGCTTAGCTTTTAATTCCAATAGATGACTTTTGGTGGCGTTTACGCCTTCATTCACCGGTTTGCAAATTGAAAATATAGTAATATCCTTTCTCAACTAATCTGATTTCTAATTGTTTTCAATTTATACACTTGCAAAAATATAGGATCATATATTATAGCAGCCCTTAAAAATTGAATGACCATAAGCATTAATGGACAGTTTGATTATTTAATTATTCTACTCTTAGTCAATGCATTTTGACGTATATGCGCTTTTTTTTAGAGTATTCCAGTTTCTAGCTTGGATATAAAGTTGATCTGTAAAGATTTTATTACTTTTTTTAAACTTATATAATATTAATTATCAGATAAATAAGTATTTAATTCCTGTCTTTCGAGCATTAAATTCTTTATATGGCATACTCTTTGGATAATAAAATTGCGATTCGTATGATGCATTGGATTATATAAGCCTTTTATCAATTGTCCACAGGTGCAGATACATTTTTAGTTGAATAAAATTTAATTTAATTTCGAGTCTAAAGCCATGGGTTTAGGATGAACTGTGTTCTTGTAATTCAATCTAACATGCTGAAAATATTTACAACGTTAATATTAAAAATGCGTATTATGTGATGAAGGAACTCTAAAGCCATATATAACTATTTTCTATGTTTCGTACTTTGAAGTGCTTTTAGTTTAACACAAAATCAAAATGCATATGAAGAAATATATGTATAAATTCGTGGTTTATGGATTTCTGTTTCTAAATATGTTCAATTTCAGAAACAGTCAGGCACAAACAGCTGGAACATTAACTTTTACGATTAATCCGGTTGCCCACAGCGGAAGTTACGGGACAAAGCATGTGGTCGCTATCTGGATTGAAAACGCGGCAGGTACATTTGTCAAAACCAAACTCAGGAATTCTTCATCCAGTACGATTGATCATCTGGCAACATGGACATCAAATTCATCATCGAATGTTGTGGATGCAATTACTGGCGCCACCTTAACATCGTATGCCCCATTAACCGTGATTTGGGATGGAACTAATGTTTCAAAAGTTGTAGTTGCCGACGGAGATTATAAAATATGGATTGAAATGGCTTGGGATAATAGTAAGATGACCGATAAAACAGTTACTTCCTTTGATTTCACTAAAGGTACTGCTGAAGTGCATCTAAAGCCTGCAAATACAAGTCTTTTTACTGCCATTGCCCTGGATTGGGTTCCAACCTCTACTGGCATTGAAAATAAGACTCAACCAAAGAATATTAATATATTCCCAAATCCTAGCAGTGGATTGGTGAATATTGACATTAAAGAGCTTGCAGGTGATTGCCAGATTCAAATTGCAAATTCAGTTGGGGATATTGTATCTGAAGTGAAGGTTGAGAAAGGATTTTCCGGAGTCAAAACAATCGATTTAAGCAATAATGCCAGTGGCGTCTACCTCGTTAACATTCTTTATTCAAATAAAGCTGATAATCTGAATTATAAAATCATTCTCCATAAATAATCACTTTCAGTTCCTGAAACTTTACCATGTAATAAAATAGCTTTATTCTGTTATTTTGAGCGATACAACCCGGCATAATCAATGACACACATCGACTGATAGCTGGGATGGCCTCCATTGGCAACACCCGCAAAGTGGAAACATGGATTCATAATGTTCTTTCGGTGTCCACGGCCAGGAACACCATCATCAATTAACAATGCAATCACGATTTGCCTGGCTTCAAAACTGCCATAGGTAATGTCTTCAGCTGAACAGACATCCCAATCGCCATACTTCTCAATACGCTTCTGTGGAGTAGAGCCGTTGCTGGCAATGTGTCCGATACCACCATGTTTCTGTTGATCATTCACCAGTTCTGCTGAGGCTTTTGCCAGCCCTTCTGCCGGATTAAGAATTGATGAGGGTTCTGATTTCTTCAGGAATTGAATACATTCATTCAGTGGTCTGATGCCTTCCTGTGACTTGACAGTCGTTTGCCCCGGATAAGTATATAGTTTGCCGTCAAAAGCAGTTTGCAGATCTTCCATATACTCTTCGGCAAATCGTTTCGGATTGCTCCTCACTTTATTGAGTTCGAAGATGACATCCTTCTGCAATTGGTTTAGATAGAGTGTGTTTTTTGCTGTATTGAGTTCGGAAGGCCAGCTTTTTTCTTCAGTTTGTTTCTCCGAGAATCCAAACCAGAAAAGGATTGGGAGTAATATGAGTATGATCTTTAACATCTGATTGGTATTTCTGTTCTTTTCGTTTTAAGCATGAGTTATTGGTCCCGGGATTGGGTCTTCCATCTTGAAAATGTCCATTTTGTGAATGGATCCTATATTCCTAAATCCAATCTGCAAATAGATCAACCAGCTCCCTGAGAAGCAGGATCCATTGGCGACATCCAGGATTGTACACCTTTTACATTTATTTTACGCCGATAAACCTTACTGCCTGATAAAACATACAGGACATCATGATCTTTACCGCCAAGTGCAACTGTAGTGATTCTTCCGGATGGTAAAGAAAGGATTGCCCTAACACGACCGTTCTGATCACAAACTTGTAGCCCCATTTCACTTGCAACATACATATTCCCATTCGCATCGAAGGTCATATTGCCATTTTCAGTAAAACTAAAGTTATCCGAATTGTGCAGCCAGTAAAATCGTTGTCCGTCTTTTATAGACCCATCCGCATCGATCACATAACTGTATATCCATTGAGAATGTTGTTCAGTCTGCATCAATAATTTATGATTGGGATAGAGCGCTATATTGGTTCCAGCGAAAGGCTGACGATTGATCATCCGTTTAGAGCCATCAGGTTTGATCAGCCACAATTTGCTTTCCTGATCGTTTATTGTCTGTGTGATATATATGTCTTTTTCTGAAGTTGCTATCAGATTCTTTGCATCAGGAATTCCTTTAGCGATATGCCTGTTCTTTGTTGCACTTCTTTCTGTGATAGTCCCTTTTGAGTCGGAAATATAAAATTCAGATCCGTTAGTGCCAATCAAGTATTCTCCGGCTGCCAGAGTCAGGACTGTTGAGGCCTGATTTGCTGAATCTAATTGACAAATAGTTCCTGACTGATTCTGAAAAATAAGATTACCTGCCATGTTGGTGTATAGTTCCCCTGAAGGAGGATTCGAAAGACTTACTTCCTGCCAATTCGAATTTTTAAGAAGTATAGCTGATAACATGTCGTTCAAAGAGTTCCCCTTCTGGACTCTTGCCGGCCATCCTTTCCATAACCAACGCATCACATCGGGGAAAATATTCGAGGCCTGTATGCCGTCATGTCCGCCCCTTCCCCAGGTGTGACCTACTTCATAACCTGCAAAATTCAATGCCGACTCCATGAGCAGGTTCTCTTCGTACCAATAGCCAAACAAAGGATTCCAGGCATCGTTAATGCCATCTTCCATGTAGATTCGAAGGGGTTTGGGCTCTGTCTTACGGATCAATGCAGGATATTGATTTCCTCCACGCATGGCCACATAAGTTCCGATAGAACTAAATATACGGCTGAAGGCATCCGGACGCTGCCAGGCTGCAGTAAAGGCACAAATAGCACCACTGCTTGCACCACCGATAGCCCGGTCATTGGCATCTTTTGAAAAATTAATGGCACGCCCATCAGTGGTCTTCTGCTTTTCTGCATCGGGAAGTAATTCGTCCAGTAAAAAGCGGGCAAAGGTACCGTCTGTTTTGTCGAACTCATTGCTTCGGTTAAAACGTAAAGGCACATTTTTATCATTATATACACTTCCTGAGCCAACATAAACACCTATAGTCATAGGCATTTCACCTGTAGAAATCAAATGATCAAATACGGTTGGTGCATTGTTCTGTATGCCATCCATACACACATACAGGCAGGCTGGTTTTCCTGGAACATAAGCTGCAGGAACAGATATCCAATAGGTTCGCCGGGTCCCTGGATAGATCTTTGAATCTGAGAATTGTCTTTCGATGATCTCTGCAGGTTTAATGCCACTTTGTGCCTGAGAGGAAGGATCGAAGGGATAGGTAGTGTTTGCCTTATTTTGAGCCATTGAAAATGTACCTATCCATAAGGCTATCACTATCAGTATTGATTTTCTCATTTTATAATTGATTTATATTTCTTTGGACTAGATTGCTGATCAATTGTTGTTTGGAGTTCTAAAATGACAGCAAACACTGCCAGATAAACATGTTTCCGAACGAATCCACATCTTCCCAGACTTGCTTCACCAAATGTTCGTCTCCGTTTATGGATGGTATTTCTTTCCGTTTCTCCTCCCATGGAATACACAGCCCCTGCTTTACTTTCGATTTCATATGATTGGCCATGCCGTAATCAGAACCAAAGACTGTTCCTGGTGATGGAATGTTTTGGGCATCAACCTCAAGCAATGGTGCAGTTCCTCCGGGATATACCCCATATTCGCGGGTGAAATCAGTCAGTACATGCATGTTTTCAATGGTGGCATCGTTCTGAATGATTGCACTTGCATCCATGATGTATCCTCCTTCGCGGGCGACCTCATCGATCACCTTTTTACACCTTGAGCGGATTTCATCTGGTTTTCCATACGAAAGCAAAGTATTTGGAATTCCACCACTAAGGCAGAATTTATGCCCTATTGTTTGGTGCGTCTTGAAAATATCACCACTATCCACGTGGAATACAATGCTCTTTTCAGGCAATTCATTAAAGCTCTCCAGATGATGGTTCCAGTTTCCTTCGGCATAAAATAAAGTCTGGTGACCATTCTTCCATAACTCTTCAATGATGGGTCGGACTGTTGGCCAGTAATGCGATTCGAACTCACCGGCGGAAACAAATGGAATACAACCACGATGCATCCAGTAGCCAATCGGAACCTGTTTATTCGGATCTGAGGAAGTAAGGGCCACATTGTACAGATGGGGCATCAGGGCTTCGCAGGCTTTTCGGACTTTATCGGGCTGAGTCATCATGTCCATGGTTAATCCCATATATCCGCGCAGTTTATCTCCCAGAATATCGAACGGGGCCTTAAATATACCTGCAATAGCAGATACGGTGCCACTTTCAGATCTAAGTTTATCGTCATGGGGACCATAGGCATTGAAGTAATTCAACATGGCCATGCCACCTTTCACCAGGGCAAGATTGTTGCGGTAGGTGGTAGCTGTTCCTATGGGGCTGATATCAGCTGAAACTCTCGGTAACCATTTATTGTATAGAAAAGCAGTCGGGTCATCAATCAGTTCGTCGTACTCATCTTCTTTCATGAACGACTTGTCCTCTTCCGGTTCGCGATACTGAAATCCATTGTTTGCCGGAACATCAATTCCGGGAACACCATAATAAGTTAATCCAATGGCCTGAGTCAGGCCGGTCCATACATAAACCATGTTCGATACCACAGCATCCCAGTCAAATCCAGCGGCACATTTACGGGCAGCAATGAAAGCACGGTTATAATCGTGAACTACGTCCTGACAGGTCATCCCGGCATATTTAGCTGTGAATTCAGCTACAAAGGGTCGTATGGGAATACGGTCCGGCTTTTCGTTGCGCATGGCAGTCAGGTAACGGCTAAGGCGCTGGCGGTAGATTTCATCGTTGGTAATCATGGGTCAAGATTTAATCGAATTAGTTTTTGTAATTCAAAGATACTAATCCTGAAATACAATCATTGTATAGGTTCTTCATGGTTGCAAGATTATATCCTTCTCATAAAACCATAAGAGTTTCCAGGATCATCTGTTACAATCCGGATAAATTGTGCGAAGATGTCTGAGAATCAATCTGGATTAACCTGGATATAAAAATTAAAAGAACTTATACTTTGGGAGTTTGTTTTGGTTTTTTAGTTATGGGTTTTACATCTTTGGGTTTTGTATCAGTAGATGAGGCAGGGGATTCAACTTTATCTTCTGTCACTGAAGGGGATTCAACGACAGGTTCTTCGCCTCTTATTCTGGCTTCGAGATTATCTACCACTACGACGGCCTTATCTTCAACTTTCGCCCAGATTTCTTCTATTTTTGCTTCAATACTGTCTTTGGTTAAGTCAGTTTTCTCCAATACTTTTTCACTTAGGTCTCTTGCTTTTTCGTTGGTCTCCTTTGCAAAATCATGAATTGACTCTTTGGCTTTGACAACAACTTCATCAACCTTTTCAGAATGTGCCTTTGCAAATTCTTTTGCCTGATCAATACTCTGTTCCACCTTTTCAGTACCAACTTTTTTGCTGGTTGAGAATAATCTTTTCAATGAATCTTTAAGTCCCATAATATCTGTGTTTTTGGTAAGCAAACAAAGATACAAACCATTTAACATGGAATCAGATTTATACACAAAAAATTCCTTCTAAATATTTCAGTATTAAACACTCCACAATTTGGAGTTATTCAAGTTCTCTGAAACCTTAAAGATCTATTGTAGCTTACATTATTCACCACCTACAACCACTATCCATTGACGTACCTGCCATTCTTTAATTACTTCGTTTTTTAAGTAGGGATCATTCTTAGCAAAGTTTTCGGCAACTGAGGAATCTTCACCCTTGAAAATAAGCATTGCTTCGTCAGATGGATCAGCCAATGCTCCGCCCATGATAAGAGTTCCATTTTCGAGCGCCTGTTGTGCAAGGCTTAAATGTTCATTACGGAAAGGAGCGCGCCTTTCGACATAGTTGTCTACTGTCTTGTATAATAGAATGTAATACATGGTTGTTTATGTTATTTAGACCTTCAAGGTTTTCAAAACCTTGAAGGTCTGTTAATTTCTTTTCTATTCGTAATAATCTTCCTTTGCCTTTGTGGCCACCTCAAATAAAAAGGTTCCTATTTTCTCTGTAAGTATATGGAAGAATTTCTCTCCTTTTTCAACGGTAGCTTTGGCCGGATTGCCAATGCCTGTATCAGCTGTTACCTTTGTCCAGCGACGTTCTGCCCAACCCCATCCTTCGTGCATGGCATCGAATCTGTATTTTTTTGCTGCTCCATTGCCTGCCTCCGAAAGTGGCAGTACCCATTCAGGTTTCAGGTAAAGCATCAGGCTGGTCTCCACTTCCCCTGCATGTTCGCCAAGATCTTCAAAAATTGTATGAGCTTCTTTTATTTTGTACCAGTTAGCTTCCGCGAGAAACATTTTGGGGTATTTTAATCCCAATTCGCGAAGTATTTGTCTGAAGTCATTGCCACCATGGCTATTCAGGATCACCAGTTTGTGTACTCCCTGCCTATTGAGTGTTTCAATGATGTCACTTAAAACGGCAAACTGGGTGGAAGGGTTCAAGTTCATATCGAAGGGGACATCAAACTGTCCGGTATTTACCCCAAAAGGAATTGCTGGCAAAACAATAACCTTGGCTCCCATTTTCCAAGCAATCCGCGCTGCTTCAGCGGCAATGGCATCAGCTTCTACGTTGTCGGTCGAATAGGGTAGATGATAATTGTGAGCTTCAGTAGCTCCCCATGGCAGTACAACCAGTTGATAATGTTCGTCCTTGACGTTCATCCAGTTTGTTTCAGCTAAAATATACGGTCTCATGCTTGTGGTTTATTAGTTTTTCCTTTTTCATTATCCATCGGTTTGATACCTTTAGACAAAATTATTAAGGCCAATAAAATTAGACAAAATAACGACATTAAGGATGTTGCTTCCAGTAAGTTTAAGAAGTTAAGCCAACTAAATTGAAAATTATGACCAATGATAGAAGATCTTTTATCAAACAAACGGCCACTGTGGCTGCTGCACTGAGTATTTTCCCTACGCTTATGAATGCCGGATGCGTAGGCGCCAACGATAGAGTAATTGTTGGCCTAATTGGATGCAATGGACAGGGATTTGAAGATTTAAAAGCATTTCTGAAACAACCCAATGTAGTTTGTGGAGCTTTGTGCGACGTAGATCAGAATGTGCTGAACAAGCGTGCTGCTGAGGTTGAAAAGCTAACCGGTAAAAAGCCTGCACTCTATGGTGATTTCAGGAAGCTGCTGGAACAAAAGGATATTGATTCTGTAATTATCGGAACACCAGACCACTGGCATTGTATCCCGATGATTTATGCCATGGAATCAGGGAAGGATGTATACTGTGAAAAACCGGTCGGATATACCATCGAAGAGTGTAATCTGATGGTGAAAGCTACCAAACGATATAACAAGGTAGTCCAGGTAGGACAATGGCAGCGAAGCGACCCGCACTGGCTCGATGCTGTAAATTACCTTCATGCCGGAACTCTTGGACGTATACGATCTGTTCGTGCCTGGTCATACGTGGGTTGGAAAAAATCGATTCCTGTAATAGCCGATGAAGCCACCCCTGTTGGCATTGATTACGATATGTGGCTTGGGCCCCGTCCTTCGCGACACTTTAACCGAAATCGCTTCCATGGTTCATTCCGTTGGTACTGGGATTATGCTGGTGGAGTGATGGATGATTGGGGCGTTCATTTGCTGGATTATGCACTGTTCGGAATGAATCAGTATACACCCAAATCGGTAAGTTCTTCAGGCGGAAAATATGCATTTCCAACGGATGCCATGGAAACACCAGATACCATGATGGCTGTGTACGACTTTGGAGATTTTGGGATTTTGTGGGATCATACTATCGGGATTTATGGCGCACAATTCAAACGTCGCGGACATGGAGTTGCCTTTATCGGTGAATACGGTACCCTCATTGTTGACCGCTCAGGCTGGGAAGTCATGGCTGAAAACAAAAGCACCAGCGCAAAGGCAGGTTTCATTGATGTGCCCATTCAATCGGGGAAGGGTAATGGTTTGGATTTACATGTAGCCAATTTTATCGATTGCCTGAAAACCAAAAACAAGCCTAACTGCGATATTGAGATTGCTGCACACATTGCACGTTTCTCACACATGGGTAATATTGCCTACCGACTGGGACGCAAACTAAACTGGGATGGCGTGAAACAGGAATTCATCAACGATCCCGAAGCCAATGCAATGACCAAAGCAACATACCGTGCTCCCTGGTCGCTGCCTAAAGTATAGAAACTCATTTACTAAATCCAAACCAATGAAAAGAATCCTGATTATTTCCTTTTTCCTTTTTCCTCTTTTCATGTTGGGACAACCTAAGTATAATCCGGTTAATCCAATTGTATCAGATGTTTTCAATGCATGGGAGCCTTCCAATATTCAAATGAAAGGTTATCTGGGAGATAAGATTGATTTGTGCATTGCCCAGCGCATCAAAAAACAGGATGTACAGATGCTGGTCGACCCTTTTAAGAAGCGTGACGAGACCAACAGGTGGCAAACCGAATTCTGGGGTAAATGGATCCTTTCAGCCATAGCCTCTTATGAATACAATCATGATCCTGAAATGCTGACTCATATTCAGCAAGCCGTTTCTGGCCTTCTGGCCACCCAAACGACTGATGGTTACATTGGCAACTATTCTTCTGAAGCGCAATTGAAGGAATGGGACATCTGGGGCCGGAAATACACCCTGCTGGGATTATTAGCTTATTACGATATTTCAGGAGACAAGAAGGTACTGGACGCTTCACAAAAGCTGGCTGATCATCTGCTCACGGAAGTTGGTCCCGATAAGGCGGATATTGTAAAAACAGGCAATTACCACGGTATGCCCAGCAGTTCTATCCTTGAGTCAATGGTTTTACTGTATCGGCACACAGGCAAGAAGCGTTACCTCGACTTCGCTAAATATATCGTTACCCAATGGGAGACTGCTGATGGTCCTAAATTAATCAGCAAAGCCATTGAGGGTGTTGATGTAGCCAATCGATTCCCTTTTCCAAAAGTATGGTGGTCGTGGGATAATGGGCAAAAGGCTTATGAGATGATGTCGTGTTATGAAGGCTTGCTCGAACTGTACCGCATGACCGGTGAACTTGATTATCTGAAATCGGCAGAACTGGCTGTTAAGAATATCATCGATACTGAGATCAATGTGGCAGGGTCAGGTACGGCTTTCGAATGTTTTTACCATGGAGGCCAGCGGCAAACTGAACCCACTTACCACACGATGGAAACCTGTGTGACCTTTACCTGGATCAAACTGTGCAACAATCTGTTGAGACTGACAGGCAACCCTATATATGCCGATCAAATAGAGAAGACCGTTTACAATGCATTGATGGCTTCCATGAAGTTTGACGGTTCGCAGATTGCCAAATACAGTCCATTGGAAGGAAGACGTCACGAGGGAGAGCATCAATGCGAAATGCCCATCAATTGCTGCACTGCCAACGGACCCCGTGCTTTTACCCTGATTCCTAAAATGGCTTTAATGACTTCCGAAAATGAAATAGTGGTGAATCTGTACAGTGAATCAAGAGCTACAGTGCTTCTGGGCGAAAAGAAGAAAAAGAATAAAGTGATGCTGGAACAGAATACCAGTTATCCTAAAACCGACCGGGTTGAAATCACCCTTCATCCCGAAAAGCCTGAAACCTTTACTCTTGCCCTGCGCATTCCGGCATGGAGTGAACATTCAAGCCTGTCGGTCAATGATATTCCGGTCGAGGCAACCATAGGCGGAATGTACCGAAAGATTACAAGGGAATGGAATTCCGGTGATAGGGTAATGCTTCAGCTGGATATGACAGGTCGTTTAATCACCCTCAACGGATACCAGGCCATCCTGAGAGGACCCGTTTTGCTTGCACGCGACTCAAGATTTGAAGATGGATTCGTTGATGAAACTGCCATTGTACAGCAAACGGGAAGTAAGGTTGACCTACAGTCTACGATGGATCAGCCTTCAAACATGTGGATGTCGTTTACGGCTCCACTGGTTTTGGGAACTGATCTGGAAGGAGAATACAGGAATCCGCGACCCGTGCATTTCTGTGATTTTGGGTCAGCAGGAAATACCTGGAGTGAAGATTCGCGCTATAGGGTATGGATCAAACAAACACTGAATGTGATGAATGCACCGTAAAAGGCATATTGATATATTTGGAGAAAATTCAATTTGATAGTTAAAAAGAAAAGTGGAAATCAGGAACTAATAATCAGGGTACTTTGTTCTGAATCTAAAATCAAACAAAATGGAAAAAGATGCTATTTTTAAGAAATTGAAGTTTGGCAGTTCAGGAAATTACCTGATCATCAATGCCCCCGACGAATACCTCTCAATCCTGGAAGGAGCTAAATATGATACAACTCCTGTTGAATCAATAACAGGGGAATACGATTTTGTTCAGGTATTTGCTTCCTCTCAGGCTGAGATGGAGACCCTCGTGAAGAGTGTGGCCAAAGCAGGAAAGCATGACTGTCTATTTTGGGCTTGCTACCCAAAGAGTGTTGGAAAGTTAAAGTATAATCTGAACCGCACTTCGGTTTGGACAGCGCTTGCATTGGCCGGTTTGAGACCTGTAACACAAATTGCCATTGATGAAACCTGGAGCGCATTACGTGGTCGTGATCCTGAATTGGTTGGTCACTCCACATCCGCTCACTAGTCATTCTGTCATTAGTCTCCCCATTTAAAAGTTGTATTTATGCTTTTCAAAAAAATAACACTCATTGATTTCTGCGGCCTTACCAATCCGGTATTGGAACAACTTGCACAGCTTTCAATTGCACCGGTTACAAATTATAATGATTTTCCAGCTACTGATGATGAAATCATCAGCCGCATAGGTGATTCAGATTGCATTCTGGTGAGTTGGAACACCAAAGTGTGTTCTGAAGTGATAAAAGCCTCACCAAACCTGAAATACATCGGAATGTGCTGTAGCTTATACGATGAGAAGGCGGCTAACGTTGACATTCTTCAGGCACGTAAACAAGGAATTGTCGTAAAGGGAGTGCGTGATTATGGCGATGACGGAACCCTCGAATTTATCTTTGCTGAACTGATCTATTTAATGAAAGGCCTTGGCAACCTGCAATGGCAGGCAGAAACCCGTGAACTGCGGGACAAGACAATGGGTATAATAGGCATGGGAACACTGGGATCAATGGTGGCACGAACAGCCCGCCACTTTGGTATGAACGTGTTCTATTACAACCGAAGCCGTAAAGTTCAGTTAGAGGAAGAAGGTTTCACATTCTTGCCTTTGCATGAACTGCTTGCTACCTGTGATGTAATCAGTACCCATCTGCCCAAGAATTCAACAGTACTTTCTGACCCGGAGTTCCGTGTTAAAAAGGCAAACTCCATACTGGTCAATACCTCTATCGGGCTGACTTTCGATAAAGAAGCCTTCCTACAGTGGATTTTCATTAACCCAACTTCATTTGCCATTTTCGATAGGGTAGCTGTTGGCGAAAACTTCGAAGAGTTCTCAAAATATCCCAACATTATCGTTTCTGAACGATCATCTGGCTTTACACTGGAAGCCAAATCAAGGTTATCTGAAAAAGTACTGACTAATATGCAGGGTTTTTTAGAGGGTAATACCAGTTTATGAATATACGCAAAGGAGCAAGACTATAAAGCAGACACATCTAATCAACTACTCTGAATTTGGTAACCAACACTAAATTGCCTTATTGCCAAATTCAGTGCCTGTAGTAAATTCTATCAAAGAAATGAACTTCATTCTTACTTCCCAATATAGTTTAAAGTCTAATTATTCCTTAATATCCCTGGCTTCTATGAGGAGGCAAAGTAGCCATTATCAAGACATGCAAAAATGACAACCTGAGTGTTGTGTATTTAGCCACACTTTACTATCAAAGGATTTTAAAAAATAAAGCGCATATCTTGATTGAAATGAGTAACTAAAAATGACTCGTTTGTGCTATTGCAATGTCTTTTTATATTTCAGTAATTTATAATCATTCTAAATAAAATTATTCAATAGAGGACTAGGTAGAGGACTAAGAGAGATATATTTTAGAATTTTTATGCCTTGCATTTTAATTATTAATTCTATAATACAATAATCATGAGAAAAAATCTACTTCAACTTTCATCTTTTTCCTTCATAGGAATGATTGACTGCACAAGGAAATTGTTACAAATAGCAATGCTGATTTTTGTTATGCTTTGTTCTTTTAACAGGGCAAATGCAGCAACTTATTTGGTAACTAATACCAATGATGCTGGAGCAGGCTCATTGCGACAAGCCATTTCGGATGCAGATGCAAATTCCGGTTCGGATATCATTGATGCGACCGGGGTGACCGGCACCATTACTTTAACAACAGGCCAACTTTCTATCACCGATGGAGTGACCATTGCTGGTCCAGGAGCCAATATATTGTCTGTTTCCGGTAATAACTCCAGCCGTGTTTTTCAAATCTCCGGTGGAGTCACAGTTAATATTAACAATCTTACCATAACCGGTGGTAATGTATCTGACAATGGTGGCGGCATTTTCGTTAATGGCGGTATTTTGAATTTAAATAATTCTGCAGTTTCAAATAATTCAGCAAACAGTGGCGCTGGCATTAGCATTCTACCATATAATTTAATAGGATCAGCAAATATTACCAATTCCACAATCTCCGGCAATACGGCAAACATTGGTGGCGGTATTTTCACCGGCTCTGACGGAACTGCTTGCTGCACATTAACAATAACCAACTCAACTATCAGTGGTAATTCGGCAGGTTCGGGTGGTGGAATTGCCACCTATTGCCCTGGCTTCGGTCAGACAACGCTTACAAACTGTACCCTTTCAGGTAATACTGCCAGCAGTAGTGGAGGTGGAATTTTCAACCAGGCTTCCGTAACACTTATCAATTCAATTGTAGCTAACAGTACTGGTGGAGATATTGTTAATGTCGGTGGCACAACAGATGCACAATACAGCCTGATCGAAGACGGATTGGGCATCAACGGAACGAGCAGTAACAATTTGACTGGCGATCCGCTGCTTGGCCCATTGGCCAACAATGGCGGACCCACACCAACAATGGCACTTTTATCAGGCAGCCCGGCCATTGATCAGGGAAGCACTGTTACTGGCATAACTACAGACCAACGTGGACTTATCCGCCCTTATGATAATCCCTCTATTGCAAATGCCTCGGGTGGTAATGGATCTGACATCGGCGCTTATGAAGTTCAGGACCCTTGTTCTGTGTTTACCAGCAACATAGTCTATGTAAATGCTGCAGTTTCGGGCGGCAGCGATGGTAATAGCTGGGCATCGGCTTTCAAAACCCTTCAGGAAGCTCTTTCAGCTGCTAATACCTGTTCTGGCATCACCCAAATTTGGGTAGCCAAAGGCACATACTACCCTGATGAAGGAACAGGACAGACAAATAACAACGTAAATTCAACATTTGCCCTAAAAAACGGAGTGGCTATTTATGGGGGTTTTGCAGGAACAGAAAAAATACTTGGTGACCGCAACTGGAGAACAAATATTACTATACTTAGTGGTGATATCGATAAGGATAATACCATAGCCAATAATGCATTCCATGTAACTACAGGTTCGGGAACCGACAACACAGCAATTCTTGATGGATTTACCGTTACTGGTGGGAATGCTATTTGTACCGGCACTTGTGGTGCCGGTGGTCAATGGGGAGGTGGAATGCTCAATATTTCAGGTTCTCCTACAGTTAGCAATTGTATATTTACAGGTAATATTGCTGCACAATTTGGAGGAGGGATGGCTAATATCACTTCTTCCCCAGTAATAACTAATTGCACCTTCTCCGGTAATTCCTATTCACTCGTTATTGCTGAATCCACTGCCGGTGGAGGTATGTATAACGAGGGATCCTCCCCATCAATAGTTAATTGCATTTTTTCTGGTAATTCGGCAGTTACTGTTGGCGGCGGGATTTATAATACCAGCGCTCTAATAGGCATTCATACATTTATTCACTCTTTGCCAACAATAACAAATTGCACCTTCTCCGGCAATTCAGCTTATTTTCTCAGCAGCAGCTCTACGGGCGGAGGGATTGGGAATGATTCGAGCGGCTCTCCATCTATAACCAATTGCATTTTCTGGAATAATAGGGATAATAGTGGTACAGGGACTTCAAGTTCGTCTGTTGCAGGAACATTTGTAATTTCTTATAGTTTGGTCCAAGGGCAAACCCCTTCAGGAACAGGCAACCTTGATGGCACCAATCCTGCCAATAATCCTCTTTTTGTAACAGCTGTTGACCCGACAACTGCTCCAACAGCAGCAGGTGATCTGCATTTGCAAACAGGTTCGCCGGCCATCAATGCAGGTACTAACACAGGTGCCCCAAGCACAGATATTGAAGGGAATCCTCGTCCCCTGACTGTAGCAAATCCTGCTGATATGGGTGCTTATGAATTTCAATGTATTACCGATCCGATTGTAATCAACAATAATGACGCCGGCCCCGGCAGTCTTCGCCAGGCTGTACTTGATGCATGCCCCGGCAGTACGATTACTTTTGCCAACTCGGTTATCAGCCCGATTTTACTTTCGGGTGGGCAGATAATCATTGACAAGAACTTGACTATACAGGGTCCGGGAGCTAATACCCTTACCATTCAAAATACTGCAGCAGCGAGTACCACAAGCAGGATTTTTTATGTGAATGCAGGGGTGACTGCAACCATTTCAGGGGTGACCATCACGGGAGGAAATACTACAAGTACCGGTTTTGTAGCAGCAGCTGGCGGCGGCATTTATAATAATGGATCATTGACCTTGTTAAACTCCATTTTGAAGGATAATACCTCAAGTTACGGCGGAGGGGCTATTCTTAATTATGGCGGTAATCTGACTGTTAATTCCTGTACCATTACAGGGAGCATTAATGCTATCAGAACTTATGCTAGTGTAGGTAGTTTGCCTGTAACGATTATCAATAACTCAACTATAACAGGCAACTCTTATAGAACAATTCAGAATGACTTTGGCACTTTGACGATGACAAACTGTACTGTTACCGGGAATACTTTAGGACCGGGTATTTACAATGGCCAGTTCGGTGGGTCAGCGAGCTTATACAATTGTACAATAACAGGAAATACTAACGATATCGGCTCAGGTATATACAATACCGGGGGGTCATTTTATATTAAAAACACAATTGTCGCTGGGAACATACAAACTATTACAAGTGTACTTGAACCTGACATTACAGGCAGTGTGATCTCAGGGGGCTACAACCTGATAGGCAATATTGGAGCAACACCGTTTACGCCGACAACCGGAGATTTGGTTGGAACTACTGCCAACCCTATTAACCCATTATTTGACCCTCTTGGATTAAAGGACAATGGAAACACTGGCGGAGTTCAAACCATCGCACTATTGCCGGGCAGTCCTGCTATCAATACAGGAACCAATACCGGCGCACCGGCCAACGATGAGCGTGGTATTGCCCGTCCGCAACAATCGACTACTGATATTGGCGCTTTTGAATCGCAAGGTTTCACAATGGCAGTTTCGGGGGGAAATAACCAAAGTACTATCGTCAGTACCGCCTTTACTAACCCATTAACAGTAAACGTTTCAAGTGCTTTTAATGAGCCGGTTGATGGAGGTTTAGTAACATTTACAGCTCCTGTAACAGGAGCATCCGCTACAATTGCAGGCAATCCTGCAACAATAACTAGCGGTGTGGCAACAACCGGAGCTGTATCTGCCAATTCAATTGTTGGTGGGCCATATACAGTAACAGCCTCGTCCGGAACATTGTCAACTTCATTTTCACTCACAAATGTTTCTGCCTGCATAACAAATCCTATTGTCACCACCAATTCAGACGCTGGTCCTGGAAGCTTGCGCCAGGTAGTAATCGATGCATGTCCGGGAAGCACGATTACCTTTGATATGAGCCAGGTTATCAGCCCTATATCACTCGCTGGCGGGCAAATAATAATTGATAAAAACCTTACTATACAAGGGCCTGGGGTAAACCTGCTAACGGTTCAAAACACAGAAGCCTCGAGCGCAAATAGCCGCGTGTTTTACGTGAATAGCAATATTACTGCAACTATTTCCGACCTAACCATTTCAGGTGGAAATATTATTTTTGCCAACCCCGGTGGCGGAATTTGCAATTTTGGCAATTTGACTGTAAATAGTTCCACTATCTCTAATAATTCGACTAGCGACGGCGGTGGCGGCATTTATAGTACTGGCACTTTGATGGTTGTCAATACTACAGTTTCAGGCAATTATGCTAACGCTGGTGGTACTGGCGGCGGTATATTAATTGACAGTGGCACAGCTACGATAAGTAACTCAACTATCTCGGGTAATGATGCAATTGGACAAGGCGGCGGTATTCGGAATAATAGTACGTTGAAGGTAATAAATTCAACTATATTCGGCAACGGGGGCACTTTGGTATCCACAGGAGGGGGCATTTATAATGCAGGCACTTTGACGGTATCCAGTACCACCATTTCCGGTAACTCAGCATTCGTTGCCGGCGGTGGAATTTATAATTCTAATCCGGTCAGCCCGGGCAGTCTAACTAAACTTGGTAATTCCATTGTTGCGTTAAACACAGCTCAGTACGGTCCTGATATTTTTGGTAGCGGTGAACTGATTCTAACACATAATGACTTACTTGGTACCAGCTCCTCTTATGTGTTAGCCAGCCCTACAAATTTAATCGGTTTGAATCCTATGCTTGGTCCGCTTCATAATAATGGCGGCCCTACCAAAACCATGGCATTGAATCCTGCTAGTCCGGCTATAAATGCTGCTGCATCGATTGATAGTTATTTAGGTTATTCACTTACCACCGATCAGCGGGGTATTGCAAGGCCAAGCCTGGGAGGTTATGATATTGGCGCTTTCGAACAGGTGCAAACCGGACCAACTTCATCGGTTTTAAGCGTAGACGGACCTTCAACCATTTGCAACGGATCTTCAGCCAATTTAATAGTTACCATTACCGGTGGAACTTCACCTTACACAGTGATGTATACTGACGGGTCAAACAACTTTACAGTTAACAATTATACAAGTGGTTCAGACATTACGGTTTCACCTGTTATCAACACAACCTATTCACTGGTTTCAGTAACAGATGCCGTCTCCTACCCAGGAACTGGAAACATCGGAACAGCAGCCATTACGGTGAACCCTGTTCCTACCCTTGGACAGATAACTGCATCCTCTGTCTGCGACGGCGGAAGTGTGGTTATTACACTACCTGGCGTGGGAACAGGTGGTTTACTGGTGACGGTGAATTATACGATAAACAATGTTGCTCAAACTCCGGTAATTGTTGTTATCAACCCAGACGGCAGTGTCAATTTCAATACGCGTATCTTAACTTATGCTCTTGATAATAATCAAATATTAGAAGTCTCAAACATCACTTTTAATGGCACAGGATGCACCAACATATTCCATACCAGACCGGGTAATAATACCAATAATAATGCGGTGACCTTAACAGTGAACCCAACACCAACAGCAACGATAAGTGGCACAACTGCAATATGCAATGGTCAAAGTACGAACCTGAGTATACAGTTTACTGGAACTGCTCCATTTATTTACAGCATTAACAGCGGTACACCGGTAGTTGCAATAAATAATCCTGAGACAGTTTCTGTATCGCCATCATCTACGACCGGTTATTCTGTAACTTCTCTTTACGATGCCAATTGTACCGCCAGTTCAGCTGATATTGCGGGAACTGCAACCATAAGCGTGAATCCACGTCCGACAGCAATAATCAGCGGTACAACTGCAATATGCAATGGACAAAACACAAACCTGAGCATACAGTTCACAGGAACTGCTCCTTTCACATATATCATTAACTATGGTACACCGGTAGTTGCATCAAATAATCCTGAGACAGTTTCTGTATCACCGTCTTCTACGACCGGTTATTCCATAACTTCTCTTGCCGATGCCAACTGTACAGCTATAACCGGCGATTTCACAGGTATTGCAACAGTTGTAGTGAATCCTACGCCAACTGCAATAGCAACACCATCCTCCCAAATAATCTGCTCCGGTTCATCAATTACAACCATTGCATTGACTGGCAGTGTTGGTGGAACAGTATTTAGCTGGACAAGAGATAATACAGTTTCTGTAACAGGGATTGCTGCAAACGGGACAGGAAATATCAGCGGTGCATTAACGAACTCTACGGCTTTACCGATTACAGTAACGTTTACAATTACACCAACGGCGAATGGCTGTACAGGTGCGTCTGTAGCTGCAACTGTGCTGGTGAATCCAACACCTAATGCAATTGCCACACCTTCAACTCAACCAGTCTGCTCTGGTTCATCACTTACAACGATTGTATTGAATGGTGGTGTAACTGGAACAGTTTTTAACTGGACAAGAGATAATACTGTTTCAGTATCGGGAATTCCAGCCAGTGGTGCAGGTAAT
>TBL_comb47_HYPODRAFT_10000823_pt1 | contig 40743 bp, 45 predicted proteins | sample TroBogypolimnion_40_FD_10682 | JGI IMG/M metagenome (IMG submission 10682)
TTTACGGAGAGAAAGGGAGGAGCCGACTACACAGATGGTTAAACCTTTCTCTCCGTGATTCTAATCCAAGACTCCATTTCTTCCAAGAATATATTATTTATAAATATTATTCTTGATAACTTTATAACTTTGGAATATTTTACGGAGAGAAAGGGAGGAGCCGACTACACAGATGGTTAAACCTTTCTCTCCGTGATTCTAATCCAAGACTCCATTTCTTCCAAGAATATATTATTTATAAATATTATTCTTGATAACTTTATACTATTCAAGTTGATTCACGAATAGCGACAGTAAACGAAGCATAGAAAAAGAATGAAATAAGTATTTCAAGTTTAACATCTTTACGATGAATCAATAAGAGCGAAGCTCGGGGGTAAGGGGGTCACGACCCCCTAGATAATAAAAAAAATTGAAACAGATTTAAAGATATATATTATTATTATACAGTTATAAGAAATGGTTAAAAACACAAAAGGCGGTTCAAGTCATAAGAAAATGGGTTCTAAAAATGTTGTTGATACACGAGTTGCTTCAAAAACAAGAATATCTACAGATGAATGTGAATATTATGGATTTGTTATGGCTGTTCTTGGTGGTGCAAATTGTCACGTAATGTGTCAAGACGGAAATCAACGACTATGTATTATTAGAGGTAAATTTCGCGGAGGAAAGGGTAAAAGAGATAGCTTTATCACTCGTGGATCTTGGGTTCTTGTAGGTATTCGCGAATGGTCTACAGAGAGTAGTTCTGCAAAAAAAATGGATAAATGTGACCTACTTGAAGTATATAACGAACATGATAAACATAAACTTAAAACTATACCCGGAATAAATTGGAATCTGTTTATTAATAATGATTTATTAAATTCAAATTCGTCTGTTACTGCATCATCTAGAGATGATAGTATTGAATTTACAGATAATATTGTTGAAAATGAATATAACAGTCTTGTAAATACAAGTAGTACTAATATTTCCTTGATTATGGAAGAATCTTCGACTGATATAAACGATGAAATTGATATTGATGATATCTAGATACATATTCAGAAATATATCACAATATATCACAATAAATATAATATAAAATTCTTATTATTTTTTATTTATTATTTTTATTTATTATTTTTATTTATTATTTTTTATTTTTTATTTATTATTTTTCTCTCCATAAGTTGTGTTATGAATTATGGAGAGAAATATGGATAAAATATATCATTTAATATAGTTCCAACTTTTGAAAATGGATTACTATTTTAAACACATCTGATATAATAATCTATTTTGTAAATACATTAATAGATATAATAAAGGGGTTGAAACAATTAATAATAAATATTGTAGTAAATGAAATAATGTTAAATCCTTGAATTTCATTTTAAAAAGTGTTGCTAATATTACAACCAACGATATTAACAACAAAACAAATGAACAAATTGCAAGAATTGCAAAATAATTGCAATATTTTTTATCTAAAGGTCCTAATAATTTATTAATAGTATCCATTATATACTTAATAAATATTATTAATATATTAAACATTTAAAGATTGATTTATAGACGTTTACGACTAGCCAAATAACTTGACGCGGTTGTTCCAACCTTTCCATAACCACTACTTGGTGCGTAAATATAATTATGATTTGATGTATAACATAACGTATTCTTACAATTATTTAAATTATATGTTATTGGAACATATGTATTTAGTGTACTATAATTAGTTGCTCTCATATAAGGAGAAAATCTATTTGGCATTTATATTATTAATTATTTTATTATTAATTATTTATTATTTTATTATTAATTATTTTATTATTAATTATTTTATTATTAATTATTTTATTATTAATTATTTTATTATTATTAATTATTTTATTATTTTATTATTTTCTACCACAAGAGGAACATCCTGATTTTAACCCAGCAATTCTAATTAACATAGATCCATTTAATACATTACCTCCTATAATAGTTCCGTTAGTATTGGTCGATTGTGTTGAATTTACAATCACTTTAGGTAAGTTAGAAGTTTGCATAAACATATTCATGCGAGGCATTTATATAATATCAATTTTTTAATTACTAAATTTGTTTGATTAATTGTTTAATTGATTTATTTATAACATTAAATTAACATTAAGTAAATTCATTATAAATTTTAAAGAGTTAGGGTTAGTAACAGCATTTAACAAATCACAATCATTATTAGCTCCTACTCCAAATAGAGAATCTATACTACCCACTCCTAGTTGAGTAGAAATATTATTTAGTCCCGTTTCTGTTAGACAATCGCAAGGAAAATATGGAATAAATGTTCCGTATGATAAATTTATAACAGTTCCGTCTAAAAATTGTATTACATAAATATTTGATATGATATCTATAATAGTTGCTTTTACCATAGGGTTGTTTAAAGATATTCTCGCATACACCATATCTCCAATATTAAATATATATGCTATTTTATTTAATTCTGATTTGGGTGTCATTTTATAAATAATAGTATTATCTATACTTGGACAATTACAATTATTTATTATTGAGGTTTTTATTGTTTTTCCACCATATACTGGAAATGCTGGGTTAAAAGGTATAGGTGTTCCAAAGATTGGTGATATTACACCTCTTTTTAACTTTGGAGCCTTTAACCTATTTAAATAACGATTATAAGAATTATGTTTTATATCTACTCCGATTCCACCTGGATTTGTAGCACCAGGTCGTTCTCTCGTCTGTGTTCGTCTTAAACTACTTCCATGATACGAACTTCCTCCTCCAGTGGCCAATTGTTTATGTGGTTCTCTACGATCACTCATCTGATTCCAATTTACATTTGACGCGGATAATGGGCTTTGATATACATTTAATGCTCCTAAATTCATAGTATAAAGGGATGAATGAACTCTTACGGTTTTTTGTATTATCTTTTGTGTTTGATATTGATATGCGGGATCAGTTGAAGATAAATTATAGTTATTTTTAGGTACATAATAATTTGCCATATATTATATATTTATAAAAGATTTAACCAGAAAAAAATTGATAATAATTAATATATCATAATTATTATCATAAATGATAAGATGTCGACAAATAAATATTGTTGTGAATTTTGTGGGAAATTATTTATGCGGAAAACAGACCATAAAAAACACACTTATATTTGCGAAATTATAAACTCTTCTAAAAGACAAGAGATTATATTAGACGAAGAAATTACAAATATTCCTTCTACTTTTCAATTATATAAAATCATATTGGAAATGGGGAAAAAAATTAATATATTAGAAGAAAAGTTAAATGGAATACATAAAATATCTAATACAGAGAAGGTTGATATATTATCTACATTAAATTCTACAATTTCATCTCATTTATATTTAAATACACCTTTATTTATTGACTGGATTAAAACAGTTATTGTTACCGATATAGACCTAGAGTTATTTATTGAAAAGGATTTTATTACTGCCTTTACAAATATTATAGTAACGTCTGTAAAAGTATTTGAAACTATACACCAAATACCAATTAAATGGGTTGACCAAAAAAAAAATACATTTTATATTTGGTCAATTGATACAGTTGATACTAGAGATAATAGAGATAATAGAGATAATAGAGATAATAGAGATGATAGAGATATTTTAAATAACAATAAATATTGGAAGAAAATGAATAAAGATGATTTTATTTATATAATAAAAATTATTCATAAAAAATTATTTCAACATTTATGTAATTGGAAAAAAACGAATATTGCCAAATTTACACAAAATCATAAAATGGAAGAAATTCATGGGAAAAATATTATCAAAATGATGAATGTTATTGAAATCGATCAAGAAATATTATCTGGTAAAATTAAATCAAACCTTTTCTCAAACCTTATTTCAAACTTTATTAAATGTTGATATATCGTATCGTTGTGAACAACCTTGTTGAATTACCGACGACATCCAAATTAATATATGTACTCCTATTATTATTGCCAATATAGTTTTTAAAGATTTTTCTCTTGAAAATACACTAACAAATAACAATCCAACTAATATTGGAATAAAAAATCCACTCTTTACAAATACATTCAAATAATATTTTATTTTTGTTGAAATAAATAAAATTATATTTGTTTCGGTAATTTCTTTTTCTTTTAAAAATAGAGACATCATATTAGAACTCATTTATAGAGATTGTTTTAATATGATATAATACATATGGTTCTATTTAAATACATTTTTAATAGAAGTTATTAAATAGAAATTCTTAAAATGGCTGTGAAGCACTCATCGCGATACCACAAGTACCTGGATCATTTGCACTATCGCTTCTTTCAATCTTAATATATCCTTTATCACCCCACGACGATCCCCAACTATTTTTAACTAACCAATATTTAATTCCATTTTCAACACCATAACCTACAATTAATACTCCGTGATCTAAAGTTGTTCCGCATTTTGAACCAGTAATTACTCCACTAGAATACGATTGAAATACTACAGTATCCGCTTCAATCGCAATTGATACCGGACCTTTAAAAACCATTTCCTTTAATGCTACTTGATTATTTACAGGAACATCCAAACAACCATCCACTTTCACAGTTGATTTACAACTTGTAGATTGACAATTTCCACTCGATGCTGTATAAGGATAAGAATCTTCTGAACATAACCCAGTATCCATTACATATTGAAATGCATTATCCATTAATCCTCCGTTACATCCCATATTTCCATATTTCTTTGAACAATCCACCAATTGTTGTTCTGATAGAGAAACGAGAGAACCGGTTTCAATTGAACTCATACCTTCCATAGCACCGGTAGCAGAAAACGACCAACAAGAACCACACTGACCTTGATCTTTTACAGGGGTAACCGCGTTATTATCCCGCCAATCAACAGAATCGTCTACTTGTAGCCCAGATGGAATATATTGTTTACATTTACTTCCAACAAGAAATTGAGATCCATCTTTTACTTGCTTAAAACCACCAGTCATACTTTCCTTGAACTCGTCTGATGTTAAATCGGAAAATTGATTTACACATTTTACATAAGTTTGATTTGAATCCATATTATGACTAATAATATCCTTTAAATTATTCTTAAATATATTAAATCTGTCTGTCATTTCGGTTAAACTAACATAATTACGTTCAAACTTTTCTTGAAATAATTGAAATCTATACCACTCATTTGGTAGTTGTACTGATGTGGAATTTGAAACAGCAGACAATAAACAAATAATTTTAAATATTGATTGAGTCATTATAATATAGTATATTATATTATCTTTATATCATATCTAATTTATTATCATATCTAATTTATTATCATATCTAATTTATTATCATATCTAATTTATTATCATATCTAATTTATTATCATATCTAATTTATTATCATATCTAATTTATTATCAAATAAAATTGATCTAGAATAAAGATATAAAGATAATGATAAGAATTATAACAATGATGAAATCAATTGAAAATTTTAAAATTAGAGGTATTAATGAACTAACAGATCTAACAAACACACAATTATTATCCATAATAGAATTATGTGATAATAACTATCATACCGACAAAACACCTTTGTTAACCGATACACAATATGATATTTTAAGAAATTATGTTGAAAATTTGGTTCCAGAATTAAATGTTAAAGTTGGATCTAAACCAGTTAAAAATAAAGTTTTATTACCTTTTGAAATGGCTTCTATGGATAAAATAAAACCTGATTCTAATTCATTATCTTTATGGAGTAAGAAATATAAAGGTCCTTATATTATATCTTGTAAACTCGATGGAGCTAGCGGTCTTTATTCATCCATAGAATCAGGAAAATTATATACACGTGGTGATGGAACTACTGGTCAAGATATTAGTTATTTACTTCCGTATTTAAACCTACCAAAAACAGTAGAAGAAATTGTTGTTCGTGGAGAATTTATTATGAAGAAAAAAACATTTTTAGAAAAATATTCACAAACATTTGCTAATATACGCAATCTAGTTTCAGGAATTGTCAATAGATTAGATATTGATGATAAAATTAATGATCTAGATTTTATATGTTATGAAGTTATTAAACCTGTTTTAACACCTGAAAACCAATTGAACTTATTAAAAGATCTTGGATTTAAAACAGTACATCATTTAATAAAAAATAAATTATCCAACGAAGATTTATCTTCTACATTAATAGACTGGAGAGAAAATTATCAATATGAAATCGATGGTCTTATTGTAACAAATAATAAAATATATGAACGTATTTCTGGAAACCCATTACATTCTTTCGCTTTTAAAATGGTTTTATCTGACCAAATGGCAGAAGCAAAAGTAGTTGGAGTTATTTGGACTGCTTCCAAAGATGGATATTTAAAGCCTCGTGTCCAAATTGAACCCGTTATTCTTGGAGGAGTTACTATTGAATTTTGTACTGGATTTAACGCTTCTTTTATAAGAGATAATAAAATAGGTGTCGGTGCTGTTATACAATTAATACGTAGTGGTGATGTTATACCTCATATTCAAAGTATTACTATTCCTGCGTCATCCGGATCTATGCCCGAATCAAAATATAAATGGAACGAAACAGGAGTTGATATATTACTCGAAGATATAGATTCGGATATTGTCGTTCAAGAAAAAGTAATTACATTATTCTTCAAAGGAATAGGTGTTGATGGTCTAGGTCAAGCAAATGTTGGAAAAATTATTAATGCGGGATTCTCTTCTATTCCAGAAATAATTAAAATGGATAAATCCGACTTCTTAAAAGTACAAGGTTTTAAAATGACTATGGCTGAAAAAATTTATACCGGTATTAGAACTGGATTAGAAAAAGCAGAACTGATTTTATTAATGTCTTCGTCCAATATATTTGGACGCGGTCTAGGTGAAAAAAAAATAGAACCTATTATGAAGTCATTTCCCAATATATTAACTTCTTGTTATTCAACGGAACAAAAAATTAATATGGTTACTCAAGTTAAAGGAATGGCTCAAAAATCCGCTGAACTTTTTGTTGAGAATATTCCAAACTTTCTAAAATTCTTAAATGATTGTGGATTGAATTATAAATTGGATTTGGAATTAAAAACGGATTCTGTAGAAAAACTGACAACTATTCACGAACTTACTGAAAAAAATATTGTTATGACTGGAGTTCGTGACGATAAAATAAAACTGTTTTTAAAAGAAGTTGGTGGTAATTTATTGAATTCTGTTAATAAAAACACGTTCTGTTTGATCGCAAAAACAGATAGTGTTGAAACTAGTAAGGTTACTGAAGCAAGAAAACTAGGAATTGTCATTATGAACATTCAAGAATTTACAGAAAAATATATCATTTGAAAAACCTATTTAAATGTTGAACCTGAGTTGCTCTTATATTAACAGTATTGTTATTAAATAATAATTTGGTTGATTTTATTTGTCTTATCTTTTCTATTTCATTTTGACGTTTTAATTGATTCAAATATACTAACTGATCATGCTGTTTTTTTGTTAAAGGTATTCGAGGAACTATTTCTTGTTGCTGTTGCTGTTGCTGATATTGTTGTTGTTGCTGATATTGTTGTTGATTATTTGGTTGGTATTGATATCTTCGCGTATTATCTATTTGTTGATTTTGAGGTTGAGGTTGATTAGTTCCATCATCTTTATAAAACTGCAACTTTCCATCTATTAATTTAACACTCATCTTTGAAAGAATATCATCAAATGTAACTGATTTTTTCTCCTTTATTTTTACATCAATTTCTTCAACTTTTAATTCCATATTATAAAACTTGTAGAGAGAAAAATAATATATGAATATCTAGTATAGAGAAAATGATATATATCAAAAATAAAGGTATTACACAAACTTCCATTTCCGGATCAAATACTCAAAAAACTGTTGATGAACTGAAATGGGATGCTAAATACGATGGAAAAAATGCGGATATTAAAGTGGATTATAATAAAAACGGCGTTAAAAGAAAATATGAACTGGAATTAAATAATGATGATTTAAATAAAATACTTAATATGGCTAATTCTAGATCTGGAACAGGAAAAAGAACAGGAATAAGAACAGGAACAAGCTCTGGATCTAGGGATGGATTATACGAAAGAATCCAAAACGATTTCTTAAATAACCCACAATCTCGAAAAATACGGTCTAGAAAAAGTAGCCGGAATAGTCGAAGTATTCGAAGTAGCCGAAATAGTCGAAGTAGCCAATCACGATCTAGAAAATCCCGGTAATCCAAAAGAGCGAAGCTCGGGGGTAAGGGGGTCACGACCCCTGCTTTTACATTTTATTATAAAAGTGGATTTTTAGTTACCTTCATTTTAGGCTCTAATCAAAAAAAATTGAAGTGAATTTACTTCATTAAAATACTTATACCGGTGTTCGTATCTCGCTTAAAGCAATGTCTCAATCTCAATTCAATCTCGCTCAACATCTTTCAACATTCTCGCCTAATGTTCCCAGTCTTTGTATACCTCGTGTATTCAAAAACATTACGGAACAGCGGGTATATGAGAATTTGGATTTCCTTGGTCTCGGTAATATTAACCAGATCGAGATGATTCCCCGTGTTTCAAAGACCGGTGAAGAATATAAGCAGGTAATTATACATTTGAACTGGAATTTGTCAGATGTCGCTTGTCAGGCTCGCCATACCGTGTTGTCTGGTAGCGATTTCAAGGTCATTTACGACAAAGCCTGGTTCTGGAAGGTAAGTATGTTTAAAGATAAATCTCAATTCGTAAAAATACAAAAAACGCCAGTACAAAGAGTCGTCGCTATTGCTCCTGTTATTGATTTCACCCCATCAAGACCCAGAGAACAAATACAACGACCCATAGAACAAATACAAAGACCCAGAGAATATGCCCCAAGAAATCATCATACCGATGAGTTTGGACGTTCAAGACAACACCAACCCAGAGAACCGGCTTCTAGTAATGGAAACACCGATAACTTTGGACGCGATCAGCGGGTTGAAACTTCCAGACATAATTCAAGAAGTTATGACCCTAGATCAACCCAAGACCATAGATTACAAGAACCCAAACAAGAACCCATTCAAGAACAAGAACAAGAACAAGAACAAGAACAAGAATCAGGACAAGAATCGGAACACGACTCATCATCATATTCTTCGGATTATAATACCGGTAAAGGGTTTGACCCGGATGAACCCATCATCGAGCGTGCCGAAAAACTGGAATATATAGGCACTCCAATAATCGTAAAGAAACGAATTCTAATTAAAAATAAAAAACCCAAAGTAGCGGTATCAAATTCCATTTAGTCATCCTGTTTGTCTTGTATTTATAATTTGTAATTAACAACCCATTTTTTCTCATTCGTATAAAAATTTAAACCATCCGAGAGAGAGAGAATTAAAACCGCACAGGATCGGTTTAATTTACTTCTTTTAAATATTTATTTGTATAATAAATGAAATCAAATAAATATTCAATTCAAATAGATAACGGAAAAATAGTTGTTAATTTTTTAACCCCTATAAATAAATATGTTGCCCATTCTTTTTTTGACATTTTAAACGCACCTTGTTTTAATTCAGATATGACCCAGCTATCTTTCTTTGCATCTTCTTGCGAACATCTCTCTTCTTATTTAAAACAGAGTAAAGGTGGTAGATCTTTGTCATATAACCAAACAAATAATCTCATTCATTATTTGGAAATTCAACAACGATTCCTAGAGAGAAACGAACATATATTTTATACTTTTAATCCAGATGATATTTTAATAATTGATAATTCCATATTCATTTGTTTATCTTCCTCTTACTTGAAAACAGTTAAAAATGGTTTTATATTATTCAAATCCCCCTTTGAAAAAATATTATGTTCTAATGAAATAATAGAGATTAATAAATTACCCGCGAAATGTAGTCGCGATTCCGCTTTATGTTCTCTCGCAAACCTTGCCTTTTTTGTACTATTTAAGACAGAATATTCCTCTTCTACTTCTTTTTATTTAGATACTATTAAATATACGAAATTGTATTGGTGTTTGTTTTCAACCTTTCGCAATTAGATATGTTGAATTTTAATTTTGTTTTGTTATAGTATGAGCTTACAAACGTTTAAAAAGAAAGGGTTAATGACGTGTCACGGAGTCAATCAATCGGGGAAAATTAACGGGAATCAATTTTATATACGTAGAGGTCCTTTTGGAGTGAATGAAAATGTCGGGGATTATGGTGTGAATGGTTTTTCTATTAATGGTGGAACTAGATCAGCTGGTTATGTAGGGAAAACTTATCAAATGTCTAAAAACGGGACTCCTTTTTACGGTCAATTCCCTCTTGGTAATGGCGGAACAAACGGACGTTATTATGAAGCAGAACCTGTTTTCAATATGCCTAATGTACGAGCTGATACACAAGGAAACCAACACAAGTTTATTAAACAATCTGTCCTATCTCAAAAAGGAATGTTGAAAACACGATTTAGATGGACTACTGGACAATATCCGAATTTTTGGGTGCAACCTCAAGCATCTTCAGATAATTTATCAGATAATAATAGTAGTTGGGTATATACACAAAATCTGGCAGCAGCAAATATATGTGTAACTGATGTGAATAAGCCAGAAGTTTATGAAGATAATTATAAAAAGGGTGGATCAACCTTGTGTTCAACTACAACCGCAAAATATAGATCATATAATATTATGTCGGCAAATGCTTTATATACCAAAACATTACACCAACCACAAGATTCCAGTCAACGAACTCTTCAAATTCAACGAAAATGTCAAAATCCAACGTATAATTTGAAACCATTTCCATTTCAAGTCGCCTCTGGTCAAGGATCGGGAATAGGTTCAAATTTAACTGGTCAACAGAATTCTACAACTGGTCCGCCTTCAGAAATTTTATCTCCAATTTATTTAACTCCTCCAGAATTTTATTGGGGTTCAAAATAGGTTAATTTTACACCCTTGAAGATTTCCTTTTTATCTTCCTACTTTTACTTTTTATCCTCTTACTTTTTATCCTCTTACTTTTTATCCTCTTACTTTTTTTCATCCTTTTAGATTTTCTTTTACCACCAATAGGACCATCATTTTCATCATCGCTACCTAAATTTCTTAATCTTAACCCACTTAATCCTTGTATAACATCATCCATATATTCTTCATCATTTTCATTATCGGATATTTCCTCTACATTTGTAGCAGTTTCATATTCTAATTGAGCCATAGGACTAACAACAACTTCTCCTGCTTCTGATCGTCTTTTTAAATCTCGATCTCTGTGTCTGGATTCCGAATAATCAGTTGCTCCATTTTGCTGATAATATCCAATTCCAAAATCTTCCATAGTATCAGCACGAGAAGTAGGCAGTCTTAATATTTCTCTTGCATTAGATAAACCATGCCGGGTTCTCCAAAAACTCATATCTCTTGCGGCTCTTGCAGTTCTCTGTCGTCTTCTTCTTGGAGATAAATTTTCAGGTTCTATAGATAACTCTCTCATAGGAACACTTTTTACTTCAGGAAGTGCTGATAAAACTCCGGTAAGTAATTCAGGTTGTTCTATTTTTTCTACATGTGCTTGTGCTATTGATATAAATTCTAAAATTATTACAGTTTTAAATATTAATTCGTGTAATAATTTTCTTTTATATCGATCATTCTCATTAATTATTAATTTTATAATACCTTCATTTTTAGTTACTGTGAATGTATATTTTTTATCCATACTTATAAATCGGACTTCAGTATAAGAACTAAGCGTTACTATAAGATCTAGTTCCCCGCAAACTATATACTTACTGTCAAATGATACCATATATTTTTTCCCCTTATTTTCTATAGATAATTCAGTTATTTGTAAAGGATTTCCTCTATTTATTGTATTAAATATATCCCCATGACCTTTAAGTTCAGGATCATCTTTATCATCACATCCAATAATATCTAGTAATTCTCTGATTATCATTTCCTTTTTATTATTCTCTCTAACGATTTCTCGTTGATATCGTTGTTCCAACGAATGATATCTTCTTGACATATATACTCAACCTTATATTAAACCAGAGAAAATTTAAAACCGCACAAAGCAGTTTTATTCTTCTGGTCGATGACCGTTAAATTATTTAAACCTGCACTTTTTTGTGCCGTTTTAAATATTCAACGGTCTAAAATGTAAAAAGATTGAGTATATTATTCACTATTTTTTTAGAACAAATTCCACTTGGTTCATAATCATTCACAAAATCCAACGGTAAATTACATAGCTTATCCACAGTTATTTCTTTTAAAGAATTATTTAAATTAATATAATTAGATAAAAGTGTATTCCATTCACTAATAAAATCATAATAAGCTTTATATTTAATATCTGATGGAAAATAAATATTGAATAAATATAATTTGGAATTTGGCAATCTATCTTTTATCTCTTTAATCAACCCTTTATATTCTTTAAATAGAGTAATTATTGAATCGTAATTAATTTTACTTGTAAGTATTTGGTTCAACAAATTATTCCCACCTACCGAGAGAAAAACATAATTATTTTTATTATTTAATTCTTTGGGGATTTTATCCATTTGTGATGCAATATCAGCGATGATTGAATTATCTTGAGCCAAAAACACGATTTTATATTTATCGTTTTCTCTCAATAAATATTCTACAGAATCTGTTTTATTAACATAATTTTTATTATCTAAAATGGAATCGCCCAAAAATATTAACGTCTTTTTATCAGCACCTTTTGTTTCTTCTTGAGTAAAATTTTCTTGAAAATTAAATAATGAATTCATAATAATTAATATTACTAAAATAAACATAAATATTAAATTTATTGAATTCATAACCCTTATATTATCATTATTTAATAATAAATATAGTGATTTTCGAAAAGAAGATAATTATACATTCCATAAAGAAGACCATATTTTTGATATAGAATTTCCATCGCCTATATTTAAAGAAAACGGACACGAATAATCACCATTTACCGCAGAACATACATTACAAGGCGTTCCATTAATAAATTTAAATCCAGGTACCATTTCTTCAACATCCTCATTTTTAATAGGGATAATATTTTGATTTCCGATATAATTTAAATTAGTTATTTTTTCTAGTCCCGATCCATTAGAAGAACATCTAATAATATTATTAAGATTATCTGGGACATTTTTAGTATTTCCAACAGTAATTCCACTAAGTAAGAAATTACCCTCTTTGGTATTCCAGGCTAACATTAATTTTATAGCAGTTTCATTATATATTTTCTGTGCTTCAACAAGTGCTATATTTGGATCTATGGATATGGATGAAGATGATAATATAGCTTCTTTATATAATTCCTGTGTTGTCTGACTCCAATACCAAGAACCGTTTTTTATTAAATAGTTTACATCTTCATCTGTTACTTGTTCTTGAACTACATCTGTATCATAAATAAAGTTAGGATTTGTTGTATTCTCATATGCGATAAAATCTTGTAGAGTTTTATCTGACCATTTATTTTTCGTAAATCCTTCTTTATTATGATAAGGAACAACAGATAAAAAAAAGAAAGAAATCGCTAATGCTATAATAACAATAAAATATTTTTTATTAAAAATCCATTTCATAATATATTGACTTAAAATAATATAAATACTAATTGTTTATATTGTTTATATTAATGGATCGTGTATCTCAATTAAAGCAAATACAAGGCGAAGCACTCGATTTATTCACTAGAAAGAATTTAGATTATGGTGATGCTTTTGCGAAATATGGTGTTATCGGTGTTTTGATGAGAATCGAAGATAAAATTCAACGCAGTTTATCTATAACAAAAAATGGTATAAATCTGGTAAATGATGAAGGTATTAGAGATACTCTTATTGATTTACATAATTATGCTGCGATGGCTCTAATGCTTTTAGATGAAGATTTAATTTATCGTCCAGTTGAACCAAATCCACCTGATCCACGTTCTGAATCTCCTAGTTCTTCTTCTGTATCTACAATTTCAACATAGATAGGAGATAAATCGGCACTACAAATTTGAATCAACTTGTCATATTTTTCAACTTGATAATCGTGTATAATTGTATAAGTATGGGTTGATTGTGGTTGAGAATATCCCATTCTTTCACTATCAGATGATTGTTGAGAAATACCAGAGGTTGATCCTACCGATACTGATTGAGAAACCCCTTGACTGTAACAAGTATTAGATCCTATGGCGTAAGCATGAGATCCACTATAAGTATATCCACCAGTATATTTTGAGTGATCTTTAAGACAATCAAAACATCCGATTAAATCTCCACGATACCCTGAATCAATAATTCCTACATTATTTGCCAATCTCAATTTGGTCTTTGAACCTAGACTAGATCTAGCATACAAACAAAATCCAGATGGATAATTATTTCTACTTGCAAATATAATATTTGCACTAGATTTCAAGCCAAAATTAATCTTGACTAATTTATCGCAAGTACAATTAACGGATTCGGGTGAAAATAAATCAAACCCAGAATCAGGATAATTACTTGTCATAATCTTATTATTATGCTCTAATGCGGATTCCACATATTTCTGCTTTAAAACAGGATCGGAAACAAATAATTTAAGATACATAATCTTGTGGGAATTATTGAACAATTTTGAATAATCAACTACAATTGGATTAAAAACTGATTCTGAACCGATATCACTCATTATATATTTAATTTAATAATTTACCTTTAAATAGTGTTAATATTATATTACTATATTACTATATTACTATAATTACTATATTACTATATTACTATATTATTTATTATTAAAAAAAATTGAAGTTTGTTTTTCGCATTAAAATACTAATAACTTGTGTTCTATACTCGCCTTTAAAGCAAAATGTCATCATCGAATATGCTATCTGTCACATTTAAGAATGAATTGGAAATGCCAGTTATGGTGGAATTTTATGAAAGAAGACGTCCTGGATTAATGGTATCGGAAGGTACAAGAATAAATGCCGGAGAAACTCGACTTTTAGAATGCGAAATGGGAGAATGGAAAGTTCATACAGTGTTCTATAATGCTGATAAAGATGTACGAGATCTATGGGATGCTTTTTGGAATAAAAAATCAATTGAAATATTTGAAAAAAATAAATTATCTTTGGAAGAGAAAATTATTTCGGAAACCGATGAAGCTGAAAGAAGTATTTTGGAATTAAGATTAAATGAATTGACTCTTTACAATTATTACCATCAATATCTAGGAAAATTCAGAGATTCGCCTGCTGTGGATGGAATGTATGGTTGGTCAGAGTTGGATGGGATATTTGAATTTGTTAGATCCGACGAGGATAAAACCATTAGTCTTAGATACGTTTAATAATAATCTTTGTTGTTTTTGTTATGTATTTGTAATTGTAATTGTAATTGTAATTGTAATTAAATACTACTTTTTTCATATTTATATTTATTTATTTATATTTATTTATATTTATTTATATTTATTTATATTTATATAATTTACTGTTTAGTTGATGTCAAGAAAAACCCTATAATTATAAAAACGAGCCCTAATATTTGAATCCAGCTATATTGTTCTTTAAAAAAGAAATACCCGGTAAAAAAAAGAGCTAAAATAGAAATACACCGAAGAAACATAGAATTCATTAACGGTGTATTATGTTTCTTATCAAATTCGTATAATATTAAACTAGAAGAAACCGTAAATATTGAAATAACTAATATACATATATAGTGACTTAATGTCAATTTACTATAATTTTCCACAATATTTTTTAATGATTTTTTATCAAAAAATAACTTGTATAAAAAAACTATAAAGACTACAATTGATATGAAAAAACTATTTATAAAAAGTAAATCATGACTGTCTAATATATTTAATATATGTTTCCTGAAATACGGGTTTATTGATTTTATAATTGTTATTCCTGCTATGAATGGATACATATAATACACCTTTAATAATAAATGTAAAGGGTATCCGTAGTAAAACGTTAAGAGTCGTTTTCTTTAAATTCAATTAATTATTTGGAAATTTCACGCATCATTATTCCTTGTGTAATTGAAGTATGTCTAGATAATGGTGTTGGACTAAGCATATGTTCTGGTTCTTGTTCTGGTTCTCGATCTCGATCCATAACCGATTCAAATATAAATTCCGCGGATAATCTTGTCACTTCATAATTTTCGTCTGTTGTTACATCTTTATCATCCTCTTTAAAAGGCAAACACCATGATCTTGATGTTTGTCTTAATGGACTAGGCCAACAAGCAGCCACCTGTCTTTTCAACGCGGGAGGAGTTGTAAATATAAACGGACAATAATTCGTCTGAATATGATCTGGAATACTATTCACATTATAAGAAGTTTCACGACCATTCGAATTTGAACGAGCACACGCATACATATTTCCATATTCTGTATTATATGTTCTAATAACGATATATATATCATCACATAATGATTTCATCATTTCATCTTGTAACAAATCATTATCTGACATATATTTTTTCATTTGTGTAATATATGTTTGCATTTGTTTTTTATATTTATTACTTTTTTCAATACTGTTTATGGAATGATAAATCATCTCTAATGTTTTGTGACGAAATATATCCCTTGTAAGATCTATTTCAGGAATTATAATTTCTTTTTCCTTTTCCTTTTCATTTTCCTTTTCCTTTTCCTTTTCCATATGACGAGGAAGATATATTTCTTCCAATAAAAGCCATTCTTCCGAATGTAATGGTTCCATAGTTCCAATAATTCTTATCCTGGAATCAAACGGACTTGTAGATCTTAAATGATATGTCCTATTTGTTTCACTAGTCAAATCTTCTATTAATAAACTAGTAGACCATTCATTCGTTTTATAATTATATATTTCAGCATATTCATTTGTTAATATAGTAACATTCCAGAAGATTACATACAAAATTTTATACAATATTTCTCCAAATACTAACCCACCATTTTCAATCTTGTCGATAAAATAATAAACTGTATTTTTATTCGACGCTAAAGCAGACATTATTTCCGCCGAATGATCCAGACCAAACCCTATAAATATATGACTATATGATATATCAGATATTATAGATAAAATATTTTTATCAGTTGATCCAATTGTTGGATTGCCGTCTGTTGTGAAAATATGAGTTATATTGAATTCCTGATGCGATGATTGAAACTTTTTTATCTCTTTTTTCGCATTATTGAGAGCCAATTCAATACTTGTTCCTCCGCGAGGAATAACTCTCTTTAATTTATTCAACAAATTCAAGAAATTATCTTCTGTTACCTTTTGTGGATAAATTATAGTATCAATCATATCATCAAACGCAGTCACTTGTATCCAGATATTCAACTCTTTATTCTCTACAATCATTTTTATTATATTGCTTATTGAATGTATCGCATGTTCCATCTTTGTTCTTCCGTCCGCGCAACTATCTTGCATCGATCCGGACTGATCTAAATCAAAATATATAAATTGCGACGGTTGAGTCATTTCTGTTTTACCTGTCTTTATATTAATCTTACCGAATTTCATTTCAACATCTTGAAACAATACTGGATTAATTTCCTTCTCGTGATATTCAACTTTGGATTCAATATTTGAAAGAGCGTTCGTAAATGACGACATTTGAGCTTATAATACTTATTATTGTAACGGTTATTATATCTTCAATTTTTTTTACTACTTAAAGACATTACTATAATAATAGTAATAACAAGTTGATATGACATCGGATATGCAAACATTTGAAACAAAGGTAAGTAATAAAGGATTTTCTTTTATTGAAGAAAAAATTTTAGAAAAGGGATATATTCTTAAAAAAAATGATTTTGATCATATTATTTATAAAAAGAACGATTCTGATTATGATTATATCGAAATGAAGGTAGAATCGGCGAAAATTTATGTTATCGTTCCTGTAGGAAATTATCAATATGAAACCTTTTTTAATAGTTATTATCTAGCTTGTGAATACTTGGAGATGCATATTTAATTTACTTTACTTTACTTTACTAAATGCATATTATCATTTTAATTTATAAAGACAAATAATTATAGTAATAATTATTAATTATATTTATTAAATATGATTTAAATACTTATTATTAAGTATTTAAATAATGGATTCCGAAAATGTTAAAGTTTCACCCTCTGGTCAACCTACTCTCGATCAAGCAAAGGCTCAATTAATGTCGATGTCTGTTAATAACGAGAATGATGCTCTCAATATTATTGTTAGTTTTCTTAATATTGCTCAGAGAAGAGGATCGTTCTCTCTCGATGAATCAGCAAAAATCTTTGAATGTATTAAAATGTTTCAAAAACCACAATAATCTCTTTTAACAAATTGAAACAATTGAAACAATTTAAACATTATTTAATATAATAATTAACGATAATATGGAGTTTGGATCCGTCACTATAATATTTGCCGATACAGTTTACAATAATTCTAGACTTTTTATGAGAATGGAAATTAAAGCTTGTCTCGATTCTAAAATATTAGTAACTTATGATAATGATATTGATACTATAAAAGAGATAGATATGACAACGGATTATGTTATTGAAGGAAATTATGGTAATGAATATTTTATTCCAAATTATTTCAGATTTAAAATCGCTACCCATAGACCAGTTTATTTCAAAGATGAGGCGATATGCAACGAAAAATACTATGGATTAAAGTCTTTAAATACTATTTTTGAAAAACATACAAATTGGGTCATTCATAAAGGATCTGTATTTAATTCAGTTTTTTATATTTTTAAAAAACTCGAAAAGATATATGTATTCTCAATATTAAATATTGGAAATGGACGATTTTTATTTGCTTATGATCCAGAAGAACTAGATAAACCAAAAGTAGAACAAATTATATTTTATTTATTCACATCACTAATGAATTTTGAGTAGTTTATCTAGTTTATCTAGTTTATCTAGTTGTTATATTTTCTATCAAAAATTTAATATAATGTCATTTACTGAATTTATATTAAATCATCCATATATTAAAAATAACGATAATGTTAAAAAAATGAGAAAAAGGATTAAAAAGGTATCTAAAACGAAAATACGAACCCTTTCAAATAATATTAGAAAAACATTCAATATCTCTCATATTATTATCGGTTCGTATTACTATTACTTACATTTTTTAATAACTTGTCTTATATCTTTTGTATTATATTTTACAACGAATGTTTATTATTTAACCATTTTACTCATTATTGTATCTCTAGATGCTTATTCTATCATTGTTTTAAATGATTGTCCTTTATCCGCCCTTGAAAAAAAATATCTAGGATTAAGCTGTGTTGAATCTAGATTATATTTCTTGAGCGATTTTGATATTATGTATAATAATAACAATTATTACAATATGACTATCGATCTTATTGTAAATGCTTGGTGTCTTATTACCATAAAAATATTATTTCTTTTAGCTATGATAATATGGAAAAGCGATGAATTTGCTTATATCTTTTCTAAAATTAGATTATACGAAGCTATATGAATAACCCACCTATTAAGAAATCAGTCGAATTTAATGAAGAAGATAATCAATATATTAATGACAATAATATTATTGAAACCGACAGATTTACTGCCTTTTTCAAATCAATCATCATAAATTATAAATCTTGGGTTTTATTTGCCATTTCCATCTATTATCTATCATATCCAAATTTATTGAACGGAATCATAACTTTTATATTCCTTCTTGTATTTGCACATTTATTTCATTATGGAAGTCATTTTGAATGCAATTATCCTATTAATCTTACGCATTCTTATCATCACAATCATCATAACTTTTTAAGTCAATTTGGACAAATTATGTTGGAAATATTCACAGGATATATCATAATATTATATAAATACTTTTTTGATGTTCCTTATCTAGATTACTGGATTATTATCTATTTTACAATCGTTTATAACGTTATTCATAATTTTAATTATTCAGTCCTTCGTGTTAATAAAACACACGAAATACACCATAAAAACAATTTAACTAACGTTGGTCCCGATATCATCGATATTATCTTTGGAACGAAATTCAATAATAATGATCTTGAAAATACAGACCATTATATTATTGCTATTGTTGTTGCTACTGTCGTTGTATCAATCATTAAATACTTCTGGAAAAAAGATAATAAAATTATGATTAATATATTTCTATTGTCCTTTGCAGCCGTTTCTGGATTTAATGTCGCGTTCATCCTTTATCTATTCATAAACGATTGGATAAAATATGATTTTTCTTTTGATTATATGATAAAATTCTATAAAAGGCAGTGGATAGAACATAAAACTCAGTTATCTTTCCATCTTATATATTTTATGCTTCTTATTGGATTTATATTATATTCTATTTATAACTCGTTTTTTAATATTGACGCACCAGAATCAGGATTACATAATATGTTTAATAAATTGAGGGATTTATATAAAGAACTTATGGAATCGGAATTAGAATCAGAAGTTATATCAGTCTAACTCTCGTCATTTATAAATTTCTATTGTAAATGATTTTATTTTAATCAACTCATTATACAGTTAATATATTATTATATTATTATATTATTATATTATTATATTAATATATTATTTGTATAAAATGGGTGTTATACAAATAATGAAATTGATGGTTACTATTTAGTAGTATATGCGTTTGGATTACTTACTATTTAGCCTTAAATTTTTTATCTATGTATAATGTATGGATGAAAAAACAGATCTGTCGTTTATTAAAATTGTATCAAATCATAGACGTTCTGCTATAGCAAATGCTGACGCATTTAAACATTCAATAAAAGATATATTTAAAAACGGATCAAGATCAAAATCAGGATCAGGATCAGGATCAGAATTAGAATTATTAAAAAAACCAATATTAGATGATATTATAGATACACCAACTGTAACGATTAGAAAAACTATTAAAACTCCTAGTCTAAAATTGAATATAGATTTAGATCATACATATGGAATAGATGATACACAAGATTCACTAAAAGTTAATCCCAAACATTCTTAAAAAATTTTTTTTTATTATGACACGAATTATATAATTCAATAAGTTCAAATTGATTTTGACAAGATAATGATTTAATTAATGTAAGTTGTCCATAAGTAAGAGGGCGATAACTTAATATATCTTTTTGTATATGATATACATGATAATCTTTATGTTTGCCGACGTCAGATATTTTTATATTTTTAGAGTGTTTACACCCCATAGAATATTATAAGATAAAAACATTAATATGAGTAAATTCGAAGTATTCGTTATAATAGTTATGTAAAAAAATAACTCCAGTTATTCGCAAAATTATAACAAATGATATTACGATCAGTAAATAAGTATTTGAATATGATAATTATTATATTCAAAATTGGGATTTTGTTTTGGGGGGGGGGATAATCTAACTATTTACATAATTTGCAACTTTTTGTTGCGTCTCTCACTCTCACTCTTCAATATTGGTTTTTTGAGTTGCTGTAATATAATCAATTGGTTCGAATGCTGATTAATGATTAATGAAAATCAACTTTGGTTGTTGATTTGATGCTCCGTCCTTGAGTCTTGGTCTGGTGTCCTGCTGGGTCCGCCTGTTTAAAAAGAATGCTTTTTTCCTTTGAGAGGTTTTGATTTAAATATTTTCAATAACAATTATATAATCATTATTTACTTTATTTAATTAATATTTTTGAGTTGCTGTAAGGAAATATGGGAGAAAGAAATAAGTTAGATAAAATAGAAGGGAATGGAAATGAAGAGATAAACTTTGCTATTAACAAAGCTTTAATAAGGACGTACCTTTTATTAAAAATGTATAATACTATAATATTTATGTGATCAGTATAATGTTTATAATATTTACAAACAATTGCTATTTCCTTTTGATAATTATCATTATCGACGAGCGGTTCGTTTCATTAATCGTACAAATGATTTATTCAAAATATCAGTACAATTAAATATTGCTTTGATTCGTATAAAAATCTCTGTGAAATAATTATACGATATTAAACAAGTTAAACCTTTACTACAAAAGCAGTCGTTTATGATTGCTGTAATGGAAAATTTAGGGACAGGGACACATGGTTGCTACTTCGTTGGGTAATAAATACGACTATGACAAATCTATATTTATTTCATTATATGGGTTTTAAATACGACCGGTGTCTGTATTTCTTTCATATTTGTTTTAAATTGCTGTATGGAAGAATGAGTTGTGTGAGTTGCTGTTATCGTCGGGTTTTAATATATTTTAAAATTTTTGATTGCTGGTTAATAACTGTAAATAGCAAATGCTTGTTTCGATCAAGCGATCTCAACGTGACTTAATCATTTCTGATCTATGAGCGTTGCAGGATTCCTCTTCCCCAATTTGCTGGTTTTGCTATGTTCTTGGGATTCATAATAATTGAAGTTAATTGCTGAAAGAACATAATGAAAGGATTTTCATCCTTCTCATACAAATATAGTGACTTCTCTTTAATATATATTATTTTAAGTTAAAAATATTTATATAATAATGAAATAATAATGAAATAATAATGAAATAATAATGAAATAATAATGAAATAATAATGAAATAATAATGAAATAATAATGAAATAATAATGAAATAATAATGAAATAATAATGAAATAATAATGAAATATTTTACAAGTTCGGTTGTATCTAGATCCTTTACAATTGTTAAGTAATAGTTAATTGCGGAATTTTATAATCATATGTCTTATGATTAATCGTATAATATTTGTAATATTTGTAGAAATATAAAAATGATTCAACGATGTAAATAAAAGAACTGAATTAGTATTTGAATAATTTATTACAAGAATAATAAATTATTTTCGCTTTCAAAAGGGGTCGAACCTTTGACCTCGACGTTAACAGCGTCGCGCTCTAACCAACTGAGCTATGAAAGCTTATTTACTATATACTTTTGGTTTTCTGAAAATGAAAATTTTTGAATTGCTGTAAGTATATAAAGTTCTAATTTTATGAAAATTAGTAAAAAGATACTCGAGCCGAGGATCGAACTCGGATTTGCAACTTATAAGGATGCCGTCATCACCATTAAACTACTCGAGCTTACGATATATGCTGTATAATATTGAATTTAGGAGATGATTCCTAACTTTAATTATTGAGTTGCTATTACTATACATATTACAAACACGAATTCTCTTTAAATCCTTTTTATTTAATATATATTAAAGTATTCCTTTCAATTTTTGGAACCAAATAGATTCTTCAATAAATAAAGACCAATTTGCGTTAATCAATATTATTATTCCATAAATAAAGAAAAGGAATTGTTCGTGAGGGGTAATATTAATATTTCCGTTCTGGAATGGTCTAAATATTATCAGGGTCAGAATAGCCATACCAGCAATAAAGATAAATTCTAGATGATCTTTCCAAAACGCAAGAGACTTACCAATTGTCGTATCTGGTTTGAAATAAAATCCGAGAATAGCACAAATCATAAATAATAATTTAATTAAAATAATAAACGCAACAAACGCATCGTATTTTCGACCCATATATATTCCACTTTTAATAAAGCAATTTTAAAAATATTTTCAATTCTGGATATTTAAGATTACCATACTCGTCTTTTTCTTTTACTAGTTCTATAGGAAATGATAGATCATTTTTTGTCGTATAATTCCTAAAATTCTTATAATCTTTAAATAACGAATCGTTCAAGAAGTCGTAATCATAGTAATAATATTCAATATCAAACAAGTTAATATATATCTTCTTTTTGAATTGGGTTTTTGACATATTATAGTCTTCAAACCATAGAAATTTTAAAAATGTAGTACGCCATTCAGGGTCGGAAAAAATGGACTTTAAATGTTTCGCAACACGTTCTTGTTCCAATACTTTTTTTATTTCAATATCTTCGAATTTAGTTAGAAAATTATCTATCGTTTTTTTCTTCCAATTTTTACTCGCTTCTAGAAAATTATTAACAGCATCTTCCGTATTGTGGACGTATTTAATATTATGCTTATTAAACAACGCCTTTCTCTCCTGAATTATATACCCATAAGGCGTATACATTTATATTATATATAATTAGTTCTTTTTAAATCCTTATCTCAACCTTTAAAAAAGGATTATCCAAACTCAACCTTTAAAAAAGGTTGATCCAAACTCAACCTTTAAAAAAGGTTGATCCAAACAACTTCGTTCTTTTGCAGTTGATAAATTCAAATACTTATTCTTGAAGCTTTCTCTCCGTGATTCTAATCCAAGACTCTATTTCTTCCAAGAATATATTATTTATAAATAATATTCTTGATAATTAATACCTTTGGAATATTTTACGGAGAGAAAGGGAGGAGCCAACTACACAGATGGTTGAAGCTTTCTCTCCGTGATTCTAATCCAAGACTCTATTTCTTCCAAGAATATATTATTTATAAAATATTATTCTTGATAATTTATACCTTTGGAATATTTTACGGAGAGAAAGGGAGGAGCCGACTACCCAGATGGTTGAAGCTTTCTCTCCGTGATTCTAATCCAAGACTCTATTTCTTCCAAGAATATATTATTTATAAATATTATTCTTGATAATTTATACCATTCAAGTTGATTCGCAGAATATCAACAGTAAACGGAACAACAAAGTGATGAAGAAATACACGAATAAGTATTTGAATTTAGCAATTGCAAAAGAACGAAGTTGTTTGGATCAACCTTTTTTAAAGGTTGAGAGTATATGATTAATGAAGATATTATTAATGAAGAACCGGAAATAATATTGGAAAAAACAAAAGAACAACTTGAAAAAATAAAAGTTCAAAAACTTATTGAAGAATCGGATATCAAAATAGCAACCGAATTATTTAAGGATTTAACACCAATATATAAAAAAAATTGAAATACTTTTATTACTAGTAATTAGTATTACTGTTTCGCTTAGTATTATACATTTTAAAATGTCATCAGAATTATCAATTGTATCAAGACCAAGACCTGGATTTATGTCGCCCAATTTTAATACAAGAGGATGGGTTACTTATCGGAATGATAGAGATAGCAATAGCGATAGCAATATCAATAGCGTCGGTATTTCATCTTCGGATTCCTCAGTTGATGAAGAAATAAAAAATTCACCAGAAATAGAAATAGAAAGAGACCTGAATATTGCTCTTGTTCCGCCATTATTTGATATTCCTGAGATGGATGCATGTTCCATTTGTTTTGAAGATATTAAGATGATAAATATTGCTGTTATGACTTGTGGTCATACATTTCATTCATCTTGTATATTTAAATCAATTCAAACTTGTGGTTGTTGTCCTCTTTGCCGAAACCAACTAGTCGATGAAATTAAATACGAAGACGATGAAGAAGAAGACGATAGCGAATCTGGAGACGGATCATCGGAATATAGTAATTATCAAGATGAAGAAGTAACGTCTGAAGTTACATTAGATCAATTAACTACCAAATTAATTAATCTAGGATATTCGATGAAAGATATTGTTCGAATTTCGGTTGGAAAACTCATTAAAAAACAAGAAGAAGAATCCAAAATCGAAGACGAAGAAGAAGACGAAGATGATAAAAAATATACGGCAGAATACCTACATAACATTTTCAGTAGAATAGATTTAATTATTGCTGGAGAGATTACTTTATCTCATAGAGATACGCGAAGTTATGCTACTGTTACAGCTGCTCCTTAATTTTGTTGATGTTCTTGTTGTGTATTTATAATTGTTATTTGAATAATTATAAATATTTATATTATCGGTAATTAATAATTTATTTTTTTCTTTATCTTCTAGATCTTCTAGATCTTCTAGACTTTCTAGATTTTCTGGATTTTCTAGACTTTCTGGATTTTCTGGATTTCCTCGTCTTTCTAGTTCTCCTTCTTCTACCTCCAGATGTTACGTATTCTCCCGATGTTTCTTCTTCTTCTTCTGGTGGCATGTCTTCTCCTTCTCCTGACGATGTTACTTCTTCTCCCATTGTTTCTTCTTCTGATGTGTCTCCTCCTCTTTTCATTTTTCTATTCCTGTGTCTAGCCATTTATATTATCATAATATTTTAATATTATTATGTTAAATATATTTTATAAATGACTTAAACACCTGTCAGTATATTTAAATAATGAAAAAAAATATTTTGTTACAACCGATGAAACTTACCAAGAAAATGCACGACTTTGAAATTGATAATAATGAAAATATATTTAATTCTTTTAAATATATTGAACCTAAAGTAGAAGAAGAAGAAAAAGATTTAATGACTTTTGAAAAAACAAGTGATTTTTTATTTGATATTTTAATGAATGATATATTACAAACGAATACAGTTATAAAGGGACCGAATAAGGATAAGGATAAGGATAAGAATAAAGATAAAGCTAATCCTTATGCCGAGTTTGAATTAAAAAAGGGTAAATCTTTACCCATTATAGATTCATATGAACTTCCTTCTCTCGTAACCAAACGAAATTGTTTGGATATATCTGTTGAAAAAAAGAAAAAGAAAAGTATTCCTAAAAATATAAAAAAACTGGTTTGGGCTAAATATATAGGTCAAGAAATAATACGACATAAATGTTTGTGTTGTAAAACGGTAACTATTGAAAATACTTTTTTTGAATGCGGACATGTTGTATCAGAAAGAGATGGAGGTACGCTTGAAATAAGTAATTTACGACCTATATGCGGTGAATGTAATCGCTCTATGGGAACTATGAATATGGTTGAATATATTAAAACTTATGGGCTTTTTATAGGATAGTGATGGTAAACGGAGCATAGAAGACATACGAATAAGTATTTGAATCTAGCAACTTCAGGGGTCGTGACCCCCTTACCCCCGAGCTTCGCTCTTTTTGCAGTTGCTAAATTCAAATACTTATTCTTGGGTTTCTCTCCGTGAATCTAATCCAGGACACTATTTCTTCCAAGAAATATATTTATAAAATATTATTCTTGACAATTTTATACTCTTCAAAAGAATTCACGGAGAGAAGATATACGAATAAGTATTTGAATTTAGCAACTGCAAAAAGAGCGAAGCTCGGGGGTAAGGGGGTCACGACCCCCTGAAGTTGTATCGCTTCGATGTGGCTCCACTTTTATCATTTTACTGTGAAAAGTGGATTTTTAGTTACATTCATTATAGGCTATTTTCAAAAAAAATTGAAGTAGATTTTAGTATTTGAATTTCCTTTACCTGGGCTCTTATCAAGTTTCAAACTTCCTCCAAACGCAATTAATAATGTCACGCAATAACAACAACAAGAAAATCGCAATCGTTTCAGTCTCTACAAAGTTTTGTAAAGTCTGTAAAGATGCAGGTAAGTCGGATTATACGAGTCATTATATCAAGGACTCGACCGGTAAAGTATGCTGTCCCTATTTATTGGGACTTGTATGTGGATATTGTGGAATTACTGGTCATACTCCAAAGTTTTGCCCGGCTCTAAAGTGTGATGAGAAAAAGATCACGTTTAGGGAAAATACGGCTAAATATCAAGAAAAAATAACATCCCATACATCCCGTATTTCAAATATTAAAGTGACTCGTTTTGCCGCAGCTTTTGGCGATTCCGATTCCGATGATGAGAAAGTCAACATAGAAGTCGTCGAAGAATATCCCGAAATACGGTTTAAGCCGATAAATACCGACTGCTATGGAAGAGTCATCAAGGAAAAGAAATCGACGAACGCGTCCACGTCCACGTATACGTTTATGGATGCTTTATTAAACCCAAATTATACGACAACGACCATTAAACTTATCCCGGAACCAGCACCAGTCAAAGTTGTCGTCGTCCCAGATCAAGCAGTCGTTGATGGGAAAACGTATTCATTATCCAGAACAAAACAAGCCGGAGTCGCAAAAAAATATGTTAATTGGGCTGATTGTTCGGACTCGGATTCGGATTAAATTGTATTTGTAATTGTAATTGTATTTGTATTTGTATTTGTATTTGTAATTGTAATTAAACCCATTTTTTAATTTAATTTAATTTAATTTAAGTATTTTAACCAGAAGAGATGTTTTTAATCTTCATCGGTCTAAATAAAAAAAATTGATGAGAATTTCCAAAAACTAACTTATAGTACCTGTATTGAGACTCGTATAACGAATTAATAATGACTCAACAAATTGCGACGGAAAGTAAGTATATGTGGTTTTTGAATAAATCGGGAATAATGTATAAAGAATACCAGAGAGAAGGTGTAGAATGGTGTGTTAATTTGGAGACCCATAATAACCCGGAGTTACCCATTCACGGGGGATTTATTGCGGATGAAATGGGTCTCGGAAAAACAATAATGATGATTGCGACATTTGCGTGTAACTATTTGCCGCATACTTTAATCGTTTTGCCGAATATTTTGATGGAGCAGTGGGCTCATGAAATATTTCGAACAACCAAACATCACGTATTAATATACCACGGAAAAGACAAGAAAAATATAACTATGGCACAATTAGAGGCGGCTCCCATCGTATTAACAACCTACTCGGCTATTTCATTAAATACTTCCGGGTTATTGTTTGCTGTAGAATGGAACCGGGTTGTTTTTGACGAAGCCCATCATTTACGCAACGATACCCAGAGAAATACTGGAGCCCGGTTACTAAAATCCGGAATTAAATGGTTTATTTCCGGAACACCCATCCAGAACAAGAAAAAGGACTTTTACAACCTATGTTCCGCTTTAAATATGCCCGCATCATATTATTCGGAACCCAAGAATCTCCCACATCTCATTCAACATTTCGTCTTGAGAAGAACCAAGAAACAAGTCGGGATTGAAATACCAGACGTCGTTTTTAATGAACGGTTTATTGACTGGGATACGGAGGAGGAGAAAAAATTAGCGGATGATATCCACAAAGCATCCAAACACGCAAGCAGAGATTTTCGGTTAAAATTATACACACAAGCCAGACAGAGCTGTATTCTTCCGGCATTATTAATCGGAAAGACCGAAGAGATGGTCAAATATGGGATTTACCCACGCGTGAATCCCGAGACTTTGAATAAATGCAGCAAGATGGATGTGGTTATTTCCACCATTCTTTCCAGAAAAGATAATGGGAATGGGAAGCTAATCTTCTGTCATTACAAAGGGGAAATCGATGCGATTTATAACCGGTTATCTGAAAATGGAATAACCCGAATTTGTATATTTGATGGGAGAACTAACCAAATGGAACGGGCGAGAAAAATTAAAATGGCGTTTGATGTGGTTATTCTTCAAATTCAAACCGGATGCGAAGGACTGAATTTACAAGAACATTTCTCGGAGATTTATTTTGTGAGCCCGAACTGGAACCCCTTTGTAGAGAAGCAAGCTGTCGCAAGGTGTCATCGAATAGGGCAGAAAAAAGAAGTATCAGTGTTCTCCTTCCAAATGACTGATTTCGTGGATTATTTTGATCAAGAAGATGACCCTATACCCGGAACTGTTGAAGAAGAAGAACTCGTTGGATACGAAGAAGGGATAGAGAAAAAACCCAGTATGACTTCTTCTCTGGATAACTATATCTCAATAGTCAAAAATGGTAAAATACGATTAGTTGAAGAGATAATGCCTACAACATAAAAACACTTCTCTGTTTAAAATTGCTTTTGTAAATTTGTGTAATTAAAATACTTTTTTCATAATTCTACATTTCTACATTTCTACATTTATACATTTCTACATTTCTACATTTCTACATTTATACATTTATACATTTCTACATTTATACATTTCTACATTTCTACATTTTTCTACTTTTAAAATTCTTTTCAATTAATAAATGACCGATAATCAAAAAAAATTGATTTCGATTTCAGAATGAAGACCATTATTACTTGTAGCTTTTCCGCATATTTCAATTATGTCTTCATCTTTAATCCGTAATATGTTGGAATTTTCCATTCAAATGATTGGTGCTGGTACGGAATTATTAACCAATTTTATGAATAATAATAGGTATAATATTTTACAAGCTTTGATGCAATCCGGTAAAACGGATACATTTATGTTTGTGGCGTGCGAATTACATCGTCAAAGAAAAATTACCAAGTGTTATATTATTAGCGGAAATTGCGAAACAGCATTAAGAGACCAGTTAAAACAAAGAGAGGAGTTTCGTGGAAAATACGGGAGATATTTGGCAAGTATCGGTTTAGATATCGAAGAGATATTATTTGCTTTATCATTTCTAGATCCGGCAAAAATGGAAGTTGTATGGGGTTCACAATTGGATAAAAAAAAATCTCAACTACGCGATACTCTTTACATTTGGGAAGAATCGCATACAGCACAAACAAAAGGAAATCGTCCAGACAAGTTTTTCAAAAGAAATAATATATATGTAGATGGACAAGATAATAACCAGTCTTTAAAAATAAAAAATAATTATTTCTTGTCTGTTTCTGCCACACCTTTTTCGGAAATAATTGATTGTTATGCGTTGAATCAGGACAAGAAAAGAGTAATTTTGAAACCCGGAGAAGGATATCGTGGAATAAAATACTTTATGGATAGTAATAAATTAATTGGTTATTCAAACTGGCAAGATGGACTTGATACGGTGGTCAAAGAGTTACGAGATAACACTTATGCGATTATTCGTATATCCGAATCACATCGCCCTTTTGCTCAAGCATTTTTAGAAGAACAGGGTATAATATGCATTCGGTTCGACCAAGTTTCAAAAAAGGATCAAGAATTGGGAAATATAAATGAAATTTTGGACATACAACCGGGAGAAAAAACAGTCATATTTATTAAACAATTATGTCGGATGGGTCAACAAATTAATAAAACACATTTGTCAGTCGTTATGGAAACCACTTATTCGAAAACGGACACGATTTTGCAAGGTTTATTGGGACGAGTTTGTGGATACCATATGGAAGATATATGTGTCATCTTAAACAACAAGTTTATTTGTAGTGGAGAATTGGAGAGATTTAATATGATGAGTATGGGTGAAATTAAGGTGCCTAAAAAGGGTATGAACTTGTTAAATAAATCACAACGGTGTGCTACTGCTGCTGCGGATGATGTTGAAAACCAACCAGATGAAGATGATGGTCTGGCTACAAAAAAGTTTTATGAAATTATACCCATCTGTGTAAGAAAAGAAAATATTACTGCGGAGTTAACCGACACAGTCACATTACGACAAGATATAATCGCGGCATTTAATTCGGGAAATATTGAAAATTTTAATGGAGAATTTCAGACAGAAACTATAAAAGCACTCGTAGATCGACGTAATACAACCAATTTTAATGTACGACGTGTAACTCGAGAAAATAAAACATATGATGGAATATGTGAAGAATTTTCCAAAAAAATTGGATCTCGGCAACCATTTAAACCGAGAAAATCTGCTTGGGGATCAAAAACTGGAACTATATCTATATGGATAATTACGGATAATTATGAAGGATTTCGGAGAGGAGATGTGTATGTAACTTTCAAAACCAAATCAAGACCTGATGAACAGCCGATGTTGTCATATGAGAATGCTATTAAAAAATTACCAGCAACATCCCATAAAGAAGTATTTTCCTGTATAAGGACTACCGAGACACATGAAGAAATTGTAAGTAATGGTATAGGAAATTTTGATTTGAAGAAAGAAACTTGTGACGATGAAGAGTTAATGTGGAATAGTATAAAAGAATTTATTACAATTACTATGAATGTTAATTTCATTAGTGCTGATCGAAGTATAACATCATCACTTAAAAATGGTGGAACTGAAAGTTGGGTTGGAATTGTAGTATCGAAACAAATATTATCAAGTCTTCGACCTGATGGGTATATTTACGAAAGAGTACGAAGCGAGTTTTCGGCAAATGATATTACTCTTAAAATTACTACGTCAACTACTAGGATACATAAGGATAGAGGATATAAGATATTATCAAAAATAGCCTGGTAAAATTACTCGTGTAAATTTAATTGTTGTTGTTGTATATAATGAATTAAAAAGGTCGAGAATAATCTTGTAAAGTCCATAAGGATATCCTTTTTTCTCTCATTTAATTATTATATATATTATATATTAAAATGACTTATGTAGTTGCAATACCCTCGTATAATCGTTCATTAATTATTTCTAAAAAAACATTAAAAACTTTAAAAGATGGTAATATAAATCATAATAATATTTATATTTTTGTTGCAAATAAAGATGAATATGATAATTATAAAAAAGAAATTCCAAAAGAACTTTATGGAAAAATAATTGTTGGAAACTTGGGTATAACAAATCAACGAATATTTATAAAAAATTATTTTAAAGAAGGAGAGAATATTGTATCGATTGATGATGATATTGAAGGATTGTATAAGATGAAAGGAATGTCTGCTTTATCAAAAATTAATAATTTAGATTCTTTTTTTAAATTAGCATTTGAAAGATTAAAAAATGAAAAGCTTTTTATTTGGGGAATTTATCCAGTTAGAAATCCATATTTTATGCAAAATAATATAACTACAAAATTAAAATTTATTATAGGAGCATTATATGGGTTCATAAATAGAAAAACAAAAGATTTGGAACCTAAATTGAATTTAGAATCAAAAGGAGATTACGAATTAAGTATTTTATATTATAAAAAAGATGGAGGTGTTTTGAGATATAATAATATAACGGTTAAAACAAAATTTTTAGCAAAGGGTGGTCTAGGTGAAATTGAACAAAGATTTGGAAAAAATAAAAAAAGTGCAGAATATTTACAAAAAACATATCCAGATATTGTTACTATTTTTCACCGTAAAAATGGAATGACTGAAATTAGACTTTCAAGAAATACTGACAATAAAACTAAAAAAAATATAATACATAATCATACGAAAACGAAGAAGAATAAATGAAATAAATAAAGAATAAGATAATAAAGAATAAGATAATAGTGAATAAGATAATAGTGAATAAGATAATAGTGAATAAGATAAATAGATTAATGTTTTTTTATTTTTCTAACCGTTTTATTATGATGTATTAAAAATTTTTTTGTTTTATTTTTTGACCTAATCCAAACATTATGTCGTAAATAGCAAACAATAGATAAACGAATCGATTCTGAATCTTCTTTAATTATTGGTAAGTTACCGTGATATTGATGAACGTCCATAAATAATATATCTCCTGTTCTAACATTTACTCCAATACCATATTGAGGAAAACAAGTTTCTGCTCCAGAATATTTACCGTGTTCAATTACCGTTAAATTTCCAAATCCTTCAATATCATCCCCTTTATCTTTGTGTATCATGGTTTGAAAATTTACATTTGTTGTTACAGTTGTAAAAGCGGTATTTGAAATTTTAAATGGAGTTTGTCTTGCCTTTTTAAACTGTTTTTCATAACAAATTGGAATATATTTTTTATATAATAAATTAATATCTTGTATTAAAGGTATAGTCTTCTTATACTTTTCAGGATAATCTGATGTAAATCGCGACTCACGTACTTCTAAAGGAGTTTTTAACCCTTTTTTTTTAAATAAATATTTTTGCATCGGTGAAAATATATCAAAATATCCTATAATATTTGTTTTAATTTTTAAATTATTATTATTATTTATTTTTGTCCCTTTATTTCCACTAGCTAATGATCTATTTGTTGTTCCTGTATTGGAAAATGAAATAATATTATCATAAAAATTTTCAATATTATTTTTTGGTAATACATTTTTTCTAAATTTTAATAACAATTTTCCATCATCTGTATAGACGTCTGAATCTTCTTCTATTATTAAATTTATTTGATTAGAATTTACTTTATGGCTTACTAATTTTTCCATTTTTTCATCAGGAATTAATTTATCAACGTGATATATTGTTATTCCATTTCTTTTTTCTTTTTTCATATATATTTCAATATTTAAAAATATACACTTTAATAAATGTTGTTGAATAAATGTTGTTGAATAATAAAAAAATTGAAATATTTTATTATCTATAATTGTATATTATCTACTTTCAAATATGTTTAACTTTCACTATACCTCGGAAAATTGTCATTTAGGGTTATGTATGAACGAAACATATGGAGATATCTATTTAATATTTACATACGAAAATTATGAAGATGATATGTGGTTTGAACCGAAAAGATTACTTGTAACAAATGCGGAAATATATACAACCGAAAATACTAAAATGGAAATTAAGATGTATTTTATGAATTGTATAGATAATTATGTAGATGTTGATGGAGAGAAATATCATCAAGATATTATTGAATTATTAAAGGGAGAGATTGAGTATACATTTCAACACATTTAATAAATATATATCCGATAAAGCTATACTAGTTTACATATAAATATTATTATTCCATTCAAGAAAGATAAAAGATAAAACATTTTTCATTCATTTTATACTCTTGGAATAATTTACGGAGAGAAGACTTGAATATGATTGGATTAGTATTTTAGAAAAATGTTCGACTGTTGAACCCCATATATAACCCCATATTCCACCCATATTTACCCATCACCGCCTAATTATTTTCCCGAGATTACCCCATACGAGAGACCATTTACGGTAAATCTCGGGAAAATAAAAACGCCGAAATGAGTGATGTTATCATATATGAGTAACGATTTATACCCCCCATAATACGCGGGTATTTAGTTCCCACTATTCTACCGGGTATGGGAAAAAAATTGATAGGTATTTCTATTTCAAGCCGGGAGATATGTATCGTTTACACAAACGCAAAAGCATTCAATCTCTCATTATGGCAACATCAGCAACAGCAACAGTAGCAACAACAACGCGTCGTCCGCGTTCGTGTAGTAACCCCTTTTGTAGGGCAACAGGTCATAGTATAACGATGTGTGATCACCCATCTATAATTGAAACTCGGTCTAGTTTGGTGGAGATATCGGATTACGCTATCGGGTATAATTGTCCCGATATATTGACCCGATGTTTGTTGAGACAGAATAAAGACCATCTAGCTATGCTTGGTGTGCCTGTTGGAACCTTAAACAAAGACGCACTTCGTGCTAAAATTTTCGCTAAACATTACACAGACATCATATCAGCACCGGGATCGGTGGAAGAGATTCGCAGACTGGCGTGTGATAGACTACACCCGGATCAAGTCGCGTATATATCGTCATATGCCAGAAGTAATTGCTGTCCTTTTCACTTGTCTCCATATCAGACAGTCGTTCTTGGGCTACCTTTACTGCATTTTCAGAGACATTACTTCGGTATTACGGAACCGGTTCCGGCTCCAGCACCGGTTTATATCCCGAATATTTATGCGCTTGATCTTGCTCTTGCTCTCGATAGACGAAGAAATGATCCGAGTACGGTGCGACTCGTAGAGCTCATATTAGCCGAAGGGTTGGAATCCTTGGCTGTGGCTGTGATGGTACCTGTGGTCGAAAGACAGGTGTCAAGACAGGCGCCAAGACAGGTTCGAAGACGCGTATTTATGGTTACACCAAAGTTAGTGGAATTGACACCGGAGATGGGTGTAAAATCAGAGGAATGTCCCATATGTTATGACCCGATCACGAGATCATCTGCCAAGACAAACTGTGGACATACCTACTGTTCTCCGTGTATGACGACGTATTTTAACTCGATCTCCGCCGGGAGAGCTGAACCCGTCTGCGCTATGTGTAGAACCAACATATGTAACCTGGAGTTCCACGTTGCCGATGAATTAGCCCAGTTTAGAACCCTGCATTTATAGATATACCCGTATTTGTTGTATTGTTGTAACTTGTAACTTGTAACATTAACCCATTTTTTCCACTTTATCCACTTTTCAAAAAAGTGGAGCCAAACAACTTCGTTCTTTTTGCAGTTGCAAGGGGTCGTGACCCCCTAAAAGTGGAACAGTTTGAAATAAATAAAGTATGATGAGAGCATATATGGTAAAACCATTTTAAATAAGGAACGCCGATATGAGTGAAGTTATCATATATGAGTAACGATTTAAAGAGACGATAATATATATTATTTTGCGAAGATACTTAAAGAGAATGCCTATTATACATATATAACTAAATGGAGCAGTTAAATATCGTTGAACTTATTGAGAATAATCCTATCACCAAGCTCACAGATACTTATAATGTGAAATTGTTAGATAAAATGAAATCTAATTTTACTGAATTTGAACAGCAATTATTTATTACGAGTTTTTATTGTTTTTTAAATTATGATAAATTAAAAGATTTTGTGATTGATTTGGATAATGTATGGAAGTGGTTGGAATTTAGTTCAAAGCAAAACGCTATTAAACTTTTAGAGAAAAATTTTAAAATTGGAGAAGATTATAATAATTCGGCGCTTGATCTGCAGAATAAGCGCCAAAAGAGTAATGATGGCGGACAAAATATAAAAAAAATAATGTTAAATATCCGTTGTTTTAAATCATATTGTTTAAAAGCAGGAACAAAAAAGGCATCACAAATTCACGAATATTATATGAAGATGGAAGAGATAGTTCAAGAATTGGTTGATGAAGAGTGTGTCGAATTAAGATTAAAGATAGCAGAACAAGAGAAACAAATTGCATCTCATAAAAATGAACTAGAAAATGCCGATAATGATAAATGTTTATTGAGAGAAACGACATTATTATCTCAATTTCCAGATAATATTCAGTGCATTTATTTTGGTACGATTGATAATATGAATTCAAAGAAAGAACCGCTTGTTAAATTTGGTTGTTCTAATTTTTTCACAGATAGAGTTAAATGTCATAAGACTACTTATAATAATTTTCGGCTAGTTGGAGCATATAGAGTTAATAATAAAACGCAAGTAGAGAATGCTATGAAAATTCACCCTGTATTGATAAAACAATTACAAAAATTAAAGATTAAAAAGATAGAACATAAAGAAATATTATCTCTTAAAAATATTTCGCTTGTTAAGATAGATGAAATAATTAAAGATATTATTAAAAATATTGAATATACGCCAGAAAATTATACGAAGATACTTGAAGATAATGATAGTTTAAAGAGAACAATTGAACTCATGAATGTTTATACACCTGAAAATTATTCTAAAATGATTGCTGAAAATGATAAGTTGAAAAAAGATATTTTGATATTGGAAGAAAAGATTGAAGATGATAATAATACTAAATTTAATGTATTTAATAAACTGGTTCAAGAAAAAAATGTATTATTTAATAAACTTATAGAAACACAACCGTCTCCAGAAGATAAAAATTTTGTGGCTAAAAAGATGAAGCGTGGTATAAGACAATCTGATGGATTATATTATTTCGATGAAGGGGTATTTCCACAGTTAGAGGGAACTAGACAAGAAGTATGGGATGGTGTGGCATACAAGACTGCAGGGGAACTTATAAAAAAAGATTTGATTATCGGAGCTGAAGGAAAAGTTGTATCAAAAGTCAAGGCTGTAAACGCTACTGCAAATAATCGACTTGTGACTTATATGAAAAAAATTGGGAAAATAGGGGTCGTGACCCCTGCGGTTCCTCCCGAGCATTAAGTAGGGGGTCGTGACCCCCTTACCCCCGAGCCTTACGTTCGCTCTTTTTGCAGTTGCTAAATTCAAATACTTAACCGATTGTTTCTCTCCGCAGTTTTGTTTAAGGATTAGAATTTTATGGAAAATATATTTATGATAATATATTTTCTTGGAAGAATTGAGTCTTGAATTATATTCACGGAGAGAAAGAATGGTGGATTAGTATTTGAATTAGCAACTGCAAAAAGAACGAAGTTATTTGGCTCCACTTTTATCGTTTTACTGTGAAAAGTGGAACAGTTTGAAATAAATAAAGTATGATGAAGCATATATGGTAAGCCGTTTTAAATAGGGATCGCCGATATGAGTAATGTTATCATATATGACCGATGATTATATACCCTATAATGGTGTCATTTTTAATTGAAATGAATTAAAATATGACGGGAATTAAAATACTTATCCGTTGGGTTTCTATGCTTCGCTATTCCGTGAATTCTTTTGAAGACTCTAAAATGTTTGAGAATATTATTTTATAAATAATATTTTCTTCAAGAAATAAAGATCATTGAGAATTCATGGAGAGAAAGACGGGAGCCGACTACGCAGATGGTTGAACCTTTCTCTCCGTGATTTCTTTTGAAGACTCTAAAATGTTTAAGAATATTATTTATAAAATATTATTTCTTCAAGAAAATAGGTCTTTGAGATAATTCACGGAGAGAAAGACGGGAGCCGACTACGCAGATGGTTGAACCTTTCTCTCCGTGATTTCTTTTGAAGACTCTAAAATGTTTAAGAATATTATTTATAAAATATTATTTCTTCAAGAAAATAGGTCTTTGAGATAATTCACGGAATAGCGAAGCATAGAAGACCAAGAATAAGTATTTGAATTTAGCAATTGCAAAAGAGCGAACGTAAGGCTGTGGGGGTATCGCGAAGCTGTGGGGGTCACGACCCCCTATTTTTGAGATAATATATATATTTTTGATGTATTTTTGTTTCTACATGTCGCAAAGGACTGCATTTATAAGTTGATCCACAAGGACAATTTATAACTGGTTTATTCTTAAGACCTGATAATATTTTCTCTCTATTATCTGAATAATAATTATGTGATTTTAATAATATTTTTTCTTTATTATTAATATATTTTTGTTGTATTTTTGTTTTTTTATTATCGGTCTTTATCTCTGGTTCATTCTTTATTTTTTCATTTTCAATCTTTAACTCATCAACTACCATAAGTAACCGATTATATTTTATTTCACTATTTTCAAGTTTTATTGTTAGATTTTCTTGAAGTAATAAATTATATCTTTCTTTATGATTATTATCCTCTTTTAATTTTTCTTGAAGTAATAAATTATATCTTTCTTTATGATTATTATCCTCATTTATTTTTTCATTTTTTATTTCTTCCAACTCTTCAAGTAATACTGTATATTTTTCCGGAGTAAATTCTATTTCTTCAATTATCTCTCTAATGGTTTCATCTATTTTATCTATCTCGGATCTCAATAATAATTCATTATGTTTCTTTTTCAACTGTAATTGTCGTCTTATTGAAGATAAAAATGTATTGTTTTTGAGTGCTGTTTCTATCTGGTTTTATTCTGCACTCTGAATGCCGAAACTAATCTAAAATTTAGATATGTTTTCTTGTGTTTTCTTACTCTATCCGAGAGAAAATTAGAACAACCAAACTTGATAAGTGGTTCATCGTCCGAACTTACATTATCGGTTAATCCGTAATATATACATTGAACGTCATCTGGAAATTGATCCAATATTGTCTTTTCTCTCAACGTATCTTTATCTAATGTTACGTTCTCCAATTGTTTATTTTTATCGTCTAGTTGTAATCTTAATTCGGTACTTTCTTCATCTACGACTTCTTGAATTATCTCTTCAAGGTTAATATAATATTCGTGGATTTGAGCTGCTTTTTTTGTTTGTGCTTTTAAACATAATGATTTAAAACATTTAATATTTAACATATATTTTATTATATTGTGACCTCCATGTTCATTTTCTTGCTTCTCAATTTGGATGAGCATGTTTTCTTTATAATCATCAACAACCTTAAAATGTTTTTCTAACACTCTTACAGCATTAAATTTTGAAGAAAACCCCAACCATTTCCATACCTTATCTAAATCAACGACATAATCTTTTAATCTGTCATTATTTATATAACAATAAAATCCACTTAAAAAAAATTGTTGTTCAAATCCATTAAACGAACTATTAATCTTTGATAATAATTTAACATTATAATTATTATTAATTTTAGTGACTGGATTATTCTCTATTAATTCAACGATATTCAACTGTTCCATACTGTTATATATGTATTATACGGTTCTCTTTAAGTACTATTTAATGTCGTATTAAATACATTAATAAATACCCCTATTAATAAGCATTAATATGATATACCATTAAATAATATGATAAGTATTTTAACTATTTATCATATGGGTATTAATAATCCATTAAATAGGGGATCGCCGATATGAGTAATGTTATCATATATGACCGATGATTATATACCCTATAATGGTGTCATTTTTAATTGAAATGAATTAAAAATATGATGGGAATTAAAATACTTATCCGTTGGGTCTTAATCCGGGTGAAAAAATGGGTTAATTACAATTTACAATTACAACACAAAGCAGGGGGGTTATTTATCTACCACTGATCTTCCTCATCACCGGATTCCTCCTGTTCTACAACCGGAATCAACTTTTTGGTTGCGGGATCCCACACCCCTAGATGGGTGTTTTCATCGTCATTTGTATATACATTATTACTCTTTGTGGCACGTAAATAGATGACACCGTCAATTTTAAATTCCTTCGTCTCCTCCATGTCATCGTCATCGTCATCAGCTCCAGCTAGAACTTCGGGTTCTTTAATACCGGCTCCGACTAGGGTTTTAACCTCAACAAGGTCTTTAACTTCTCCGGATTCATCTTCATCCGATGATGAATCAGAACCCGAATCCGACGATGAATCAGAGTCAGAGTCAGAGTCAGAGTCAGAGTCAGAGTCAGAACCCGACTCCTCTTCTAATTCTTCCGATGAAACCGATGAAATAGCCGATGTTATAACCGGAACAGATACTACCATCGGAACTTCTGGAACCGAT
>TBL_comb47_HYPODRAFT_10000824_pt1 | contig 40740 bp, 36 predicted proteins | sample TroBogypolimnion_40_FD_10682 | JGI IMG/M metagenome (IMG submission 10682)
TGCTCTCGGGGTGGCGAACGGGATCAAAGTTCATAGTGGCAACTGGGCCGGCGCCTTCTTTGCCATTGTGTTGCTCAACGCATCGATCATTGGTGCTGCGGCGGTGACCTTGGCGACGACCTACGCCTTTGGAGACCTCGGAACATCCGCGCACCTGTCCCTTAACAAAGGGTGGCGTGACGCCAAGGGTTTCTATGGGGGCTTTAGCGCACTGGTGTTGATGGCCGCAGGACTGGTCCTCATCCCGGGAGCACCGCTCGGCTTGATCACAACGACGGTACAGGCACTTGCCGGGCTGCTCCTTCCGTTGGCTACGGTGTTTCTCCTCTTGCTGTGCAACGACAAGGCAGTCTTAGGCCCATGGGTGAATCGACCCTGGCTCAATGGGGTCGCCACGATCATCGTGTCGCTCCTCGTGATGCTGTCACTGGTCTTGATGGTCACCACGGTCTTCCCGCATGTCAACGTCGTTGTGCTTTCTGAAGTTTTGGCCATCGTGTGGGTGGCGCTCCTGGCGATGGGCGCGGGATTCTGGCTTCTCCGCCGCTCGCCGCCTCAGGTGATGGTCGACCATGGCGACCGACGTGAGTGGCGGATGCCGTCGTTGAACCTACTGAGCCGACCTCCTCTGACAGGGTGGCGTCGAAGCGTGCTGATCGCCATGGCGGGCTACCTGATCATTTCGGTGATCTTGTTAGTGGTCAAGGCATACCAAATCGGGTAGCGCCTTCTATGCTGAACGCCATGGGGACACCGCCAACGATGCTGTGCGTCCATGCTCATCCCGACGATGAAGCACTCTTCACGGGGGGAGTTCAAGCGCACTACGGCGATCGAGGTGTCCGGCAGGTCTTGATCACCTGCACCAACGGAAATCTCGGGATTGATCCTGAGGGTCGCTTCTTCACTGACGAAGGCCACGACGCGCCAAGCGTGGTTGCCCTGCGAGCAGAGGAGCTTGCTGCGTCGTGTGCGATTCTTGGGATTGATCGCGCTGTGCAACTGGGCTATCACGACTCAGGGATGGCGGGGTGGGAGACCAACAAGGCATCCGATGCCTTTGTCAATCAAGATATTGCTGAGGTTGCGGACCGGATCGCTGCCGTGATTGCCGAAGAGAAGCCCCACGTCGTGGTGACCTATGCGGCCGATGGCTACTACGGCCATCCTGACCACATTGCAACGCACCACGCCACGATGGAAGCGGTGCGGCGAAGCGAAGGCGTCCAGAAGGTCTATTTCATTGCCCTGGCGAAAACAGCCTTGGCGGGCTTTATCGAGTTGGCCCGTGGGGCGGGAATGACGTTGCCGGAGTGGCTTGATCGAGAACTCGTCGTCGGCATCGACGATGAACTTGTCGGGACCATTATTGACTGTTCTGACGCCGCCGACCGGAAGCAGCGGGCATTAGCGGCCCACCGCTCCCAGCATGACAATCAAGATCTGGTGGCGATGCCCAGTGATCTCTTTACTGCCGTCTTTGGGACGGAGTCCTATGTTCGAGGACTCACGACGACGAATGCACCGTTCCATGAAACCGATTTCTTTACAGGCGTCGAGCTCTAGGCCATACACTGCATCTCATGGCTGAACACGTCCCAACTCTTGTGTTGGTCCACGCCCACCCTGACGATGAGGCATCAACCACGGGTGGTGTGATTGCTAAGTACTCCCGAGCGGGGTACCGCGTCGTGCTCGTGACCTGCACCAATGGTGAACTCGGGGACAGTCCGGCAGGGGCCACTCCTGACGAAGACCATCACAACACCGACGAAGTTGTGGCCCACCGAATGGAAGAGTTGGCGCAGTCCTGTGAAATTCTTGGCGTCAGCCGATTAGTGCTCTTGGGGTATCACGACTCAGGAATGATGGGTTGGCCCCAAAACGATGCAGAAGGATCGTTTTGGCGCACTCCCGTTGAGGTTGCGGGAGCCAGACTGGCAGCGATCTTGGACGAAGAGCAGGCCGACGTCGTGGTGACCTACGACGAGAACGGCTTCTATGGCCACCCCGATCACATCCAAGCCAATCGGATTACCCTTGCCGCCGTTGCGGCGGCAAAGGTGACGCCAAAGCTTTATTACGCCACGGTCGCTCGTTCAGCATTTGAACGCTTGCGTGGTCTTCTCGAAGAACACGGTGTCGAACTTCCCGATGACAACGGCGATGCCGATCGTCCTGAAATGGGAGCAAGCGACGAGCAACTCGGTGCCGTTGTTGACGTCGGCGAGTTCGTGGGCCTCAAGCGAGCAGCGCTCGCCGCCCACGCTTCACAGACGGCACAGTCGTTCTTTTTTCAACTCCCTGAAGCTCTGTTTGAACAGATGTTTAGAGATGAGTGGTTTCTCCGCGTCCAAGACCCCACCGGTTTTGTCGGCATTGAAGACGATCTTTTTCGTGGCGTTCCCGCCTCACCGCCTGCTTAGTAGCGGTAGGTGTCTGCCTTGTAGGGTCCCTCGGCGTCGATGCCTAAGTATGCGGCCTGCTCTTCGGTGAGTTCGGTCAAGTTCACGCCCAGCGCGCTCAAGTGGAGACGGGCAACTTTTTCATCCAAGTGCTTCGGTAATACATAGACCCCGGTGGGGTAGTTGTGCGTATTGGAGTGCAACTCTATCTGGGCCATGACCTGGTTGGTGAATGATGCACTCATGACAAAACTTGGGTGGCCAGTGGCGTTACCTAAGTTCAAGAGGCGCCCTTCGGACAACACAATGATGGTGTGACCATCAGGGAAACGCCATTCGTCGACTTGGGGCTTGATGGTCACTCGCTGAATACCAGCCACGCCAGCCAAACCGGCCATGTCAATTTCGTTATCGAAGTGGCCGATGTTCCCGACGATGGTCTGGTGCTTCATCTTGGCCATGTGCTCAACGCGAATGACGTCTTTGTTTCCCGTAGCCGAGATGATGATGTCTGCTCGAGTGATGGCATCTTCAAGCGTCGTCACTTCGTAGCCGTCCATCGCTGCCTGCAAGGCACAGATGGGGTCGATCTCGGTAACGATGACGCGTGCTCCTTGACCGCGCAGAGATTCTGCACAGCCTTTTCCCACGTCGCCGTAGCCACAGACCACGGCCACTTTCCCACCGATCAAAACGTCGGTCGCCCGGTTGATACCGTCAACGAGCGAGTGGCGACAGCCGTATTTGTTGTCAAACTTTGACTTGGTCACCGCATCGTTGACATTGATCGCCGGAAACAGCAGTTCTCCTGAACGTTGCATGTCATAGAGACGTAACACGCCAGTGGTGGTCTCTTCGGAGACACCCTTGATGGAGTTTGAGCATGCGGCGAAGCGACCGGGCTCTTCGGCTATCAGCGTGGTGAGCAAGGTCAAGATGACGCCGTACTCTTCGCTGTCAGCAGTCGAAGGATCGGGGACATCTCCGTTCTTTTCGAACTCGAGTCCCTTGTGAATCAACAAGGTTGCGTCGCCACCATCATCGAGGATGGCGGTAGGGCCGTCTTCGCCAGGCCACTTCAAGGCTTGGTCGGTGCACCACCAGTATTCGTCAAGCGTCTCACCCTTCCACGCGAAGACCGGGACGCCCTTGGGATCATCGACGGTGCCGTCGGGACCGACGACAACGGCGGCGGCGGCGTGGTCTTGGGTCGAAAAGATGTTGCAACTTGCCCAGCGAACGTCTGCGCCGAGTGCGGTCAGTGTTTCGATCAAGACGGCGGTCTGAATCGTCATGTGAAGACTGCCGGTAATGCGAGCGCCCAATAGGGGCTTTGAAGCACCGAACTCGGCGCGCATGGCCATGAGTCCTGGCATTTCGTGTTCGGCGAGGCGAATCTCGTTTCGGCCATATTCAGCTTCGCTGAGGTCGGCAACTTTGAATTCAAATGTAGCGGGTGACACGTGTCTAACTCCTTGGGTGTTTCAGCGTGCGGTTGCTCGCTTCGTCTTGGTCCCGGCGCCGACATCTGTCGAGACACGCCACCGATAAGTGTAATCGCTCTCCGCTGGCGAATCAGTCGTTTTCGCGGATCTAGACGTTGAAGCGGAACTCAACGACGTCGCCATCGGCCATGACGTAGTCCTTGCCCTCAAGGCGTACCTTGCCCGCTGAACGCGCTTCGGCGAGGGAGCCGGTGGCAACAAGATCGTCAAAGCCGACGACTTCGGCTTTGATAAAGCCTCGTTCGAAGTCTGTGTGGATCACACCCGCCGCCTTCGGGGCGGTATCGCCCTTGTGGATTGTCCAGGCCCGGGACTCCTTTGGCCCAGCGGTGAGATAGGTCTGAAGGCCCAAGGTGTCGAAGGCCATGGCCGCCAAACGATCGAGTCCCGGTTCGCTGAGGCCATACGAGCCCAGCATCTCGGTGAGATCGTCTCCCTCGATGCCCGCAAGTTCTGCCTCGAGTTGCGCGCAGAGCACAATCGCTTCTGCGGGAGCAACCAGGGCGGTGAGTTTGTCACGAAGGGCGCCGTCGGCAGCGCTCGCTTCGTCGACGTTGAACACGTAGAGAAATGGCTTGGCCGTCATCAGGTGTAAGTCACTGATGAGCGCCCGCTCGTCATCGCTCAAGGTGGCGCTGAGGGTGCCGCCTTCATTCAGAATCGCTTGTGCTTTGGTCACTGCCACCACCGTGTCACCGAGTTCAGGAGCTTTGCGCGCTTCTTTTTCTAGCTTGGGCAACCGAGCATCGATGGTTTGCAGATCAGCCAAAATCAACTCGGTGATAATGGTNTCAATGTCGGACTTGGGGTCGATCCGGCCATCGACATGAATAATGTCGTCGTCATCGAATGCCCGAACCACCTGGCAGATCGCATCGGATTCACGGATCGCCGCCAGGAACTGATTGCCGAGCCCTTCCCCTTCGGAGGCTCCTTTGACGATGCCAGCAATGTCAACGAAGGTCACACTGGCTGGAAGGATTGCCTCAGATCCAAAGATGCCCGCCAAGACGGCGAGCCGTGGATCGGGGACGGGCACCACGCCGACATTGGGCTCGATCGTGGCGAAGGGGTAGTTCGCCGCCAGGACATCATTTTGGGTCAAGGCGTTGAAGAGGGTTGATTTTCCAACATTTGGTAGTCCTACGATCCCGATGGAGAGGCCCACGGTGCTCCTTTTTCTGTGTTGCCCTGGAGGTCAGCGACTGCCCAAAGGATAGGAGAAGGAAGCGCCCCGTGAGAACCTGACTTTTGGGAGGGCCCTCAACTGCCGTTTCTTTCTTGGGTGGATAAATTGATGCTGACCCATGAGGCCCTTTTGGCGGCCTGGTGGGCAGCGAAAGGAGTTCCGGTGCTATCTTTTGACCAACGACAAACCGCAGTCAGCGGTTAAAGGGGGAGCGTAGTTATGGAAGACCGAAAGAGTTTCTCAAACCGGGCACTTCGAGGCGCAGGTGTTCTTGCTGCCGCTGGTGCCATGTTCATGGCCACGGTCGTGACCGCCATTCCGGCTGGTGCGACGACCTACAAGGCCAACACCAATTTGGCCCTCAGTTACACCGGCGGAAAAGCCGGCAAGGCGAACACAAATCTGACGCCGATCACCATTGGCTATGTCAACCAACAGTACGGAAACCCTTCGTACCCAGAAGCGACGCAGGGTGCTCAGTTGGCAGTGAAGTACGTCAATAGTCAACTCGGAGGCATCCAAGGTCACCCCATCAAGTTGTCCACGTGTTACGTCGCCACCGAAGAAGACGGCCAAAAGTGTGGAACGCAGTTTCTGAACGATCCGTCAGTGAGCCTTGTGCTCACAGGAGCGATGACCGTCGGGGCATCGTCACTGATGTCGGTGCTGGCTGGCCAGAAGCCNATCATTGTGGGTAACGGACTGACGGCTCCAGACTTNACGACCAAGGGAGCGGTGACCTACACCCCAGGTGCGCCTGGCGTTGTTGAAGGTCTGTCGAAGTTCGTCACGCAAGGAAGTTTGGGTACGGTCAAGACAGTTGCCATTGTCGCAACGACAGACGCCGCCGCTGAAACGTCCGTGAAACTGCTGATGGCACCGATTCTCGAAGCAGCGGGCATTAAGGTCTCAGAAGTTTTTGTGGCGCCCACGACCTCTGGAGCGGCGATGGAGTCAGCGTTAAAGGCTGCCGGCGCTTCAACTGCTGACGTCTTCATCCCCATTACCCCAGTGCAAGGCTGTATCTCGGTCTATGACGCTCTGAAGAGCCTTGGCATTCACCCCAAAGTATTGACCACCGGTCTTTGTTACGGAACCCCAATGGTTCAAGCTCTCGGCGGAACGTTCCCCAACGGTTGGTACTTCGGTGGCTACGGCGCGAGTTACTTTGCCCCACTGGTCAATAACAATAAGTACCTTTCCTCGGCGCAGACGAAGCTCTACGAGAACATCGTCAAGCAGTACAACCCGAGAATGCAGTACACCGGATTTGCTGGTCCCGAGTTCGGGAACATCTTGACGATCGACTCGATCTACAACAAGCTTGGTCCCACGGCGACGTCAGCTCAGTTGGCGACAGCAACAGTAAACTTCCAAGGTCCGCAGTGGCTCGTTTCTGGCACACCAGTATCGTGTGGAAACATCTCACCGCTCTTTCCGTCGATTTGTGTTGGACAGATGGGTATTGAGCAGTTCAAGAACGGTAAGTGGGTTGCCATCGCCGACGTCTACAACAACAAGTTAATCAACCCGTTTGCCAAATAGTCGGGACGTGAGTCCGACGGGTGTTCGTGAGTAAGTATCTTCAACGGTGGACAACGCCGAGGGGAATCGCAGCGCAAGTTGCGATTCTCCTCGGCGTTGCTCTCGCCATCGTGATCCTGATCAGTGCGAATCAGACGCAAGCACTGGTCCTTGGTCTCGGGGCAGGCGCCCTCATCGCCGCTCTCGCTCTTTCGATCACGCTCAACTACCAGGGTTCTGGTGTCGTCAACTTTTCCGTTGGGGCGATGGCGATGTACGCCAGCTACATCTATTTTGGTTTGCGAACCGATGGCAAGCTCTTCCTTCCCCCAATTCCTAACCCCCTCGCCCTGATAGAAGGTGTTGTTCACCTCTTTGGAGCCCCCAGTTTTCGCCTTCCGGCGTTCCCTGCATTCATCTCTGTGTCGCATGGGGGCTCGACGAGTTATTCCTACGGAGCGGCCATTAAAACTGCAGCGATGTCAGCTCCAGAGGCAATGGTCATCGCGCTGGCTGAGTGCGCGGTCCTTGGCCTGCTCTTCCATCTCTTGATTTTCCGACCACTTCGCAAGGCACCTGTTTTGGCGAAGGTGGTGGCGTCAATCGGTCTGTTCATTCTGCTTCAAGAGATCGTGGTACTTCGATTTGGCTCAGATGCACAAACGGTCAGTCCTATCCTTCCGCAGCATCCGGTGTCGTTACCAAGAGGGATTCGTATCCCGAGTGACCAGTTGTTTCTCACTGCCATTGTTATTTTGGTGACCTTTCTCCTTTGGGGGATCTTTAAATACACCCGCTACGGCATCGCCACCCGAGCTGCTGCGGAGAATGAAAAGGGTTCGCTGATTCTTGGGTTCTCTCCGGACTTCTTGGCCGGCGTTAACTGGGTGGGTTCGACGGTACTCGTGGGATTGTTCGGTATTCTCATCGGACCGATCAATCAGTCGATCGACCCGTACACCGTCACCCTTCTTGTGATCCCAGCCCTCGCCGCTGCGCTCTTGGCGCGGTTTACATCATTCTCAGTGACGGTGATCGCTGGTCTGGGGATTGGCATGGCGTCTTCGTGGATTCAATACATCACCAACCAGTCATGGTTCCCGAAAGTGGGTGGGGCCGCGTTGCCAGGGCTTAGCGACGCACTGCCCTTTGTGATCATTATTGTCGTGTTGATGCTGCGGGGGAAGTCGTTGCCGACTCGTGGTTCGATCGAAACAATCAAGTTGCCATTTGCCCCGAAAGCCAAACGAGCGTTACCTTCAACGGCGCTCTTCACGATTGTGGCTGCGGTTTTATTGTTTGTGGTTACCCCGGACTGGCGATTGGCCATTGTGAATGCCACGGTCGGCGCAGTGATTTGTCTCTCGCTGGTGGTGTTGACGGGCTACGTCGGTCAGATATCTCTGATGCAGATGGCACTGGCCGGCATCAGCGGATTTACCTTGTCAAAAGTGGCTGACGCCTATCACATCCCATTTCCCATTGGGCCACTCCTCGGCGCAGTCGTGGCAGTCGGGGTGGGACTCTTGGCGGGCATCCCGGCTCTTCGAGTTCGTGGGGTGAACTTAGCCGTCGCCACGTTTGCCGCAGCAATGACGATTCAATCAGTGGTGCTTGGTAACCCGGCGTGGTCGGGGACCAATGGGGCAANCGTTGCGCCGCCGTCAATGTTTGGCGTGACCTTTGGACCAAATCAGCCATGGAGTAAGATCTTTGGCGGCGGCAAGGGACTCTTGCCCAACCCGTGGTTCGGTGTCTTTTGTCTTGTCGTCTTAGCGCTGTTGATACTCGGTGTTGTCAATATCCGTCGCTCACGCATGGGACGACAGATGCTGGCCGTGAGAGCGAATGAGCGGGCGGCAGCCGCAGCAGGGGTATCGGTATCGGGGACAAAGATTCTGGCCTTTGCGATCTCCGCGTTCATCGCAGGAATCGGCGGCGCACTCTCTGGATATCGCTTTGGCTCGGTGACCGCTGATTACTTCGGTGCGGTCCCGTCAATGTTGTTCTTGGCTTTTGCCTACTTAGGCGGAATTTCTTCGGTCTCCGGGGCAGTCGTTGGTGGCATGCTGGTAGCCGGTGGTATCTCAACGATGATCTTGACGTCATGGCTCCACGTCTCGGATCAGTACACCCTGTTGATTGCTGGGACTGGTCTTATTTTGATGGCGATCTTTAATCCCCAAGGGGTAGCGGGTGGCATCCGTGAACTTTCGCACTCCTTGCAGGCTCGACGGCACGCCAAACGTGGAGAACAACCTCAGGTCGAACTTCAAGAGGTGTCCTCGTGACCACGATGCTCTCGACCACCGGCCTTACCGTGACCTTTGGTGTGAACAAAGCTGTTGACGCTCTCGATCTGGTTGTCGAAGAGGGCCAGTTGGTTGGACTGATCGGACCGAACGGTGCGGGGAAAACGACCACGGTCGACGCCATCAGTGGGTTTGTTCCCTGTCACGGGGAAGTGGACTTTCTCGGTACTTCGATGACGTCGCTCTCGGCCACGGCACGCGCTCGAGCTGGGTTAGGACGCACGTGGCAAAGTTCAGAACTGTTCGATGATTTGACCGTACTTGAAAATCTGCAAGTCGCCGCAGAGAAAATATCCACAAAGGGATTTCTCAGAGACCTTGTCAATCCACGGAATGATGATGTGGAGGCATTGGAAAAGATTTTGGCGTCGGTCGATCTCCTTGCGGCCAAGAACCAACTTCCCACCGAGTTATCCCATGGCCAACGAAAGCTCGTAGGGGTAGCTCGTGCATTGGCCGCCTCGCCGGCGGTGCTCTGCATGGATGAACCAGCAGCAGGACTCGACAGCACCGAAAGCCTCGAACTGGGAGGCAGGATTCGGTCCCTCGTTGACGGCGGCCTCTCGGTCTTATTAATTGACCACGATATGGGACTTGTCCTCACCGTGTGTGATGTGATCTACGTTTTGGACTTTGGTCGCCTTATCGCCAAGGGAACACCCGAAGAGATTCGATCAAGTCCAGTCGTGATCGAGGCCTATCTCGGGGGAGGCTCTGATGCCTGATCCTGTGCTGGCGATCAAGGATCTCGATGCAGGCTACAACGGCATTCCGGTGGTTCGTGGGCTTAATCTTAGGGTGGATCCCGGAGAAGTCGTAGCCCTTCTTGGACCAAATGGAGCAGGGAAGACCACCACCTTGATTACCACGAGTGGCTTGCAGCCGGTGTTAGGCGGAGAGATTATTGTGCTGGGCACGAGCATCAACAATCTGGCGCCACAAAAGATTGCGCGCCTCGGCGTGAGCCACGTTACTGAGGATCGCTCGCTGTTTTTTTCACTGAGTGTGAAAGAAAATCTCAGACTCGGTGCCCGCAGTGGAAAGCCTGACTATGCGACGTCGCTCAAATACTTCCCGGCTTTGGAACCACTGATGGATCGTCAAGCCGGCTTGTTGTCCGGAGGAGAACAGCAGATGTTGGCGCTAGGGCGGGCCTTGGCCAGCAAGCCAAAACTCCTCATGATCGATGAGATGAGTTTGGGGCTTGCCCCCGTCATCGTCGAACGCCTCCTCCCTGTAGTCCGAGCCATCGCTGACGACACGGGTTGCGGGGTCCTTCTCGTTGAACAGCATGTCAACCAAGCACTCCAGATCGCCGATCGTGGGTACGTCTTGGCCCACGGCGATCTGATGGCCGAAGGGTCGGCAGACGCATTAAAGAATGATCGAGCGCTGCTTGAAGCGAGCTACCTCGGCGAGGCAGACTAAATCACTGATGCTTCTCAGAGAAGCGTGCTAGGTTCGCTTTTGTAAGTAGTGCACCTGAGAGGGGAAGCCGGTCAAAATCCGGCGCTGGTCCGCAACCGTGGGGGCTCTGGCAACAGAGTTCAAGTCGGGATACCGCTCAAGTGAGAAGCGATTCTGCAACGTCGAGACACGTGGACAGAGATAGAGGATCTCTCTGTGAAGCGGAGGCGTTTCTTTTTCTCTCCCACTGAAAAGGAGAGGAATGACTCTAGCGCCTTGTTTAGCCTCTACGGGATTTAGTGGCTTGTCGCTTCTCCTGCTGTCACTTGTTCTCATCGCAGGGGGTGCACTCGCTCTGCGCTCGGCCAAACTGCGGGCGAGCTTGATGTCCATCGCCCTTGTTGGCGGCCTCCTCACCCTTGGCGCGGCCACCGCTCGTCCAGCCGCTGCAGCCTGTAGCGCCTCGCTCCTGCCAACGGCGGCGACGTCAACGACCACCACTGCGCCTCCGGTGTCCTCCGCAGCGTTGAGCGCAGGGGCTGCGTACTTAGCCAATGAAGTCAATGCCGACGGCTCTGTGGATTCTTCTGGTGTTGCGAGTTACGGCGTCACCGTTCAGACGCTGATTGCGCTCGCCGCGTCAAACGATACGTCGTCCCCTGTCGAAGCAGCGATCTCGAGAAGCGCGAGTTACCTGGCAGCAAACTGGAATAATTACGCGCTGTTGTCTCCCTCAACGTGGGCCGGGCTGTGCGTCACAGATGTTCCATCGGTGAATAGCTATTCAGCAATGAACTTGGGCTATCTGTTGCTGGCCGCAGTCACGACAAATAACCCTGCATTGAATACCCTGAAAACGACCTTTGTCGCGGACATTGAGGCAACCCAGCAGACATCGAGTGGATCAAATCCTTATTATTTTGGGGCCTGTGTCAACCAATATGCGGGCGTGCAGTCGCAATCAGTTGTTGTTGATGCTCTCCGTCTCAACGGCATGCCAGCGAGCAACTCGATCCTGACCAACGCCGTCACCTGGCTCGTTGCACAACAGTGCTCTGGCGTGGATGCAGGGGTCAACGGTGGCTTCAGTAGTGACATCATCGACAATCCGTGCACGGGGGTTACCCCATCGACAGGAAACTATGTGGGCCCCGATACGAACAGCACGGGTTATGCCCTTCTTGCTTTGGCAGCTATGGGGGAGCCGTCAAGTTCAGCGGTGCCTGCGGCCGCGCTCGGGTATTTGCAGAATAACGAGACCTCGCCATCGGGGTGGGGCTACTACAACGGTAACGCCGTTGACTCGAACTCCACCGGCGTTGTCATCAGTGGTCTCCTCGCAATGGGTCAACGCATGAGCGCGTCGACGGGAATCTGGGCCGTTGGTGGCGTCTCGCCCTTGGCGACCCTCGCGACCTTCCAAGTGATCGACGCTGGCGCGAACAGCGGAGGATTTTTCTATCAAGCGGGAAGTTTGCCCGATCCAATCTCTACCTATGTCGCTGTGGTTGCTCTGTCTGGGCAAGCCGTCCCCTCCTGAGATGACCATGCGCCGACTACTGACTTTGCTCACGGGTGCGGCGTTTCTTGCTGTCCTTCCTGGGGTAGCAACGGCAGTGGCAGCGGGGGCCCAAAGTATTGCGGTCGTAATTGATTTCGGGAATGGTTCGAAGCCTCAGGTTCTTTGTGCTGCTGTTCCTGGCGGAATCAGTGATCTGCAAGCGCTCACCACGGCGCTTAGCCAAGCCAACGAGGCCGCCCCCACCTTTGCCAGCTCGGGACTGCTTTGCTCAATCAATAACTTCCCGACGACCGGGTGTGGGCCAGGCGCAGATTCTCACTACGCCTATTGGGCCTACTTTCATGGGACTGCTTCAGGATGGAGCTACGCGCACAACGGTCCAGCCGAACAAGCGGCCTCGACACAGATCGCACAAGGCTGGCGCTTCGAAGTTAACGGGTCGGGTGGATCAAGCGATATGGCTCCCTCGGCGAGCTCCAGCGCATCGCAACTTTGTCCCGACGTCTCGGCGGCTGCGGCGTTGCCAGCGACCGTGACACCGCCGCCGACTGTTCCCGAGGGCGGCGCAACGGTTGGTCAAAGCGTGACGACACCGACGACTGGCCTTGTCGCAACGTCTCCTGCAAGCAGTAAGGCGTCGTCGCCAACGACCGGAAAGAATGGGGCGTCAGTGGCTGCTCCTGCTCGGGCATCGGGGGCACCACAAACGTCGGGTGCATCCAGCCCATGGCCGGTCCTCACCGCACTTGGGGTTTCGGCTCTGGCTGTGAGCGGTGTCATTGTGGCCAAACGACGGAGACCATCGTGATTGACGATCGCCCTCACGCCGTCGCGTGGTGGCTGTGGGCTTTGGGATTGGCGGTCGTCGCAGTCAAGCTTTCGAACCCGGTACCCATGGTGGCGCTCGGAGCGGTGATCTTTTGCGTTGGGTATTTGCGCCAATCGCCGGCCGCCTGGGGCCGTTCACTCATGCTCTTTGTGAAAATCGGCGCCGTGGTCATCCTCGTGCGTTTGATCTTTCAGATGCTGTTCGGAGAGCGAATCCCGGGCCATACGCTCTTCGCCATACCTTCGGTCGCGCTTCCTTCGTGGGCGGCTGGGGTGAGTATCGGGGGGCCGGTCACGGCCGAAAGTTTAATTACGGCCGGAATTGTTGGGCTAAAGCTCGCCTTGATCCTTTTAGCATTCGGCGCTGCCAACGCCATCGCCAGCCCGAGAGAACTTTTGCGATCACTGCCAGGAGTGTTCAACGAAATTGCCGTTGCGATTTCAGTGGGGCTGTGTTTCCTCCCCGAGCTGATCAATGCCGTCCAGCGTGTGCGCAGCGCAAGAAAACTTCGAGGGCGACCGACCAAAGGAATTGCTGGCTTCAGGGGAATTGTGGTGCCCGTTCTTGAAGAAGCCCTCGAACACTCCATGGAGTTGGCACTCTCCATGGGAGCTCGGGGCTTTGGTCGAACATCGAGCACCCCATCGCGCCGGCGATCAGCGCTTTGTGGAGTGTCGGCAATTCTTGGGGTTGCCGGGTTAATTCTTGGGACCTATGGGTTATTGAGTGCAGGGAGTTCGATCCCCAACCCCGGCGTCCTCTGCGGCGTTGGGGCGGTGTTCTTGAGTCTCGGCGTGGTTGCCAGCGGTCGCCGTAGCGTTCGGACCCGTTATCGCCCCATCCCCTTTGGTTGGCGTTCGATGGTCTGCGTGGTGTCTGGATGGCTCGGACTCGTGGGCATCAGTATCCTTCAATCCTCCTCACCCGACGCAACGTCCTACGCTCCCTATCCCTTGGTTTGGCCAACGGTATCGGTGGCAGCGCTTGCCTGTGTGGCCGTGGGCCTTGTGGCATTGGCAGTGTCACCTCGGCCCGCTCTGCGACCGTCAGGGCGATCGAAACACATGGCTGAGGCGACGAGTCGATGATTCGCTTTACATCCACGTCGTTCCGCTACGAAGCAGAGAAGCCCTGGGTGCTTGATGGCGTCGATCTGGTGATCGAAGAAGGCGAGTTCGTTGTCGTCGTGGGGCCAACGGGTGTGGGAAAGTCAACATTCTTAAAGACGCTTAACGGACTGGTCCCAACCTTTAGTGGGGGCGAGTATGCAGGCGAGGTTGTTGTTGGTGGGCGGTCTCTTTCGAGCAATCGTCCTGCGGACATGGCTGATCTTGTTGGCTATGTCGGTCAGAATCCTTCGGCATCCTTTGTCACCGAACGAGTTGAAGATGAGCTGGCTTACGCCATGGAAAATCTGGGACTCGACCCCGTAACGATGCGACGGCGAGTCGAAGATGCGTTGGACGTCATGAGCCTTCATGAGATTCGCGAATCTCCCCTTGGCGAGCTGTCCGGCGGTCAGCGCCAGCGAGTTGCCATCGCAGCGGTGTTGGCGGCCGCACCAAAGATTCTTGTGTTGGATGAACCGACCTCAGCACTTGATCCTGGTGCAGCAGAAGAAGTACTGAGTGCGTTGACGCGCCTTGTTCATGACGTTGGACTGACGGTCATTGTTGCGGAGCATCGCTTAGAGCGTGTGTTGCCCTTTGCCGATCAGGTCATCGTGCTGGAACACAACGGGGTGATTCATGTGGGACCACCCGCGTCCATGATGGCGCATTCCCCGATTGCTCCTCCACTTGTTGAATTGGGGAACCTTTTGGGTTGGGCACCGCTGGCGATGTCCGTGCGCGAAGCGCGACGGCGGGTCGGCGACGTAAAGGCACTACTCGAAGACTGTGAACTTCCCACTGTGCGACCGATTCCCGAGGGGAGTGCGCTCACGACATCGAATCTCACGCTGAACTACGGAGAACAGCGCGCCTTGAAGCGAGTGACGCTCGACTTTGCACCTGGGACGCTCTACGCCCTCTTGGGCCGTAACGGTTCTGGCAAGACGACGCTTCTCAATGTTATGGCGGGCCTCTTGAGACCAAGTCATGGAACGGCACTTCTTCACGGTCAGCCACCGTTCCGCATGGCGCCGAGCGACAGGATTGATCTTGTGGGGCTGGTCCCACAAGATCCAGGAGACCTCCTGTACGCCCAAGAAGTCGGTGAAGAGTGTCGAACAGCAGATCGAGAACACCATCTTGAGGAAGGATCCACTCTTGAAATGGTTCAGAAAATTCTCGGCAAGATCGAACTGACCCGCCACCCCAACGACCTCTCTGAGGGTCAGCGCCTTTCCTTGGCGCTCGCCGTCGTCATGGCGGCGAAGCCGAAGGTCCTTTTGCTCGATGAGCCCACTCGAGGGCTCGACTACTGCGCAAAGTTGTCCCTCATCGAACAGCTTCACTTGCTGCGCAGCGAAGGGGTCTGTGTCGTGGTTGCCACGCACGACGTGGAGTTTGTTGCGCAAAGTGCCGACCAGGCCATTGTGCTCAGCCAAGGCGAAGTGATCGCCCAAGGCTCAGCTCGTGAGGTGATCTGCCATACGCCGGTTTTTGCTCCCCAGGTAGCCAAAGTCTTCAGTCCACTCGACTGGCTCACGGTGAAAGAAGTCATGACGGCACTCGGTGGCAAACGATGAAGGAATACCAAATAAGGATGACCCAACGGTCTGGAACGTTGCTTCTGCTCCTGAGTCTTCTTGGGGCGGTTTCACTCTTGTGGCCGTTTCTCCTTCATGCTGCTGGAGCGGCTCCACAGGCGCATCACCTCGATGCGCCCTTTGAGTTGATGGTCCTCGTGCCGCTGCTGTTGGTGCTCTGCGCCAGCGAATTAGCGCGCGGGAGTTTCGATGTGCGCGGGATCGCCGTGTTGGGAATCTTGGCCGCATGCGGAACGGCACTTCGGATTCCAAGTCCTGGTGTCGTGGGGTTCGAACCTGTGTTCTTTCTTCTAGTCCTTGCTGGTTTTGTCTATGGCCCAAGTTTTGGATTCGCTCTAGGCGGATTGACCCTGTTCGTCTCAGCGTTCTTCACCGGTGGGATTGGGCCGTGGCTGCCGTTCCAAATGTTGGCAGCCGGTTGGGTCGGACTTTGTGCCGGGTTGCTCCCAATGCTCTCTTCGACGAAAAAAGAGAAGTGGATGTTGGCGGCCTACACTGCGGTGGCCTGTTTGCTGTTTGGGGTCGTGATGAACCTTTGGTTCTGGCCCTTTGGTCTGAGTGGGTCGACGTCAATTTCCTACGTGCCAGGGGCTGCGGTCTCGACCAACATTGCGCACTTTGTCGCCTTTGACCTGACCACGTCGCTGGGATTTGATATCCCTCGGGCGCTTCTGAATGCAGGCTTGATCCTGTGTGTCGGAAGACCGGTCGTGGTGGCCCTGCGGCGAGGGGCAAAGAGAGTGCGGTTGCTGCCACATGTCGATCAAGCGCACACGACGACCTAGCGACTTCACGGTGATCTGGGCCGAATAACCCCGCCCTGGAAGTGAGCAGGCTCCAAGAAAATAAGTGTTTTGTACTCGGGAAGACCGAAGTAAAGTCTGAAGAGACTTACGAGAGGATGAGGGATGGCAAATAAGTGGTTTGAGACCGTTGCGATAGCTCAGCAACGCGCTCAAAAGCGACTCCCGAAGTCTGTGTACGGCGCGCTGATCGCTGGGTCCGAAAAAGGCGTGAGCCTGAGCGACAACCTGAGTGCCTTCGATCAGTTGGGCCTTGCCCCCCATATCGCAGGCTTGCCACGAGAGCGATCGATGGCCACGACAGTGATGGGCCAAGAGATGGCCATGCCGGTCATCGTCTCGCCAACCGGAGTCCAGGCCGTGGACCCCGAAGGCGAAGTTGCCGTTGCCCGGGCAGCCCAAAATCGGGGTCTTGCCATGGGACTGAGTTCGTTTGGGTCACGATCGATTGAAGACGTGACCGCTGTGAACGACAAGGTCTTCTTCCAGATGTACTGGTCGGGCGATCGTGACACGATGGTCCAACGCCTCGAGCGCGCCAAAGCGTCGAACGTCAAGGGCATTATTTTGACGCTGGACTGGACTTTTTCAAACGGTCGGGACTGGGGCAGCCCGTGGATCCCGGAGAAGATCAATCTTGCGGCGGTGCTCAAACTGGCGCCGGGAGTCCTGAGAAAGCCCGGTTGGCTGTGGTCATTCGCGAAGACGGGCCACTTGCCGGATCTTTCGACTCCCAACATGGCGCCCATCGGCGTCAAGCCGCCAACCTTCTTTGGTGCCTATTACGAATGGATGCAGAGTGACCTTCCGACCTGGGGAGATATCGCCTGGCTGATTAGCCAATGGGATGGACCATTTATGGTCAAAGGTGTGTGTCGCGTCGATGACGCAAAGCGCGTGGTGGACGCAGGAGCGACGGCGCTCTCGGTGTCGAACCATGGCGGTAATAACCTGGACAGCACGCCGGCTCCGATCCGATCACTTCCTGGCATCGTCGAAGCAGTGGGTGACCAAATCGAAGTTGTGCTCGACGGCGGAATCCGTCGGGGCAGCGATGTCGTCAAGGCAGTGGCGATGGGGGCGAAAGCAGTCATGATCGGCCGGGCCTACCTTTGGGGCCTTGCGGCCAATGGACAAGCTGGCGTGGAGAATGTTTTTGATATTCTCCATGGGGGGATTGATTCAGCGCTGCTGGGGTTGGCGAAACCCAGTGTTCATGACCTTTCGCCAGATGATGTTCTCGCCCCACCGAACTTTTTCCGGACACTTGGCGCTCCTTCGAGTGGCTCCGATACAGTCTCGTAGAGCACAACAACCGGGGGGTCGACGATGAGGGTGAAGTACCACGAGACGCTATGCAGTAAGAGATCGCACGTGTTCACGTCATGAATCGACTTGAGAACACTGTTGCATTTGTTACCGGTGCTGCATCGGGAATCGGGGCGGCGTGCGCAAAGCGGCTGGCTGACGAGGGAGCAAAGGTCGTCGGCGCAGACATCACTTCAGGTACGGACATCATCCTTGACGTACGAGACGAAGAAGCCGTTGCTGGCGCCATTCAAGACATTGTGGCCGCGCATGGTCGTCTCGACTCGGTGGTGAACGCCGCCGGGGTTGCTGGCGGGGGCCCGGTGCATCTTTTGACTGGTGAAGAGTGGGATCGGGTTCTTGACATCAATCTTAAGGGAACATTTCATGTAAATAAGCACGCTGCGATTCAGATGCTGGCGCAGGGAAGTGGAGCGATCGTCAATATCGCCAGTATCGAAGGAATCGAAGGGACCGAAGGCGGCAGTGTCTACAACGCCTCGAAAGCTGGTGTTGTGATGTTGTCGAAATCGATGGCGATTGACTATGGCCGACGGGGCCTGCGCGTGAACTGCATTTGTCCAGGAGGCATTGACACGCCCATGCTCCGGTCGATCACTGATTCTGACGGTATGAATGTTTATCAAGAGCGCTTGCGTGAAGAACACTTGCTCGGACGCTTTGGTGAAGCCTCCGAGATCGCCTCAGCAGCGGCATTCTTGGTGTCGTCTGATGCTTCGTTCATCACCGGACACGCGTTAGTCGTTGACGGTGGCTTTACGGCAGGTTTGCGCGTAGGAATCCTCGATCAGTTGGGAGTGTAAATGTCGACGGTGTTAACAAGAGATGGTGAGGCGATTGCCCGATCCCTTCGTTCGCTGATGAGTGAAGAAGTCGCCGTTAGTGAGTCGCTGCGGACCATGAGCCCTCGCTCTGTGGACGCGCTGTGGGAGAGCGGTTTGATGAATTACTGCAACCCTGTTCAAGCGGGGGGAGCAGAACCCACATTCCCTCAGATGATCGCCATGTGGATTGAGATGGCATGGCAAGACGGATCACTCGGGTGGATCGGCATTGCCAATCTTCCTTCTGCAGCCGCCTGTGCGGCATATCTTTCGGACGAAGGTTTCGACGAGGTATTCACCCAACACGACAACCGAACGACCGTTGGCGGCCAGTTCTTCCCCAACGGCATGGGTGAGACCGTCGATGGTGGCTATCGACTCACCGGAGCCTGGAACTTTGGTTCAGGAACGGGCCATGCCGAATACGTAGCCGCAGGATTCATGCCAAGTGTGAATGGCGAGATGGTCATCGGTGATGATGGCATGCCGCCACTGCTTGTTGCGGTGATTCCACGTGACGAAATTGTCTTCACCGACGGCTGGCACGTCCAAGGCCTTAAAGGTACGGGGTCCTATGACTACAACGTGACGGATCTTTTTGTGCCGGCGGATCGGACCTTTGAACTGTTCTGCCAAACACCACAACGAGGAAGTGCTGCTGCGTACTCTCTTGGCCTCATGGCGATCACGGCAGCGGGTCACGCGGCCTGGGCGCTCGGGGTGGCGAAGAGCATGCTTGATGACGTGATGGAGTTGGCCACGACGAAAGTCCGCATGGGCGACGAGAGTTCATTGGCCAATAAGTCAACGTTCCAACGTGGGCTTTCTCATCACCTCGCCATGTGGCGCGCGGCGCGCCTGTTAGTCGTGGACGCTTTTAGCGATGCCGAAGCAAAAGTGCTGGCCGGTGAGAAGGTGACTCCAACGGACCGTGCCGACCTTCGCATTGCCGCAACCTACGCCACAGAAGCGAGTCGCGAGATCGTCCAATGGGCTCATTTAGCGGCTGGAACCTCAGCGATCCGAGAAGGCAGTCGACTCGAACGAGCATTTCGTGACATGTACACGGGCACGCAGCACGCGTTCATTAGTGAGAAGACATATACCGACTCAGCTCGTCTCTACCTCGGCCTGATCGACGATCAATTCGGAATGTAAAGCCGCTCGCTTGCCCGAGTGCATCGAGGAAGAAAAGGGAGCGGAGATGACGATTCGTGTAGCCCAGTGGGCCACAGGGGGAGTGGGCCAAGCGTCAATCGGGACAATCGCCCAGCATCCAGACTTAGAACTTGTGGCGTGTCATGTGTTTTCGGATGCCAAAGTCGGCCGGGATGCCGGAGAGATTGCGGGCATTGGTCCCTTGGGTGTTCTTGCAACGAACACCTTTGAAGAGTTGCTCGCAGCGAAACCCCACTGCGTCATGTACTCACCGCTCATGGGCGATCAAGGCGATGTCATCCGCTTCTTAGAAGCGGGAATCAATGTGGTCACCCCCGTGGGCTGGTGGTATCCCAACACCGTCGAACGAGCGATTCTTGACGAAGCAGGCCAACGAGGGGGAGCATCGATTCACGGGACGGGCATTCACCCCGGAGGGATTACTGAACGCTTTCCCCTGATGGTCTCGGCCTTAAGTTCAAACATCACCCACGTTCGCGCCGAAGAATTCTCTGATATTCGCAGCTACAACGCTCCTGACGTGGTGCGCCACATCATGTTGTTTGGCGCTCCTCCTGAAGAGGCACTGGCCTCGATCATGACCGCCGTGCTGGGCAACGGCTTCGGCCAGTCGGTCCACATGATGGCTGACGAACTGGGCTTTGCCATTGACGATGAGCTCGTGGTCTCTCACGAAGTTGCCGTCGCCACGAAGCAGATCGACTCGCCCATCGGGCTGATCGAGCCGGGGCTGGTTGCAGCGCAACGTTTCCGCTGGGAAGCATGCGTAAAGGGAACGCCTGTCGTGACGGCTGCAGTGAATTGGTTTATGGGCGATGAGAATCTCGACCCCGGGTGGACCTTCGGTTCTCGAGGTCAGCGCTTTGAGGTTGAAGTGACGGGAGATCCCGACGTGGAACTCCAGTTCCATAAACTGCACCCAAGTACCATTGCGGCCGGACTTGAGAGAAATCCGGGAATTATCGCAACAGCAAACCACTGCGTCAATGCGATTCCTTATGTTGTCGCAGCGCAACCGGGAGTTCGCACCTATCTTGATCTTCCTCTCATTGCGGGGCGAGCAGCCGCTGACTGACGCGTGCACTCCTGCTTGATTAGTGATTATTTATTGGGAATGAAATAGCTATTAAAAGGTTGATCGCGAATCGCTAAAAGATCGCTGATCGATGGATCACCTTTCGCTCCGTTCTCAAGGGCTTGTTGCACGGCGGCCTCATTATTTTCGAAGACCAGATCCTCATTTTCAGCCGCCGGGTCGACCCAGACCGCGACGATCAAGACGCCATTCTCAACAAGATCTGCATCGATGATTTCTCTGCTGACCGCTTCGAGTACTCCTGAGGCCACACCAAGTTGTGCTGCTCCATAGTGCAGCCTTCCATGAGATTCGGTCGTGATGGTTGCTTTGTTGACGAATACGGTAAATGGCTTGACCGGCATATTGGGTTGGGCAACCACCACGAAGGCCGCGTGGCCTTCTCGTGGCGTTGCTAAGGCGGTGGCCCAGGCAGTGCCAACTGGGCCTTCACGGTGGCCAAGGACCGTATTGATGTGCGCAGATTCCGGTCCGCTCCCGACAAATGCTTCACCGAGTTGCATCATGTCAATGGCCAGTCTGTTGGAGGGGTGGCAAATGCCTGAGTGCGACCATAGCGAACCGTCCGCAAAAGGTCAGAACTCATCGTATCTGCTTTGGTGTCATAGCCGAGAAGTCCTACGTAACGNTTCGTCGGCCCTGAGAGGGGACTTACTCGGTGGATCGAGTTTCTCCCTTCGAAGATCAAGAGTGTCCCTGGTGTCATCGGGAGAGTCACCATCTTGGAGTGGTCGCCGTTCAAAACAGCGGCTACGTCATCGTAGTGTTCGTCCCCCGTTGTTCGGATTTTTGGAACGACATCAAAATTTCCACCCTCGTCGGCATGTTGGATTGCCAGCGAGACAACAAAATCAGTTTGGTCGAAGTGCCACTGCAGTTCGTCGCCTTCGCCCATGACCGCGAGATTCAACGCACCGAAGGGATCGGCATAGCGAAAGAGGGGACCGCGGTTGAGTACGGCCTCAAGGAAACGCAGTAAAAGATCTGACTCATAGAGAGCCCGCAGCGGAGAGTGAAGAGGAATCAAGTCATAGCTAACGGCTCCGACGCCATAGGGCTGCCAGCGCCTTCGTGGATGACCTTCTGGCCATTGCGTCTCGTCGGGGAGTTCGAGGTACGCCGTTCCTGGTCCATGCGATCGGAATGCTCGTGTTGCCAAGCGTTCAGCATCATCAATCAACGCACCCGTGGCCTGTTCGGTAATGAAGTGAGGTAATTCGACATAGCCAAGCTCAGCCATGTCAGATTGAGACCTAGCGATTAACTCCTGAAACGACGATGTTTCGTGTTGGTCGAGAGGGTAGTGATCAAGGTTCAAGAGATCAGATGGCTTCGTTTTCACTAGGTCTCCTCCGACGTTTCCATCACAGCGACCTCGCGAAATTAGCTGGTGATTCTTTGCTCGCCCCTGGCCGTCACTTGCCGGGAGGAGCAGTTGAGGACTCTGTGATTCCAATAGACGTAGAATAGGGCACCATTCATTTGGTGGGTGAGACGCAAAGCGAAAAGCAGAAGTCCCGCTCCCGTAGCTCAGGGGATAGAGCATTGGTTTCCTAAACCATGTGCGCAGGTTCGATTCCTGCCGGGGGCACGTCACTTTGGAAATCAACCGTTGAGTTGGTCAAGCATGCGGCTCATCTGTTCGTGCACCAAATTTACCGCCTGCAGCGGTCGGATCATCACACGGAACTCAACGATTTTCCCTTCATCGTTGCAGGTGATGATGTCAACCCCATTGACATATTTGCCTTCCATGGTTGTTTCGAATTCTAGGATCGCGGAGTTCTCACCAAAGGTCTTTTTTGTGTAGTGAAAAGGACTGTTTTGAGTTTGAGAACTGGCTGAAGATTGGAGTTGGTCGTCGCCGGGGAAGACTCCCGCTGCAGCGGTCAGATACAACGTGGTGATCTCTTTGCCATGCTGAGGGGTGAAGACAATCGGAGAATAAAAAATCACGTCATTGTCGAGCAGCTCGTCTAAACCACCAGGTAGTTCACCTTTCATGTAGGAATGCCATCGTTCTACTGTCTNGTGAATCATGAGTACTCCCTCGCTTTTCCGTTACTCCATGTTGCCACGAGAGCCCGATGGCGCGTTAGGTTAGAAGAGATGAAGGAAGAGACCTTGAAGCGGATACGCATTGTGCGATTCAGTGGCATCGTCATGTTTTTTATCGGGATTATTGGGATTTTCTGGCAATATCACGATATTGCTCGCTGCAGCACGGCCACAACAGGAAGTAACTGTGGTTTTGCGCTGAATACCGAAGGAATTGGATTTGCATTGATCTTCACCGGAATGATCATGATTATCGGATCGTATGTTGTTAGCGCATTCATCAAGGATGGAACCGACAAATAAAAGGTCCGGCGCTGGTTCCACCGACGAAGAGGTCCTGGGGGAGGAGAGATCCTCTTTGTCGATGGGTAGAAAAATCCCTAGGCAGCAGGACCGGTCTCGAGCGTGATCTTGGCGCTTTGCGTCGTTCCAGATGGAGTGATCCACGTCAGCGTGACGGTGTCCCCAGGGTGGTAACGACCGAGAGTGGCCGTCAGCTGAGCCGGGGTGGTGACCGTGACGCCATTCACCGTGGTGATGACATCACCTTGAACAAGTCCCGCATTCGCAGCAGGTGATCCCGATAAGGTGCCTGCCACTTGCACGCCCGACGCTGGCGTTCCCTGCCCGCTATTTCCCGACCCGAAGGGGTTGGTGAAGCCATTCGATCCCGATGACGCGGGTTGGACTTCGACGCCGAGGAAGCCGGTCTCGCCAATGTGCACCGTGCTACTGGCCTCGCCCCTAATGATTTGATGGGCAATCGTTAACGCATTGTTAATCGGGATCGCAAAGCCTTGTGATGAAGCATTGGTGAAGGACTGCCCGGTTGAAGCTGCGGTGTCAATGCCAATGACCTCAGCGTTGGTGTTCACTAATGATCCACCAGAATCCCCAGGTTGAATTGGCGCATTGGTTTGGATCAAGCCCTGGAGAGTTTCAGTATTGCTCCCGGTTTCATCTGAAGCGGTGATCTGTTGGTGTAATGCAGTGATATTTCCCGCAGCGGTACTTGGATCTCCGCCGGCCCCTTGGGCGTTTCCGATCCCCACAACGGCCTGCCCCACGGTGGCTGTTTTAGAGTCTCCAAAGTTGGCAACGGTAAGACCCGATGCACTTTGAAGTTGGAGGACGGCAATATCGCTCGTGCGGTTGTAGCCAACAACGGTCGCTTTGTAGGTTTTGCCATTGCCAATGTCTCTTGCCGTAATCGACGTTGCGCCATTAATGACGTGGTTGTTGGTCAGAATGAGACCATTCTTTGACATGACAATCCCAGTTCCCGCAGCTTGGGAGCCTTGATATTGAAGATTCGTATTGATGTCTACAAGAGATGGGCTTACTTTGCCGGCAAGTGCTTTCACTTGTGCTGCAGTGATGCCTTTTGGAAGGGTGGTGGATGACGACCCGCCACCTTGGTTCGATCCAGGAATTTGAAATGCATTGCCCGGGGTCGAGGTCGCTGAAGGAGCGGGAGGGCTCGCGGGCCAGATGCTGTGGCCAACACCGGCGCCAAGAAGGATTGCCGCAGCTGTCACACCAGCACCGATAAGAAATGCTTTATTCGATTTGTGCGGTGGGGGATAGGCGCCAGCAGGGATGAAGGGCGGAGGCGGTGGGTTCGTCGCTGATGAACCGAGGGTTGCACTTGAGGGGCTCTCGGGTTCGCTGACCATTTCCCAATTGGGGAGGTCTGGACCTGGGGTCAACTCTGGGCGCTCTAGGTTCTCATCCATTTGATTCTCCATCTCTTGCTGTGACCACAAGTTAACTCCAGGGATCTAAATCATCCTCTAAAAAACTCTAAGAGATTCCTAAGAGTTCTTTTGCCTCCACCAGGGTGGGCGTCTCCGCCTGAGATGGCGTAATCTCTGGTCAAACGAGGGGAGAGGGGAGTCCATGAGCGGAGGAAAACACGAAGAGGCCGTAGAGGCCCTCCTCCAAGAACATCGCTCCTTCGCCCCCAGCGCTGCGTTCGTAGCCCAAGCCAACGCCACGGCGGCCATCTACGACAAAGCAAATGCTGACCCTGAGGCGTGGTGGGCTGCGCAAGCCTCGCTACTGACCTGGGAAAAACCGTTCACCAAGGTGCTCGAATGGGATGCTCCCTTTGCCCAGTGGTTCTCAGACGGAACATTAAATGCCAGCGTGAACTGCATCGATCGTCACGTCACTGCAGGCAATGGCGACAAAGTTGCATTTCACTGGGTCGGAGAGCCGGAAACCGACACCCGCACGATTACCTACAGCGACCTCTTGGCCGATGTCAGCCAAGCGGCCAACGCTCTCGAGTCGCTCGGCGTGAGCGAAGGCGACCGCGTCGCGATCTACATGCCCATGATCCCTGAAGCGGTGGTGGCGATGCTGGCCTGTGCGCGTATCGGCGCACCCCACTCGGTCATCTTCGGCGGATTTTCCGCTGAAGCGCTCTCTGACCGTATCCTCGACGCCGATGCGCACTTTGTTATTACGGCCGACGGGGGATTTCGTCGCGGCGAAGCATCGGCGTTGAAGCCCGCGGTGGACGAAGCATTGAAAACCTGTCCTGACGTTAAAGCGGTCCTTGTCGTTCGACGTACTGGTCAAGAGGTGGCTTGGATGGAGGGTCGAGATCGTTGGTGGCACGACGTGGTTGCTGCGCAATCGACGATTCATGCTCCAAAAGCATTTCCCGCCGAGCATCCGCTTTACATCATGTACACCTCGGGGACGACGGCAGCGCCCAAGGGTATTTTTCACACCACCGGGGGTTACCTGACGCAGGCATCCACGACGCATCGTTTGGTCTTTGACATCAAGCCAGAGACTGACATCTGTTGGACCAGTGCCGACATCGGATGGGTGACGGGGCATAGTTATATCGTTTACGGGCCCTTAAGCAATGGCGTCACGAGTGTGATGTACGAAGGAACCCCTGACGCCGGTGGAAAAGATCGATGGTGGAGGATCATCGAAGAGTACGGTGTCACGATTCTCTACACCGCACCAACAGCTATTCGAACGTTTATGAAATGGGGCGAAGCCTTGCCCGCTGCCCATGATCTTTCGAGCCTTCGCCTCTTAGGTTCGGTTGGCGAGCCCATTAATCCTGAGGCATGGATGTGGTATCGAAAGAATATCGGTGGGGATCGCTGTCCAGTCGTTGATACGTGGTGGCAGACTGAGACCGGTGGCATCATGATCACACCCTTGCCCGGCGTGGCATCGCCAAAACCAGGAGCGGCGATGACGGCGTTTCCGGGGATCTCAGTCGACGTGGTTGACAACGACGGAGTGTCGGTGCCGAACGGTCACGGGGGACTCCTGGTCATCACGGCCCCGTGGCCCGGCATGTTGCGCGGGATCTGGGGCGATCCCGATCGCTATCGCGAGACCTACTGGTCACACTTTGACGGCGTGTACTTCGCCGGCGACGGGGCCAAACGCGACGATGACGGAGATCTTTGGCTCTTAGGCCGCGTCGACGATGTTATGAATATCTCTGGTCATCGGCTCTCGACGGCAGAAGTTGAACACGCTCTGGTGGGTCACCATGCCGTGGCCGAAGCAGCGGTAGTGGGCGCATCGGATGACACCACCGGTCAAGCCATTGTGGCGTTCGTGACCTTGAAAATCTCTGGTGAGGTCACCCAGGGGGACGAGGCAGCGCTGATTGCTGATCTTCGCAGTCACGTGGCACTCACCATTAGCCCTATCGCAAAACCGCGGCAGATCATCTTGACGCCAGAACTGCCAAAGACTCGCTCGGGAAAGATTATGCGGCGGCTTCTACGCGATGTGGCCGAACATCGCAGCCTTGGTGACGTGACGACGCTGACGGACCCCACGGTCGTGAAGATGATTGATGCCTTGATGGCAGACCACGCCAACGACGACGACTGACGAAAGCGGCGCGCTTGAAACAGAAGCGTCAGAAGTTAGGGGTGCAGATCCCTTAGGAGCGTTCGACGGGAAGTAGCGCTCCTTGGTCGACGTCAAAGACAAATCCCTTGACCTCGACCGACTGAAGCGCAGGATCGCTCGAAAGTCGGTCCATTGTTTTGCGCACATCCGCAAAAACGTCGGTAAATCCGCCGAAGACAACAGTGCTCTCTGCGCCGGTGTCGTTGGCGATCGATGCGCGTAATGCTTGTTCGTCAAGCCCTTCGAGACCGCAGCGTGAGTGGTGAATCACCATGATTCGATCCGTCCCTAAGAGTCGCTGCGAGAGGATGAGGGAACGTACGACATCATCGGTGGCGATCCCTCCCGCATTACGGATGATGTGAGCCTCGCCGAGGTGGAGCCCTAAAGCTCCAAAGAGGTCGAGGCGAGAGTCCATGCACGTAACCACGGCCAAATGCTTCGAAGGCTCGGTCGGAAGATCCATGACGCCATGCTCTTGGGCATAGAGCTCATTGTGGGCAACGGCTGCGGCGATGGGGTCAAGGTCGTGGTTTGTCATCGACTCAAACTCTAGTTTCTCAAGGTGAACCACTGTGTAGTCTCAATCCTATGGAACTTCTCGGCGCCGTTCGCCCCGACCAGCCGCTTCTGGTGGTGGCATTGGCGAACGAAGCTGAGTTTTTCGCCACTGACTTGCCCGTGTTGGTAACGGGCGTGGGCAAGGTGAATTCTGGACAATCAGTCTTGGCCGCGCTGGGCGGCCTGGAGCCCGATCGGCGCCCAAGTGGATTGATCAATATCGGAACGGCCGGAGCCCTGCGGCCAGGCCTTCAGGGAACCCACGTGATCGGGTCGGTCATTCAACACGATCTCGACAGCAAGGCCATTGAATCGCTCACGGGCAGCAATCCCGCGCCGCCACTCCGTGTAGGGAACGGTCCCATCTTGGCAACCGGTGATCGCTTCATTCAACGTGACGATGATCGAGATCGGCTGGCGCAGCTTGCTGACTTTGTTGATATGGAGGGCTATGCCGTTGCTGACGCCGCACGAATCCTCAACATGAAAATCAGCATTGTCAAGCATGTCAGTGATGATGCGGGGGATGCTGCGGTAGCAAGTTGGTTGGAATCTGTGGCTCGTTGTTCTCAGGAACTCGGGGGATGGCTTGCAGCCCAGAGCGGCACATTTCCCGTTGGCGATGTGGGGCAGGCGGTTTAGCCCTCTGCGCCAAGTTCAGCTTTTACTTCGTCCGAAGGATCAAAGAGACTGCGTGGCCAGCCACCTTGGGCGATCACGACGTTGATCTCTGAGGAGTAAAGAAAGAGTTGCGCCCCAAGGTTGAGCCAGAAGATCAACCCCAAGACCAATCCGAAGAATCCATAAATCTGACTGGCATGGCGAAGTTCATGGCTCAACAACAGACCGCCAATCTGCTGGATAACGGTCCAGCCGATCGCCCCGACCATCGTGCCGAAAATAAGTTCCTTCCACCCCGCCTCATGGGGGGCCAAGATGCGAAAAGCGAGGAAATACGCTCCGGCATTCACGACGACCACCGCAACGTCAACCATGATGGTCACGACCATCGGGACGCTCCGCAAGAGACTTGAGGTGGCGATACCCGCAGCGACCGACGTGAGTACCACGGCGGCACCTATCACTGCCAGCAAACGCAATCCGCGCCACGAGCGAATCCAGATGTTTGGCTCGTCTTTGCGGGGCCTCCGCCATGCCTGGTGCGAGGCCATCTGCAGCGCTGAAGTGACCCCGAGGGCACCCCAGAGGAGAAACAAGAGTGAAACCACATAGGTGCCCCAGCTGCTCCTTGAGAGCGCATGGATATTGTCCGACAGTTGTTGGCCAATGACCGGGAATCGACTGAGTGCTGAGTTCACCAGGTGCTGCTCAGCCTCGGAGTTTGCTCCAAGGATTTTTGACGCGATCGTAATGAAGAGCAACAAGAGCGGAAAGAGCGACAGGAGCGCGTAGAACGTGATCAATGCGGCGTACATACTTCCACGGTCGTCGCCGTAACGCTTGATGACCCCCACTACGAAAGCCGACGGCTTAAAGCGCTGCTGTACCCGGTCGATGGTATCGAGCGCTCGCTGGATGGGCGCCGGGGGGAACTGCATTAGGCCAGATTAAATGCACACGGGAGATGTTTGATGCCGTTGACAAAGTTGGAGCGTAATTGATCAGGCTCGCCGGTGGCCACAATATTGGGGGTCTGTGCAAAGAGTTCCTTGAACATGACGCCGATTTCTCGGCGTGCGAGGTGTGCTCCTAAGCAGAAGTGCGGGCCCGCGGCGCCGAATCCAACGTGGGGGTTGGGGTCGCGCGTGATGTCAAAGCGGTACGGGTCGACGAAGACCTCTTCATCTCGGTTCGCTGAGTTGTAGAAAAGAAGCACTTTATCGTCGGCCTTCAGGTCGACCCCCGATAAGACCGTGTCTTGCGTCAAGGTGCGGCGCATCCAAATAACGGGTGAGGCCCACCGAACGATCTCTTCAACGCCTCCCGCGGTGTGGGCGGGAACATCACTCATCCAGAGTGCTTTTTGCTCAGGGTTTTTCGTGAGGACATCCAAGCCGTGAGCGATTGCCGTTCTGGTGGTCTCATTGCCAGCAGTGACAAGCAAGACAAAAAATGAAGCGAGTTCTTGGTTGGTCAACGATTCATCGTCAATCGATGAGTTCACCAACGCGGAGGTGATGTCATCGACGGGGTTTTCTCGTCGAAACGTCCCGAGGTCTTCCATGATGGCCATCAGCTCTGCCCCGGCAGCCAAGAACGCCTCGATGGGGTGGCCAACGGGGACGTATTCGAGATCTCCCATCGACAAGATGACATTTGAACAGCGGAAAACCGCATCGTATTGGCTTTCGGGAACGCCCATCATGTCGCAGATGATTTTGAGAGGAAGCGGAGCGGCAACTTCGAGAACAAAGTCGCACTCGCCTTTTTCCTTGGCGTCGCTCACAACTTGGCGGGCCACGGTTTCGATTGAGTCTTCAATGGCTTGAATACGTCGGGGGTTGAACGCGTTCGAGACAATCCTGCGAAGGCGAGCGTGACGAGGGTTGTCGGTTGAAATCATCCCGGAGAAGTACTCCATCATCTCTGGGGGGAGATCGAGAATAGAGACGGCCCCTTTTCCCGAACAGTAGATCTCAGGGTGCCGGCTTGCTTGCGTAACGTCAGCGTGGCGCGTCAAGGCGTAGTAGCCCGGCCCGACGGGCACCGGAATCGGGGAGTCGTTGTCCTCGGGTTCGGCATAGAACGGCATCGGTCGCTCACGGCGAAGGAGTTCGAAGGCCGCTTCGCGCTGGGCATAGGGACGCTCCCAGAAATTAAGATCTGAGAGGTCGATTTCGTCAATGGTTAACACTGCGTCACGTTTCATGACTTCATCGTATCTTTATTCCTCGTGGCATTGGCATGCTTGGGACAGTGCTTCCCCCTTTGCGTTGCCTGCGGACCTTTCACGGCTTGATTGACGACATCATGGATGCCCGAGCTCGCTACACTGGGAGACAAACCTCTATCGCGAGTGGAGCAAGCGCAATGGCAGATGAAACCACCAGCACCTTGACCGATGGACAGCGAGTCGAACGGCTGGCTGCCTTGCAGAGCCTTATCGAGATGATGCGCCCGGCCGTTCAAGCCGATGGGGGAGATTTGGTGCTCTTGAGTGCAGATCTGGAATCCGGCGTCATCGAAGTTCAACTTCAAGGAGCTTGTTCCACCTGTGCGATTAGTTCGAGCACCCTGCAAGGCGGCGTCGAGCGAATCTTGAAAGGACGACTCGACTGGGTCACCGACGTCATCGGTGGCGTCGATGAAGTGAACGCCGAACAAGCTGTTCCTGTGGGTATCGGTGGATGGGTTCCCCGCGCTGATCTTTAACTGAAGGTCGTTGGCCCTTTGGCCAACGAGGGACTACGCCTTGGCTGGAACCTTGGGCTCCTTCGGGAGACCAAGTGCACGCTCTCCAACGATATTGCGTTGGATCTCACCTGCTCCGCCCCAAATGGTTTCAGAGCGGGAGAAGAAGAACGATGCCTGAATATCAGAGACGGGGTAGTCATCTCGGCCCCGAGCGGCACCGGGGAGCATTCCTTCGATGTCGCCGTTTCCACTCAGAATTTGACCGTCCATGCCCAAGATGTCAATCGCCAAGTTCATCGTCTTTTTGTGCGTCTCTGACCAGAACATCTTGTTACATGCTCCGAGTTTTGCCGTGTGATGGGTGTCATTGAGCGAGTCAGTGAGCGATCGGTAACCGTTGATTTGCATGATCTTGATATCAGACCATGATTTGACAAGGTCTTGACGAATCATGGCATCAGTGTTTTTTCCGTTTTCTTGAGCGGCAACCACGATCTTTTCCCACTCACGCAAAAAACGACGGTAGCCAGTGGTGGCCGACGATCCTCGCTCAAAGCCCAAGGTGGTCATGGCGACTTTCCATCCATTATTCAGACCACCCACAACGTTTTCTTTCGGACAGCGCACATTGTCGAAGAAGACTTCATTGAATTCAGCTGTTCCGTCGACTTGTTGGATGGGGCGTACTTCCACGCCCGGTTGTTTCATGGGGACAAGGAGGTAGCTAATCCCAGCATGGGGTGATGCATCAGGGTCGGTGCGCGCCAACAAAAAGACGTAGTCCGCATACTGTGCTTGCGTTGTCCAAACCTTCTGACCGTTGATGACCCATTCATCGCCGTCAAGTTCGGCTCGGGTCTTCAACGACGCGAGGTCACTGCCCGCATTGGGTTCGGAGAATCCCTGACACCAGGCGATCTCACCTTTGAGAATTCCGGGAATGAAGAATTGCTTTTGTTCTTCAGTTCCCCACTGCAAAATGGTGGGACCAACAAGGGTGTCGCCAAAGAAGTCAGCGCGCAAGGGTGCTTGCGCACGTGCGAACTCTTCGTTGAGGACGACTTGCTGCAAGAGCGAGAGGCCTTTGCCGCCGTACTCGGTTGGCCAACTCGCACAGATCCATCCTCCGGCGTAGAGCGTCTTCGTCCATTCTTCGACAAAGGCTTTGCGCTCGTCGGTGGTCATCTCGAATCCATCATCGAACCAGCCTGTCGGCAAGTGGTCGACCAGCCATTGGCGGATCTCAAGTCGGAATGCTTCAGCGTCGGAGGGGTAGTTCAAATCCATAGCCCTAGCGTAGTCATTCCAGGGTTTCAGCGGTATTTCACGCTCCGCTTGCCTTTGAGTCAAATCCTTGGGACGATAGAGACCCCCTTCCTTCAAGGAGTCAGGTGCCCAGAACCCCCCTCAAGGCCTATAGAGACACGCGCCAGTCGTGGGAACGGTCGCGCACAATCGAGATTCCAGAAAGAATTCCTGCTCGACCAGCGTCGCCCGGATGTTATCGCATTGCCTTTTTGATCTATCGAGGGAACCCTCGCTGCGGTGGACAAGGGGTTTATACCCGTCATCTGACGAGAGAGCTTGTGGCGTTGGGGCACAGTGTGGAAGTGTTCTCTGGTCCACCGTGGCCCGAAGTCGACGAGGGAGTGGGCTTTACACCGGTACCCGGCCTTGACCTCTATCGAGATCCCGACCCCTTTCGCATCCCTCACCCTCGAGAGTTCAAAAGTCGCGCCGATGTCGAAGAGTTCGGCATCATGCTCGGTGCAGGGTTCGGCGAGCCACTCGCATTTTCGAAGCGGATCAAAACAATCTTGAACGAACGGCGTGGTGACTTTGACCTGATTCATGACAACCAATGTCTCGGCACGGGCATTCTAGAACTCCAGCAAGAAGGCTGGCCGATGCTTGAAACGCTCCATCACCCCATCACGGTTGACAGAGAAATCGCCCTTGATCACGACACCAACGCGTATCGTCGCTTCACGACGAAGCGATGGTTCGGCTTTTTGGGTATGCAAGTGCGTGTCGCACAGCAACTCCCAGCGATTCTCACCGTGTCAAGCAACTCTGCGGTGGATATCAACGCCCAGATGGGTGTTCCCTTAGAGCGCATGACCGTTGTTCCGGTTGGTGTTGACCCCACGGTCTTCAAGCCCTATCCAGGCGCGACGCCGGTAAAGGGTCGCATCATGGTCACGTCGTCGTCTGATGTGCCGATGAAGGGCCTCGTGCCGCTGTTGGAAGCCGTGGCCAAACTTCGCACCGAACGAGAACTTGAACTGGTAGTGATCGGCAAGCCAAAAGTCAATGGTCGCGTAGCCAAGACATTGGAGCGACTGAATCTCTCGGACATCGTGACCACGATCACTGGGGTGAGTGACGAGGAGCTGGCCCGTCTTTACGGCGAAGCCGAGGTGGCGGTCGTGCCGTCGCTCTATGAAGGATTCTCTCTTCCGGCCATTGAAGCGATGAGTTGTGGCGTGGCGGTTGTGGCGACGACCGGTGGAGCGCTGCCGGAAGTAGTCGGCAAGGATGGCGAAACGGGGCTCCTCGTCACTCCTGACGACCCAGAAGCCTTAGCCGGCGCCATTCGTCGACTCTTTGATGATGATGTATTGCGAAAACGATTAGGTGACGCAGGCCGGAAGCGAGTGGAAGCTCGTTTTACTTGGCAGGTCACGGCAAAAGGTACGGCGGCTTGTTATGACGCCATTATGAAGGGCGAGTCCCTCCCGACGTCGGTGGCTTTCGACTGATGCTGACCGCCGACTACGACATCTTGGGCGTCAAGCCAGGCGATCTGGTTCTTGACTTGGGCTGTGGCTTTGGTCGCCACGCCTATGAGTTCGCCCGTCGAGGAGCGGCCATCGTGGCACTCGATGCGGGGATCGATGAAGTCCGTCAAGTTCGTGACACCTTTGGCGCCATGCTCGACGCCAATGAGATCGAAGCCCACGCAAAAGCGGGCGTTGTCCAGGGTGATGCCCTGCACCTGCCGTTTGCAGATGGCACCTTTGACCGAGTGATCTGTAGCGAAGTTTTAGAGCACATCCCCGATGACGAAGGAGCAATGGCTGAGTTGTCCCGTGTGCTTTCTCCTGGGGGCACGATGGCCATCACCGTGCCTCGCTTCGGACCTGAGCTCGTGAACTGGGCCCTGTCGAATGAGTACCACGACACGCCCGGCGGCCATGTTCGGCTCTATCGTCGCTCGGTCTTGACTGAACGACTCGGCACCGCTGGCCTGACGCCCTTCAACTCGCATCACGCGCACGGTCTGCACAGTCCTTACTGGTGGCTCAAGTGTGCTGTTGGTCCGAAGAATGATGACAATCCTTTGGTCAAGGCGTATCACAAGCTTCTCGTGTGGGACATCGTCAAAGGACCGAAAACCACCAAAGTGGCGGAGCAAGTTCTCTCGCCATTGATCGGCAAAAGCTTTGTGATCTATCTGACCAAGACGCCAAGCGCTCATACAGCCCCGGTGCCATCGTGAGTTCCCTCGATCGGCTCATTGTCATTCCTGAAGTCCCCGGTATTTTGACGGCCGAAGAAGTGCTCTTGACCGCGGAGTCCCTGCGGACCTTGCAACGCCCGAACGGCATGATCCCGTGGTTCGATGGCGGACACTGCGACCCCTGGAACCATGTCGAAGCAGCGATGGCGCTGTCGGTGTGCGGCTACATCGAAGAGGCCGAGCGTGCCTACCAGTGGCTCGCCGATATTCAACTCAGCAATGGAAGTTGGTTTAACTATTACCTCGACCACTCCGTCAAGGACACACGCCTCGATACCAATGTCTGTGCGTACCTAGCGGCGGGTCTGTGGCATCACTGGTTGATCACCGGAGATGATGCCTTTCTTGATCGCTACTATCCGGTCATGGAGGCGGCGATCGACTTTGTGGTGAGCTTGCAACTTCCCCATGGAGCGATTCGCTGGTCCATCTCTTCTTCCGGGCACAAAGAACGCTCCGCATTATTGACAGGATCATCGTCGATTTACCACTCGCTGCGCTGTGCGGTGGCGATCGCCGAACATCGTGGCCAACACCGAACCGATTGGGAATTAGCGGCCGGCCGACTTGGTCATGCCGTTGCCCACCATCCCGGTGGCTTTGCCCCGAAGAACGAGTTCGCCATGGACTGGTATTACCCGATGCTTTCAGGAGCCCTCGAAGGCGAAGCCGGCGTGCAGCGACTCGAAGAACACTACGACAACTTCGTGATGGACGGTCTTGGCGTGCGCTGTGTGTCAACGTCTGATTGGGTCACGGCCGCCGAGACGGCAGAGTGCGTTATGGCACTGGATGCTTTAGGAATGAAAGACCGAGCATATGAACTCTTTAACGTCGCTCAAGGCCATCGCCGCCCTGACGGCTCCTACTTCACCGGCATCGCCTATCCGGAGCACGTGACCTACCCCGACAATGAGACGACGTCCTATACGGCGGCAGCCATTATTTTGGCGGCTGATGCCCTGAGCTCAACGTCACCGGCGGCTGGGCTTTTTCGTGGAGAAACCTTGGGAGCAACGCTGGACCTTTCGGGCCCGCGCTGCGACGAGCGCACCACGGGTCGCTGCACGGCCCCCTAATTCGTCGTTGACGTGCGTTCGAGGACGCGCAGACTTCCCTGTTGGCTGACGTCAACGAAGAGTCCACTTTCGAGGGCTGCACAATAGATGTCAAAGGGAGGTCGACCTCCATCGGCAGGATTCTCAAAGACATCGTGAATGGCTAACAGCCCTCCGACCTTGACGTGCGGTGTCCAGCCACGAAAGTCAGCCCAGGCCGGTTCTTCGCCGTGGCCACCATCGATGAAGAGGAGCGACAGCGGCGTGGTCCAATGACGGGCGACGATGTGAGAGTGACCGACAAGTCCGACAACGCTTTCCTCTAAGCCTGCATCGGCGACAGACCGCTGCCAGTGGGGCAGCGTGTTGAGACGATTGTCGACAGGATCGACGAGGTCGTCATCGTGGTGTTCCCAGCCCACCTGGTTCTCCTCGCTTCCACGGTGGTGATCAAGACTGAAAAGGATCGACTGGGAGCCTTCGCAACTCGCCCCGAGGTACACCCCCGACTTTCCGCACCAGGCACCAACTTCTAAAAGTGCACCACCAGGAAAGCGTCGGCACGCTTCACGTCCAGCTTCAAACAAGGCCAATCCTTCGTCGTCGGGCATGAAGCCCCGCACGGTCGTGGCAAAGGACAACAGTTCTTGTTGGCGTGGAGACAGCGTGCTCATGTCGTCTTGTTTAGCCGGTGATGACCTTGACGACGGAATAAATGCCAAATCCTGCCAGCAGGATCCCGCCACCAAGACGGATTCTCTGCAAGGGGAGAACACGCAAAAGTGCTTTACCGCCAAAGGCCGCAAAGGCCGAGACACTCAAGAGAGCGAGGGAACCAGCGAGAAAGACGGTAAGAGGCTGGTGAGAGCTGGCCGCGAAGTTGGCGGTCAAAATTTGAGTGAGATCACCAAATTCGCCAACGAAGATGACGAGAAAGGCCGTTCCCGCAACCTTGAAGAATGATCCGGGAGTTTCTAATTCCCCATCACTTGATCCCTTTTCTACCTCAGTTTTTTCTGGCACAAACAACAAATAAGCAGCACCACCAAGAAAGAGCGCAGCAACGAANCCATCGACGAGCCGGTGGGGAAGGAGCGAAATAAATTGCCCCGCCACAACCGAGATGAGCACCTGAAGAACGAACGCAGCCCCCGCTCCCGCCCAGACCGACACTGGCCGAGAACGGCTTCCCATGACCACTGTGGCGATCATGGTCTTGTCGGGAAGTTCAGCGACGAACAAGACACCAAAAACGGTGAGGAACAGTCCAATCTGCACGATTAATTCAAGACAGATCTCAGCGTGTCGCTAAGAGCACCACGCTCTCGCTCGGCGAAGTCGACACCCACCCACATTCTTTCGATTGCTTGGAGGGCTGTGAGCTGGCCGCCAGCTACCGGGTTCTCGGTGATCTGGCGATCAATAGTTTTGGCAAGCGCTGGCGCAGGAATCATGCGGGCGATGCCGCTCAGCATGCGACCATGCAGGTCCGATGGTGACGCCTTGAGACATTCATCCCAGTGCTTCACGAGAAGGCTAAAGATATGTGCGCCGCCCGTCGGATTCGTGAGGAGGACCGCAATGACATACGGGAAGTCTTGGCCCCTGATCTCAGAGGTCAAATTCATCATGAACGTGCGCTCACAAAGTCCAGCGCTTTCAAAACTTTGCATGCCCTGGAGGTAGCGAGACTCCTCTTGAGGATCGATGGCGCCTTTGTAACGAGCGACCATCTCGTCAAAGTCTTCAACCCTTGCCTCATGAGCGATGATTGAGATCACGGCAGACGCCGTATCACCCGTGACGTTCTTAGCGTCGAAGCGTCGGCGTGCTTCTGCGCGCACGCCTGCATCGTCGCCGTTTGTACCGAGTTGGCCAAGCACCAGTCCACGCATCTCGCCGGCCTGCTCGGTCTCGCCGGGCTGACCATCCCAGCCAAGTTGTTCATGCAACGGCCCAAAGAGATTGCGGGTCAAGGTGGCGAGTTGCGGGCGATCGGCGTCGTCGATGATGCGAGCAGTTGTCGTCAACGCCCCTGCCACAACTGACCACAGCGTGGGTTCGAGTTCAGTTGAGAGTCCCGCAGCCAAGGTGAAAAAGTCGCTAAGGCGGCGGTGCCCGGCCAAGGTGGCCGCCCAGGTGTCGGCGAAGAGCACGGCCCGCTCCCCGGCATCGAGTTGGTCAAGGTGATGGGCGATCTCGGCGAGTTCGCTCGAGCCATAGGACGTTCGATAGAAACCCCAACCGCCAGCGTTCACGATGGTGGATGCTGCGATGGCTTGGGGGTCACGCCCCAGCACATCGGTCGTCAGTTGGCCACCATCCAGGGGACGGGTCTGCAAAGGAACGAGCCAGGTGTCGCCGATCTTGCTCTCGTGATCGCTTGTGCCGTAGGCGAAGGCGGTCTGGCTCACCAGTCCATTTTCAACGGTGAGCACCGGATGGCCACCTTGAAGAATCCACGTATTCATAATCGTGCGGATGGGGTGGGTGCTCACACTCTCAAGAGCATCCCAAAGGTCTTCGGTGACTGTGTTGGCATAGGCGTGGACTTGGAGATAGTGGCGGATACCATCACGGAAGGTCACTTCTCCCATGAACTGTTCGAGCATGCGCAAGACGCCGCCACCTTTTTCGTAGGTCAACAGGTCAAACATGCCTCCGGCATCGTCGGGCGAGATGACTTCATATTCGATGGGGCGCGTGCGGTGAAGTCCATCAAGAGCCAGCGCAGCTTCGCGTTCAGCCAAGAAGGTGACCCACCGTTGCGCTTCNGGCCGAAAAGCGTCGCCACATTTGACTTCCATGAACGTGGCGAACGCTTCGTTTAACCAGATTCCTTCCCACCAGCCCATGGTGACGAGATCTCCGAACCACATGTGGGCAAGTTCGTGAGCGATCACCGCGATGACGCGTTGGCATTCGATGGTGGAAGCAGTTTCAGGATCTACTAACAAGGCGGTTTCACGAAAGGTCACGCAACCGAGGTTTTCCATAGCTCCCATCGCAAAGTCAGGGACGGCGACGAGGTCGAGTTTCTCTCCTGGGTAAGGAATATCGAAATAGTCAGAGAAGTAGCGAAGCGCAAAGTCCGCCACATCGAGCGCAAAATGCGTGAGGTGCTCTTTGCCCGGGGGGTAGATCACGCGAATAGGTGTCCCGTTGGAGTCAATTGGTGCGGTCTCTTCGAAGGGGCCAACAATGAAGGCCACGAGGTAACTCGACATGACCATTGAAGGGGCAAAGGTGACAATTCTGGTTCCGTCACCAGGGAACTCTTCGTTAACCACGGGGTAGTTCGAATAGGCAGCCAATTCTTGGGCCACCTGAAGGGTCACGGCAAAGGTGGCTTTCTTTGCTGGTTCATCAAAGCAAGGAAAGGCTCGGCGTGCATCAGTTGACTCAAACTGCGTGGTGGCGATGGTACGCGTCTTGCCCTCGGGGTCAACAAAACGTGAGAGATAAAAGCCGACGAGTTTTTCACTGAGCGGTGCATGAAATTCAATTCGCAAGGTCGCTGAGGACCGCTCAATAGTCGTTCCCGTTGAGAAAAATGCCCGCTCGGTCTCGGGTGCCAAGGTGATGGCACACGATTCGCTTGACCCATCGGGATAGGTCAACGTTGCCGAATCAAGCTCGAGGTCAATGGCGTTCAGCACGATGGCTTCTTGAGGCGTGGTGATCGCCAGATCGATCTCAACGGAACCTTTGAAGGTCTCTGCCACGAGGTCGGGAGCCATAAAGATTCGGTAGGCCCGGGGGAGGACCTCGTCGCTCAAGCGGTAAGGGTTTTCTTGCGTCTGTGTCATGGTCGAAGGTTACCGGGAGGACGGCCTAGCCTGAGACCATGACAGAAACCTCCACCCCTATTTCTCTCGGCCAAAAACCAGAAGAGATCCTCGACGTCGTTGGCATTGGTTCACCCCTCGTTGACGTCATCGCCAGGAGTGATAATGCCCTCTTGAGTCGATTGGGTCTCACCAAGGGCTCGATGGAGCTCGTCGACCTTGATCAAGGCGACGCCATCTATGCCTCGATGGACGCCACCATTGAAGTTTCGGGAGGTTCTGCCGCCAACACCATGGCTGGCGTCGCCTCACTCGGAGGAAAAGCAGGATTCATTGGCAAAGTCGCCACCGATACTTTGGGTGACGTCTTTACCCACGACATCACGGCCGCTGGGGTGGAGTTTGAAGCCGCCTTGGCAGGTCCGGGAGAAGGCGGGACAGGGCGATGCCTGGTGCTGGTCACCGACGACGCCGAACGGACGATGGCGACACACCTCGGGGTAGCCAATACCTTTGCCCCCAGTGACGTTGATGACGCGCTGCTTAGTCGAACGAAGATCACCTATCTCGAGGGATATCTCTTCGATCTTCCTCCAGCAAAAGAAGCAATGCGCCAAGCGATTGCACTGACCCACGGAGCGAACGGATCAGTGGCGATGTCATTGTCCGACTCGTTTTGTGTGGAGCGACACCGCAATGACTTTCTTGAACTCTTAAACGGCGACGTGGACCTCGTCTTCGCCAACGAAGACGAGGCCATTGCACTTTTTGGGGCGAAGAGTTTTCAACAAGCAGTTGATGCCTTCGACGAGACTGGTGTCGTTGCCGCCATTACCCGTGGCGCACAAGGCTCCGTCATCGTTACTCCAGCGGGAATCTTGACCGTTGCTGCGGCACCGGTGGCCACCGTGGTCGACACCAATGGGGCAGGGGACCTCTTTGCTGCGGGATTCCTCTATGGACTTACCAACGGTCTCGACCCAGAGGGAAGCGCCAAATTAGCATCGCTCTGTGCGGCCGAAGTGATTGCACATCTTGGCGCACGCCCACAAACGTCACTCGCTGAACTGGCGGCCAGTCACGGTCTCCTCGAGACTTAAACGAGTTCTTTTTTGTGCAAGTTGTAGAGCGCAATGGCTCCGGGGATTGGTGGTCCCCAATAGGTCAAGATGCGGTAGGAGAACGCGACGAGCAACGCTGTCTCGCTGTGGAGACCTACGGCAGTCAGCCCGGCAACGAGAATTGCTTCGGGAGCGCCCAAACCGCCGGGAATTGGCACCACGCTTGACGCCGCTCCGGCGAGCTGGGTGATGACCACGCAGACAGCGATGGCGAGAGGAGCATGGAATGCCGCCATCAATAGGCTCAGACAGGTCACCTGTCCCGCCACGGTGGCCACTTCACCGGCGCAGATCACGAGGGCTTTCTGTGGATCGTGAAGAAGGGTTTTGACATAGACCACCGCCTGTTTCGACCAAGCGATGACTTTCTTTCTCATCCGGGGGAGTTTGATCAAGAGTGTGATCGCCGCAGCGATCAGCAAGATGGCGCCAACAACTTCCCAGGTGCTCGACGGAGAATCACTCTTTAGCTGGCTGACATTGATCGATGATGCAGCAAAAACGGAGGCGATGGGAATGATCAGGAAATCAAGCGCCGTTGTGAAGAACGAACTCAGTCCTGCAGCGCCCGCTGCTTCAGCGCTCGTGAAGCCCTGTCTGTCAAGAAAACGAACGGTCAATGCGAGACTGCCAATGCTTTCGGGCGTAAAAACATAAGTCACCGACTCCGCTACTTCTAATTCGAAGGTGCGAAGTTTTGGTATGGGCTTTGTTGACGCTCCCCGCAGAGAGATGGCGTAGCCCCAATATTGGCCATAGGCCGCGACGACGGCGAG
>TBL_comb47_HYPODRAFT_10000826_pt1 | contig 40721 bp, 37 predicted proteins | sample TroBogypolimnion_40_FD_10682 | JGI IMG/M metagenome (IMG submission 10682)
CGCAGGAATCACGGCTAGCGTCAGCACGGTGGACGACACCATGCCGCCAACCATGGGTGCGGCAATGCGGCTCATCACTTCCGAGCCGGTGCCCGTGCCCCACAGGATCGGTAGCAGGCCCGCCATGATGGCCACCACGGTCATCATCTTGGGCCGCACCCGCTCGACAGCGCCTTCCATCACGGCGGCATAGAGTTCCTCCATGCCAGCCTCCCTGCACTGTGCGCGGCACTGCGCCTGCACCGCCTCCCAGGCGTGGTCCAAGTAGATCAGCATCACCACGCCGGTCTCCGCCGCCACCCCGGCCAGGGCGATAAAGCCCACCGCCACGGCGACCGACAGGTTGTAGCCCAGCAGCCACATCAGCCAGACCCCGCCCACCAGGGCAAAGGGGACTGAGAGCATGACAATCAGCGTCTCGGTCAGGCGGCGGAAGTTCAGGTACAGCAGCAAAAAGATGATCAGCAGGGTGACCGGCACCACGATCTTCATTTTTTCAATGGCCCGCTCCATGGACTCGAACTGCCCGCTCCAGGTGGCGTAATAGCCGCTCGGGAACTTCACCTGGGCGTTGACGGCGGCGCGCGCTTCCTTCACAAAGCTGCCGATGTCGCGGTCGCGGATGTCCACATAGATGTAGGTGGACAGCAGCGCGTTCTCGGTGCGAATGCTGGGTGCGCCCTTGGCTATTTCCACCTTGGCCACCTGCCCCAGCGGGATCATGGCGCCGCCCATGGTGGGCACCAGGATTTCGCTGGCAATCTGCTGCGGGTTGGCGCGCAGTTCACGCGGGTAGCGCACGGTGACGCCAAAGCGCTCGCGCCCTTCCACCGTGGTGGTGACCATCTCGCCCCCTAAGGCCGTGCCGATCACGTCCTGCAGCTCGCCCACGGCCAGGCCGTAGCGCGCCAGCGCCTGGCGATCCGGCTCGATGTTGATGTAGAAGCCGCCGGTGATGCGCTCGGCAAAGGCCGAACTGGTTCCCGGCACGGTCTTCACCACCGCCTCGATCTCCTTGGCCAGGCGCTCCATCTCGTTCAGGTCCTTGCCAAATACCTTGATGCCGATAGGAGTGCGGATGCCGGTGGACAGCATGTCGATCCGCGCCTTGATCGGCATGGTCCAGGCGTTGGACACACCGGGGAATTGCAAGGCCTGGTCGAGTTCGGCAATCAGCTTGTCGGTGGTGAGGCCCGCGCGCCATTCGGACTCGGGTTTCAGGTTGATCACCGTCTCGAACATCTCGGTGGGCGCCGGGTCGGTGGCGGTGTTCGCCCTGCCCGCCTTGCCGTAGACCGACGCCACTTCCGGGAAGCTCTTGATGATCTTGTCCTGCGTCTGCAGCAGCTCCGCCGCCTTGGTGATGGACATGGCCGGCAGCGAGGACGGCATGTAGAGCAGCGTGCCTTCGTTGAGCGTGGGCATGAACTCGGAGCCGAGTTGTGAGGCGGGGTAGAAGGACACGGCAATAGAAAGCAGCGCCAGCGCGATCGTCACTTTCTTCCAGCGCATCACCCAGGCGATGATGGGCCGGTAGACCCAGATCAAAAAGCGGTTCACCGGGTTCCTGGCCTCGGGCATGACCGGGCCGCGGATAAATAACATCATCAGCACCGGCACCAGGGTCACCGACAGGATGGCCGCACCGGCCATGGAGAAGGTCTTGGTATAGGCCAGCGGCGAAAACAGCCGCCCTTCCTGCGACTCCAGCGTGAACACCGGCAAAAAGGACACGGTGATGATCAAGAGCGAGAAAAAAAGCGCCGGGCCGACCTCCTTGCAGGCCGAAACAATAGCCTCGGCGCGCTCGGATCGGGTGTGGCCCGGCTTCAAGCGTTCGATGTGCTTGTGCGCGTTCTCGATCATCACGATGGCCGCATCCACCATGGCGCCGATGGCAATGGCAATGCCGCCCAGGCTCATCAGGTTGGAGTTCATGCCCAGCAGACGCATGGCAATGAAGGCAATCAGCACGCCCACCGGCAGCATCAGGATCGCGACCAGGGCCGAGCGCACATGCAGCAGGAAGATGACGCACACCGCCGCCACGATCAGGCTTTCCTCGAACAGCGTGTGCTTCAGCGTCTCAATCGCCCGGTGGATCAGGTCTGAGCGGTCATACACCGGGATGATGCTCACGCCCTCGGGCAGGCCGGCCGAAACCTCGGCTATTCTGTCCTTGATGTTGGAGATCACCTCCAGCGCATTCTGGCCATAGCGCGCCATGGCAATGCCCGACACCACCTCGCCCTCACCATTCAATTCGGTGATGCCGCGCCGCTCGTCCGGCACCAGCTCCACGCGGGCAATGTCGCGCACCAGCACCGGCGTGCCCTTTTGGCTTTTGAGCACCAGGTTCTCGATGTCGGAGGCGCCGCGCAGATAGCCTTTTCCCCGCACCATGTACTCGGTCTCAGCCATCTCGATGGCACGGCCACCGACATCGCGGTTGCTGTCGCGGATAGTCTGCGAGACCTTGTTGAGCGGAATGCCGTAGGCGCGCAGTTTGATCGGGTCCACTGTCACCTGGTAGGTCTGGACAAAACCGCCAATCGACGCCACCTCCGCCACGCCATGGGCCTTGGCCAGCTGGTAGCGCAGGTACCAGTCCTGAATCGTGCGCAGCTCGGCCAGCGTCTTGTTCTTGGCCACCAGCGCGTACTGGTAGACCCAGCCAACGCCCGTGGCATCCGGGCCGAGCGCGGGGGTCACGCCCTTGGGCATGCGGCCGGCCGCAAAGTTCAGGTACTCCAGCACGCGCGAGCGGGCCCAGTAGATGTCGGTGCCATCCTCAAAGATCACATACACAAAGGAGGCACCAAAGAAAGAGAAGCCGCGCACCACCTTGGACTTTGGGACCGACAGCATGGCCGTGGTCAACGGATAGGTCACCTGGTCTTCCACCACCTGCGGTGCCTGGCCGGGAAACTCGGTGTAAACGATGACCTGCACGTCCGACAGATCGGGCAGCGCATCTAACGGTGTCTTCACCACCGCAAAGATGCCGCCCAGCGTGAGGAACAGTGTGGCCAGCAGGACCAGCACGCGGTTGCGCGCCGACCAGTCAATGATTTTGGACAGCATGGCTATTTCCCTTGCGTGCCAAAGCCGGCAATCGCAGCCTTCAGGTTGCTCTCCGCATCGATCAGGAAATTGGCCGAGGTGACGACCGGCTCGCCCTCGCGCAGTCCCGACAGCACCTCCAGATAGTTCTCGCTGCGCGCACCGATCTTCACCTCGCGCGGCTCAAAGCGGCCATCTTTCGCACCACCCAGTTGCACCAGCAGCATTTGGCGCGCGCCGCTGTCGATCACGGCCGAGACCGGCACGGTCAGCACCCTGGCCTTGTTGCCGACGGCAAGCTCCAGCTCCGCGAACATACCGGGCTTGAGCAGGCCGCCGGGGTTGGCCAGCTCCAGGCGCACCGGCACGGTACGCGTCTCGGCGTTCAACGTCGGATAGACGGTCGTCAAAGCCGCGGTGAATGTTTTGTCCGGGTAGGCGTTGATCTTCACCGTGGCCCGTGCCCCGGTTTTGACCGCGCCAATATCCTGCTCGGCCACATCGGCCATCACCCAGACCGAAGACAGATCCGTCACCTGGTAGAGCGCGTCGCCCGGCATGAAGCGCATGCCCTGCACCGCCTTCTTTTCCGTCACGATGCCAGACACCGGAGAGAGAAAGCCCAGCGTACGTTTGCTGCTGCCGGAGGCTGCAAGCTCTTTGACCTGCTCCTCGCTCACATCCCAGTTGCGCAGCCGCACCAGGCTGGCATCAGCCAACTGCTGCATGCTCTTTTGCGCCTCGGGCCCGGCCTGTGCCATGGCCCGCACGCCCTGCGTGGCGATGGCATATTCGCGCTGTGCGGCCACCAGTTCCGGGCTATAGGCCTCAAACAGCAGTTGGCCCCGGGCGACCGCCTGGCCGGTGGCGTTGACCAGCAGCTTCTCTACATAGCCCTCGAACTTGGGCGCAATGGTGAAGCTGCGCCGCTCATCCGGCTCGATGCGGCCAGCGGCGTGCACGGTCTTGTCCAGCACTCGCAGGGCCGCAACCTCGGTGCGCACGCCCATCTTCTGAATCTTCTCGGCACTGAATTTCAGCTGCTTGGCGTTGGCCGGACTGTCCTCTTCCTCACCCTCGTAGACGGCGATGTAGTCCATGCCCATGGGGTCTTTTTTGGGCGTGGACGAAGTGTCGGCAAGGCCCATGGGATTGCGGTAAAAGCGCAGCTTGCGCTCCTTGGCTGCAGGGCTTGCAGACATTGCGGTGCTGGTCTCCATGCCAGCGGACGTGCCGGCGGCGTGGTGTGCACCCCACCAGTTGCCGACCAAGCCAGCAGCCCCAGCAACGACCAGAACGCTCATGGTGATGGACAGGTTCTTGCTCATAAATCTTCTCCTAGCAGGCGCTCGATTTGCGCCAGACGAGCCTGGCCTTCTGCCAGGGCTTTGATACGGGATTGTTTGGCTTGACGGATCTGACGCTGGGCGTCCAGCACCGTGGCAAAGTCGACCTTACCGGCTTCGTAAGCTGCCAGTGCGGACTGCAGACTCAGCTCGGCCTGCGGCAGCAAGCTATTGCTGACCAGGGCCTCGGTCTGCTGCGCGCCTTGCAGCGCCAGCAGGTTGTCGGACAGGTCTGCTGCCACCTGGTTGGCAGTGGCATTGCGCCTGGCCTCGGCGGCGTCGCGCATGGCCAGGGCCTCGCGTTCCTGAGCCCGGCGCGTGCCCTGCCACAAGGGGATGTTCATCTCCAGCATCAGGTCCCAGGTCTTGAAGTCGTTCTGGGTTTGGGTAGGCGCAAGCCCCAGCGTGATGGTCGGGTAGCGCCCCTTGAACGTGAGTTCCTGGCCCTTGTCTGCGGCCCTGAACTTGGCGTCATCGCTTGCCAGTTGCGGGCTGTGCTCACGGGCGCGTTGCTCCAGCGCGGCAAAGTCCAGCTTATCGGCTGTAGGCAGAGCTCGCAGGCTTTGCGGTTCAGCGAGCGGCGCAGCAAAAGGTCGCGCCAGCAGCGCGTTCATGCGCGACTGGTTGCTACGCAGGTCGGTCTGCAAGCTAATCAGCTCGCCCTGCATCGCGGTCTGCTCGGTCTGGGCGCGGATAACATCCTGCTGTGGCGCTAGCCCACCCGCATAGCGGCTGCGCGCAATCTGCTCCAGGCGCTGCATCAGACCCAGCACTTCCTGGCTCAGCTGCGCACTGCGCTGCAGGAAATACAGCTGCGCAAAGCCCTGCTTGATGCGCGACTCCACATCGGCCCAGACGGTTTGAGTCGCCGCATCGGCGCCCTGCGCCGCAGCCTCGGCCTGCTCACGCTTCAAGGCCCGCGTGCCAAACCAGGGCAGTTCCTGACTGAATGTGTAGCGCGTGCTGCCCACATCGCCGGGCCACAGCGTCGGGTTCTGCGCGCCCATTTTGGTGACGTCCTGTAGTTCCAGCTTAAAGCGTGGATCCGGCAAGGCGTCGGCCTGTGCGATGCGTTCTTGGGCCGCCAGCGCATCGAAGCGCATGCCGGCCAGGTCCGGGTTATTGGCCCGGGCCAGGCTCAGCAGCGACTCCACATCGGCGCCGGGCAAGTTGCTGCGCGGTGCGTTCTGGGCCACGGCAGTTGCCCCTATCATGGACAGGGCCAATGGCAATATCCAGCGTTTCATAAAAATCTCCTGACCAGAAAAAACACGGCGAGCCGGTGCGGCTCGGGCCACGCGCCCGCAGAGTGCGGACGCAGCTAGGGTCTGGGAGTCAGGAAATCGGTGGCTTGACGCCTAGCGCCGGGTCGGCACTGACGAAGCGGCTGCTGCGCGTGATCGGCAGCACTTGCGGGCTGGCGGCAACGGCCAGCACCAAGGGCGAAGCAAGAGCCGCCAACGGCATGCACAACTGGCAACTGTGGCAGCCCTTGTGCGCAGGCGCATGAGACTCGCCGCTCTGGTGATGGCTGGAAGCCATCTGCATGTGCAGGGCACATTCCTCGCCCATGCCGGCGCCGGCAGCTTGCGACACGGCCGCCAAAGGTGCACCGGCCTCCATCTCAAACACCATGCGCTCCGCCGTCCAGCCGCGCAGGGGCAGCAGGGCAATCAGGAACAGAATGAAGAGGCGAGCCATGATCGGATGATAGCGCCTGTGCTTTGCGTTGCAATTGACCAAGAGCAAGGTGCTGCCCTGCAAAATGGTTAGCCTCGCGTCTACAGGAAAGAGTGCTCATGGACGCAGACATCATCATCGTGGGCGCCGGCCCGGCCGGCCTCAGCTTGGCCAAGAACCTGAGCGGGCGGTCGCTCAAGCTCATCGTGCAGGAACAATAGGCCCAGGCCGAACTCGAAGCACCGCAATTTGACGGCCGCGAGATTGCACTGACCCAGCACTCCGCCCAACTCCTGCAGGAGATGGGCCTGTGGGACTTGATGGACAAGGCGGATATAGCCCCGCTGCGCGATGCCAAGGTGATTGACGGCCCCTCCAGCTTCTCTATGCTGATAGGCCAGGCCGCCTGGCAAGGCGTGCAACAGGCAATCGCCACCAACGCCGACATCACGCTGATGGCCGGGGAAAAAGTGACCGCAGTTCAGACGGACGACCAAGTCGGCAGCGTCACGCTAGCATCCGGCAAGACCCTGACGGCCAGGCTGGTCGTGGCCGCCGACAGCCGCTACTCCAGCACGCGGCGCATGATGGGCATTGCCGCCCACATGCACGACTTTGGCAAGAACATGCTGGTCTGCTGCAACGCTACGAGGGCAAACAAAAGCGCGCAAGCGCATTCCCTATCGGGCGGTTAATAGGAGCCTGCGCGTTCGGCGCTGCCTCAGGGCGCGGACGGCCGCCTTCTATAATTGATTGCGTATCGACCCCGGTACGCACCCCATTTGTGTAGGAAGCCCATGTCAGTCACAGCAGGATCGGATCAGGATGCAGCGCCCAAGGGGCTGATCACCGTCCTCTTCACCGGAGTCTTCATGGCCGCGCTCGACACGGCAATTGTCGGCCCCGCCATTCCCGTTCTGCGTGAAACCTTTGGCGTGGACAACCGGACCGTAGGCCTGGTGATGAGCGTGTTTGTGCTGTTCTCGCTATGCAGCACGGCGCTCATGGCCAATTTAAGCGACCGCCTGGGCCGCCGCCCGGTCTACCTGTTCAGCGTCTCGGTATTTGCTATCGGCTCGCTTCTGATTGCACTGTCGCCAAGTTTCTGGATGGTGATCGCCAGCCGTGCCATTCAAGGCATTGGTGCCGGTGGCATCACGCCCACGGCCAGCGCTGTGGTTGGTGACATGTTCAAGCCGGCTCAGCGCGGCAAGATGCTGGGCCTGATTGGTGCCACCTATGGCATGGCGTTTGTGCTGGGGCCACCACTGGCCTCGGGCCTTATGCTGATCTCCAGCTGGCACTGGATCTTTTTGCTCAACCTTCCGATAGCCGCCGTCATTCTGTACTTGGGTGCCAAGGTTCTGCCGAACAAGCGTACAAACGCAGCGCAACACCGGCTGGACCTGAGCGGCATTGCGCTCACCTTTAGCCTGCTCGCCGCACTGGTGCTAGGCATTACCCGGGTGCTAGACCCGCTGCTTGCCCCCTTGCTGGGCATGTCGCTTTGGCCATGGCTGCTGCTGCTGGTTGCCGTACTGCTGGCGCTACTGGTGCTGGTGGAAAGCCGAACCAAGTCACCATTGATTCCGATTTTCCTGTTCAAGAACCGGCAACTAGCCACAACCTATCTGCTGGCCGTGGGTGCCGGCTTTGGTATGGGCAGCGTGATTTTCTTGACCTCGATCGCCACGCATGGCTATGGTGTGACGGCCAAGAACGCCGGCTTTGTGCTGCTGCCGCTGGTGCTCTGCTCGATGCTGGGTTCCGGTGGCGGCGGGCGCCTGCTGAATCGCCTGGGCCCGCGCAGCATGATTCTGCTGGGCTTTGGCAATTTGGCGCTGGGCTATGGCCTGTCGGCCATCACCGGCTACGGCCTGTGGCTATTTCTGCTCGCCGGCGTGCCGGTGGGTCTGGGTATAGGCATTGTGGTGGGCGGCGCGCTGCGCTCCATCGCCATAGACGAGGCACCTGTGGCAGTGCGCGCTGCGGCCCAGGGACTGATCAATATCTGCACCGCCATAGGCACCCTGGTCGCTGCTGCCTCTATTAGCGCCATTGCAGATCTGGCCGGCGGCGGCACGTCGGGCTTTGGCCGGGCCTATGACGTCGTGGCCGCACTGATGCTGGCCATGCTGTTCATTGCACTGGCCTTGCGCAAGAAGTCCGCCGCGGTGCCGCAGCCGGCCTAGGCAGTCGGCTCACAGCAAGCCATCATTGCGCAATTTGCCCGGCAGACCATCAAGGGACGGGAAGCAAGAGCACAGCGGATTCCATCGCGCGTTTGAGCCCCTGTCAAGCCAGATCGTCAAGAAATGGACTCAAGGCGCCGGCCTGGTTTTCAGCGCCGCCGCGCCCTGCGTCGGCTGAGCTTGAGGAGCTCAAACCAGACCACGCTGGATAGACCGATGGCGCAAGCCTTCAACACATCTTGAGGCTGCAAGGGCGCAAACAAAAACAGGCCCGACACCCAGGGCTGATAGAGCGTGAGCGTCAGCAGCGCGGTGGTCGCAGCGGCTACCCACCACAGTGCACGGTTGGGCACCCACAAGGACGCCCAGAGCGAGGCCCTTCCGCTGCGGTTGGAAAAGATCAACGCCAGATTGCCCGTCACCAGGGTGGTAAAGGCGAAAGCACGCGCCGCGCCTTCGCTCAGCCAGGTCGCACCCCAAGCATAGGCACCCAGCATCGCCAGCAGCACGCCCAGTCCCTGCAGCAGGGCCAGTACCAGGGTGGAACCGGCAAACAGCGGCGCCTGTGGGTCGCGCGGCGCTCGCAGCATCACGTCCGCTTCGGACGGTTCGTTCTCGAACACCAGAGAGCAGGCCGGGTCTATCACCAGCTCCAGAAAGGCAATGTGCAGCGGGTACATCAGCGTGGGCCAGCCCAAAAGCACCGGCAGCAGCGCAGCACCGGCAATCGGCACATGCACCGCCAGGATGTAGGACATGGACTTGCGCAAGTTGTCAAAAATGCGTCGCCCCAGGCGCACCGCGCCCACGATGGAGGCAAAGTTGTCGTCCAGCAGCACCAGTGAGGCAGCCTCGCGCGCCACGTCGGTGCCGCGTGCGCCCATCGCCACGCCCACATGGGCGGCCTTGAGTGCCGGGGCGTCGTTGACGCCGTCGCCGGTCATGGCCACGATCTCGCCATTGGCCTTGAGGGCCTGCACGATGCGCAGCTTTTGTTGCGGCGAGATGCGGGCGCAGACCCGCACAGACTGCATGCGCTGTTGCAATTGCGCGTCGCTGAGGGCCTCCAGATCACTGCCAGTCAGCAGCGCATCGGCATGGCCGACATCGATATGGGCGGCGCGTGCAATCGCCTGGGCCGTTGCGGGATAGTCGCCGGTAATCATCAGCACGCGTATGCCCGCATCCTGGCATTGCTGCACCGCCTCTTGAATGCCTACGCGCAGCGGATCGGCCAGACCCAGCAGACCGACAAATTCGAACTCAAAATCGTGCGCAAGCTCCGGCCAGTCATCACCGGCAAAGCGCGCCTGCGCTACACCCAGCACCCGCAGGCCCTGCGCGGCCATGGCGTCCACCGCCGCATGGAGCCGACTCTGCGTGCTGGCATCCAGATGGCAGAGGTCGAAAATGGCCTCGGGCGCGCCCTTGGCTGCCACGCTGTGCAGACCATCTCCCACCTCGCCCAGCGCAGCACGCCAGACATGGGACATGGCCCGCAGCTGATGGGTCAACGCGTATTCCTGCACCAGGCTCCAGTCGCGGTGCAGGTGCTCGGTGCCCTGCAAAAAGTGCTGACCCAGACGGTGAAAAGCCTTCTCCATGGGGTCATAGGGCTCACTCACGCTGGCCAATATGGAATACTCGACCAGCCTATGAAAGGCCTCGGGCAGTTCGGCGCTGCTGGCGTAGTCCAGGGTCAAACTTGCGCCCTCGTTCGCGCCGCTGCTGGGCACATAGAGTTGGGCCACCGTCATCCGGTTTTCGGTCAGGGTACCGGTCTTGTCGGCACACAGCACGGAGGTAGCGCCCAGGGTTTCGATGGCCGCAATGCGCCGGGTCAACACCTGCTGTTTGGACAAGCGCCAGGCCCCCAGCGCGGGTATCACGGTCAGCACCACGCTGAACTCCTGCGGCAACAGGGCCATCGCCAGAGCAATACCGGACAGCAGCGCGGCCAACCAATCGCCACGCAAGAGGCCAAAGGCCACAATCAAAAATAGGCTGGCGCCCAGTGCGATCAAGGCCAGCAGCTTGACCAAGGCGCCCATCTGCAACTTAAGAGGAGACGCTTCGTGCCCCAGGGATTCAAGGGCACTGCCGATGCGACCGATCTCGGTCTGCCCGCCGGTGGCCGTCACGCGCGCCAGGCCGTGGCCGCGTACCAGCAGCGCGCCAGAAAACAAAGTTTCAGCGGGCCGCTTATCCACCGCCAGGGCCTCTCCAGTCAACAGCGACTCGTCCACGGCCACATCATTGCCCTCCAGCAGCACGCAATCGGCGGCAATGCGGTCGCCCTCACTGAGCACCAGCACATCGCCGCACACCACATCGCGCCCGGCGATGCGCAGTTGGGCTCCGTCCCGCAGGACCAGGGCGCGCGGGCTGCTGAGTCTGCGCAAAGCGGCCAAGGCGTTTTCGGTGCGACCTTCCTGGTACAGCGTCAGCGCCAGCACCACCAGCACCAGACCGAACAGCACGCCACCCTCCTGCAAATCGCCCAGCACCAGGTACAGCGCACCGGCCGCTAGCAACAGCGCAAACATTGGATCCTGCAGCGTCTCCCAGGCGATGTCGCGCAGGCTGCGACGCTGGTCGCCGGGCAGGCTGTTGGGTCCGTCCTGCTGCAGGCCTTGTGCGGCCTGCGCAGAGGTCAATCCCGCAGAAGCGCCACCACCCGGGGCGTTGGCTGCCCGCCGCGCCCTGTCCTCAGATGATTTTTTGGAAAGTGCTTGCGTGTCGTTCATAGGGGCTTTCAGGCGGCAGATCGGTGCAGCCACCGGTCGCTCCAGCATCCTGGCACAGGCGGCGGCAGCCGTCTGTATGCTGGCGCACGCTATTCGGACCGTGATTGATAGATATCAAGGCTTGCAAATACAACCTAGCGCGGGTGATACAGATCAATCAATTCAGCAGGCGGCTTGCCCACACTCCAACGCATTCACACAGGAGATCACCATGAAATTGCTTACCGACTTGTTTACCACCGACTACGGAATCATGAGCATCAGCGGCATTGGCTTCATGCTAGGAATGGCCGTGTTCTTCATCTGGTACTTCAACCACAAGATGAATGAAGCGGCTGGAGACAACACCAAGTAATTGCCAGCGTTTCAGAGTCCGAGCAGACTCTCCGGCTTGAGAATTCGGTAGGTTCTGCCCTGCTTGTCCAGAGGCTCCAAAACGCCTTCCCGCACAAAATGGCTGACTTCGCGGCTGACGGTTTCCATCTTGAGATCGACCATGGAGCCAATGTCTTCGCGGCTGAAGAGCGTGACCAGTTGGCTGTCGGACGGGCTGCGCATCTTGAGAATGAAGCTGGCAACCCGCTGGCGTGCCGTGCCAAAGTTTAGATCCGCCAGCCAGTCTTCGGCCTCTTTCTGGTTGTGCGACCACTTCTTCATCAGGCTTTGGTGCAGTCGGGGTGATTGCACTGCCAAGGTTTGAATGATGCTCAGCGGTATGCGACAGACCGAAGTTGCCGTCAGTGCCACGGCAGCTGTTTCAAACTTGCCATGCACCAGCGCCTCCAGCCCGATCACGTCGCCCTGACGCATCACCCGCACGATGCGCTCACGGCCATCGCTGGTGGTACGCACCAGCTTGACCATACCCGAGCGTAGGGTAAAGAGGCCTGGAGCATGGCCACCCTCTGGCGCCAGCGTGGCGCCGGGCGCGTAATCCAGGTCGTCGATGGGCGCGTGGATTTTGGAGAAGTCCGATTCATCCAGATCGGCGAACAAGACCATCTCGCGCACCGCGCAGTTGCGGCAATCCGAGGTTCCGCGCCAGGCAGAGGCTGTTTTAATGGGTATCACGGTCTTAACTTCCGCCCCTTAACCCAAATTCTCAGCCAACCACACCAGCGTGCGGCCACGTGCCAGGGCCGCGGCGCTCTGCTGGTACATGGGCCGACCCCAGCAATTAAAGCCGTGGCCCACGCCGGGGTAGACATGGAACTGCGCGTTGTTGCGTCCGGCAAAGGCGTCCTGCACGGCGCTGACCGCCGTGGCTGGAATGTGATCGTCCAGTTCGGCATAGTGAAACAGGATGGGAGCCTGGATATTGGCAGCAAGGGCCAGATTGTTCTGGATGCCGCCGCCGTAATAGCAGACCGCTGCGTCAACGGCACCGGTCGCGGCCAGCGCGTAGGACAGGCGCCCGCCCATGCAAAAACCGACCGAGGCAATCTTGCCGTTCAGCTCGGGTCGGGCGCGCAGCGCGTTGGCGGTAGATTCCAGATCCTTCACGGCATTGGGTCCGTCCAGGTTGGTCATGTACTGGTAAGCAAGCTTCGTGTCGGCCTCGGTGTATTGCAGGTCCACGCCGGGTTTTTGGCGCCAGAACACGTCCGGTGCCAGCACCACGTAGCCGTCTGCGGCGTATTGGTCGGCGACCGCACGAATGTGTTCGTTGACGCCCCAAATTTCCTGAATGATGATCAGGCCGGGGCCGGTCCCCTTGGGCGGCAGCGACAAATAGGCGTCAAAGGCCTGGCCGTCGTGGCTGGCAATGGAGATGGTAGTTGCGTTCATGGGGATTCACTCCTGAAGGTAATGGCCGAGGGCGGGTGGCGCATTTTAAGTGGCGCAAGCAAGCCCTGCAGCCCGACGGACATCAAGGCGATTTAGTCGGAAGCGTCAGACTCGTCGCTGCGCCACATCGCCAGCAACAGCCACACTCCACCCAGCACCGCACCGCAAAAACCCAGAAAACCAAACAGGGGCAGGCCAAACAGGGTGGGCCCACCCTGCACATTCATGACGATCGATGAACCAACCACCAGGGCCGCAATCACCAGGGCCATCGCCAGGCGATTGGCGGCGCGGTCAATCTGGTCGCCCACCCGCTTCAGGTGCGCCAGCTCTATGCCCACATGGACCCGACCGCGCCGCGCATTGCGCAACAGACGCGAGACATCATGCGGCAGCTGTTCGACCACGGCCAGGGTACGCACCAGAGTCTTCCAGCCGCGTACCGCCAGCACCTTTGGCCGGTAGCCGGCGCGCAGCACCCGGCGCAAGATCGGCGTCGCATGGGTGACCACATGAAAGCCGGGGTCCAGCCCACGGCCCATGCTCTCCAGCGAAATAAAGGCCTTGATAAGCAAGGCCAGATCAGAAGGAAGACCCAGATGGTGGTCGCGCAAAATGGCCGTGACATCGCTGAGCATCTGGCCCAGGCTCAGCTCGGCCAGCGGTACGCCATGGTACTGGTCTACAAAGGCTTCAATCTCGGTTTCCAGCTGCGACAAATTGACGCCATGTTCATCCCCGGTCCAATCCAGCAACACGTCGGCCACCGCACTCGGGCGGCGTTCCACCAGCCCCAAGAGCAACTGCAGGAGCTCGCCCCGGCGCCGCTCGGACAGGTGACCGACCATGCCAAAGTCGATAAAGGCGATCCGGTTGTCACTGAGATAAAAGACATTGCCGGGATGCGGATCAGCGTGAAACAGGCCATCCTGCACGATCATCTTCAACACCGACTGTGCCCCGCGCTGCGCCAGCAAGGCCCGATCAAACCCGGCCTGCGGCGTCAACAGGTCCAAGCGATGGCCGGGCACGCCATCCACATAGTCCTGCACATTGACGCGGGCGCTGGTGTGTTGCCAATGCACACCGGGAATCACGATGTGCGGCAAGTCTTTCATGTTGGCCGAAATGCGCTCGGCATTGCGGCACTCGGCCGCCAAGTCCAGCTCGCGGTTCAGCGACTTGGCAAACTCGCGCACCAGCAGTTTGGGGTGATAGGGTTTAAGCCAGTCCAGTTCGGCTTCTGCCAGCACCGCCAAGCGCGCCAGCAGAGCCAGGTCGGCGGCAATCACCTCGGCAATGCCGGGCCTGCGTATCTTGACAATGACCTCGGTGCCATCGTGCAACTGAGCCCGGTGCACCTGGGCAATGGACGCGGCGGCCAGCGGTTCGGGGTCAAAACGGGCGAACACGGTCTCGGGCGTGCCGCCCAGGTCTTCGCACAACTGGGCCATCAACAGGTCCAGCGGAACGGCCGGCACCTTGCTCTGGAGCTTCTCCAATTCGGCGATCCAGTCGGGTGGCAAGAGGTCCGCCCTCCCCGCCAAAATCTGGCCCAACTTGACAAAGGCGGGGCCCAACTCTTCCAGTGCCAGTCGCACCTGAGCAGCAGGATGGACATGGGCCAGGTCGGCGACATGGTCCCAGCGCAGCATGTGACCGGCCCGCTCCAACTGACCGGCCAGACCCAGGCGACGAACGGTGTCGCCAAATCCATGGCGAATCAGAACCGCAGCGATTTCAGAAAATCGATGCATGTCGCGTGTGGCGGCCAAAGTTTCGATCAGCATAAACTGATGATAGCCCCAAGGCTGGCCCAGCCTGCACCCACCCCGGCTCAGTAGCTCAGGGTTGCGACGGCGCGCAGTTCTTCGGGCGTGGTGCTGGGCAGGCCGAAATATTCCAGGTAGGCCGGAATTTGTTCAAACAGCATGTCGGTGCCGATCTGAAAGCGGCAGCCGCGTGCCTTGGCCGCATCCAAAAAGGCGGTCATCTCGGACTTCATTACCACCTCGCCGACAAAAGTCTGGGGCGCAATGCGGCTCACATCCATGGGCATGGGATCGCCCACGTTCATGCCCATGGGCGTGGCGTTCACCACCACGTCGAAACCGGCCGGGTCATTGCTGCCGGTGCTGACCTCCAGTACGGGGTAATTCTTTTGCAAGCGCTGGGCCAGGCCGCTCTGCGAGGCCTCAAAGGGGTCAAACAAGGCGATGGCCGAGATGCCAGCCGCGGTCAGCGAGGCGGCGATGGCCGAGCCGACACCGCCGCAACCCACCACCAACACGCGGGCTCCCTGCAGCACGCAGCCCTTGCGCAACAGGCCGCGCACAAAGCCTTCGCCGTCAAACATGTCGCCCTGCAGCTTGCCCTCTGGGCTCAGGCGCACGGCGTTGCAGGAGCCGGCAATGGCCGCGGTAGGCGACACCTCATCGAGCAGGCCGACGGTCATGATCTTGTGCGGCATGGTGATCAGCGCGCCGCGGATGTTGGAGAGTTTGAACAGCGAGCGCAGGAAGATGGGAAAGTCCTCGGGCCTGCAGCCCATGGGCACCACGACGGCGTTGACCTTGCACCTTTCAAACCAGGGGTTGTAAATCATGGGCGCCTTGAAGGCGTGCGTGGGAAAGCCGATGTGGGCGATGAGTTCGGTGTTGCCGTTGATGATCATGGTTTTGTCTAGGTAATAAAAGTGGAGAGAGGCAATAGTCCCTGCGAGTCAAACGAAGCAGGTCGCCAGAGCGGCCCAAGCAAGGGCCTGCCCGAATCGCTGCGGGGCTCGGTGTCGCAAAGCTCAGCGAGCTGCATCCACGAGCAACTTAATCGACACGAAAAACAGGCTCATCTGCACGATGCGGTAGAACCAGACATCCGCAATCCGTCGCGTCAGCCAGGCACCCGCCACCGCACCCGTCAGCGCAAACGGAACCAACACGGCGGCGCTCCAGAGCGTCGCACTGGAATAGGGACGCAAGGCCTGGTAGGGCAGAATTTTGGCCGCGTTGATCACCGCAAACAGGATCGTTGCCGTGCCGGCAAACTCGGCCTTGGGCAGTTTTTGCGGCAGCATATAAACTTGAAAAGGTGGCCCGCCGGAATGCGAAATAAAGCTGGTGAATCCGGCAACCAGGCCCCAGAACCAGCCCTTGAGCGGATGTGCGGGCTGGGCCACCGCGATCGCCTGGCGTCGCAACCACTGGTTGACACAAAAGGCCAGACCCATGGCACCGATCAAAAAGGTGATGGCACGGTCCGACACCATGGAAGCGGTCAACCAACCGACCACCACGCCGACGATGCCAGCGGGAATGAGCAGGCGCAAATTGACAGCGCTGAAGTCGCGCCGGTACAAATAGACACCGGCCACGTCGGAGATCACAAAGATGGGCAGCAAGAGCGCCGCAGCTTGCACCGGTGACATCAACAGCGACAACAGCGGCACACCCAGCATGCCGATGCTGGGCAGGCCGCCCTTGGACAGGCCGACCAGCAAGGCGGCCAGCGCGGCCAGAAAAAAAGTGGCGTCGAAATGCAAGATCAGTCTGCCAGCGTTTGCCAGCCATCCTGGCGGGCCGAAGCGAACAAGGCCTCGATGGTGCGCAGCGTGTTCAGCGCGTCTTCAATCGGCCAACTCGGAACGGCCTGCCCCAGCAGCAGCCGCGAGAAGCGCTCGACCTGCAACAGGTAGTGGTTGAACGGCTCAAAGGTATAGGTGGCGCTGGGAAAGGAGCCCACGCTGCTGCTGTCGCCCACTTCCAGTTGACACGCAGTAGGCCGGGCATGGGCAAAGCCAAAGTTCAGGCGAAGCCAGCCTTTGGAGCCCAGCGCGGTGAACTGCTGGTGCGTGCCCCAGGCGTTCGATCCGGCCTGGGTGCCCACCGTGAAAGCGGCATGGCGGTCGCCGTAATCGAGCAGTGCGCTGGTCAGGCGGTCGGTGCGAAACACCGGGTCGCGGTCCATCGCTGCCACCACCCGCAAGGGCGTGCGCTTGAACACCAGGTTGCAGGCGCTGATGGCGTAGGAACCCAAATCGTACAGCGCACCGCCACCGGCGTCGAGTTGGTTGCGCACATCGGCGGGGTCCAGAAACTGTTTTGCCAGCGTGCAGTGCACCGCGCGCACCTCGCCAATCGTGCCGGCGGCGATGATCTCTTCCAGCTTGGCCCATTGCGGGTGGTTGCGAAAAGCAAAGCCTTCCTCGATGTGCAGGCCAGCGCGGTCGCGCTCGACGCAGAGTCGGGCCACCTGTTCGGAACTGACGCACAGCGGCTTTTCGCACAGCACATGCTTGCCGGCCTGCAGGGCGCGCAGGGCCCAGTCGAAATGCAGCTGATTGGGCAGCGGCACATAGACCGCGTCTATGTCCGGATCGGCCAGCAGCGCGTCATATGTCGTATAGACACGCGCAATGCCAAACGCATCCGCCACCTGGCGACCCTTGAGCGCGTCGCGCGAGGCCAGCGCCAACAGCGTGGCGCTCGGGGCCTCCAGCATCGCCGGCATGCTGCGGCCGGTGGCAATGGCGGCGGCGCCCAGCACGCCCCAGCAGATGGTGGTCTTCATGTGCGTGCCTCGGATTTTTCGGTGCGGAATTTACTTCTTGTCGGCGTCCTTGACTGCGGTCTGGATGCCGTCGATCAGCTTGGGATCGATCTTGGTCTTGAGGAACTCAATCACCGGCGGCTGGGCCGCAGCGCGGAACTGGGCCATCTCGGCAGCGGTGGGTGTGTAGACGGTCACACCTTTTTCAGCCAGGGTCTTGTTGCCATTGGTGGTGAAGGTGCGGTTCGCCTTGCGCTCTTCGTTACAGGCGACCTGGGCGGCATCGGTCACCACCTTGAGCAGATCGGGCGGCAGCGCCTTGTAGAACTTGTCGCTCAGCACAAACCAGTCGATGCCGTAGTTGTGGCGGTCCAACGTGACGTGCTTTTGCACTTCATACAGCTTGGCAAAAATCATGGTCGGCACCGGGTTCTCCTGGCCGTCCACCACGCCGGTTTGCAGCGCGGTGTAAAGCTCGGGGAATGCGATCGGTGTGGGCTGTGCGCCCAGGGCCTTCATTTCGGTTATGTACAGCGGGGTTTCCTGGACACGGATCTTCAGACCAACCAGATCTTTGGGCGCGTGGATGGGGTTCTTGCCGCTGCTGAAATTGCGAAAGCCCACTTCGCCGTAGCACAGGTTGTGCATGCCGGTAGCAGCTTGGAAGTCGGCAGCCAGCTTCTGGCCAAACGGGCCGTCCATCACCTTGTCGGCCACATCATCGTTGGGGAACAGGTAGGGGATGTCGGTGACCATGGCGCTGGGGAAATAGTTGGCCATCACGCCCGAGGCAAAGCCGGCCTGGATGAAGCCGTTCTTCACACCTTCGACCAGGTCCTTCTCGCCGCCCAGAGCACCAGCGGCAAACACCTGCACCTCGATGCGTCCGCCGCTCTTGGCCTTGATTTCGCGGGCAAAGGCATCGGCCATCACGGCCTTGCGGGAGGTTGCCAGATCGGGGGAGTCGGAGTGCGCCAGCTTCAGGACGAACTTGCTTTGGGCCAAGGCGGCGGTACTAGCGCACAGCAGAACGGAGGCGGCAACGGCGGACAACAGAGGGAACGAAGGCTTCATGTGGAATCTCCTAAATAATGGAACGAGCGAAAAAACAGAATGAAAAGGGAGCGAACGGAAAACTTTTTGCGCCAGCGTCAGGGCTTAATGCAGGTTGAAAGCATGCGGCAAAGCCAGGCTGATGGCAGGGAACACAGCAATCACCACCAGGCCCACCACCAGCACCGCCAGATACGGCATAAAGCGCGGCGTGACCTTTTCCACCGAGGTGTCCATCACCGAGCAGGTGACGAAGTAGCACACGCCAAACGGCGGGATGAAGGTACCAATGCCCATGGAGATGATGATGATGATGCCGAAGGCCATCGGGTCGATGCCATACAGCTTGGTCAGTTGCAGCAACATCGGCCCGAAGATCAGCAGCGATGGCAGGCCTTCCAGGATCGAGCCCATGATCACCATCAGCACCACCGAGAAGGCGATGAACGCGGCGGACGAGCCGCCCAGCAGCACCAGAAAATCCGACACCACCGTTTGCAGGCCGCTGATGGCCAGCGTCCACGAGAAAGCACTACCAGCGCTGACCATGAACAGCACCATGCCCGCCATGGCACCCGAATCGGCCAATGTGGAGATAAAGGACTTGACGCTCATGCCGCGGTAGACAAACACCGAGACCACGATGGAGAACACCACAGCGATGGAAGAGACCTCGGTAGTGGTGGCGATTCCGCCCACGATGCCGATGATCAGGATGATGGGAACCATCAGCGCCGGAATGGCACGCACGCTCACCTTCAGCTTGTCGGGCCAGGAAATGGCCGGGCAGCGTGGCCAGTTGTTCTTCTTGGCCCGACGGTTGATGAGAATCATGATGCAGATACCGAGCACGGCAGCCGGCACCACACCCGCCACAAAGAAGGTGGCCACCGACAGCGTGGTGATCGAGGCCAACACCATCATCACCAGGCTGGGCGGAATGGTCTCGCCCATGATGCCGGCAGCCGACAGCACCGCAGCACTTTCGGCCGGGTCGTAGCCCTGCTCTTTGAGCATGCCCTTGAGCGTGGTGCCCACGGCAGCTACGTCGGCAATCTTGGAGCCGGAAATGCCGGAGAAAATGTACATAGCGATCACCACCGCCTGCAGCAGGCCGCCCTGCATGCGGCCCACCATGGCCGTCACCCAGTCGGCCAGCGGCTTGGTCAGGCCGCCTTCGGTCATCACATTGCCGGCCAGGATAAAGAAGGGCACCGCCAGCAGAATAAAGCTGCTGATGCCGTTGGACATGGCCAGCGAAACGGCCATCGGGTCTTCGCCGGAGCTGAACAGCAGCACATACGCGGTGACCGACAGTACATAGGCGATGGGCACGCCGGCGAACACCAGAAACAGCAGCAGGAACAGCGCAAAGCCAATGCCGGCGGTGCCGATCCAGGGACCGGTAAAGACAAAGGCCAGATACCAGACCAGCGTCACGCCGCCGACCAGCAGCGCGGCAACGATGTTTTCCTTGGCAGTGTGGCGACGCAGTTCGGCCAGGGCAAAGACCACCGTCAGGCCCATACCGATAAAGAAGGGCAACAGGGTCCAGGACTTGGGGATCTGCAAGACCACGGTCAGGTTGGTCCAGGAGTCGTGCCACATGGGCAGCGCATAGTAGAGACCAGTCACCGCCACGGCAATCACAAAGTAATGCCGCGCGCACTCCACCGTTTCGCGAAAACGCACAGGCAGCTTGTCGATGCCAAAGCGCACCACCAGGTGCAGGCCGCGGTGATAGGCCACTGCGCCGCCAATAAAGGCCAGGCTGGTCAGCGCATATTCCGCCACCTCATTGGCCCAGACCAACGAGGTATTGAACAGCCCACGCATGCTGGTGTTGCCGAACAGGAGAACGAGTTCGAGAAACAGCACCAGGGCCAGGAACACGTCGAAGGAATGCTCCACACGCGGCGAAAAGCGCTGGTGCGGAAGATGATCGGCGGCCACCTCAATGCCGATGGCATGGTGCACCGGGGCTGCAACTGGATGGCTCAAGTTTTTCTCCTCGTTTTAGACTGTTATGTAATGTACGAACTAGTTAGTTTTAACTTTTCAGGGTTAACCCTAGGTGTCAATGGCGCACGCGGACTAGCTGTTATGACAAATTGTTTTAGCGACCCACAAAGCGCAGCACCATGTCGGTCACGCTGGCGCGCCGCAACGCGCCTGCCTCTCCCTGCGGGTCCTGGGCCTTGAAAATCAGACCAAAGCTGTGGCGGTTGGAGACATTGAAAAAGCTCAGTGCCGAGATCGACGCATGGATGTCCACCGGGTCCACCCCGGCGCGAAAAACGCCAGACTTCAGCCCCCGTGCATAGAGTCGCTCAATCGCCTGGATGGCGGGCACATTGAGTTCGCGAATGGTCTTGCTTTGCATCAGATAGGCGCCGCGCTCGATGTTCTCGTTCATCACCAGACGGATGTAGTCTTCGTTGCTGCGGTGGTGGTCAAAGGTGAACTCCACCAGGGTGCGCAGCGCCTGCTCGGGCTCCAGATCGTCCAGCTGCAGTTCACCCTCAATCTGCCGCATCTTGCGGTAGGACTCCTCCAGCACCGCCAGATACAGCCCCTCCTTGCTGCCGAAATAGTAGTAAATCATGCGCTTGCTGGTGCGCGTGGCCTCGGCGATGGCGTCGATGCGGCCCCCACTCAAGCCCTTGTTGGCAAATTCCTGCGTCGCTACTTCCAGAATGCCGGTCATGGTGCCCACCGGGTCCTTGGTACGCGTGGCCAATGCCGGTTTGCGAGCTTTTTTAGAATGTACCAAATCGTTCATTTGGCAAGTATAGAAGCTCAAGCCTGGGGATGAAGCAGCGCGTCCAGGTCGTACAGCGTGCGGATGCAGACCACTTGGTCACGCCATTCAGGCGGCAGGCCGGACGCTGGCAGCAGGCTGAACACCCGCATGCCAGCGCCCAGTCCGGCCTGAATGCCCGGCAGACTGTCCTCCACCACGGCGCAGTGCACCGGCGCCACCGCCAACACCTGCGCGGCGTGAAGAAACAGCCCTGGGTCGGGCTTGTAAAGCCCCACCTCATAGGCGCTGAAGATGTGCTCGGGGAAAAAGTGGCGCAGCCCGGTCAACCCCAAGGTCAACTCCACTTTTTCACGCGGCCCGTTGGTGGCGATACAAAAGGGTATGCGCAGGGCCCCCAGCAACTCGAAGGCGCCGGGGATGACGTCCAAGCCTTCTGCAAAACGCAGGGCCTGCGCGGCGCGCACATTGCGCGCAAAGTCCTGCGCAAAATCATCTGCCACCTGAGGCAGTTGCGCCGCAATCCAATGTATGCAGTCGGCCATGCGCAGGCCACGAAACTGCTGGTGCGCCTGCTCGCGCGTGAAGTCAAGTCCCAGCGCCGTCGCCTGTTCATGCATCACATCCATGCCCGGCACCTCGCTGTCCACCAGCGTGCCGTCGCAATCGAACAGAATGGCTTGAATCTGCGTCACCCGCCGGCCCATCAGCCCGCAGCCATCCACTGCTTTAGCAGCAAACGCGCGGTAGACAGGTTGGTGGCGCAGGGCACATCGTGCACGTCGCAGGCCCGTACCAAGGCGTTGATGTCGGGCTCGTGCGGTTGCGGGGTCATCGGGTCGCGCAGAAAGATGATGGCGTCCACCTGCCCCATGGCCAGGCGCGCACCAATCTGCAGATCGCCCCCCAATGGCCCGCTCAGCATGCGCTCCACCTGCAGGCCCACCTCGGCGGCCAGACGACCGCCGGTGGTGCCGGTAGCGCACAGCGTGCACTGCTGCAGCAAGGGTGCAAACTCCAGCGCCAGCGCGACCATGTCGGCCTTCTTGTTGTCGTGGGCAATCAGGGCCAGGCGCAGCATCATGGGAGTTTTTCAAAATGGAAGTGGGCCACTGTAGCAGCTCAATAGCGGTGCTGCGCCATGATCTCCCTGCCAATGGCACTCAGTGGAACGGTGCGCGCCACGGCGCCGCGTTTCACCGCCTCGCGCGGCATGCCGTAAACGACGCAACTGTCTTCATCCTGTGCCAGGGTCAGGGCCCCGGCCTTGCGCATTTCCAGCAGCCCGGCAGCACCGTCATCGCCCATGCCGGTCATGATCACGCCCAGCGCGTTGGCACCGGCCGAGCGGGCCACCGAGCGAAACAGCACATCCACCGAGGGCCGGTGGCGGTTCACCAGCGGACCGTCCATCACCTCGACAAAATACTGCGCACCATTGCGCCGCAAAAGCAGGTGCCGCCCACCCGGCGCAATCAGGGCGGTTCCGGACACCACGCGGTCGTTGCTCTGCGCCTCCTTCACCATGATCTGACTTAGGCGGTTCAGGCGGTTGGCAAATTCGGCGGTGAATTTTTCGGGCATGTGCTGCACGATGACGATGCCTGGGCAGACCCGCGGCAAGGTGGTCAGCACTGCTTCCAGCGCCTGCGTGCCGCCGGTCGAGGTGCCCAGGGCCACCACGCGCTCGGTGGTCTGGATCATGGCGCCGTGCGCGGCAGCGGCCGGCAAAATGACATCGGCGGTGTTCTTGGCCACCACCCGCAGCGCCAACACATTGGCCTTGGCAGCGGTCTTGACGGCGGTGACCAGGTCGTCCGAGGCATCGACCAAAAATTGTTTGAGGCCAATCTTGGGCTTGGTGATGATGGCCACGGCACCGGCGGCCAGTGCCGCCATCGAGGTCTCGGCACCGGCCTCGGCCAAGGTGGAGCAAATCACCACCGGCGTGGGATGCTCGGCCATGATCTTCTTTAAAAAGGTGATTCCGTCCATGCGCGGCATTTCCACGTCCAGCACGATCACATCGGGCCACTGCACGTTCATGCGGGCAATCGCCAGGATCGGGTCGGCCACGGCGCAAATTACCTCGATACAGGGGTCTGCCTGCAGCATTTCGGTCACCACCTGGCGCACCACGGCCGAGTCGTCCACCACCATCACCTTGATGCGGCCCGGCGCTGCGCTCACAGAATCACCTCCGTGCTGCGCACTGCGGTGCAAGCTTGCTTGGGGCGGCCCGGCGCTGCGCTCACAGAATCACCTCCGTGCTGCGCACTGCGGTGCAAGCTTGCTTGGGGCGGCCCGGCGCTGCGCTCATGGCTCGCCTTCTGTGCCGGTTGACTGGCTGGGGCTGATCTGGCGCGACCAGACGTCGCCCTTGTTGACATCAAAAATGATCTGGCGGTGGCCAATACCGAACAGGCTCTCGGAGATCACCGTAATGCCACGCACCTGCAACAGCTCGCGTGCGGCCTCCCCATTGCGCCGCCCCACCAGCATGGCCTCGGGTCGCCCTTGGCCGGGAAACATGTTGCCGCCACCAAAAATCTTGGCCTCGCAGTCTTGCGGGCGCAGGCCGTAGCTGCCCAGCTCTTGCAGCATCAGTCGCAGCGCTTCGTCACCATAACGACCGTCGAGTTCGAGGTCGCCGCCCAAACCGCTGCGCGTGGGCAACAGGAAGTGCGACATGCCGCCCATGCGTGCCGCCGCATGCCATAGCGTGATGGAGACGCAAGAGCCCAGAATGGTGCGAATCTGGTATTCCTTGTCGCCCACAAACAGCTCGCCCGGCTGCAGGAAGATGTCGATCAGGTCCGGCTTGTATTTCATGTGTGTCATGTCACACCGGCTTTCGGTAAACCGAAGGGGCAACTTGCTCCAGTTCCTGGCTGATGCCGTTAAGGCTCTCCGAATGGCCCACGCAAAAATAGGCGCCGGGCTTGAGCGTGCTGATCAACCGACCCACCACCTGGCGCTTGGTCTCGTCGTTGAAGTAAATCATCACGTTGCGCAAAAAGACGAAGTCAAACTGCCCCACATGGGGCAAGGCCTCATTCAGATTCACCTGGCGAAAACTCACCCGGTTGCGCAGCTCGCGCGCAATCAACAACTTGCCCTCGTAATCGCCCTGGCCCTTGAGGCAAAAGCGGCGCAAGTACGGCGCCGGTATCTGGCGCGCCCGCTCCATCGGATACAGGGCGCGGCTGGCACCGGTCAGAACCTTGGTGCTGATGTCGCTGCCCAGCACTTCCCAGGGCGTTGCGGCCAGGGTATCGGACAGCACCATGGCGATGCTGTAGGCCTCTTCACCGCTGGAGCTGGCCGCGCTCCAGACGCGGTAACTTTGACTGCGGCCGCGCGCCTCCACTAGTTTCTCGCGCAAGAAGTCGAAATGCTTGGACTCGCGAAAGAAATAAGTTTCATTGGTGGTCAGCAGGTCTACCGCAATCTGCACCTCGGCCGGATCCTCACCCGAGGCCAAAAGCCGAAAATAGTCGCTGAAGTTGTCCATCCCGTGTGCGCCCAGGCGCTTGCCCAGACGTCCCATCACCAGTTCCTTTTTGCTGGCCGACAGGGTGATGCCGGCCGAATCAAAAATGAACTGCTGAAACTTGGCCAGCTCGGCGCTGCTGATGGCTCGCATCTTTTCCGGCTCAGGCGCTCAACAAATGCATGTCACCGGATGCAGCGGCCTGGCCCATCTGGCCAATCTCCTCGCTGGACAGCACCCGGTCCACATTGAGCAGGATGACGAACTTGCCATTGACCTTGCCAATGCCCTCGATGAAGTCGGGCCGAATCTTGGCGCCAAAGCTGGGCGCTGGCTCGATCTCGGAGGCCGGGATTTCCAGCACCGCCTGCACCGAGTCCACCACCACGCCCATGTTCTGGCGCTCGCCCTCGACCTGGGTGGCCACCTCGATGATGACAATGCAAGTGCTCTTGCCGACCGGTGTGGACGGCTTGCCAAAGCGGCTACTTAGGTCCATCACCGGCACCACCGCACCGCGCAGATTGATCACACCACGGATGCAGGCCGGCATCATCGGCACCTCGGTCAGACTGGAGTACCAGATGATTTCCTTGATGCACAGGATATCGATGGAGAACATCTCGCCGCCCAGCATGAAGGTCAGGTACTGCTTCTCCTCCACCGCCGCGCTCACCGCAACCGGCTGCCTGCCGCCTGCTTTTACCAATGCATTCATGACGCGCTCCTTAGAATTTGGTGAACTGCGTTTCGTCTATGTCGGCAAGGGAGTGGGTGGGCTGGTGGCTGCTGCCGGACCGTGTCGGGGCCGATCTGGAGGCAGTCGGTTTGGCCGTCGGCCCGCTCTTGCGCACCGCAAAACCGGTGTTGCGAGTGGCGCCCATGCCGTGCAGCTTGAAAAAGGACATGGTCTGCTGCAGCTGTTCGGCCTGGCTGCTCATCTCTTCCGAGGTGGCTGCCAGCTCTTCTGAGCTGGAGGCATTTTGCTGCGTGGTTTGGTTGAGCTGGCTCACCGCTGCGTTGATCTGCCCCACGCCGGAGGATTGCTCGCTGGAAGCAGCCGAGATCTCCTGCACCAGGTCGGCGGTCTTGCGAATGGTGGGCACCATTTGCTCGAGCAGCTTGCCGGCTTTTTCGGCCAGCTCCACGCTGCTACCTGCCACTTCGCCGATTTCCTGCGCCGCTACCTGGCTGCGTTCGGCCAGCTTGCGCACCTCGGCGGCCACCACGGCAAAGCCCTTGCCGTGTTCACCGGCCCGGGCGGCCTCGATCGCGGCGTTCAAGGCCAGCAAATTGGTCTGCGCGGCAATGTCGTCGATGATGCCGATCTTCTTGGCAATTTCCTTCATCGCCGCCACCGTGGCATTGACCGACTCGCCGCCATCGCTGGCGTCCTGGGCGGCCTTTGAAGCCATGCCCTCGGTGACCTTGGCGTTTTCGGTATTCTGCGCAATGCTGGCCGTCATCTGCTCGATCGAGGCGCTGGTTTCCTCCACACCGGCGGCCTGTTCGCTGGCCGCTTGCGACAGCGATTGCGCCGTGGCGCTGACCTCTTCCGAGGCACTGGCCAGGGCCTGGGCGCCGGAGTTCACATCGGTCACCACCTGCGTCAGCTTTTGCAACATGTTGTTGACGGCTGATTTCAGCTCATCCCAGGTACCTTCGTAGGCCTGCTTCATACTCTGCGTGAGGTCGCCATTTTCCATGGCACCCAGCACGCCGCGCAGCTCCTGCACCGGGGTGCTGACGGCCACCATCACGTTGTTGAGCCCGTCCACCACCCGGCGGAAGTCGCCCTGATGCTTGGCGGCATCGGCGCGTACATCGAGCTTGCCGCCCACCGCCGCCTGAGACAAGCTGTTGGCGTCGGCCACCAGAGCGGCAACCGCCTTGTTCACATTGATCAGGCTCTTGGCCATCACATCGTTTTCAGAACGGATGCGGATGACTATCGAGGTGTCGCCCATGGAGATGGCCTGGGCCGCACTGGCCTGCTGGTTGGTGGCTTCTATGCAGGCGTTCAGGTTGAGCTTGATCAGGTTGAAGTCACCGTTGTAGTTTTCGGTGATGATGGGCGGAATAATGCCCTTGGAGATGTCGTCCACATACCTTGCGGTCACGTTGAGCGGGCCGATGACAGCGTCCAAGGTGTCGTTGACACCACTCACAATGAGATTGAAGTCACCCAGGTGCTTGCTGGCATCGGCGCGGGTGGTCAGTTTGCCTTCGACGGCCGCCTTGGACAGCATCTTGGCATCGGCAATCATGGCCTGCACGGCGGCCTGTGTAGCGCGCACCGAGCGGGCCAACTGGCCAACCTCGTCGCTGCCGTCGATGTCGAGCTTGAAGTTGAAATCTCCCGCCGCCATTTTGTTGGCGCCCTCCACCATCTTCAAGGTTGGCACGGTAATCGAGCGCGTGATCAGCCAGCCGGAGAGTATGGTGAGGAACGCAGCCACCGCCCCAAGGACGATCAGCAATTGCTTGCCTGCATCGGCTTGCGCCTCCGCCGTGGCACCCGCCTTTTGTACCAGCTCATCCTGCAGATCACTGAACTTTGTAATCGCTTGGTTATAGTCCTCCTGGTTCTTGCGCAGTTCACCCTGCATCAAGACCACGAACTCCGCCTGTTTGGCATTGGCCTTGATAAGCTCTATGGCCTTTTCCTGCGAACCCACATAGGCCGCACGGGCGGACTTGACCTTGGCCATCGCTTCTTTGCCCTTATCGCTGGTGACTAGCTTGTCCAGCTTGTCCAGCGTCTCTGTGATTTTCTTGCGTTGTTCTGCAATCGTGTCTAAGGACTTTTGGCGCTCCACGTCGCTATAGAGATAGGCATTGCGCAACTCCCGCGAAATGATGCCGACCGACTCCGATAGGTCGCCTGCCAACACCGTCTTGGGAAATTTGTCCTTGGCAAGATCGTCGACCTCGGCGTTAAGCGAAGCGATTCGATTCACGCCGATCACCGCAATGACGATCAGCAGAACCAGGGTGATGGCGAAGCCGATCCCGAGCCGGACGCCGATTTTGAGATTATTCAACATGGAATGACTCCTGAAATTTGAAACGAAAGTAAACGTTGTGCGTGACGCACTGCAGCCAAGGTAAAGAGTGGCGAGGTATGTGGTGGTGGGTGCTCGCGGCGCCTGTCCTCACCAGTGCGTCTGCGGTACGCGCCGGGCCTGCGTGCAGCGCTCATGCCGCCACCCCGCTGACATGCTGCAGCGTCAAGGGATTGCTGTTGCGGCTATCGTTGACGCAGCGGTTGACGATGGCCGGCACGTCCAAGATAAGAGCCACGTCGCCGCTGCCCAGAATGGTGGAGCCGCTGATGCACTTGACCTGGTTGAACATTTCGCCCAAGGGCTTGATGACGGTCTGGAACTCGCCCAGCAGCTTGTCCACCACCAGACCGGCCTTTTGACCGGCATGCTTGAGCACCACAATGTTTTCGCTGCGCGAAGCCTGTGCCTTGATGCCAAACAGTTCACGCAGACGGATAAAGGGCAGCACCTGGCCGCGCAGGTTGGTATAGTTGTGGCCGGGTTCGGCGGTGTAGGCCACGCATTCCTCAATCATGTCCAGCGGAATGGCAAATACCGACTTGCCGACCTCGACCAGAAAGCCGTCAATGATGGCCAGGGTCAGCGGCAGGCGCACGGTGACCGTGGTGCCCTCACCCTCCACACTGGACAGGCCCACCGTGCCGCGCAGAGCGGTGATATTGCGTTTGACCACATCCAGGCCGACGCCGCGGCCCGACAGATTGGTGACCTTTTCTGCGGTGGAAAAGCCGGGCTCGAAAATCAGGCCATAGACCTCGGCATCGCTCAGGTGGTGGCCGGCATCGATCAGGCCGCGCTCTATGGCCTTGGCCAGGATGCGTTCGCGCTTGAGGCCGCCGCCATCGTCCTGCACCGTGATGACAATGCTGCCGGAATCATGAAAGGCGTTGAGCACCAGGGTGCCCTGGGCCGGCTTGCCGCGCTGTGCACGCAGCTCGGCCGATTCAATGCCGTGGTCCAGCGAGTTGCGCACCAGATGCATCAGCGGGTCGCCAATCTTTTCCACCACGGTCTTGTCGAGCTCGGTGTCTTCACCGTTGATATACAGCGCCACGTTCTTGCCCAGCTCGCGCGACACGTCGTGCACCACGCGCTGGAAGCGGCCGAAGGTGGCGCCGATCTTGACCATGCGCAGTTGCAGGGCGCTGTCGCGCACCTCTTCCACCAGCATGGACAGCTTGGAGGTGCTTTCCTGCAGCTCCACGATGCGCGCCTTGTGCGCAATCAGGTTGACGCTGGCACCGGCAATGATCAGCTCGCCCACCAGATTGATGAGCTGGTCGAGCTTATCGGCATCGACGCGGATGGATCGGCTCTCGGCCGCGCCGGTTTCCTTGACCTGCTTTTGTTTGGTCAGCGCAGCTTCCACCACGGCCGGCTGCACCGTGCCCTGCTCCACCAGAATCGTGCCTATGGGCTTGTTGGGGCTGTCACTCTGGGCATTCAGCGCGGCGTCCAGCTCCTGCGCGGTGAGCGTGCCGCAGCTCAGCAACATTTCGCCCAGTCGCTGCACATCGCCCTGTTGTTGTTGCAGCAGATTGACATATTCGGTGATCAGGCTGTGCGGCGGCAAGATGCGCAGCTGGCATTCACCCTGCACAAACTCAAACACGTTTTCAATCGTGGTCTTGCTGGCATCCGACTGCAACGCAATCTCAAAGCCCAGGTAGCACAACTCCGGGTCCATCTGCGCCAGCGGCGGCAAGCTGTCGGCGTGCGTTTCAATGGCGGCAATCTGGCCCAAGGTTCCCAAGTAGCGGATAAAGGACAGGGGGTCCAGACCGTTCCTCAGCACATCCGGGCCAAAGCGCAAGGATATATGCCAATGTTCGGAGTGCACGCCTTCGCCATGGATGCGCTGCAACGTGGCTTCGTCCTGCTGCTTGACTGCCACCGGCAGGTCTGCCTGGCTGGCAGCAGGCGCCAGGAAGGTGCGCAGTTGCGCCAGCAGCGGTTCGCCCTGCTGTTGCAAGGCTTGATCGGCCTCTTTTTGGCCCTGGGCAATGCGCTCCACCAGGGCGCGGATCTGATCACAGCAGGACAGCAGGAGCACCACCAGTTGGTCGTTGATTTCCAGCTTGCCCGAGCGCAGGCGGTCCAGCACGCTTTCCACCCCATGGGTAAAGGCCACCACATGGTCCAGACCAAACAGCCCGGATGAGCCCTTGATGGTGTGGGCGGCACGGAAGATGGCGTTGACCATCTCGCTTTTGTCCTCGGCCTGCTCGACAGCGAGCAGGGCGTTTTCCATGTCCTCGAGGAGTTCACAGCTTTCCAGCACAAAGGTCTGGAGTGCGTCATCCAGATTCATTTGCGGGCCTCCATCAGCAGTGGGTCATTGAAATAGGCAGCCACGTTGAGCAGCTCAAACACCTCGACCACCGCCGCGCTATGGTCCAGCAGACGCAGCTGGCGCTGTTGCTTGGTGGCCGCCAGTTTGGCCGCCATCAGCAGTTGCAGCCCGGCCGAGTCCATCTCGGTCACGCCGGACAGGTCAATTTCCTGCGGTGCCGGGTCGCACAACAAGACGTCTTTGAGCTCGGCGGCGCGAAAGATGGTCAGCTCGCCCGCTATGCGCAGCACCGGTGCGGTGCCTGCGGATGCTTGTTCAGTGGCCATGGTGGTACCTTGGCCTTAAGGCAAACACAGTCTTTGCACCGCGGCCAGCAGTTGCGGCGGCTGGAAGGGCTTGACCACCCAGGCCCGGGCACCAGCGGCCTGGCCCTCCAGCTTTTTGGACTCTTCGGATTCGGTGGTCAGCATGATGATGGGCGTGAACTTGTAGGCCGGCAACTGCTTGACGGCCCGCACGAAGCTGATGCCATCCATCACCGGCATGTTGACGTCGCTGATGATCAGATGCACCTTCTGGCCGGTCAGCTTGGACAGCGCGTCCCGCCCGTCACGGCCCTCCAGCACCTCGTAACCGGCGCCCCGCAGTGCAATCCCGACAACCTGCCGCATTGAGGCGGAGTCGTCCACAATCATGATGGTCTTGGCCATGTCATCTTCCTAGAAAAAACGGATTTCGTTATCGCTGCTGGCCTGACTGACCATGGCACCGCCGTGGATGGCGTGCTGATCGGCCATGACATAGGTCTTCTTCAACGCACCCAGCAGCACCTCAGGGTCCAGCGACTCCAACACACCGCTTTGCAGGTAGCGGTCGTGGTGGCTGTGCAGAAACACCGGCAACTGTTCAATGTTGGATTTCACATGGCCCATGATCTGGCTGACCCGATCCTGAAACTGGAGCTGCACCAGGGCCTGGCCGATTTCATTCTGGATGGACATGCTCTCGTCCTTGAGCAGACCGCTGGAACGTTGCAGGGCGTCGGTCACGCTGCGGAAGTCCTGCAACACGGTGCTGATGGTGCTGGTCGAGGCCTGAACCCGGCCGTCGCGCTGCTCCACCGATTCACGCACCATGCTGCTGGCGTCGGCGATGGCCGAGCTGATGACGCCCACCTTGGCTGCAATGTTGCGGCCGGTGTCGCCCGACAGGTTGGACAGCATGCGGAACTCCTTGGCCACCACCGCAAAGCCACGGCCCAGGTCGCCGGCGCGTGCCGCTTCGATGGCGGCGTTGAGCGACAGCAGGTTGGACTGCTGGGCAATCTTGGCCACATCCTGGGCCATGTCCTGCAGTTCCTGGGTGAAGCGGTCCAGGCCCTCCACCTTTTCCAGCATGGCCTGCATGCCCGACACGGCCGCATTCTGCGAGGCAATGACGGCACCCAGGTCGCGCTCGGCGCGGTTGAACACGGCCACCAGACCCTTGTCGCCGTCTTCCAGCGTGGCAGCTTCCAGGCTGGCGGCATGCACGGCGGCGTCCAGCGAATCGACGATATGGGCAAAGCGCTCGGACAGACCGGAAATGGCGGTATCCATCTGCTCGCGCGAGGATTCGATATGCCGACTCCAGACCGGCGCTACTTCGTCACCGAAGTGCCCCTGGTTCGCCATCAAGCGTTCCATGGACTGGCGCAGCGCCTGGTGGCTGGTCTTCAGCTTGAAGCCCGCCACCAGTGCCAGCAGCAGCAGGCCAAAGGCCAGGCCCAGGCTCAGGGCAGTCAAGCCACCCACCAGAAGTACGGCGGCACTGCTGGCCACGCCCAGTGCCAGCGGATAGCCCCATTGGGGCCGCACTGCATTTAGACGCATCATGAATCACCTCCACAGCGCTGGCATTGCAGCCTCAGGTCCGAGACCAGACCGGCCATCAACGGCATCAGATCGGCCACAAATTCGCTCTTGCCCACAAAGCCCCGGGCACCCAGGTCGCGAGCGGCATCGCGGTAGGAGGCACCGTCGTGCATGGACAGAAAAATGATGTGGGGTGCTCGCGCAAAGGCATTCATAAGGCGGGCGGCATCCAGGCCGTTCATGCCCGGCATGGCAATGTCCATCAGCACCAAATCGGGGTTCAGCCGGGCCACCAGTTCCAGCGCCATGCTGCCGTCGTAGGCCTCGGCCAGCACCTGCACATCGGGCACCTGCGCCAGGAAGTTGCGCACGGCCGACAGAAACGTGCGGTTGTCATCGACCAGCAGGATCTTGATTTTTGTGACTGAGCCCATGGACCAGACTCTAGGCGCGCAAGCTCACGCGGACCATCGGGCCAACACCCTAGAGCGGCAAGTGAATCACCTTAGGCACTCGATTCACTGGCCCCGGCACTAGGCGGCGGCTGGATGCGAAAGTACACCGAAAATACCGCGCCTGGCCCTGGCCCCACCAGCAGCCTGCCATGCAACTGCTGCACCAGGTCTGAGACCAGCTGCAGCCCCAGCGACTGGCCGCTGCGGGACTCGAAATCGGCCGGCAGTCCGATGCCGTTGTCGCTGACGCACAAATGCCAGGGCGCGCCGACGGCGGCAGGCGCCAAGCCTTCTGCATCAGGGCGCAAGCTCACCCGAATGTCACCACCGTGGCCGGCCTGAAAACCATGCTTGAGGCTATTCGTCAGCAACTCATTGACCAGCAGGCCGCAGGGCGTTGCCAGATCCAGATCTACCGCCACCGCCTGCAGCTCGAACGTCAGGCTGACGGCCTGGTTGGAATTGTCTTGCGCGCGAAAGGCCTGGGTGGAGAGTTGCCGCAGATAGCTGGCCAGGTCCACCGAGGCAAAAGTACCCGATCGGTACAAGGTTTCGTGCAACAGGGCCATGGATCGGATGCGGCTTTGCATGTCTGCCAGCACCCTGCGCGTCTCTTGCCACTCGCTGCGCGCGACCTCCAGGCGCAGCATGCTGGTGATGACCTGCAGGTTGTTCTTGACCCGGTGGTGCACCTCGTGCAGCAGCGCCACCTTGTCGCGCACCGAATTCTGCAGCGCGGCCTCGGTCTGCTTGCGCAGCGTCACATCCTGCTTGAGCGCCACATAGTGGGTCACCTTGCCTGCCGGGTCGTGCACCGGCGCGATGGTGGCGCTCTCCACAAACAGTTCGCCGCTTTTTTTGCGGTTGTGGAATTCGCCCTGCCAGACCTTGCCCGCCAGCAGCGTCTGCCATAGGCTTTCATAGACCTCCGGCGCGGTCTGACCGGACTGGAGAAAACGCGGGTTCTGGCCTAACAGTTCCTCCGCCGAGTAGCCGGTGATGGCCGAGAACCAGGGATTGGTGTACTCGATGGTTCCGGCCAGATTGGTGATGGCAATGGCCATGGGCGCCTGCTCGGTGATGCGAGAGAGCTTACGCAAGTGCTCCTCATGCTTACGCTGCACGGTGAGCTCGCGGATGGTCACCTGTACGGCTTTGGCGCCGTCAAATACGATGGCACAGCTGTGGACCTCGACCTCGAACGGCGAGCCATCCAAGCGTAGGAAAATTTGCTCCACCTGGGGATTAAAGTCTTGTGCTTCCAACAAGGCGCGCGCCCGGCTCAGCGCCAGGTGCCGGAACGCGGGGTGCACAAAGTCAATCGCCGCACGGCCCAGCAGATCCTGCTCGCAGTCGGCGCCGAACATGCGCACGGCGGCCGGATTGAGGTAGGCTACCCGACCCTCGCAGTGCACACAGATGGCCAGCGGAGCGCCCTCGGTCACCGCACGAAAGCGTTGCTCGCTGTGCAACAAGGCACTTTCGCGCTGGCGCAAACTGGCTAGCAAATGGTTGAAGCCAGTCACCACATCGCCGATTTCCTCCACCTGCGGCACCGCCAAGGCGAGCGGCAAACGGTCTGACAGCGACAGCGCCCGGAGCTGCCTGGCGGTGGCCGCCAGCGGCTCCAGGTTGAGACCCAGCACCCACCAAAGCAAGCTGCCGGCCAGCAGGCTCAGCAGTGTGGCGGCGACAAAGATGCGCAACTCCAGAGCCTCGATGGGCGAAAAGGCCTCGGCCACCGGCAACTGCACCACCACATGCCAGTCTGCCGCAGGAATATGGCTGGCTGCGGCCAGCATCGCCACACCGTCCGCGCTGCTCACCAGGCCATAGCCTTCATAGCCATGGAGACTCAGATCGTCGCTGCCACCGGGGGAAATCAACTGGTCGACATAGCGCTTGTCGGTAGCGGTGACATATTTGCGGTGCCCGGCATCCACAATCAAATAGCCGCCGGTCTGGCCATAGGGGTGGTCGACGATGCAGTCCAAAAAATTGGCCTGCGTCAGGTTGATCACGCCGACCAGCACACCGACCACTCGGCCCTGCGCGTCGCGCATGGGTGTGGAGATCGACACCACCGGAAACTTGTGAAACTTGCCCAAGTCCGGCTCACTTACCGTGGTTTTTCCGTGGTCCAGTGCTGAGATAAGGTGATGAAGCTCCCGCACATTGGCACCCTTGCGTCCCAGGTCAAGCGGCACCGAGGCGTTCACCGTGCCATCCATGCCGGTGGTGTACAAGCCGGCGTTGAACATCCGCTGCAGCAACTGCTTGTCCTCCAGAAAGGCTTGTATGGCAGCTGCACGGCTGAGCGTATCGGGCGCAATCTGGCTGGCCGTCGCCTCCAATGCATGCACGCGGTCATTGAGCTCCTGGTTGATTTCGGCCGCGACCAGCCGCGCCGTGGACAACTGCTGTTCGCCCAGCAGGCGCTGCAAATCTTCGCGCAGCGCGCGGCTGGCGTAAATGCTCAGCGACCAGATACCGATGACAAAGATGGCCACCGCCAGGATGGAAATCCGGCTTTTGAGTGCCTTGCCCCGGAGCACCGCCATGCTCAGCTTAATAGGCCCAGCCGCATGGCATAGCGCACCAGGCCGGTGACCTCGTGGATGTCGAGCTGCTTCATCAACAGGCTGCGGTGCGTCTCCACCGTTTTCACCGACAGGTCCAGGCGGCGCGCCACCTCCTTGCTGCTGTGGCCCTCGGCAATCAACTGCAGCACTTCGCGCTGGCGCGGTGTCAGCACATCGGCGCCCGGGTCTTCACCGCGCAGGCGCTGCACATAGTCGCTCAGCACGCCTTTGGATACGGCCGGGCTCAGGTAGGTGCCACCCTGGAGCACGGCCTGAATCGCCAGCTCCAACTCCATCGGAGCCGCATCCTTGAGCAAATAGGCCACGGCACCATGGCGCAAGGCCTGGCGCACGTACTCTTCGTTCTGGTGCATGGAGAGAATCAGCACGCGGGTTTGCGGCCATTGCTTCAGCACGCGCGCCGTGGCCTCCAGCCCGTTGAGGCCGGGCATGGCGATATCCATCAACACCAGGTCGGGTTGCAGCGTTTCGGCCAACGCCAACAGCTCCAGTCCATCGCCGCACTCACCCACCACCTCCATGCCGACTATGGATTCAAGCAGCTTGCGCAGGCCGGCGCGCACCAGGGTGTGGTCATCGGCCAGCAGGACGCGTACCGGCTTCACAGCAGCTCCGTGTGCGCACGCCAGGGGCAAATGAGCTGCACCGAGCTGCCCTGACCGGACACAGAATGGATAGTGAGCTGCCCGTCTATCAGGTTGGCGCGTTCCTGCATGCCCAGCACGCCCAGGCTGCCACCCAGCACGGCACGCTGGCGCATGGCTTGGATATCAAAGCCCAGACCGTCGTCCTGCACGCTCAGCACCATGTCTTCCCCTTCGCGGCGCAGGCTGATCTCCACCCGCTTGGCCTGGGCATGGCGAGTGATGTTGGTCAGCGCCTCCTGCACGATGCGAAAACAGGCGGTCTCGATATCCGGCGCCAGGCGAGACTGGGCGCGCACATGGTGGAAGTTGACCGCAAAGCCGCCGCGCCCCGCGCTTTGCTCGGCAATCCATTTCAGCGCCGGCGCCAGGCCCAGGTCATCCAGCATCGAAGGCCGCAAGGTGGTGGCCAGGCGGCGCACCTGCTGCAGCGCGTCTTCCACAATGCGTATGCTTTCCAAGTTGAGCTCGGACAGCGGCTGCTCCTTGAGGCGCTGGCTGAGCTGCAAGTTGATCTTGATGGCGGTGAGAGACTGGCCTAGCTCGTCGTGCAACTCAATCGCCACGCGGCGGCGTTCCAGCTCCTGCACCTCCAGCACATGGCGCGACAGGGCCTTGAGCTGGCGCGAACTGTTCAGCAGCTTGGCCTCGGCCTGGTGCTTGTACAAGGCCATGGTCAGGGTCACGCGCAGCTCGCGGTCGGTGAAGGGCTTGAGAATGTAGCCATAGGGCTCGGTGAGCTTGGCGCGGGCCAGTATCTCGTCGGCCGAGTAGGCGGTGATGAAGACCACCGGCAGCGCATATTGCTGGCGTATGGTTTCGGCCGCAGCGATGCCATCGGTCGGGCCGCCCAGCTGAATATCCATCAGCACCAGATCGGGTGCCAAGGCGGCCACCATTTCCAGGGCCTGTTCGGCGCTGCTGGCAATGCCAACGGCCACGTAACCCAGTTCCGACAGCTGCATTGCAATGTCGCGCGCCACGATGGCCTCGTCTTCCACCACGAGCACGCGCGGCAGTTGAACAGACAGGGACATTCGACACTCCTCCAGGAACTACGGATCAGATTTCAACTCGTTTTGCCGAGTATCGCACCTTTGACGCGTATCAAAGCGCTGTTCTGGTCGGCTACCAGGCAGAGTAAAGTCACCGGCGCCCGGTAATCCAGACGCGTCCCGCGCAGTCTGAATCATGAAACTGACGGTGTCGCCAATCCAAACGGGCAATCGACTGCGCACAGCACTGCTGATCCTAACTGGCCGATGCCGGAATGGGATTGCTGACGGCGGCGACATTACGATTGGCGCGGCCTACCCGTTCGACTGCGCGGCCCGCCGACCGCCACAACACCGTCGCGATGGTGGTGGCTACATAGTGGCTACATAGACCCAGCACACGCAAGCAGGCAGAAAAAAAGCACCTAGCCGTTTCCGGTAAGTGCTTGATTTCATTAGCGATTTTTGGGGTGGCTGATGGGGCTCCACCCCACTTGTGCAAAAAACCGCCGTAACCCCTTGTCACCATTAGACTTCGCTCATGCCAGCAGGTTGAAAAACGCTATTTAAGTGGATGACCTAAGTGGATGACATCCACCCCACACTTTACCCGCGAACAGACCTTGCGTCCAGAAAAATTTATGGTCATTGACACCACAATTAATTATGGTTAGAGTGACCATATGAAGGCGAAGCGGATTTTCTATGACAAGGCGGTTCTGCCTGATGGCTCCATCGTTGAAATGACGATCTGGCAACTTCCAAAACCATCATCTGAAAGACCGCATGGGCTGAAATACAGCCTGTTTTATGGTCGTGATGGATTGCGCATCGTGGGATATGACAACGAACGCGGAAAAAGTGATCACAAGCACATGGGCGAGGTAGAAACCCGTTACAGGTTTGTGAGCGTGGAAAAACTGGTGGCCGATTTTTTGGCCGATGTAGAAAGGGCGACAAATGAGCGCAACGCATAAAGTGCAGGTCAATGTGGGCAGTTTGGCCGATATGGGGAAGAGATTTTCTCAAGCCTGGAATCAGGCTGCTGCTGGTGCGCAAGTTGACGAAACCAATGTGACTTTTCTCGACGTCCAAACCATGCTGGACACACTATCGCCCCGTCGCCTTGATCTGCTACGCCATGTTCGCCAACATGGCGCCAGCAATGTCAGGGAACTGGCACTTGCGCTAGCACGTGATTACAAAAATGTGCATCAGGACGTTGCGATTCTGGAAACAACCGGTTTACTGATCCGCGAGGGTCGAAAGCTGTCCGCACCTTGGGACGAATTGCAAGCGCATGTTTCATTGCTGCCGTCCTGAAAGAAGGCTACCAAAATCATGGCAGATGCAACGCTCTCGGTAGCGGCAAGCGTCCTGCTCTAGCGACACCCTCACGCGATCAAGGCTTACACCGCGCTGCTTGTTCATGGTCGCAGCCTTAAGGGTCGCCGCACGCTCCTTCAAGAACATATCTTTCGCAGTTTCCAGGTTGGTTCTGCTCTGGGATGATGGCAAAGCGGCTGCAACCTGATTGAGCCCTGCTCTGCGGGCGGCGGCCATTGCGAACACGATTTCCGCCATGGTTTTCCCCTCTTCTGGGGTGTCAGCGTGGGCGAAGCCGCGCTCTAAATCGATGGTTATGAGTTTGCCAACTCGTGAGTCATTACCCAAAAGATGCGAAAAATCCGATATTTTTGGTCCGGCCATGAATCCCTCCACTGCTACACACAACGCCAAGGCACGCTGACGCGCGATTGACGCATCTTTTGTTCTCAGGCTACGCCGGTATTCTGTTTTTCCGACGTCCTTGCGCAATGCTAACGGAACAACGAGGCGGAAGTAGTAGACACCGCAGCGGTCGCGGGTAAGTCGGGGGGTTTTGATGCTCACAGCAGACTCCGTAGAAGGAGCTGGCTGAGCTAAGTGGATGATGGCAAAACGCCGACAGCAGGTAAGTGCTTGTCGGCGTTAGACTTTTAACAAGTGGGGTGGCTGATGGGGCTCGAACCCACGACAACAGGAATCACAATCCTGGACTCTACCAACTGAGCTACAGCCACCGTAGAAGAAAGATTATAACCTGCCAAAAGCCTTATTCTGCGCTGGACGCTGCAATCAAACCGGCAACGGGCTTGGACACCTTGATTTGGGCCTTGAAGCGGGTTTTCAGCAGCTCGTAATAGGCCTGGTTTTCCGCACTCGCCACCCACTGGGCGTATTGGGCACGTTCCTGTTTGCCACGGGCCTCATCCGGCGCGCTGCGTTCCAGCACCTTGTTGACGCGCAGCACGGCATAGCCCTGGGCGCCCAGATCGACACCGACCCAGACCGGCAGCTTGGAGCTGTCGGCCAACATCGCCTTGTCCAGCAAAGCGGGTGCCAGGGCTTGCGCCTGGTCACGCGACACCGTCACTGCAGTACCCAGCTTGGCGGCGTCGGGCTGCTGCTTCCAGGCTTCAAGCTTGGCGGCGCCATCCTTCTTGGCCAGTTCGGCCGAGCGGCTGCTCACCAAACGATCATGCACATCGTTGCGCACATCGGCAAAGGGAAGGACGCGGGCCGCTGCGTATTGGGTGACGCGTGCCGACACCAGTTGGTTGGGGCCGACCTCGATGGCTTCGGTATTGCGCTTCTTTTCCACCGAATCCGGGCTGAACAAGGCGGTCAGCAATTTCGAATTGGCCAAGGCGCCCTTGACGTCGGGTAGAGGCTTTCGTTGCACATTGCTGGCGGTCTTGATTTCCAGTTTCAGCTTGTCGGCGATCTGCTTGTAGCTGTCGGACTGCTCGTACACGGCATTGGTGAAGCTGTCGGCGAGCTCGGCGTACTTATGCTGTGCCTGTTGGCCGCGCAGGTCCGCTTCGATGCTGGGCCTGAGTTCTTCAAAACTCTTTTGCTTGGGCGCCTTGATGTCCACCAGCTTGATAATGTGGAAGCCAAAATCCGACTCCACCAGGTCGCTGATGTCACCCTTTTTCATGGCAAAGGCCGCGTCTTCAAACGGCTTGACCATGGCACCGCGGCCAAAGAAATCCAGATCGCCGCCCGATGGGGCCGAACCTGCATCCTGCGAATTCTTGCGCGCCACGTCGGCAAAACTGTCGGGCGCCTTGCGCACCTTTTCCAACAGAGCCATGGCCTTTTCCTTCGCCTTGGCGCGATCGGCCGCAGCCATGTCCTTGGGCGCATTGATCAAAATGTGGCTGGCGCGGCGCTCTTCCTTACCGCTCAGTCGTGCGGCGTTCTGCTCGTAGTACGACTTGAGCTCTGGCTCGCTCAGCGCAATCGTCTTCTTCACGCTGTCGAGGTCCAGCACGATGTATTCCACGCTGGCCGACTCGGGGGCCTGAAACTGCTTTTGGTTGGCCTGGTAGTAGCTGTTCATCTCCGCATCGGTCGGGTTGACCTGGGCCTTGTAATCGGCGGGCAGGAAATTGGCGACCTGCACCTCACGGCGTTCAAAGAAGGCATTCAAGGCGACATTGGCCTGTGCTGCGGGTGCCAGTGCGGTGCCAGCGATGCCACCTTCCACCTGACGAAGCGCCAGGTCTTTGCGCACGCGCGCTTCAAACCCGGCGGGTGTCAGACCCTGGCTGGCGGCTAGCTGCGTGTAGCGCTCCATGTCCAAACTGCCGTCGGGCTTGCGCAAGCTTGCGATAGTGGGGTTCTGCTGCAATTCATGTGCCAGGCGCACATCGGTGCTGGTGAAGTGCGCGTCAGCTGCCGCATCGCTAAGCACATGCTCACGCACCAGACGCTCCAGCGTACCAAAGCGCGCTTGCGGTGAGTCCAGCAACTTGGGGTCGACATTGGGTTGTGAGCTGCGCAAGCGATCCACTTCGTTCTTGTGCGTGGCGTCCCACTCTTCTTGCTTGATGGAGTAGCTGCCAATTTTGGCTACGGTGTCACCACCGGCGTTGAAGCTGCGAAAGCCATTGATACCGACCAGCACGAAGGCCGGAATGATCAGCAAGAACATGAGGGTCATCATGATCTTCGTGTGCTTGCGAACAAAATCGAACATGCGATTAACTCTCCATCAAAAAAAACAAAAAGGCGAACAATGATGTTCGCCTTTGATTGGTGTGGGTGGTGAGTGATGACGGGCTCGAACCGCCGACCTACGCCGTGTAAAGGCG
>TBL_comb47_HYPODRAFT_10000830_pt1 | contig 40606 bp, 39 predicted proteins | sample TroBogypolimnion_40_FD_10682 | JGI IMG/M metagenome (IMG submission 10682)
CAACTTCTGCAATATCACCGGGTTTCATGAAAATGGGCGGTGTTCTGGCAAATCCAACCCCACCCATGGTCCCAGTGGCAATGATGTCGCCGGGTTCAAGGGGGATCCATTCGGTCAGGTATTCAATGGTCGCTTCAATGGAGTGAATCATCTCCGACGTATTTGCTTTTTGCATCACCTGGCCATTGAGTCGCATCTCAATGTTCAAGTTCATTGGATTGGGGATTTCATCGGCGGTGACCAACCAGGGGCCACTGGCACCGGTTTTTTCAAAATTTTTACCCGGATTGATTTGACTCGAGTGCCGTTGGTAATCTCTGAGACAGGCTTCATTGAAGCAGGAATAGCCAAAAATATAGTCAAACACTTTGTCTTTGGGGACATAGCGACCGGTGGACTTTCCAATCACCACAAGCAACTCCGCTTCCCAGTCGAGCATGTGGGACACGCGCGGACGCATGATGGGTTTTTTGTGCGCTGTCAAAGATTCCTTCCAACGTGCAAAGATCATGGCACGGTCGGGTGCTTTGCGGTTGCCAATGGCTTTGTTCGCTTCGCTCACGTGGTCATGGTAATTGAGGCCGACACAGAAAATCTTCCCAGGGTTGGGAACAACGGGCAGCAGGTCCACGCTGTCATAGTCATAGTCGCCCTTGCAATCGGCCACGATGGATTCGGCGACTTGTTTGCCGTCGTGCGCGATAAAGCTGTTGATGTCCGGGTACTGTCCACCCAAGCGTGCGCTCAGGTCAATCACTTTGCCGTTTTTTACTGCTCCATAATGGGTTTGTCCCGCATGAAGAAAAGAGACCAATTTCATATCAACTCCTGTTTGATGGTGTAAAAAATTGTTTTATTCAATGGATGAACTGACTTTTTTGATTTTAGTCTGCATTTTGTTTTGCCAGGCTTGTTGGCTTGCATAGTCGGGATTGTTTTCAATCAAGCTTTGGGTATAGGTATAGATTTCTTCGTCACTCCATGACAAATCAAAGGGTTTGCCATGGGGTTGTGGGACATACCAAGGGGTGTCCATGTAGATCTCGAGTCCATTGCCCTCAGGGTCTTGAGCGTAAATTGACCAGGCATTGCCGTGAGTAATCGGGTGTATAGAGCCCACCTTGGCTTGTTGAAGTCGAGTCTCGATTCGCCTGAGGTCAGAGAGGGCATCCACAAAAAAAGACATTTGAAAGACCACACTTGGGCCACTCGCGGGATCCTTGCCTTCGATCAAAACGAGTTGGTGGTGGGCTTGATCACTGCCACTCATGAACACAATTTTTCGATTGTTGAGCCGCTCGACTTGACCGCGATCGGTCACGATCAAATCAAAAACCGAAGTGTAAAACGCCTCCATCTTGGCAAGGTTCTCAACGTAAAGGCCAATGTGCTTGAGTTGGGGGATTTTGGACATTTCGGTATTTTTCAGTTTAATGACGTTGATCAAGTTCAAATCTTTGGAGATCCAAAGTTTGATATTTAGGAATATTTTATGGTTTTTGTTGAGGGTGGTTAATGAATATTTTTTGATGGCTCGGTGTTGTCAGGTTTTGCAAAGAGCCCTTGTCGTTTTATTTATTCTTGGTCGTTTAGGCCTTCAAGCTCAGGGTCTAAGTGCTCATGACTGGAATTCAGATTGAGTTGAGTATGAAGTTCTCGATGACCGTCATCAAGTGAACTGGAATTTCAACCATGGGGTAGTGTCCACTGTTGGGCAAAACTTCGATTTTGACATGTGGATACAAGCCTGGAAATACAGCCCTGGCCATCTCTTCAGAAACCCCCTGATCGTGTTGGCCAATTAACACCAAAAAGGGTTGTTTGAGTTGAGATGAAAGTTCGCAAAAGTTGGTCTCACTGAAGACGTAAAAATATTTTTTAAAGACCTCGGGGGCGACCGTGGTGTTTTTGAGTTTTAGTATCAGTTGCGTCAGTTGAGGTTTTAGGCGTTGACCCAAAGAATTTTCGATCACATTGCAAGCCATTGCGTCGTCATGGGCCGCGGCTTCAAATACAGCCTTGATCTCAGGTGGAAGAGGTACACCGCTTGCCGGTACGGGCGTGACACCGACGACACATTGGACGGTAAGGTCACTTCTGTTGAGTGCATCAATGGCCACCCTTTGCGCGGCCATGCCGCCCATGGAGTGTCCTACCAGAGAAAAAGTCTTCCACCCCAATTCATCCACCACATCAAAGACATCGCTTGAAATCTGCGCCATGGAGTGAGGTCCCACCAATTCCCGAGAGCCGCCGTAGCCGCGGTAATCAACAAAGGCATAGGTGAACAGGTCTTGGTCCATGAAATCATAGCTCGGTGACCAGATGCCGTGATCTCCAAACCAACCATGCAAAACCATGACGTGATGTTTGCCAGAACCAATCAATTGATAAGCCAAAGACATGATGTGTGACCTTTCTTGGGGTTTATTCAGGTTTGATGTCAGCCGTTTTTACCACTTTGCCCCATCGGGTGAGTTCGCGGGTGATCAACTCTGAAAATGAGCTGGCATTGGAAGCAATGACTTCAATGCCTTGGTTTTGGAGATTGGATCTCGTGTCTGGCAATGCGAGGCTTTTTTGCGTTTCCTGCATCAATTTGTCGATCACGGCCGCAGGCGTACCCGCTGGCGTATGGAGTCCGAACCAGAGCGCTGCATCAAAACCAGGGATGCCAGCCTCCGTAAACGTGGTGAGTTCAGGAAAATTGTCCATGCGCTTTCTGGCAATGATGGCAATGGCTTTGAGTTTGCCTGATTTTATCGAGCTCATTACCGGGGTGATGGGTGTGAAAGACAAGTCCACATTACCGGTCATGACGTCTGTCATGAGCTGAGAGCTACCTTTATAAGGCACATGGGTGATTTGAATGCCCGCGGATTGGTTCAACAACTCACCATAGAGGTGGGTGAACGTACCGTTGCCAGATGATGCAAAGTTAAGTCGCTTGGGGTTCAACTTGGCCGCAATGATCACGTCTTGAATGGTGTTGAAAGGTGAGTTGCTAGAAGCAATGTAAACCACTGGGTTTTCCGCCAATAAGCTGATGGGCGCCAAGTCTTTACCAAAATCAAATTTCAAGGAATTGGACAGACTCGGGTTGATGACATTGGCGGTGGTGCTCAGCAGCAGGGTATAGCCGTCGGCGGTTGATTTGGCCACCAGGTCTGTCGCAATTGAGCTGCCTGCGCCCGGTTTGTCGTCCACCACAAAGGGCTGGCCGAGTTGGTCTGATAAGTTTCGACTCAAAGCTCTCGCCAGTAAATCAGCGGTGCTGCCAGCCGGAAAGCCTACCACGATGCGAACAGACTTTTCTGGATAGGCGGCTTGGGCCTGTACGCCAAAAATCAAGAGCGCAACACTCAAAGTGCGAAAACAGGATGTTAGAGCTATGGGCATGGTGGCTAGAGTCCTGGGTTGGTTAAACGGTTTCAAGGACAGTGTGGAGGCAGTCCCTTGAGTTTGAGCCTGATCTTGAGTAGGTATTTTGTTCGACCTGATTCATGGACTCAGCCTCTCCTTCATCCAATCACAAACCATGCTCAGTGCAGGCTCAGGTCGGTCTAAATTTACATGGGCCGCACCGCCTTCAAGTTCGGTAAAGACCCGAAGTTTTTTATGCCTTGAGCTGACGGCCTCGATGAGTTGTTGGGCCTCTGAGGGTGGGGCGTGACGATCATTGGCTCCATGAACAATGAACAAATCGCATTCGATGTTGTGGGCCACCGGTGCGAGTCGGAAGGCTTCAAGTTTTTGAAAAGCACTCTCCCAGTCGGACACGCCCAAAATGCGCAAAATTTGTTTGCCAGTGGTTCCCAGAGGAGCATTGGCCCCCAACTGGGTGGCGCCTTTTCCAGGGATGTAGCCCACCCTTCTAACCATGCAAGCATGCGTGTCGAAGACGGCGCCCATGATGGCACAGGCTTTGATGCGTTTTTCAAAAGCAACGGCCCGGGGCGCATAGTATCCCCCCCAGCTAGCCGCGACAATGCCGATGTTGTGAGAATCCACACCGTCTTGAAGAATCAGCCAATCGACAATGGCGCTGACAGGTTTTTCAAAATCGTGCTGGGCGACTTGTCCATGGATCCTGAGCGCCGAGCCTTGACCCGGGCCATCAAACGCAATGCTGGTGATGCCTCGGCGTGCCAGAGATAGCGCCACATAGAACATCTCCTCTTTGTTGGCGTCGAGCCCATCGCAAACCATGCAAACAGGGCTCTTGGGGGCTAAGCTGTTGACCGCTTTCACAATGTAGGCCGGTATCACTTGGTGCCCAAACGGAATGTCAACAAGCACAATGGCTGGTTGACTGTTGCTTGCAAATGTTTCAAAGCATGACAAATGCTTTAGATACATCGCGGGAGAGCGAGGGTCTTCAGGATCAAGCAAGCCTTCGGCCCATTGGTAATAGATGCTCGCGCGCAGCGAGAAGTCGCTCGCTGTGGTGGTATACCCCTCAGCCAAAGCCTCCTTGGCCTTGTGTTCGAGTTGTTGGCCCAACTCTTTCCACTTTGCATGCCAGGCCTCGAGGTCACCAGAGGGTTTGACTTGGGAGGCTTTTCTCAATTGAGCGCAAGCCCAATCAATTTCACCAAACAATCCGCCAGCCGCGATGGCCCTCAAAACGGCCAATGACCATCGGTAATTGTCGGGAAAATAATAAAACATGGGCGATCAAAACGTAGGGGTGCGAAAGCTTGTCATTTTCGTGTGCTCGTCACTTTATCCAGATCGGGGAAACCCTTGAGCGGTCTAGCCAAGTTCAACAAGTACTTGCGTGATTGGTGCTAACGGGTCGCGGTCGACACCCGGAGCCGGATTAATGAGTCCCAAGGGTTTACCTGCGCACTGCAACTGATGCTCGAGACTGTGGTCCCTCACAAGGCTCAGTCGCTCGAGTGGTGAACGAAGGCTTTCGTTTGGGTAGACCAATACCTCCAAAAATCAGTGTCGAAAAAATGCTTCTTAAAAAAGACCCTTGATCTACATCAATGGACAGAAAACTTCAATGCGATACGCTCGAATTTCTGTTTTTGTCGAGATCAATCACTGACAAAGCACCAATCTAGAAGTTCATCCAAGTGACCCTTTTTTTCAATGTTTTCAACTTTCTCATGGAGCGCATTCAATGCTTAAAAAAGAACAAAATGATCTCGTGACACAAACCGGTCCAGGGACCGCGATGGGCAACTTGTTTCGCCGCTATTGGTTGCCAGTCTTGTTGTCTGAACAGTTGCCCATACCCGATGGTGAGCCTGTCAGGGTTACGATCTTGTCTGAGAAGTTGATTGCATTTCGCGACACCTCAGGCCGTTTGGGCCTGATCGATGAGTTTTGTGCTCACCGCGGCGTGTCCCTTTGGTTCGGTCGAAACGAGGCCAACGGTTTGCGATGTCCCTACCACGGTTGGAAATTCGATGTGACGGGACAGTGCATTGATGTGCCCTCCGAGGCCGATGAGAGCGGTTACAAAGAAAAGATCAAATTGAAAGGCTACCCACTCATTGAGCGCGGAGGCGTGATTTGGGTTTACATGGGTCCAGCAGATCACACACCGCCATTGCCAGAATGGGAGTTTGCCACCGTACCGTCTGCACAGTCTTACATGTCTAAGCGATTTCAAGACTGCAATTGGCTGCAATCGTTGGAAGGCGGTATTGATTCGAGCCACGTCTCTTTCCTTCATGTCAGCAGTTTGCTCCATGACCCTTTGTTCAATTCGGCAGGCGGCAACAAGTACAACCAAACCGATTTGAAACCTGTTTTTGAAGTCGTTCAGGCCCCGGGCGGACTCTTCGTGGGCGCCAGAAGAAACGCCGAGGACGACCAGTATTACTGGCGCATCACGCCTTGGATCTTGCCCACATTCACCATGGTGCCACCACGTGGGGATCACCCTGTGCACGGACACTTTTGGGTGCCGATCGATGATCACCGTTGCTGGGCTTGGAGTTATGACTACCATCCCACGCGCGCTTTGACCAAAGCAGAAGTTTTGGCCATGAAAGAGGGCAATGGTGTGCACGTGGTGGTGGACAAGAACTATGTGCCACTGCAAAACAAACACAACGACTACTTGATGGACCGCGATGCACAACGTGCCAATCTCTACTACAGCGGTATCAAAGGCATCGGTACGCAAGATGCCTCTTTGCAAGAGAGCATGGGACCAATCCAAGACCGCACTCGAGAAAACCTGGTCTCCACCGACAACGGCATCATTATGGCGCGCCAGCTTTTGATAAAGTCTGCCAAAGCCCTCGAGGCCGACCCGAATTTCGAGTTACCCGGCATCAAACCTGAGGACCAAAAGGTGAGGTCGGTTGCGGTGCTGCTCAAACGAGATCAAGCTTACAAGGATGCTGCCAAAGAGCATATGAAGGCCCAGGCAGGTAAACCGCACGCCAGCGTGTAGTCAACAGCAAGACGCAAGATGCGCCCTGTTTGCTCATCACACTCGGGCCATCAGACGCAATGCTTTTTAGGGTGGATTTTTTGTCTTGACAGACACTCTTTTGGGCGAGTCTAAGCATTGGGCAGGCGCCTTTAGACCCCTTGTCTTACCCGCATCATCGAACGGGAGTTAGGGTAAACCTCAGTAATATTGGGTAAAGCAGACGGGGATTCAAACGGGATAATCATTGATCAAGCGCTGAGCTACCTTGTTACTGGGGTACCTTGAAGTGCTTTGCTGTGTTCAATGAACCAAAAGGGAGACCCCATGAAGTTGTCTAGACGAGATTTGATTAAAAACAGTTCGGTGGCGGCTTTGCCCTTCTTGGCTGGTGGAGCCTTTGCGCAGACCGCTGAATTCACGATGAAATTTGGCAGCAATCTGCCTGCGACCCATCCTTTGAATCTTCATGCGGTCAAGATGGCGGCCAAGGTCAAAGCGCAGACCAAAGGCCGCGTCGATATTCAGGTCTACCCCAACAACCAATTGGGCAACGACACCGATATGCTTTCACAGTTGCGTTCTGGCGCCTTGGATTTCATGACCCTGTCACCCTTGATTTTGGGCTCTTTGGTGCCGGCTGCGCAAATCAATGGGGTGGGTTTTGCCTTCAAGGACTACAACCAGGTGTGGGCCGCGATGGACGGTGATTTGGGTGCCCATGTGCGACGTCAAATTGCAGCAACAGGCAGTATTTTTGCATTTGATAAAATTTGGGACAATGGTTATCGTGAAGTGACCAACAGTGTGCGACCCATTGTGAAGCCCGAGGATCTGAAGGGCATCAAACTGCGCACACCACCCGGACCCATTTGGGTCTCATTGTTCAAAGGCCTGGGTGCCGCTCCCACACCGCTCAATTTTGCCGAAGTATATTCTTCGCTTCAGTCCAAGGTGGTGGATGGGCAAGAAAATCCCTTGGCCATCATCTTCACCGCAAAATTGTTCGAAGTGCAAAAATATTGCTCCATGACCAATCACATGTGGGATGGCTACTGGTTCATGGGCAACAAAAGTTTGTTTGAGCAACTCCCCACTGATTTGCAAACGATTGTGACCAGGAATGTTGCCGAGGCAGCCGTTCTCCAACGCGCTGAAGTCAGGCAGCTCAATGACAGTTTGCAAGCGGATTTGAATGCCAAAGGCATGGTCTTCAATACGGCCAACCCCGATTTGTTTCGCAACCAATTGCGCCAAGCTGGGTTTTATGCCGAATGGCGCAACAAGTTTGGTGAAGAGGCCTGGGCCTTGCTTGAAAAGTACACTGGTAAATTGGCTTAGACCTACCCCTTCAACCCGCCCACTGACCTGGTGAAGACCTTGAGCAATTGGTTGGCCCGTGGTGAGGTGGTCATGGGTACGCTCATCGAGTGGCTCGCCAGTTTGTTACTCTTGGCTTGCATCGCCATTTTGTTTTCGGGTGTGGTCGCGCGCTATATGTTCAATTCGCCGATCGTATGGTCCGATGAATTGGCGTCCATTTTGTTTTTGTGGCTGGCCATGTTGGGTTCCATCATTGCGCTTCGACGTGCCGAGCACATGCGCATGACGGCCTGGGTGAGCGCGCTCAGTGGCCACCAACGCGTTTTACTGGAAAAACTGGGCGTGCTCGCTTCACTTCTTTATTTGCTCGTGGTCTTGAGGCCGGCTTGGAAGTATGCGCTCGATGAAATGGTCGTAACGACCCCGGCTTTGGAGATTTCTAATGCTTGGCGTGCTGGGGCGATTCCTGTTGGGATCACGCTCATGGTGATTTTCTCTCTATTTCGTTTGTTCAAGAGCGATCAACTCAAGCTGACACTGGTGGCTTGCATCGCTTTGGCCGTGGTTGCGCTCCCCTTGGTGGCCCTATCACCTTTTTTCCTCCATTTGGGCAAATTGAATTTGCTCATTTTTTTCCTGGGTGTTTCAGGATTCTCAATTTTTGCCGGCGTTCCCATCGCTTTCGCTTTTGGTTTGGGGACAGTTTCTTATTTGGGCTTGAGTACCCACATGCCTTTGAATGTGGTCGTGGGTCGAATGGATGAGGCCATGTCCCACATGGTCCTCTTGGCCGTGCCTTTGTTTGTGCTCCTGGGTCTTTTAATGGAGATGACCGGCATGGCGCGTGCGATGATCGCTTTTTTATCGTCTCTTTTGGGTCATGTGCGCGGTGGACTGTCCTATGTGCTGGTGGGCGCCATGTATTTGGTCTCGGGCATTTCTGGCTCCAAGGCCGCAGACATGGCGGCCATTGCCCCAGCCTTGTTTCCGGAAATGAAAAAGCGCGGCACACCACCCGGTGAGTTGGTGGCGCTCTTGGCCGCTACCGGTGCTCAGACCGAAACCATCCCACCGAGCTTGGTTTTGATCACGATTGGCTCGGTTACCGGGGTCTCGATATCGGCTTTGTTTACCGGAGGCATGCTGCCCGCCTTGATTTTGGGGTTGATGCTGTGCGCACTCGTTTGGTGGCGCAACCGCAATTTACCGCTTCACAACGCGACACGCCCAGCTTGGGATCAAATCTTGAAATCATTGGTGTTGGCCGCTCCTGCCATTGCCTTGCCTTTTGTGATCAGGGCGGCCGTCGTGGAAGGGGTGGCCACTGCAACGGAGGTCTCAACGATCGGTTTGGTCTACAGTTTGCTGTGTGGGCTACTCGTTTACCATCAATTTGACCACAAGCGCATCTTGCCCATGCTCATTGACACAGCGTCGCTCTCAGGCGCCATTTTATTGATCATTGGGGCAGCCACTGGCATGGCCTGGGCCTTGACGCAATCGGGGTTTTCTTTGCTAATCACCCAAATCATGAGCAATTTAGAGGGAGGGGCCTCGATCTTTTTATTGGTCTCGATCGTCGTCTTTGTTGTCTTGGGCTCAGTGTTGGAAGGTATCCCGGCCATCGTCCTCTTTGGACCCCTGCTATTTCCAGTGGCCAAGCAGTTGGGCGTTAATGAAGTTCACTATGCCATGGTGGTGATTTTGTCCATGGGCATTGGCCTTTTCGCGCCTCCGCTTGGCGTGGGTTATTACGCCGCTTGTGCCATCGGCAAGGTCAATCCCGATGAGGGTGTCAAACCCGTCCTGGGCTATTTGTTCGCTTTGTTGTTGGGCATTTTTCTCGTGGCTTTTGTACCCTGGTTGTCGACTGGATTTTTAGCCTAGCGCTTTTCAAAGCAATGGTTAAGCCTGGGTCTGGATGCGGCTCAACGCAACCCATGGCGACAGGGACGGAATTTTGGGGTCAATCAAATTTTGCGCCTGTACGCTGGACCACGTCACACCATTTGATCAATTCGATTTTGATCAATTCGCCAAATTCCTCTGGCGTGCCTCCTGCTGACTCGTTGCCTATGGTCGCAACCGTTCTTTAAAAACCGGACTCACCATGGAGCGGTTGATGGCCGCATTGAGCTTGTCGATGATGGGTCTGGGCATGCCCATGGGAGCGATCACACCGGTCCAGGGGGGGCATCAAAACCCGGTAGGTCAGCCTTCGAGATGGCGGGCAGGTTGGAAAATCCATAAGAGCGTCGGGACCCACTCACGCCCAGCGATTTGATTGGCCTGAGCGTGCATGGGGCGCAATTGAATTGAGGCTCTCAAACATCATGTCAATTTGTCCCGATATCAAGTCATTGATCGCCATCGCACCGGCTTTGTAGGGCACATGCACGATCTCCGTGCCGCTCATGATCTTGAACAGCTCGCCTGCCACGTGTCCAGGAGAGCCGTTCGCCGAGGGTACGTTGGTCAATTTACCCGGATTTTTTTAGCATACGCCATTAATTTCACTATGTTATTGACCGCTAAATTGGGTGACACCGCCAACAAGAGGTGCCCTTGGGTGACCAAAGAGGTGGGCTGGAAGTCGCGCAAAATGTCATAGGGCAATTTTGCCGTCATGTTGGGACTGATCACCATTGCACCCACGGGGCCTAAGCCCAAGGTGTAGCCGTCTGGCGGGGCTTTGGCCACCAAGTCCAGTCCAATGGTAAATCCCCCGCCGGCTTTGTTGTTAATCACGATGGATTGTCCGAGTTGAATGGCCAGTTCTGACGCCAAAATTCTCACCGCCGTATCTATAGTACTCCTGGCGGCTTNCGGCACAACTATTCGAAAGGGTTTGCCGGGATAAGCAGCCTTGGCAGGCAGGATCCAAAAGGCATTAAAAAACACCCAAAAGCAAGAGCCTTAAAAAACGGGATTTTTGTTGTAAATCTACCATGGGTGGATGCCTTTGGCTTGAAAATAGAAATCCCAACAAAACAATCGTCTCACGCTCTCTTGTTTAACACCAAGATGAAGTGCCCAAGAGGTGTTGCAAGGCCCCTTTTTTTCAGTGCCGAGTTGGCTGTGCGTTTACTAGCCTTTTGATCTTGCTGGCACTTATAGGGTTATTGGGGTGTGCGCAATTGGCGCGGTGCAGTAAAGTCATCTCTTCATTTGAGACGAGTTCCCTTCAGTCATTCGCATGCATGGTCGACCTTATCCTCTGGCGTTGTCTACTCTTTACAAGGGCTTGGTGAACTTTATTGTTTGCGGTATTGCTCTCACGAGCAATCCGATTGGCGCGCAAATCTTCACCTACGAAGGGTCCGATCGCGCGCAGCAGTTAATCGCTGGGGCGCAAAAAGAAGGTTTTTTGAGGTTTTACACCTCGATGGCCGAAAAAGACACCGATCGATTGACTTCTGCTTTTGAAAAGAAGTATGGGGTGAAGATTCAAGTGTGGCGCTCCGGCAAAGACAAGGTGCTCCAGCGCACCATTGCAGAAGCCCGCGCTGGGCGCAATGAGGTGGACTTTGTCTTGAATCCTTCACCAGAAATGGAGGCCTTGCACAAAGAGCATTTGCTCCAGCGTGTCGTCTCTCCGGTTCAAAAAGAATTGATCCCAGTCGCTTTGCCCGCACACCGCGAGTGGACTGGCATGCGCGTTTATGTCTACGCACAATCGTTCAATACCCTGTCGGTCTCAAGAGACGAGTTGCCCAAAACTTTCACCGATTTGCTTGACCCCAAGTGGAGGGGACGTTTGGGCATCGAGGTCAAGCAGCAAGAATGGTTCTACACCTTGGTGCAGGCCATGGGAGAAGACAAAGGACTCAAGTTTTTCAGGGATTTGATGGCAACGCAGGCGGTCTCCCTCAGAACAGGCAACTCTTCACTCAACGGCATGGTCATCTCGGGCGAGGTGCCATTGGCCATGAATGTTTACACCTATTTGCCCGAACAAGCCAAGTCCAATGGCGCCCCCATAGATTTCATCACTTTGTCGCCTTGCATCGCCTATACCGATGGCATTGCGGTGACCAAAAAGGCGCCGCACCCTTATGCCGCCACACTGTTTTATGATTTCTTGTTGACCCAAGGCCAAATGATCGTGACTGAAAACAAGGCCATCTCAACCAATCTGCGCGATGAGGCGACGCTTGCCAAATTCAATCCGGTTTTTATGGACGCGGCCAAGGTCTTGGAGAGCGATGAGAAGTGGATCAAAATCTTCAAAGACACCTTGCAAAACAAAGCGATTAAATAAGCGCTATTTTTACCATGACCGAAAAAGAAAATCTTTTATTGTCCCAAACTGGCCCCAACACCCCCATGGGTCAGTTGTACCGCCGGTATTGGTTGCCTGCCTTGCTCGCAAGCGAACTCGCCGAACCCGGCGGTGCACCTGTGCGAGTGACGCTTCTTTCAGAAAAATTACTGGCCTTTCGCAATTCTGAAGGCGAGCTCGGTCTCATTGATGAGTTTTGTGCCCACCGCGGTGTCTCTCTTTGGTTTGGTCGCAATGAGGAGGGTGCAATACGCTGCCCCTATCACGGCTGGAACTATGCCACCAATGGCCAATGCCTTGAAGTGCCATCGGAATCGAAGGACAGTGGATTTGCAGAAAAAATCAAATTGACGTCCTATCCTTTGCGAGAGCAAGGTGGCATCTTGTGGGCCTACATGGGGCCGATTGAGCAAATGCCCGCCATGCCAGCCTATGAGTGGTCCACGGTGCCCGACTCTCATCGCCACATCTCCAAGCGACTTCAGGCCTGCAATTCACTCCAAGCCATGGAAGGTGGATTGGACTCCTTTCATTCGAGCTTTTTGCACCGCATGTCGGTGGGCGAAGATCCTCTCCTGAAACGCGACCCCGTCAGTGCCGCACTTTTGAAGGGCGACCCCCATCCCCAATTCATGCCGATGGACTCGCCAGCAGGGCTCTACATCACGACACGCAGAAATGTGGAGCCCAATTCATACTACTGGCGCGTGACCCATTGGTTAATGCCTTGCTTTAATTTGTTCCCTCCCTATGAGGGCAATCCGTATGGTGCCCATGCTTGGGTCCCGATCGATGACCACCAGTCGTGGACCTTTAGCATTGATTACCGACCCGACCGGCCCCTGACCTCAGCGGAGGTTCAAGCCATGGCGGCGGGAATGGGTATCCACAGTGAAAACATCCCCAACACCTTCGTGCCTGTTGCCAATGCATCCAATGATTACCTCATCGATCGGCAAGCCCAAAGGAGAAAAGAAACCTTCAGCGGCGTGATGGGCATAGCTGAACAAGATGCCGCGGTTCAAGAAAGCATGGGTAGTATTTCCCGCCGAGAGAGGGAACACTTGGTGGGCACGGACAACGGCATCATCATGACGCGCAAAAAGCTGATGCTTGCGGCCCAGGGTCTTACCAAAGGCATCCAGCCCCCAGGCCTCGATGCTGCTTCTCAATCGGTGCGCGCCTACTCCAGAGTGCTGGGCAGACATGAAGCGCTAAAACCAGAGAACTGAGCCATGACAGAAGTTCATCATCAAAAAGTCCCACCTAAAGTTGGCTTGGTGGGGGCGGGTCGAATGGGGATGCCCATGATCGGGCACCTGTGCGGCAAAGGCTTTGAAGTCGTGGTGTGTGAGCTCGACACAAGCAAACATGAAAAGATTCTTCAGTTGGGCGCCCGAGTGTCGACCTTGCCAGAGATGGCCCGCGACGTCGAATTTGTGCTCATCTGTGTGGGCTTTGACCACCAGGTCCAAGAATTGGTGCATCCCCAAGGTGAGTTGCTGGGTTCACTTCAAGCCGATGCCATCATTGCGGTCTTGAGCACCCTGCATCCGAGCTCCATGGTGAAAATGGTGGCTGATTCGAAAAATCACCGCGTGCACATTGTGGATGCCACCGTGTGTCGCGGCGGTCGTGCCGCGGACAAAGGCGAGTTGCTCAGCTTTATCGGTGGCGAGTCGGCCATCTTTGATCGCTTGGAGCCCATTGTCCGGGCCTACTCCAGCGATGTGGTCCATAGTGGCGGTGTAGGCACAGCCCAAGCGGCCAAGGCGGCCAACAATTTGATCATGTGGGCTTGTTTGGTCGCCAACCACGAGGGCTTGGCGTTGGCCAAGCGTTATGGTGTGAATGTCGAGCAACTGCGCCAGGCTCTCTTGGGCAGCACCGCCTCCAACGCACCCTTGCTCAATTGGGGAGACCAGTCCATGGCCTGGGCCGAGGACGACATGGAGAAAGTTGCTGAAATGGCCAAAGATGCCAACATCGCCTTGCCGCAATCGGGGCTCGTGCGAGAGTTGTGTCGGACGTTAAAGCCCAAACGCTATGACCTCGATCGCTATGGCATCTGAATGATTGTGCGAAAAAAAAACAGCTTGACGCGCAGCGATGGGTTTGTTCAATGGTTTTAATTCCAAGCTGCTTGGAGGTGAGTGGATGGTCTTCTTTAATTCAGGAAATCACCGTGCGCTCAACCAAGCGGTCGTCGCCGAGCACGATCATCGAAAACAGCAGCTCTTGCGTGTTTTGTGCCTGAGCAGTTCTTCTGGCCAGGAGCGGGGTGGCCTTTGGATTCAAAATCAAAAAGTCCGCTTCGTGGCCGACTTTCAAATTGCCAATGACGCCTTCGAGCCCCAAGGCCTGCGCAGCACCCGCGGTGTGTTGCCACCACAGGTGCTGGGCTTTTGAGGCGTACTGTGGTGGGTGCCCACCGGGTGAGTTTTGTTGTTGGGCTGTGTAGAAGGCCCCAAGCATGGTTTTGAAGGGGGAGAAGGAGGTGCCGCCACCCACATCACTGCCCAGTCCATACATGAAGCCATGGCGCTCTGCACGGTCGTAGTCAAAGTGGCCACTGCCCAAGAATAAATTGCTGGTTGGACACAAGGCCGCCGCTGCTTTTCGCTCCCTCAACAGGGCTCTGTCTTCGTCGTCTAAATAAATACAATGCGCGTACACCGACCGCTCTCGAAGCAGTCCAAAATTGTCATAAACACTCAGATAACTTCTCGACTCGGGATGGAGGCTTTGTACCCATGCGATTTCATCGGTGTTTTCTGAGACATGGGACTGTATCCAGGTGCTGGGGTGTTGCTTGGCAAGCTCTCCAGCCCCCTCGAGTTGAGCGCGTGAGCTGGTCGGCACAAACCTGGGGGTGATGGCGTAGCCCAAGCGGTCCACGCCGTGCCAATGGCGTATGAGCGCTTCGCTATCGTCTAAACTCGTGTCGGTTTGCTGTTGGAGGCCCTGCGGCGCGTGTTGGTCCATCAAACAAAGGCCCGTGATGAGTCGCAGGCGTCTTTTTTGGGCGGCTTTAAACAAAGCCTCTACCGAATGTTTGTGGGACGAGGCAAAGGTGAGGGCCGTGGTCACGCCGTTGTTTGTCAATTCATCCAAAAAAAGTTCTGCAACCGAAGCGGCATGGTTGAAGTCTTGAAACTTCATCTCTTGCGCAAAGGTATAGTTCTCTAACCAAGGCAGCAGCCCATCTGCGGGGGAGCCAATGACATCGAGTTGCGGGTAATGAACGTGCAGGTCCACAAAACCGGGAGCCAAGATTTTGCCGGGCAACTGCTCGATGTCTTCAACCCGAAGTGCCTCTCGGTGTTGTCTTGTCCAATTGGAGAGGGTGGTGTTGTAGTCTCCCGCGGCCAGGATCACTTGCCGTGAAGGATTGTGCGCATCGGCACCCACCACCAGCAGACCGTCGCCTTCCAAGTGTGCCTCAAGCTCAGCGCCAAGACCAGAAAAGGACAAGATCGATGCTCGGTATGCTTTCATGGGGTGGCTGTTGCCTCAATATTGTTGAGGTGGGAGTGGAAGTGGAAGTGGAAGTCTTCATCCCTGAAAGTGGGATAATCGGGCAACAAGTTCTTGCGATGATTCAGGGATGGCGGGGTACTTGCGAGCGCGATTTTTTTTGTGAATTTTAAACTTGGCTTTCTGTTCAGTGGTGTTCATGATATCGTACCCCAAAACCCTTCGAGGTGGCCTATTCGCACTAATGTGCTTTTTACATGGCCTTGTATTTGCCCAAGCTTGGCCCAATAAACCGATCAAATGGGTGGTGCCGTTTCCTGCGGCCGGCGGGACCGATGCAGTCGCCAGGGCCTTGGCCAGCCAGTTGGGCCAAATTTTGAAGCAAACTGTCGTGGTGGACAACCGCGCTGGGGCCAATGGACTCATCGGAGCGCAATACGTGGCGACTGCTCCAGCGGACGGCTACACCGTACTCATGACCATTGCATCCCATGCCATTGCCCCGTCGATTTACAAACAATTGCCTTACGACACGGACAAGGACTTTATGGCGGTATCTTTGGTCGCCAAGTATCCTTACCTGATCACGGTTCCCATGTCACTGCCCGTGAACACTCTCAAAGAATTCATTGACTACGCCAAGCACCATCCAGGAGCGGTGAGTTTTGCGTCCTCTGGGACAGGGAGTGGCCCGCATTTGGGCATGGAGTTGCTGGCAGATGCGGCTGGCATCATCATGGTTCATATTCCCTATAAAGGCGCAGCGCCGGCGAACAACGATTTGATTGGTGGGCAAGTGCAGGCCATGCTCAACAATTTGATGGCGGGCAGTGCTCTGATCAAAGGCAATAAGCTCAAGGTCTTGGCGGTCACAAGTCTCACGCGTTCAGCGGCTCTGCCCAACGTTGCGACGGTGGTCGAAAGCGGTTTTCCCAACTTTGAAGTGGTGAGTTGGTATGGTGTTTTCTTGCCTGCAAAAACACCCGAAGCTGTTGTGAATCAGTTGTCCCGTGCCATCCACGTGTCTCTGAGTGACAAAGAGTTGCTCCAGCGCTTAAGCAAGGATGGGGCCACCGCCATCGGGAGCACGCCACAAGAATTTGCGGAATTTTTCAGTGCCGATAAAGCCAAGTGGCAAAAGGTAGCGAGCAAACTCAACATCACCTTGGACTGAACATGCCCTTGCTGAAAGTCACACCGAGCATTGAGGTTTTTTATGACAAGACCGACTTTCTGGATCCCTGGGTCCAGAAACCCGTCTTGATTTTGCAGCACGGCAACGGACGAAGTGGTGAGTTTTGGTACCGCTGGCTGCCCAGACTTTCTGAGCATTTTGTGGTCATTCGACCCGACATGCGAGGCGTCGGTCGCTCTATAGCCCCTGCCGATGAAACCCAAGACATCTCCATCGAACATTGTGTGAGTGACTTGGTGGCCATTATCAAAGCCGAGTCCAAGCGTCCTGTCTATTATTGTGGCGAATCCATGGGGGGAATTTTGGGCATCGTGCTCGCGGCCCTACACCCTGAACTGGTTGAGAAGTTGATCTTGGTGGCCACCCCAGTCTTCATCAGTGAGGCCATGAAGGTTCGGTACGCCATGGGGCACGGCTCACGTTTGGAGGCCATGAAAACCATGGGCATTCGGCAATGGGTTCTGCAGACCAGTGTCTTGACCCGCTTCCCACCCGATTGTGACCCAGCCTTGCTCAATTGGTATGTTGATGAGTTTGCCAAAGGAAGGCCTGAAGTGCTGGTGAGGTATTCTGAATTGGTCAATTCAGCCAACGCAAGTGTCTATTTGCCCCAAATCACTTGTCCAACACTTGCCATCATGCCGACTCTTGGACAGATCACCGATGCCGATCAAGAGGAATTGTTGCGCACCCAAATCAAAGACATTCAGATTGAGAACATTGATTCGAAGTTTCACATGATTCATTTGACGCATCACGAAGACTGTATCGATCGATTATTGGATTTTTTAGGCGTTCATCCGCGCCATTAAAGATACGAGCGTAGACTTTATGTTGAGTGCTGTTAGTGATATTAGCGCTGCAAGTCCTTTGCGACTAAACACCCCCTGGCCTTGCTTAGACGTGAAAAATGTCCACCGCTCCGATGAGTTTGTCATCAATGAGGGTGACTTTTTTGTAGGCGATTCTGAGTGCCCCATCCACGCGTTTGAGGGTGTAGTCGTAGAAGCCTGCGCGCGTGAGTGGGCCGTGCAAGCCGTAGGAGTGCACTATCCAAGTGGCCTTGAGGACGGTGTGCTCGTCGTGGGCCTCGATCAAGCGAATATTGCTCACAAGGTGCACGGTCCTGGCGCTTGGCACCGAGGCAAATGAATCTTCGGTTTGAAGTCGGTAAACGCGGTCCTCCAGATGGCTGCGACCATTCAAGTAGAGCAAATTGAGTTCGGTCTCGGGATGAGACGTGGTCTCGGTTTCATTGATCCAACTCGGCATCCAAAAGATGGCATCTTGGGTGTACATCTCTACCCACTCGGTCCATTGCTTTTGGTCCAAGTGGTGGGCCTCTAGATAAAGCAATTCCTGTGCTTGAGCCAAGACCTCTGCAATTGAGCTCATGCTGCTTGCCCCTTTTGAATCAACGCCTTCCAGGCGCGATAAAACCCATGGTAAATGACCTCGTGGTCCCAGTTGGCGGTGGAGACCTCGGGGGGTTCTTGGGACATGTTGAGTTCTCCTTCTCCGCTGTGCTGGATCGCTTTCACACCTCGGGCAAAGGTGTTCCAAGGGGAATTGGCGGCTCGGCTGCCTTCATGTACGGCTTCTAGAGCAGCCAAGTCGTCGGACGTGGCCATGCCGGTGGTGAGATAGAAATCTTCAAACTTTCTCAGGCGCGCCGCTCGTGCTTGCAGCGACTCGCCCACCGGCGCGATGCAACGCACGGTCACCTCGCAGACATTGGCCGAGATGGGCTGCATGGTTCTGATTTGGGTGGACGGGTTGTCCATGAGAAAGGCATTGGGGAACAAGAAGAGATTGCGCGTACGGTAGAGCATCCATTCCACTTTTTCAGCGCTGAACTCTTTTTCCAAACGCTCTTTTTGTATCCAAAGGGGGTGAACTTGTGGCTTACTCCTCTCGGTCCAAATGCCCATGTGACCATTGCCAAAATCATAGGAGCCCGAGGGCACTTGCCCAGTGATTCGACCCGCCTCGGTTTGCTTGAGGTCTTTGAGCGGGTTCTTGCCTTCGCGGTTGGCAATCGTGGTGGCAAACACGCGGTGAACGGTGGAGACGTGGTAGCCATCGACACCGTTCTCCGCTTGGAGTTTCCAGTTGCCATACAAAGTGTAGGTCGACGCGCCTTTGACAATTTCTAAACCCTCAGGGGACTGATCGACCAAACAATCGATCCAGTCTTTGCTGCCTTTGAGCCAATCCTTTAAGGGCGGGACATTGCCTGAGAGACTGGCAAAGACAAAGCCGCGATAGGTCTCTAGCCGGGCGACCGATGTCAAGGCCTGGTGTTTCTTAAACGACTCGTCAGGGTAGGCGCCGGAGTCCTCGTTTTTGACCACCAGGCATTGGCCATTGGGGCTGAAGGTCCAGCCATGAAAGCGACAACGAATGGCTTTGGCGTTCCCGCTCTCATGCGGCATGAGGGTGGCGCCGCGGTGTGAGCACGAGTTGAGGTGAGCGGCAATCGAGCCGTCGCCCAGTCGAATCACAAACACCGGTTGTCTGCCGATTCGCGTGCTCACGTAGTCGCCGTGCGATTTGATTTGAGACTCGTGGGCGACATAAGTCCAGCTTTTCTCAAAAATATGCTCCATCTCCAAATTGAATACGGCTTCATCGGTGTAAATGGCGCGGTTGACTTTGAACTGATGGGGTTCATCAACGATCCAATGCTTGAAGTCGGTGGAAGAATTCATCATTTTTTGTCTGGGGTGTTCAAAAGGAGATTTTCTTTGACGCAATGAGCTCGGCCATTTTGTCTCGGGTGGTCTGCAAGAGGGCGGTGAATTCGCTCGGACTGTTCATGACCACCTCCGCACCCAAGTCGCGAAACCGCGCGACAATCTCGGGCTGGTGGATCGACTTCGAGAAGTCATTGAAAATGCGCTGTGAGATGGTTTGAGGGGTGCCGGCTGGCAAAAACAATCCGCCCCAGGTGTAGGTGACCATGTCGGCGTAGCCCAACTCGGGGAAGGTTTTGACGTCGGGCAGCAGCACCGATCGAGTCTCACCCGTCACGGCCAAGGCTTTGAGTTTGCCCGCTCTCAATTGGGGTGCGGCCAAGGTCACAGAAATGAGCATGGTGTCGACTTGCCCGCCCATCAAGTCGGTGATGGCCGGGCCCCCTCCTTTGTAGGGGATGTGGATCATTTCATTGCCAGACTTGGTGTTCAAGAGTTCCATGTAGAGATGGTTGCTCGTTCCACTGCCAGGGCTGGCATACGACAGGCGACCAGGCTGGGCACGGGCCGCTTTGATCAAGTCGCTGAGGTTGTTGATCTGAGAGGTGCTTGGAGTGATCAGAACCAATGGCACGCGCGCGAGCATAGACACCGGTTGCAGGTCTTTGAAGGTGTCATAGCTCAAACCCTTGATCAACAAAGGATTGACGGGCAGGCTGTCCACCCCCATCATCAGGGTGTAGCCATCGGGCGCTGATTTGGCCAAGTAGGCCTCAGCAAGTGACCCACCGGCTCCGCCTTTGTTCTCAATCAACACGGGTTGACCAAAGGACTCGCTGAGCTTGGGCTGCAGCGTTCTCGCGATGGTGTCGGCCAAACCACCGGCTGCAAAGGCCACCACCAAATGCAGGGGCTTGTCGGGCCAACTTTGCGCAAAGCTGCTGGGTGCGAGCAAGAGCGTCATCGCGAGGGCGAACACTTTTTTCACGAAAGGAAAAGATTTCAATACATTCTCCAGGAGGATGCTATCAACATACAGAGGTTTTGGCGATGAGTCCTGGTGTTGGTCTCAACACTTTTTTGCGATGCGCGAGTCAACTCGCGCAAAATTGGATTGTTGCTTCTAGGTCGGTTTGCTCTCCAAGGTCTTGGAGATCAACAAACTGCGCACGAGTCAGCTAGAGAAAAAAAGTTGATGGAGCAGACTCGACATGATCCATCACCGACGTCTAGGGATAACCCTTGGCTTGCAGGAAGGAATTAAAATGCTTGAAATCAAGTATAGCATTTGCCCACATTTTGAAGCTCAGACTTCAAGAGTCACGTTTGATTTTCCATGCTCCAAACCCTACATCGATCAAACGCCTGCGACTTGCTGATTGAAATCGATGACTTCACCAATCCTTGGCAGGACTCCCCATGGCTTGTCATGGTCCATGGCTTTGCCGAAAGTCGCCAAGCATGGCGTGCTTGGGTGCCTCACTTTGCGCGAGACTACAAAGTATTGCGCTTGGACTTGCGAGGTTTTGGAGAATCATCGGCCATGCCCCAAGATTTTCCCTGGACAATGGATGTGGTCATGAAAGACATTGAGGCGGTCTTGAAGACGTTTTGCCAGACGCCGGTTCACTTGTTGGGCGCCAAAAGTGGGGGCACCTTTGCACTCGAATTTGCCGCCCAGCATCCTGAGCTTGTTCAAACCGTGGTGGGGGTGACCCCACCAGTCATTGCGGCCCAGGGGGTGGACCAGTGGATTCTTGAGATCAAAAGCGGTGGTGTTCTCGCCTGGGCTCGATCCACCATGAAAGGTCGCTTGGGCTCCCAGGTCAGTGACGCAGAGGTGGACTGGTGGGTCAATGACGTTCAAGGCAAAACCTCAGAGCCTTCGCTCCTGGGTTACTTGTCTTGGATTCCTGGCTTGGACATTCGTGCAAGTCTTCCCCTCATTCGCTGCCCCTCCTTGGTCATCACCACCACGGGCAGTGGCTTGAGAACAGTCGATAGCGTGCGTGCTTGGCATGCAACCATACCCGAGTCTCAATTGCATGTCATCGAGGGCGATGCTTGGCACGCCGCAGGCGCTTACCCTGATGAGTGCTCACGAATTGTGAAAAACTTTTTGCTCCCCCATTTGAAAGTGCAAATGTGAGGGCGAAGAGTGTGACACCTGTGTTAACTTTGACGCCTGCAATGAGGGGAGGAGGCGTGGTGAGCTTCGCCGTTGCAGTTGCTCTTTGGGTGTCAAGTCTGTCACTCCATGCCCAAGTGGGCGCGCTCGACTCTAGCAACCGAACCCTCAAGGTCTTGGTCGGCTACCCAGCAGGCGGGCCAGTCGACACTTTGGCAAGACGCTATGCGCCACGGCTTGCCCAGAAAACCGGACGAGTCGTCATGGTCGACAACCACGCTGGCGCGAGCGGTGTCATCGCGGCCGACTTGTTGGTCAAGTCTTCCGCCGACGGCTACCCACTCTTGTTGGCGCCTGTGACCTTGGCCATCATTGCCGGTCTTAAAAAACACTTGCCTTTCGACCCCGAGCTCGACATCGTGCCCTTGGCCTGGATTGCGAATGCCCCATTTGTCTTGGTGGCCAGTCCCAGTTTGGGGGTCAATAGCGTGTCTGAGCTGATTGCGCGCGCAAATACGCCAGGCGTTGAGGTTAACTTTGCATCGGCAAGCGTTGGCGGTATTCCGCATTTGGCCGGTGAAATTTTCAATGCAATGGCCGGTCTTAACATGGTCCACATTCCCTACAAAGGTGCGGCACCCGCCACCAGCGATTTGTTGGCCGGTCAAGTCAACCTGATGTTTGACAGCTTGGTCTCGGCGCTGCCCTACATCAAGTCCAAGCGCTTGGTGGCCCTGGGTGTCACGGGCAAGAAGCGCCTGACCTTGGCGCCAGACATCCCCAGTATTTCAGAATTTTTACCCAACTATGAGGCCATCGGTTGGTATGGATTTTTTGTCAATAAAAACACCGATTCCAAAACGCTTGTCAAGCTCAATGCGCTGATCAATGAGGTGACCCTTTTACCCGATGTTGATGCGGCCTTGCGAAGCGATGGCCTCGAGCCGGTGGTGGCCAGCAGCGCGGTGTTCAAGCGCTATTATCTCGCTGAGATGGTGAAGTGGTCAGACACCATCAAGCGAGCTCACATCACCGATGATTAGCGTCAGACGATCCAAGCTCAATGAATGCTGATTCTATGGCTCCACGACAAGGTCTCCTGCGCAGACGCTTGAAATCTTTCAATATTTCTTCCTAGGAGATACCGATGTCACGACCTCTTGATGGTGTTACGGTGGTGTCCTTGGAGCACGCCATTGCTGCACCGTTTTGTACACGGCAGTTGGCCGACTTGGGAGCAAGGGTCATCAAAGTTGAGCGAACCACTAAGGGGGACTTTGCCCGCGACTACGATGACCGAGTCCACGGCTTGTCGTCTCACTTTGTCTGGACCAACCGCTCCAAGGAGAGTCTGAGTTTGGACTTGAAGCAGCCGCAGACGCTGGACTTGCTCAAAAAACTCATCGCCAAAGCCGATGTCTTGGTTCAAAACTTGGCGCCTGGGGCCAGTGCCCGCATGGGCCTCAATTACGAGACGCTCAGCGTCAATCACCCTGAGCTCATTGTCTGTGATATTTCCGGCTATGGAGACAATGGCCCTTATCGCGATAAAAAGGCCTACGATTTGTTGATCCAAAGTGAGGCTGCGTTTCTCTCGGTCACCGGCACGGCTGAGGCGCCTTGCAAGGCGGGGAACTCGATTGCCGACATCGCTGCGGGCATGTATGCCTACAGCAGCATACTGGCCGCGTTGCTGCAGCGCAAAAATACGGGTGTGGGTTCGCACATCGATGTCTCGATGCTCGAGTCCTTGAGCGAGTGGATGGGTTTCCCGATGTACTACGCCTACGAGGGACAAACACAGCCCACTCGTCAAGGCGCCTCGCATGCGACCATCTATCCTTATGGCCCTTTTGAAGCGGGCGACGGCAAGACGGTGATGCTCGGTTTACAAAACGAGCGGGAGTGGAAGCAGTTTTGCGAGAAAGTGCTACTCGATGCCCGTCTGGCAAGCGACCCGCGCTTTGAGATCAACGCCAAACGCAGTGAGCACCGCGAAGAACTCAAAGGCATGATTGATGAGGTGTTCAAATCCTTGAATGCTGAGCAGATCATTGCCCGCTTAAACGACGCACAAATTGCCAATGCCCATGTGAACAATGTGGCCGACTTGTGGCAGCACCCGCAACTTTTGGCGCGAGAGCGATTTAAGACCATTGATTCCCCCGTGGGTGAGTTGTCCGCGATGTTGCCGCCTGGGGTCCACAGTGGTTTTGACTACCGCATGGACCCTGTGCCGAGTGTGGGTGAGCACACCCAGGCCATTTTGCGTGAGCTCGGCATGGGTGAAAGTGACATTGTGGCTTTGCGAAAATCCTCCGCGGTTTGATCTAGGGGGTCATCAAACGGTTTGGCGCCTCTTTAGCCAAAAAGAGGCGGCAGCTCAGCGCGCAGCCGTGCGGTGTCGAGCTCTCCTAGGCTGAAGTTCCATTTCGGTTTCTTGTCTTTGTCAATGAGGGCGGCGCGCACCCCTTCGGTGAATTCGCCCTTGTGCTTCCAAAGTTTAATGAGTTCGAGTTCGAGCTTGAAGCAATCGGACAAGCCCAGTGTGTGTCCGCGCTGGAGCAAGGCCCAAGTGGCCTGAATGGCCAAGGGGGAGTTTTTTTGCAGGATTTGCAAGGCCTCACTCCCCCAGGTGCTGGTCGCGCTTTGTTTAAGCACTGAAAAAATCTCGGACACCGAAGGTTGGGAGAAGACCGTGTTGATGTCTTCGATGTGATCAGCAACAAAGGAGGGCAGACCCGTTTGGGTGGCCTTGAGATCGGTCAAGAGTTTGTCGATTTGGGCTGATAGATCGCCTCTTGATTCATTGGCGCGATGGGATGTGTTTGCCACGGCCAGCGTTTCCAGCCCTTGAAAAAATATCGGCCACTGCGCCAAGGGCAAAGACCAGTCGGCCAAATGGCAAAACAATGCATCCTGGGCATTGAGCACCTTGCCCACCATCCCCAGGTAGAGCGCCAAGGCCTTGCTGTGCCGCGTTAAAAAATAACTCGCTCCCACATCGGGAAAGAGTCCAATGGCGTTCTCGGGCATCGCCATGCGGGTGTACTCGTTCACCAGTCGATGAGAGGCACCTTGCGATATACCCATGCCACCGCCCATCACGATGCCATTCAAGGCAGCGATGTAAGGTTTGGGGTAATGGTAGATGTATTCGTTGAGCGCATATTCTTCTTCAAAAAACACCTCGTAGTCGGGATGGTTTTGGGTGACATAGCCGTGGACTGTGCGCACGTCACCACCGGCACAAAACGCTTTGTCGCCGCGGCCTTGAACCACCACGGCTTGGACGGCATCGCTTCTTGCCCATTCGTTGAGCGTGGCTTGCAGGGCGCGGACCATGGGGAGGTTCAAGGTGTTCAAGGCCTTGGGCCGATTCAAGGTGATGAAGCCCACCGAATGGCGCACCTCAACGAGGAGCTCGGGTTCGGGGACGCACAGGGGGAATTCAGGCTCACTCATGCTGCGCTCAAATGAAAAGACTTCAGGGCCTTGCTCAAAGGGACTTGGAGGGATTGACCATGCGAATGATGGCCGAGAAATCGAGTTGGCCGTGGCCCTGGGCACTGAAGCTTTGGTAGAGTTGGTGGGCCAAGGCGCCGAGCACGATGGGCTGCTTTACCGTTTTGGCCGCTTCGCAGGCCAGCCCCAAGTCCTTGAGCATCAAATCCGTGCCAAACCCGCCGCTGTAGCCCCGGCTCGCCGGTGTGTTGTCCATCACCCCCGGATATGGATTGTAGGTGTCGGTGCTCCAGCAGCGCCCACTCGAGGTGTTGATGATGTTGGAGAGCACCTTGGGGTCCATGCCCAGTTCAACGCCCAAGGAGAGGGCCTCGCTTGCGGCGATCATGGAAATGCCCAGCAGCATGTTGTTGGCGACCTTGGCCACTTGGCCGTTGCCACTGGCTCCGCAGTAAAAGATGTTTTTGCCCATGTGCTCAAAAAATGCCTTGTGTTTGAGAAAGGCTGCCTCATTGCCGCCCACCATAAAAGTCAAGCTCCCCGCCTTTGCACCTGCAGTTCCGCCGGAAACCGGGGCGTCCAGCAGTGTGCAGCCCCTGGATTGGGCGCTCGCTTGCACCTCTTTGGCGCTTTGGGGATCGATGGTGGAGCAGTCGATCAAGAGGGTGCCTGGGATCACATTTTCTAAAACACCGTTGGGTCCAAGATAGACCGCTTTCACGTGCTGGGCCGCGGGCAGCATCGTCAAGATGATGTCAAGGCCTGACTCGGCAAGGGCCTTGACGCTTTGGGAAACGGTGCAAGCGGATCCTGAAACCTCGGCCACACGAGCACAGTTGGCTTGGACGATGTCATAAACCCACAAGGCGTGTCCTGCCTTGAGGAGATTCATGGCCATGGGCTCGCCCATGTTGCCCAGGCCAATCATGCCGATGTTCATGGGAAACCTTTCAACTGATTTGCTCAGCGTTGTCTTTGGAATCAAACCTGCAATGGCCTCAGTGGCCTTAGTGGCATCATTGCCCATATTGACCAATGATGGCTCAACTATTCTGCCTTCATGCCCGTGATCTTCACAATATCGGCATAACGCGTCAATTCATTTTTGATGAGTTTGTCAAAGTCTTGAGGTGAGCCTGCCACCACCTCAGAGCCCAAGGACGCAAACCGTTCTCTCATTTTTGGGGTTTTGAGGATCTTGGCAATTTCACTGTTGAGTTTGGCAATCACCTCCGCTGGTGTTTTGGCCGGGGCCACCAAGCCATGCCACTGAGTGAACTCATACCCCGGGACCGACTCGGCAATGGCGGGGATTTCAGGGGCGGCGGCTGAGCGGGTTGCTCCCGTGACCCCCAGGGCTTTGAGTTTTCCACTTCTCACATAGGGCAGGGTGGATAAAGTGGTGGCAAACATGACTTGTTCACTGCCCGCAAGCAAGTCTGCAAACGCCGGTCCCGCGCCTTTAAAAGGAATATGCACCCAGTCAATGCCAGTTTTCATGGCAAACCAAACGGCGGCCATGTGACCCGAGCTGCCCGTGCCCGCAGATGCCAGACTCAAGCTACCGGGCTTGGATTTGGCATACTGGATGAGCTCGGTGACGCTGTTCACTTCAAGTGAGGGGTAAATCACCAAGGCCACCTCAAACGATGTCAACTGGATGATGGGGGCAAAGTCTTGGATCGGGTCGTAAGATGCTTTTTTGTAAAGCGCTGGGTTCACCGACATCTGGGAAGGCAGCACCAAGAGGATGGTGTAGCCATCGGCCTGGGCGTTGGCAACAAAATTACAGCCAATGATGCCATTGGCCCCGCCCTTGTTGTCAATGTAGACCGATTGATTGAGGGCCTGGGTCAAGGGCTCGGCGATCAACCTTGCCACCACATCGGTGCCACCCCCTGGGGGATAGGGCACCACCAAGCGGATGGGTTTGTTCGGAAACGGATCGGCATGACTGAATGCAGTGCAGACCATGAAGGCGAGAGTCGTGACAAGAAGATTGAATTTCATGGTCCGGTGTGTCCTTCAAATGCAGGCGGTTGTATCCAGCACGAGTGCCATGGTTTCATGTGTGTGAAAACATGGTCTTGCCGGCAAAGGGCAGTTTGGCTTTGAGGATCACGCCATCATGGGCCTCGGTGATGAACAAGGTTTTCATGTCCTCGCCGCCAAAGGCCACATTGGTGGTTCTCATGCCAGCACACGACTTGATGCGGTATAGCGGTTCGCCCAGTGGACTGAACACCCACACCGTGCCAAAGCCTGCATGAACGATGACCAAGTTGCCATTCTCACCCAGCGCCATGCCGTCGGGTCCCGTTGGGCTGCCCGAGAGTTGAATAAACATGCCCACCTTGCCCACGCCAGAGTGATGGGGCAATAGGGGAATACAAATGATGTTGTTGGTGCGTGTGGCCGCGACCCACAGGAGGTTCTCCTCTTTGTTCAAGACCAGACCGTTTGGGCCGGCAAAGCCATTGAAGAGCAAATCGAGTTCTCCTGTGCTGCGCAGGCGATAAGCGCGGCCTGTCGGGTCGTTCATGGCGCTTTGGCCTTGATCGGTGAAGAACAAGTCACCATTGGCGCCAAAGATCAAATCATTGAGGCCCTTGAAGCCTTCGTGATTGGGGCGGTTTTCAACAACTGTCATGTGGGCAGTGTTGGGGTCAAATGAAAGAAGCCCCAATTTATGGTCGGCGACAAAGAGTCGACCATCTTGGTGGATTTTTAAGCCGTTGGGCTCACCGTCGAACTCGGCAAATTCCGACCACTCGCCTTTGGGGTTGATTTTAAAAATCCGGCCGTAAGGAATATCCACGCAATACAAATTGCCTTCTCGGTCAAAGGAAGGGCCTTCCAAAAATGAGTGAACGGGGCCAGCGCCGCGTTTGTCCACCCAATGCGAGGGGTGTCCCATTCTTCTGAATTTATCGGGCATTCGGGTGAAGACTTCGGTCTCAATCACGGGGGGTGCTGCGTACATGAAAAACTCCTAATGATAAAAAAAGTTTCGATTCAATAAAGTTGATTGAATAAAGTTTCAATGGCCAAAGGCGAGCTTTGAAGTCGTGCGTTTCACGGACTTTGAATGCCAGCGCGCTTGATCACTTCGCCCCAACGCTCGACGTCGCTGGCGATCAAGTTGGCAAACTGAGTTGGTGAGCCTGTACTGGGCTCTGAGCCGTTGTCCTTGAATTGCTTGTAAATCTCAGGGCGCGACATGATCTCGGCGATGTCTTTGTTCAGGAGATTGATCACGGCGTCTCGGGTGCCAGCAGGTGCGACAACACCATACCAAGGCATCACTTCGGCGCCTTTGAGGCCGACCTCGGCGACGGTGGGTACATCGGGAATGGCCGCCATGCGTTTGTCACCGGCCACCACCAAGGCTTTGATCTTGTTGGCTTGGATGTTGGAGAGCAAGGGCTGAAGTCCTGAAAACGTCATCGTGATTTGACCGCTCAAAACGTCGTTGAGCGCGTCTTGATTGCCCTTGTAAGGGATGTGGATCATCTTGGTATTGGTCTTAAAGGCAAAAAGCTCACCGGCCAAATGGTTGGTGCTCCCCACGCCTGAGGAGCCATAGGAATATTTACTGGGACTGGTCTTTAATAACTTGATCAAATCCTCCACATTGTTGACGCCCATATTTGCGTTCACCACCAAGACATTGGGGCCGGCGGCCAAGAGCACAATCGGCGCAAAATCCTGGGTGGGGTTGTAGGGCACGTGGGCCATGAGGCTCGGGTTGATGGCCATGGGTCCGGTGGTCACAATGCCCAAGGTGTAGCCGTCGGGTGTGGCTTTGGCCACCGCGTCCGCCCCCAAATTGCCACCTGCGCCCACCTTGTTGTCCACCACCACGGCTTGGCCGAGCATTTTGCTCAACGGTGCGGCCAGAAGTCTGGCCATGATGTCGACCGAACTACCGGCTGAAAAGGGAGAAATCAAGCGCACGGTTTTTTGTGGCCAATCGGGCAGAGTTGTTGGGCTCGTTTGGGCCCGCAAGGTCATGGGCAGTATCAGCCCAAGACTGAAGCAGGCAAGAATCCAGCGTTTTTGTGCAGAGGTTTTCATGGCTGAGGTTTGGGAGGTGAGACCTGGGCTTGCGTCTGGGGTTGTGTCTGGCGTTGTGTCTGGCGTTGTGTCTGGCGTTTAGGGGGAGGGATGATGTCGATCTCTTGGGTCAAGCAATTGGTGATGCTCCCAATGATTTGAGCCCCGTGCGCTCTCAATGCCTTCATCTCGGTCGACTGCAAAGCTTGCTGCATGGATTCGTGACTTTCATACCAAAGTTCAGCAATGCCGTCGACCTCAATGCCGTGAGACGTGACGTCGGGTCTATCAAACTGGGCGTGAACGGGTGAGAGGACGTAGCGCAAGAGATGCGGCACGCCTAGCGCCAAGGGCGCGTGCTCGTGTTCCCAGCGGTGTAAAAATTCCGCATGGCTCAAATGAGAATGGCGACTCAAAATAGAAAGACTCTTGATCATGCAAGGGATGAGAAGAAATGACAGAGAACGCAGTGAAGACAGTAGACTTTCACCAAGCTTTAAAAATGGATTTGAACCGATGAATTTGTCTTGCTGCTGGGTCTTACTTTAGCGCAAAGCTGAGACCTTGAACATCTAGGTTAATACTACTTTGAAGACTCAGTTTGCAAGATAAAATAAGTTGCTCTCAGCTTGTTGACCCAAATCACCAGGGGGCAGTTTTGAGAGGTTCTTTTTTAGATTTCAACATGCCGCTTAAGCCCACCCATGAAAATCTGAGCCCCTTGCCCTTGAATGGCATACGGGTGATGGAACTCGGTCAAGTCTTGTCTGCCCCCTTTGCTGGTTCCATCTTGAGTGACCTGGGCGCTGAGGTGTTGAAGATTGAAAAGTGCGAAGGCGGTGATGATGCGCGCCACATGGGTCCCGCATTTCGTCGCGGCGATGCGCTCAATTTTCACCTCTTCAATCGCGGTAAAAAATCCATTGCCCTCGACCTTAAAAGCCCAGAAGGGCTCAAAGACTTGGATCTGCTCCTGAAGGACACCGACATCCTGATCCATAACTTGAGACCCGGTGTCACCCAGGATTTGGGAATTGACGGCAAGACCTTGTGCGTGCACTTCCCCCGCTTGATTTACTGTGAGATTTCGGCCTTTGGCCACACCGGTCCCATGAGCATGAGGCCCGGCTACGAGCCCTTGATCCAGGCCTTCAGTGGCTTGTCGAGCACCAATGGGGGCCCCAAGGATCCGCCTATTCGCATCGGTGCTTCGGTGTGCGACCAAGGCACCGGCATGTGGGCGGTGATCGGCGTCTTGTCCATGCTGGAAAAACGCCGTCACACTGGTCTTGGAGGGGTGGTCAATGCATCCCTTTTGGAGACCGCCTTGGTTTGGAATGGGCAAAAGAGCGAGGCCTATTTGAACCAGCAGCAGCTGCCCGTGCGGCATGCTTCGGGTCACCCCAATTTTGTGCCCTACGAGGCGTTTGATACCCTGGATGGTCCATTGCTCATTTGTTGTGGCAACGACCGTTTGTTCGCCAAATTGAGTGCTGTGCTAGGGCAACACCAGTGGCCCGCAGATCCCCGATTTGCGGGCAACCGACAACGCATTTTGAACAAGGATGCGTTGCTCAAAGAATTGTGTCCCATCTTGCTCACCCAGTCGCGACTTCGCTGGGAAGAGGTGTTCGAAGCCGCGGGCGTTCCTTGTTCCCCCATCTATTCGCTGCCCGAGACCTTGGCACACCCGCAGGTCGAGGCCTTGGGGCTCAGGCAAGCTGTGCCGGGGGAAGACTTCTCGCTCACCGGGCTGCCGCTGTCATTTGATGGCGTGAGACCGGCCATTTCGGCGGGCGCTCCAGCACTCGGAGAGCACAATGACCTCTGCCAGTCTTGAGACACGGGTGTTGTTTGCCTAGATCCTTTAACAGGGTGCGCGGAAATCCTCTGCGTTAAGGGGGAGGATGAATAGCGCGGACACCGAAGGTGTTTCGGGTTGTCGGCTGTTGGGGTGTTTGCTGTTGTTCGATGCTGTTCGATGCTGTTCGATGCTGTTCGATGTCTTGGCGAATGATCGCTACCTGAGCGCCACCACACGAGGCTGCAAAATAAGATGGCGACCCTAGCGCGCTGCCCCACAGCTTTTTAGCAACGCTTGGATATTGCTTTTGGCGAATCATCAACACAGTGTCTTCCTTGGCGAATCTCGTTGTTATTTCTCATGGACCAAGGCATAATTGAGGCATGAAACGCTTGCAAGCCAACAAATTTCTGATAAAACCGGCTCAAACAAGCGGAGTTCTTGTGTGTCGCTTGTGGCTACGCAGAAAATGCTGATGTGGTGGGCGCGATCAATATTTTAGAGCGCGGGCAGCGCTTGTTGGCCTGTGCAGAGGAAGGCTCTGGCCGGGGTCGTCAGACCATGACGAAACCAGCCTCAGTGAAGCAAGAACCCACTGAAGTGACTGCGCATGAAGTTTCTCAAGCGCAGCACCGTAGGAATCCCGGTCTCTTCAGGGCCGGGAGGATGTCAAGCTATCAGTGGGTGAGTGAGCCCACTTCAACCCTCCACAAAGAAATCGTGATGAAAACCAAACCTTGGGTAGCGCTCGTTGAGTATGGTTGCGTTGGGGCTCTTGGCCTTTTCTTGGCAAACGCGCTCGCGCAGGACTTTCCAATCAAGCCCATCAAGTTCATCGTGCCTTTTGCGGCAGGCTCTGGCAGTGACCAGGCGGCCAGAACTTATGCTCAAGTGATTTCGTCGCTTTACGGTGTGCCTGTTTTGGTCGACCCCAAGCCCGGAGGCAACGGCTTCATTGCGGTTCAAAACGTCGCCAAAGCGCAGCCCGATGGTTACACTGCACTCTATACCACCAACACCACGCACGCGGCCAATGCGCATTTGTACAAGAACTTGCCCTACGACCCCGTCAAAGATTTTGCACCCGTGGCTTTGCTCTCCATGGGCCACATGTCTTTGGTGGTAAATGTCAACTCCAAGTACAAAAGCGTGGAGGACATCGTTTTGGAAGCCAGAAAAAGACCGGGTGAACTCAATTTTGGCAGTGGCAGTTCATCGAGCCGCGTGGCCAGCGAAATGTTCAAGCAATTGGCCGGCATCGACGTTAAAAGCATTCCCTATAAGAGCAACCCCATGTCCATCACCGATTTGATGGGCGGTCAAATTGATTTCATGTTCACCGATGCGGCGACCGGTGTACCGCAAATTCAATCCAACAAATTGAGGGCCTTGGCGGTGAGCGGCCTTAAACGACTGGCGGCCATTGCAAGCGTCCCCACCATGGAAGAGGCGGGCATCAAAGGTTACGACATGTCGTATTGGAATGCGGTGTTCCTGCCGGCCGGCACACCGCTGGCGATTGTGAATAAATTCAATGAGATGCTGGCTCGGGCCTCAACCTCGGAGCCCGTGCAAAATTATTTGCGCTCCACCAGCAGCGAGCTGTCTTTGTCCTCTCCTGAAGGCCTGGCGCAATTTCAAGCCAACGAGTCGGTGCGTTGGGGCAAGGTCATCAAGCAAGCTGGCATTGAGCCAGAGTAAGCCACCCCCTTGTCTTGTTAGGGGCGCGTGGCGGTAAAGGCGGGAGCAAGCGGGTTTTTCAATGCGCGGTATTTCACTGCCAAGGATCGACGACGCAATGGATGGCGCCCGATTGACCTAGTCCGCCAACGGTCATGAGTGCGTCTTTGAGTTCACCCAAACCGAAATGGTGGGTGCAGAGTTTGTCCAGGGCAAATCCTTCGGAGGCAATGATCTCTAGCGCCATCTCCACCGCTTGGTAACTGTGTCCTCTCATGCCGCGCAAGGTGAGGTGTTTCCTAAAGAGTTGATCGCTATGAAACTGCTCGACGGGGACGCCTTTTCTGCCGCACAGCATCACTAGGCCGCCTTTTCTGGCGATTTGAATGGCCGAGACAATGGTGTCGGCCCCGCCCGAGGCGCAATCAATCACCACATCGGCCATAAAGCCACCGGTCAACTCACCCACCGTTTCCAATAAGTCCACTTCATCAACACACAAGGTGTGATGCGCGCCCAGTTCCCTGGCCAAGGCCAAGCGGTGAGCGTCGCGCTTCAAACCCGTGACGATGATCAAGGAGGCCCCGGCTTGTTTGGCCGCGACCACGCAGGCCAAGCCTTGTTGTCCGGGGCCTTGGATCACCATGCATTTGCCCAGTGTTGCTTTGCCCTGTAAGACGGCCCACTCGACCCCATTGCCCAGGGGTAGGGCCAATGTCGCCAAGTCGGAAGAAATGTTGGAGGGGACTTTGTGAAATACGGTTTTGGCGTGCAGATACTGGTACTGGGCATAGCCACCCCAAAGCGAGGGTTCAAGGGCCGTCGGGGTTGAGCCATATCGCACCCCGTTGCCTAGCAAAGTGTCCGTTTCATCGCAAAGCCGAAAGTCCCCCGTTCTGCAGTAGTGACAGTGTCCACAGGGCAAATACTCTTCGAGTGCTACCCGGTCGCCCTCTTTAACACCCCATCTAGAGAATGCTTCTTGGCCCTGCGCAGTGATGGTGCCCACGGTTTCGTGGCCCAAAATCATCGGGCCTTTGCTGCTGGGGTAAGTTTTAAAGTAGGGCCAATCGCTGCCGCAAATACCCGTCTTGTCAACCTTCAGTAAGCCCGTTGATTCGGTGACTTCTGGCGCATTGAACTCTTTCAACTCTATCGTCAAATCGGGGTAGGCGACCGCGGCCAGCACCTGTTGGGGTTGGGTCATAAAAGCTTTCTAAAAATCATTCGAGTGTGATGTCGGCTTTCTTGACCACTTGGCTCCAAATTTTGATTTCATTTTTCACCAAAGTTTCGAGCTTTTCGGGGGGGCCCCCAGACGGGGTGACGCCCATTTTTTGCATGCCGAGTTGAACCTCGGGCAGCTTAAGAATTTGATTGATCTCGGCATTGAAGGCATTGAGCGCATTGGGCGGCACATTGGCGGGGGCTGAAATTCCAAACCAAGCGTTGATCACGGGCATCGAGTAGCCCGATTCGATGAAGGTGGGGGTGGTGGGGAACTGTGCGGCGTGGCCCGTGCCCATGATGGCGAGCATGCGCATTTTGCCGCTTTGCACGAGTTGAGTGGCGGTTTGCAGGACCACAAAGCCCGATTGGACGTGTCCGGCCACAATGTCAGTCAATGAGTTGGCGCTGGCTTTGTAGGGCACGTGGGTCATTTGCAAGCCCGTGTACTGCAAAAACATCTCCATGGTCAAGTGGTGAACGCTACCAACTCCAGGAGAGGCATAGTTGACTGTATTGGGGCGTTGTTTACCGACATAGTCGACAAACTCTTTCATATTTTGCGCGGGAACAGCATTGTTGACGACAAAAACCAAGGGGCTCGTTCCGAGCAAGATCACAGGAGAGAAATTTTTGATCGGGTCGTAAGGCAAATCGTTTCTGAGTGCTGCCAAGGTGCTGAAAGCGGTGGCAGAAAACAAAAAGGTTTTGCCGTCAGGAGTCGCCTTGGCAACAGCATCGATGCCAATCAAGCCACCCGCGCCCAATCGGTTGTCCACCATGACCGGGGTGCCTGTGCGCTGGGTAATCTTGGCACCGATCAAGCGGGCCAATTGGTCCCCGGTGGTGCCTGGAGAGGAGGGCACGACGAACTGAAGTGGGGCAGTTGTTGGTGGAAGTGGGGCAGTGGTTTGTGCAAACCCTGTGGATGCGGTAAACAAAGGGCTCGTAACGATGAAGGCCGTGAGGGCGACAGCCCCAAGAAAAGTGCTTTTCATGCAGGGGGCCTCATTAAACCGAGATCACGGAGACGTGTGATTTGCCCAAAGAGGCTTTTAAGTTTTCTGCAGCCGCTTCCTTGAAGGGGACACCCACTGGCAACTCGACCGACGCCGAGCGCACAAAATGCGACTCTTGATCGAGTCCTGGAGGAGGCAAGCCTTTGTCCAAGTTCTTGGCGGCCTTTAATAAACGGTTGCGCGCCATGATGATGGCGTTGTCGGTTGAGACCAAATTCTCCAGGCTTCGGTCTTGAATCGTGCCCATGCTCTCTTGCAAGGAGCCGTCTTGCATACCGATGCCTTTGACGCCGCTGTAGAAGCGTCCCGATTTTTGCAAGTCACGGTCGATCAAGTAATCGTTGCGTTTGTTGGCCACGGCTTGGTAGGTGCCGGGGATTAATTCGGCGTACATGCCTTCGCCGTTGTCCATGGAGTGAATTTCTTCCTGCGTCAAAGCCACTGCCGGTTTGTGCGTCATGCTCCAAACCCAGCAGTTCTCATCGTCGATGGGCACAAAGGCGTGTCCATTGAGCGCGTTCTCGCCGTAAGGCGGAATCATGGTGTACCAGGGCATGATCCATTGCGAAATTCTCCAATAATAGGAGCCCGCTTCTGCATTTCTTCTCGCGCCAATGAGAAGACCGCCGCTGGACTCTTGGACCTCAAAGATGGGTTTTTTGTCGCCTTGGAATTTGGCGCCTTTGGTGCCTTTGTGCAAGGGGTCGGTGTGCAGCTCACCACTGTGCAAAAAAGACACGTGGCTCGAATCGATGCCGCCTTCCATGGCTTGCAAATAGTTTGACTCCTGCAGCCGCTTAGAGACATAGCGGTTGGCGTGTGGCACCAAATTCCATTCGAATTTGGGTAAAGGGGGTTGCTCGCTTGGTTCTCCCATATAGGCCCAAATCACACCGCCTTGCTCAACGCAAGGATAGGCTGTGAGCTTGATGCGTTCACTGTAGCCACTGTCGGCCGCTTCCGAGGGAACATCCACGCATTGACCGTTAACGTTGTATTTCCAGCCATGGTAGGGACAGCGTATGCCGTGTTCTTCATTGCGACCAAACCACAAGGACACACCGCGGTGGGCACAAAACTCGTCAATGAGTCCAACGCCGCCATCGGTACTGCGAAACGCCAAGAGCTTTTCTGACAAAACCGTGACCCTTAGGGGCGCACCATCATTGTCTGGCAACTCACTGGAAATAAGCAAAGGAATCCAATAGCGTCTGAATAGACGGCCCATGGCGGTGTTGGGGCCCGTGCGGCAAAGGGTTTCGTTGACATCTGGAGAGATAGACATGGGTTCGCAATGTAATTGGAAAAAATAGAAATGTGAGGACTCAAAACGAGCTCTATAAGAGAAGGCATTTTAACCGACAAGTTCTGCTGAATTTTATGAAGACCAGCAGAATTGCACAGTGATTGGCAGAAGAAAGCCCTGGCTTTTATGTGGCTCTAAAAAAATGCGAAGGCCAATAGACTTGAGCACTCAAGATTGGCGTTTCAGGGCTTGATTTGTTGGGCGAGTTGCTCTTGCCAATGGCCCATGGTTTGGTAGCCGGCAATGGCTTGGACTTTTTGAAAAGTACAGGCGTGAATTTCGGCGTCAGTACTGTCCAAATTGAAAACTTCGCCATAGGGTTGTGGGATATACCAAGGGGAGTCGAGGTAGATTTCAACGCGGTTGTCCTCGGGGTCTCTGAAGTAGAGTGACCAGGCGTTTCCGTGGTCGATCGTTTGAATCAAGCCAACATCGCTTCTGGCTTTGACCAGGGCGTGCATGACGCGCAGATCCTCTAGTGCGCTCACTTGAAAGGAAATTTGCTGCAAGCCAAAGCCTGGGCCGGTGTGCTCGGAGCGCCCGGTTTCCATGACGAGTTGATGGTGGGATTTCTCATCTCGGGTCAAAAACACCACATCGTGTCCACGAACGTGACCCGAATCGGTTTGGGTGAAACCCAGGACCTCTTTGTAAAAGCCCGACATCCTCTCAATGTCACGAACAAACATGCCAAGGTGGCGCAGGGTCAAGCGGGGTAGGTGGGTCATATTCAAAAGCATCAAGGGCCAAGGTTAGAGACTTGAATCTAACATAAATAGCCTCTTTCATCTAGAAGACAAATACCGAAGCAACCGTGGAAAAATATCACTAGGATAAGGCCAATATTGAGATTTTTTAAACCCCACCCTGGAGTGCCTGCACGATGACCACCCTTACCATTGAACTCTTGTTGTCTAGACGCACTGCGGTGCTCAAGATGGGGATCGCTGCCTTGCTGAGTTCGGGGTTGGTGTTTGCCCAAACACCCACCAACGACTACCCCAACCATCCCATTAAAGTGATTGTCCCCCAAGCCGCTGGGGGTGGGACCGATTTGATTGGTCGCCGAATCGCTCAAAAACTCAGTGAGCAATTCAAAATCGGCACTGTCGTGGAGAACAAAAGCGGGGCTGGCTCTTTGATTGGCACAGAGTTCGTGGCCAATGCGCCAGCGGATGGGTACACGCTCATGATTGGTGGCTTGGCCAATATGGTGATGAACAAGGCCTTGATCAAAAACTTGAGCTACGACCCCGACCGTGATTTTGTGCCGCTGGGGTATATCTCCGGTTACTCGTTTGTATTTTTGACTCGCCCCGAAATGCCAGTCAATTCACTGGCTGAATTCGTTAAATTTGCCAAGCAACAAAACAAACCAATTCTGTTCGGTTCGGCTGGAATCGGCACACTGCAGCACGTCTGGGGGGAGATCTTGCTCAATGCCCTTGGCATTGAGTCCATCCATGTCCCCTTCAAGGGGGCGGCCATGGGTTACCAGGAAATGATGGGAGACCGCGTTGATGTGATGTTTGACAACATGTCTGCGTCCAAACAATACATCCTCAACGGCAAGTTAAAGGGCTTGGCCCTTTCTGCCCAAGAGCGCTCCCCCGTCTTGCCCTTGGTGCCCACCATCAACGAGACGGGCATGACTAAATTTACCGGTGAGAGCTGGTTCGGTATCTTTGCGCCCAGCAAAACGCCAGTCGCTGCAGTGAGCAAGTTGCGCCAAGCCATGGTGGTGATCAATAAAGAGCCGGAATTCATCGCCCAGGTTGAAAAAGATGGCGGCAGGATCATCAACGTTCCCGTCAACGAGCAGCAACAGTTTTTAAAAGATGAAATTGTCAAGTGGGTGGGTTTGGTTCAAAAAAACAATATCAAAGTGGAGTGAGGAGGGGGAGGCCTTGAGGCTGTAGCGTTTACCTCGCTCAGGCATGACCACAACCACGACCACCAACACCATTGATATCAACACAGCAAATCATGGGCAACAGACTGAAATTTCTTTTTAAAAACAAGAGGCTTGGCAAGAATCTCATTTCAAAACGGAGGTTCAATCGCCAAGAATTTCCTGCTTTTTTCAACATGTGCTTGCGCTTTCTGCGCCTCTTTGCATTGATCCTGGGTGTCCCCGCGATGAGTTGGGGTGCAGCCCAATCACTCGACTATCCCAATAAACCGATGCGGTGGATTATTCCGACCGCCCCGGGTGCCGGAACCGACTTCACCGCCAGAAAATTTGCCCTTATTGCCGGCGATGCGCTTGCCCAACCGGTGATTGTCGACAACCGCTCGGGAGGATCGGGCATGATTGGTTTGGACCTCATTGCCAGTGCACCAGCGGACGGCTACACCCTTGGATTCATCAGTGTCTCGCAGTTCATCGATGCCCTCTTGATGCAAAAATTTATCTTTGATGCCAGCAAAGATTTCACCCCGATCTCCATCTTGGCCTCGACCCCCTTGGTGATTGTCGCCAACATCAACTCGAGCTTCAAGAGCCTTCGTGATTTGATCGTTTTTGCCAAAGCCCATCCCGGTGAGATCAGTTATTCCTCGGGGGGCAGCGGCGGGCTCACCCACTTGGCCATGGAAGTTTTTCTTGCCCAAGCGGGTATCAAAGCCACCCACATCCCTTACAAGGGCAGTGGCCCAGCCCTGGTCGACCTCTTGGCTGAACGGGTCCAGTTGACATTCTCCACGCCGCCTGGGGTGATGCAGCACATCAAGGTGGATCACTTGCGGGCCCTGGGCCTGGCGACCCTATCGAGATCCGCTTTGATGCCCGAGGTTCCTACCGTGGCGGAAGAAGGTGTGCCGGGCGTGGTGATTTCCACTTGGTATGGTTTGATTGGACCGGCCAATATGAACGCCGAGCTTGTGAAAAAGATATCCCTCGCCATTTCTCAGGCAAGCCAAGCCAAATCGATTCAAGACTCGATGCAAGCCAGTGGCATTGACGCCCAGGTGAGTTCTCCAGAAGATTTTGCCAAGTTGCTTGCATTGGAGAAGAAACAGTGGCTTGATGTTGTGCGGAAAATTGATTTTAGAAAAGACAAGTGAATCAATGTCGCGATTGGGTCGTCTCACCGTTGACCCAAGCCTGTGATGGACCCTGTTGAAAAAAACTGGAGAAGGAAAAACCATGAATTACGATTTGGCTTCCAATTACGAAGTCGTCGAGCGCGATGTGCAATATCGAGACGTGGATGGCCACGCGGTCCTCAGTCATGTCTATGAACCGCAAGGCAAGGGGCCGTTCCCCATGCTCATCGATTTGCACGGCGGAGGCTGGAACCGATTCGACCGTATGCGCAACCGGGCCGTTGATTTGGAGTTGGCCCGACATGGTCTTTTTGTGGCATCCTTGGATTTTCGGCTCAAAGGACAGGCCGAGCATCCCGCGGCCATGCAAGACATCAACTACGGCATTCGCTGGTTCAAAACGCATGCCGCGGACTTCAATGCCACACCGATGGGGATGGGCGGCCTTGGGTTTTCAAGCGGCGGCCATCAAATGTTGCTCGCTGGCATGCGACCCCATCACCCCGAGTACTTGACGGAGATGGATGCGTTCCAAGTCGACGCCAAGCTCGACTACGTGATTTGTAGTGGCTGCGGTTACGACTTGCTCTACACCGTTTGCCACGCTTCGCCCAGCCACGGCAACACTGTTGACGCCTTTGATTTGGTGAATTATTTTGGTGGTATTGCTGGCGTTAAAGAAGAAAGCCCCATCCATGTCCTCCAAAGCGCGGAAGAGACTCACCAACCCGCCTTGCTCTTGATCCAAGCCGGAGGCGATGTGCTCCCCGGGTTTACCAATGAGCGCGCGAGTGAATTCTTGCAAGCTTACACGGACAAAGGTGGACAAGTCGAAATGATTGTGATGCCCCAAGCCCCCCACATTTTCATCAACCCAGGTCTTGTGGACCCTAGCGAAAACATGCAGCGAGGTCTCTCGGCCTTGAAGTCCTACATTGCCCGTCAGTTGGATTATTTGAGTCACCCCTTCGTGCCTGCTGGCGGTCAATAAGCTCGGTGCATCAAAACAAGGTCATTTTGATACTGGCCTGATCATTGTTTTTCGATGCCTTTGAGATCCATAATTTTTTGCCAGCGCTCAACCGTGAGAAGAATGCGGTTTTTTTATTTCCGCTGGCTGATCCCTAGGGTATAACCGCTTATTCCTGAGCTTCTAGGGGTGCTACATTGAATCGCTTTGACTCTCTCGAGGGTCATTTTTTGGATGATCTTGGCATTTTGATTCGAGGACTTTCATGTACAAAAAATTCTCTCCCTTGGGCTGCTCACATGGTCTACAAAGCTGTGGCGAATGTGACACGCAGGACCTGGTCGTGCACGGCGGGCAATGGCTGCGCCCGAGCCGGCGCAACCTGTTGAAGTCGGCGACCCTGGCTTTGGGCTCAAGCGCGGGCTCGTTGGGCGCATTGTCTGCATTGTCCGCATTGGGCAGTGTGGAGAGTTTTGCGCAAACTACGCAACCCACCCAACCCACCCAACCCACCCAACCCTNCCTGGNAACCC
>TBL_comb47_HYPODRAFT_10000831_pt1 | contig 40601 bp, 40 predicted proteins | sample TroBogypolimnion_40_FD_10682 | JGI IMG/M metagenome (IMG submission 10682)
GAGGAATTCATGCTCGAGCATGGCTTCACCCTGAGTGAAAAAGTACAAAAAGAGTTGGACGACAAGAAAAGAAAACCGTCTCGCGAGATCAAAGTCGATCAAGCCCGCGATCTCATTGAGTTCAGCCAATTGACCCGCTCAGGTGCCATTGGCAAGGTGGCCATGGTGCATCCGGCTGAGCGCATGAACACCATCACTGCGAACACCATTTTAAAAACCTTGGAAGAGCCACCCGATGGTTTCCGTTTTGTGCTGACCACCTATGCCGTGCATGAGCTACTCCCCACCATCCGCTCACGCTGCCAGAGTTTCACGCTCGCATGGCCCACGCCAGACGAGAGCCTCAACTGGTTAACCCAACAAGGGCTCAATGAAACAGAGGCGCAGATTTGGTTGAAAGCCGCGGGAGGGCGCCCTCAAAACGCACTCGATTTGTCGCGCCACTCAGGTCTCGCTGCCAAGGACTGGGTCAAAATCCCCAAGTCGGTGGCGGGGGGGGAAGTCTCCATGCTCACCCAACTGCAAAGTGCCCAGGTGGTCGATGTCTTGCAAAAGCTCTGCCACGATATGCTGGCCCAAAGTGTTGGGGCAGAAGGGGTCTTTTTTGATACGCAATGCCTGCCCAAGACTGGGAGTTTTCGGGCCTTGAGCGACTGGTCCCGCTCTTTGATGCAAAGCGCAAGGAGTGCAGACCACCCCTTTAACAAAGGCTTGATGCTAGAGGCTTTGGTCTCACAAGCCAAAATCGCCATGAACTAGGGAATTCACGCGTATGTTTGTCGACTCCCATTGTCATTTGAATTACCCTGAGTTCGCGCCCGAGATGGAGCACATCAGGAAAGCCATGAGTGACGCTCAAGTTGACCGCGCCCTCATCATCAGCACACAACTCGAGACGTTTCAAAGCGTGTGTGATTTGGCGACCCTTTATGACAATTTCTGGTGCACCGTGGGGGTTCATCCCGATGAAGACCAAGTCCTTGAACCCACGGAAGAAGACTTGCTCACACGCATCTCATGGGGCAAGGTGGTGGGCATTGGCGAGACCGGACTCGACTATTACCGGCTCAATGGTCGAACCCTGGGCGAGATGGAGTGGCAACGCGAGCGCTTTCGCCTGCACATTCGGGTGGCCCAAAAGGCCCAATTGCCCCTTATCATCCACACCCGAGACGCCTCAGAAGACACCTTGCGAATATTGAAAGAAGAGGGTGAAGATGGCCGTGTGGGGTCCGTGGGCGGTGTATTTCACTGCTTTACTGAAAACTGGGAGGTCGCCCAGGCCGCTTTGGACTTGGGCTTTTACATCTCCTTTTCGGGAATCGTGACCTTCAAGAATGCCCACCAAATCAAAGAGGTCGCACAAAAGGTGCCCCTGGAGCGCATGCTGATCGAGACCGACAGTCCCTATTTGGCACCTGCCCCGCACCGCGGTAAAACCAATAACCCAAGCTTTGTTCCTTTTGTCGCCCAAGAGGTGGCCAAGTTAAAGGGCATTTCTATAGAAGAGGTGGCACAAGCCACCAGCTTGAATTTTGAAAACCTATTCCAAAAAACTAAAATAATTTAGTTTTTATCAATATAAATCATATAGTTAAATAAATTACTTGATGTTATTTCTCAAATGACTCCATCTTCATTTTTTTCTCTAACCGCAAATGGGATGCTCGATTCTGTGCAACGCCTGTTTTTCAAACGCCTTGAGTTGAATCGCCTCTTGATGGGCGCTGTTGTGCTTTGCCTTGGGTCGCCCATGAGCATCATGGCCGGTTCTTATGAAGACTTTCTCTCCGCCATCAAAACCAACAACACCCGTGTTGTTCAGTCTTTGTTGACCCGTGGCGTGGACCCCAATACACCGGATGAAAAGGGCAATCCAGCTTTGTTTTTGGCCATCCAGTCTAGGTCTTGGAATGTGGTGAAGGTTTTGGTGGAAGCCCGTGGGATCCAACTCGATGAGAGAAACCCTCACGACGAAACACCTTTGATGCTGTCGGTGATCCAAGGCGAGGTGGATGTGGCACGCCTTTTGATCGACAAAGGTGCGGATGTGAACAAAACAGGATGGACGCCGTTGCATTATGCGGCGAGCAAAGGCCACCTCGAGTTGATTCACATCCTGCTCGATGAAGACGCCTATATTGATGCGGAGAGCCCTAACGGGACGACCCCCCTCATGATGGCTGCTGGCTATGCTGATAACCCAATCGCATGTAAAGTCTTGCTTGAAGAGGGTGCCGATCCAAGTCTAAAGAACGACAAAAACCTCAATGCCATGGATTTTGCAATGCACGCCAAACATGCCGAAGCAGGTCAATTGATCGAAACTTACCTCAACGCATGGATACAAAAACAAAGCCAAGCGCCGAAATGAGCTGAACTCACGAGTTGAGTTGAACCCAGGTTAATGAACGATTTTGTTTGAATAGCCATTCCGGCTTCCGGCAGACTACGTGAAGGCCTCTCAACCAAGAAATAACTCAATGATGACAAATAAACATGGTAACCCACATAAGGGTCCCCTTGCCAGCAAACAATAAATCCAAGGCCTGACTGTTTGCTCCCGAAAAGAAACCAAGTTTTTCAAAAAAGACCAAAACCGGACAATGCATCCGGTAAATGGAGTAATAAATTTTGCCCAAATAATGCATCACGGACCCTCCCGAGCAAAATGGATAGGGCAGCTTTCTGAACAAACAAATAAACCGATCAAGATCATGCCGGCCAACACTGACATGAAATCATAGGTTACTGATAAATAAACTTAACATAATATACATCGTATAAAATAGACTATGTGGATCAATTCAACGGTCAAGTTAGATTGAGCGTGGGTATGATTCATTTAAATGCATGCAGTTAGTTGAACAAACCAAACGACTCCGACAGTTTCTGAAACTCAGAACTCCAGCATATTCATCTGCACCTGTTTTTTTAGTGAAATCCATCAGAGCATCTAAAATGGACTTGAACCCGTCAAGTTCGAAGCAACACAAGTGATGGTCATTATTTGAATTTCATCAGCGTTAACCCAATCAACCACTCCAAAGGAGAGGTCTTATAAAGACCCTTGAGAAATGACCCCATACAACAACTCAAAGCGCACTTTCACACCCAAATCCGTTCTCGTCACCCTTTTGTGGGCGGCATTGCTGATGGGTTTTGCCCCTATGAGCCACGCCCAAAAGTATCCTGGCAAAACCATCTCCATCACTTGTCCGTTTGCGGCGGGTGGCTCGGCCGACATCATGGCACGGTTTGTCGCCCAACATCTGTCTGAAGCCCTGGGCTCGCCCGTGGTCGTTGAAAACCGCATTGGGGCTGGGGGCGGCGTTGGGGCCAACTATGTGGCCAAGGCCAAGCCAGATGGCTACAATTTGCTGTTGGTGACGGGAGGGTATCCTGCGCAAGCAGCTCTGGCCAAAAACCCACCCTTTGATCCGGTCAAAGACATTGCAATGATCTCCACCGTCACCTTTTATCCCTTCATTGTTCATGTGCTGGCCAGCTCTCCCTACAAGAATCTCAATGAACTCATTGCTGCGGCCAAACTCAATTCGGCCAAGATGAACTACGCGAGTTCCGGATTTGGCTCCATCCACCATCTGTCATCGGAACTCTTCAATGTCATGGCGGGCACAGAAATCGTTCACATCCCCACCAAAGGCGGCAGCAACGCCATGACCGAGCTCATGGGAGAGCGTGTTGACATGCTCATCGAAGCCCCAACACTGTCCTTGCCCTTTATCAAATCGGGCAAGATCAGAGCACTGGCCGTCACCTCCAAGGAGCGCCTCAAAGCCCTGCCCGATGTGCCCTCGGTCGCTGAGAGCCTGCCAGGCTACGAGGTGAAGTCCTTCATTGGCATTGGTACCACCGGAGGAACACCCCCCGAGATCATCAAACGACTCAATCTCGAAATTCGAAAAATCATCGACGACAAAGACCATCACAAAACCCTTGCTGACCTCGGAGGGGACCCCCAGTCGAGCACCCCAGAGGACATGCAACTCTTTGTTGACAACGAATACCAAAAATGGCAACGAGTGATTGAACTCAGAAAGATTGAACGACAATGACCCAGGATGTGAAAACTTCAAGCACCCCCCATTTCAGCGCTGAGCGGTTGGCGCTTTTTTCAAGCGAGATTTTGCAAGCCAAGGGCATGAGCCCCAAAGATGCCAGCACCGTGGCCGATGCCCTCGTTTGGGCCAACTTGAGGGGCATGGACACCCATGGGGTGAGCCGCATTCCGATGTACATGAGGATCATCGACAAGGCAGAGATGAACCCCAAGGCAAGCCTAGAATTGCGCCACGACACCTTGGCCGTCAAAGTGATCGAGGCCAACCGATCGGCCGGTCCCCTCGCCATGGGTTGGGCGAGTGATATGGCCATGGAGATGGCCAAGAAAACAGGCATCGGCATGGTGATGGTGAGAAACACCACCCATACCGCAGCCCTCGGAATCTATTCCGAAAAAATTGCCAGAGCCGGCATGTCTTGCATTGCCATGGCCGCTTCGAGACCGAATATGGCTTACTTTGGCGCCAAAGCCGCGGGCATTTCCACTGCACCATTTTCTTTAGCGGTGCCGGGGCCCGACAACCAACCCATCATCTTAGACATGGCTTCAAGTGTTGTCTCCATGGGCAAGCTCTTGCAATACAAGGCCAAAAAACAGCCTCTTGAGCCTGGCTGGGCGCTCGATGACGCTGGCAATGAGACCACGGATTCGCAAGTCGCCTCTATTCCCCTGCCCTTGGGTGGCCCCAAGGGCTCGGGCCTGTCTTTGATGTTTGAGCTCATGACGAGTTTGCCGCTCATGAACCCCCTCATTGGCAATTTTTTCTCAGGTGAATTTGAAGCGCAACGCCATTGCCAAAACGCCATGATCATCGCAATGGACATCTATCAATTTTGTTCAAAAGAGCAGTTCCAAGCAGAACTGCACATGTGCATTCAAGCCCTCAAAGCTCTGCCCGTTGATGACAAAGTGGGCGAGATTTTGATGCCTGGTGAGCGTGGTTATCGTGAAAGCGACAAACGGGCCTTGAATGGCATCGTTATCCCTCCTTCGATGCTCAAAACCCTCAATGAACTTGCTCAAAAACTCAACGTGAAACCTTTGAGTTGATGCTTCTTTCTTTGACTGTTTTTTTCAACAAAAAAATACATTTACCATGATCCTCGATCTCCTCATCAAGAACGGTTTGCTGATTGACGGCGCTGGCTCGCCGGGTCGCCTATGCGATGTGGCAGTGAGCGCCGGTTTGATTGTGGCAATAGGTCAGAACTTGGAGCTCCAAGCTCAACGCATCATTGATGCACAAGGTCTCGTGGTCTGTCCAGGCTTTATTGACATCAAGACGCATTCAGACTTCACGCTCCCCATCAATCCCAAGGCCGAGAGCAAACTCCGGCAAGGGGTCACCACTGAGATCATCGGCCACTGTGGGTTTTCAGTAGCACCGTGCTTGCCCGATCGCGTCAAATTGTTGGCCGACTACCTGAACCCCAGTGCGCCTTGGCTGCCCTTTAGATCCATGGATTTTGGCGAGTATTTGCAAACCTTTCCTGCAACGTCCGTCAATGTGGGCATGCTCGTTGGGCACAACACCCTGCGTCTGATGAGTATGGGCATGGACAACAGGGCGCCCTCGAGCTCCGAGATGGCCCACATGCAAGCCATGCTTACCGAGGGCTTGGAGGCCGGGGCATTGGGCATGTCAAGCGGGCTCTTCACGGCGCCAGGATCCTATGCCCAGACCCCAGAGCTCGTGGCGCTGGCCAAGACCTTGGAGTCACACCACGCCGCCTACTTCACCCACCTTCGAGACGAGTCGAATGGGGTGATGGCGGCCCTTGATGAAGCCATCGCCATTGGACAGGCCGCCCAGGTTCACGTCCAAGTCGTTCATTTCAAGTGCTCTGGACTCGACAACTGGGGCAAAACCGCAGAGGCCTTGGATCGCATTGACAAAGCCCGAAGCGCGGGAGTCGACATCGACTGCGATGCCTATCCTTATACCGCGGGCAGCAATCCGCTCAAGAACATTCTCCCGCAGTGGGTTCAAGCCGGTGGTGTTCAATCCATGCTTGAGCGATTGGAGCACAACGATGTGAGAGCCCAAATCCAACTCGATATTGAGCGCGATGGCCTCAACAATTGGGGCAAGATTGAGTCTTGGGACGCGGTGCGCATCTCCATTTCTCCCAACCTAGGACACTGTGCGGGAAAAACCATTGCCCAATTGGCCCAGGAGTCAGGCTCCAATGCCATCGATGCCCTGTGCGACTTCTTGATCAAAGACAAAGGTGCGACGCGCGTGTTGATCACGTCCATTTCGGAAGACGATGTCCGGGCCTTGATACGCTCTGATCGCACCTTGGTGGGGTCAGATGGCAACTGTGTAGCCGATTACGGCATCGTAAGCCAAGGACTGCCCCACCCCCGTTTTTACGGTACTTTCCCCAGAGTCCTTGGGCGCTACGTCAAGCGCGAACAGGTCACCACGCTTGAGCACGCTATACACAAAATGACCGGGGCTACAGCGCACGCATTGAAACTCAAAAACCGTGGTCTCATCAAACTGGGCATGTGTGCCGACATCACGATCTTTGAGCCAGAGGTGTTCTTGGACCTGTCCAGCTATGAAAAGCCGCACCAATACCCAGCAGGCGCCAACACCAGTGTGATTGTCAATGGGGTGGTTGTGATCGATCAGTCACATCACTGCGGTGCCACGCCTGGCGTGGTGCTCAAAAGACGCCGCGGCGAACTCGGCCTCGTGGCTTGAGTCCTTTCAAAGCGCCAGTGCGGGCCTTGATAATTTGAAGCAGGCCCCTCGCCTGAGCTCAAGAGACAGGCCAGAGCAGCTTCACCAGTTTTTTCATGTCCAAGCGAGACGCAATGCTCGCGCTTGAGCTCCGTACTTTTGCAAGCAACTCTTGGTGATTGATGCGGGTGAGTGCGCCATCTTTCAAGACTTGTTCACCAGCAATGAAGACATCTTTCACACTGTTGCCCGTGGCACTGTAGACCAAATTCGACACCGGGTTATAAAGGGGCAACCACTCGGCTTGCATCGCATCAAACACCACAAAATCCGCCTCTTTGCCAACTTCAATGGAACCTATGGAATTTTGCAATCCCACACCCTTGGCCCCGTTCAAGGTGGCCATCTCGATGGCGTGCTCGGGGGGCATCACCCGCGGGTTCATGCGAACCTCCTTGTACATGCACGCGGCCATTCGCATCTCTTGGAGCATGTCCACAACCCCCGATGAGGCGTGATCCGAGCCCAAGCTCACATTCACCCCCATGGCCATCAATTCGGGGTGCTTGCCGGCACTGAGGTAGCCATAGCCATTGTGCAAAGACGACGAAGGGCAGCACACCAAGGTGGGTTTGCGCTTGACGAGCAAGGCCACCTCTTGCGGTTCGAGCCAGCCCGAATGCACCAAAATCATATTCTCATCCAAGACCCCCAAAGACTCAAGTCGCTCGATCTCGGCTTTGCCCGTCCCCACCACACTTGCGTCATGCGTTTGGTATGAAAAACAAGCATGCGTTTGAAGTTTCACCTGGTAGCGATTGGCCAAGTCTTTAAGTCCAGTGATCAGCTCATCACTCGCGTTGTTCATCCCTCGAAAGGATGCGGAGAGCGTCAAGCGGCCATGGTGTGTGCCCAAATAACGCTCAAAAAGACCTTCGGTTTTGTCCAAACAGGCCTGCGTGGACTCGATCATGGCTGGGGGCAAGATCCCCATCACCGATTGGGTTTTGTCAAAACACGAGCAAGCCGCCACCAAGCGCATACCTGTCTCAAGCACAGCCTTGATGGTGGCGTCGGGGTGGTAGTTGCCCGGGTCGGTGAAACAGGTGACGCCGTGACGCATCAACTCCAGCGCTGCAAACGCTGAGCTCACCTCCACATCCTCTTGGGTATTGGCGGCCTCATAAGGGTACATGTGATCGTACAAAAACTGCTGAGCATTGGCTTCATCGGCCAGACCACGCGAGAGCTGAAACGAGGCATGCAAGTGGTTGTCGATGAAGCCCGGTGTGACCACCGCACCTCGGGTCGAAATGGTCTTTTGTGCCGTCCAAGAGGCTTTAAGATTGGCCGTTTTACCCACGGCCACAAATTGCCCGTCCTTGATGGCCAAGGCAGCATCTCGAATCACTCGGCGACCCTCATCGACCGTGATAAGCCAATCGATATCGGTCACCAACAAGTCACACGAGGGTTCGAGTGGGACTGGGCTAGAACTGCTCATGGGCTTTCTTTCAAAATGGATCGGACCTTCAGCAGACCCAAGGTGCGGGGGTGAGGTCTTAGTCAGCCTTGATGTTGTTGTCACGGATGATTTTGCCCCAGCGCTCCAAGTCCCGTTTGACGATCTCACCAAAACCTTCCATGGCAACCCCGGAGGGCTCCATTCCCAAGTCTTTTAGTTTGGCCGACAAGTCGCTTGACATCACGGCTTTTCGGATGGCGTCACTTAAAAAGAGTTGAATCTCTTTGGGCGTGGCCGCAGGCGCAAAAACCCCGTTCCAGCCCTGAATGCTCGAGCCTGGAAATAAACTCTCGATGGTGGGCACGCCGGGATAGGCAGCAAGCGGCTTGGCGCTGCTCGTCATTAGGGCTCTGAGCCGATGGGCCTGCACCAAGGGCAAGATGGCGGTCGTGTCAAACATGCAATCGACTTCGGAGGCCAACAGCGCTTGCATGGCCGGACCATTGCCTTTGTAGGGAATGTTTTGCAATTGCATACCGGCGACACTTTTGGCCAGTTCCATGTACAAGTGCTGTCCTGAACCATTGCCTGCACTGGCGTAATTGAAATGGCTGGAGTCTTTTTTCACCAATTGTATGAATTCTTCAATCGTGCGGATGGGCGACTTGGCATTCACCGCCAAGATGTAGTCAAAGGTGGCGACTTGATTCAAGGCAGCCAAATCTTTGGACACATCGTAAGGCGTCTTTTGAAGACTGACCACTGTCACCATCGGGGTGGCGGCATTGAACGCCAAGGTGTAGCCGTCGGGTGCGCTTTTGGCCACATAGTCCACCCCAACAATGCCCCCTCCCCCGCCTTTGTTGTCCACGATGACGGCCTGCGGCAAAGACTCGGTCAAATGTTTGGCCAAGATGCGGGCGACCGCGTCCAAGGTGCCTCCAGGCACAAAGGGGACAATGATTTTAATGGGGCGATTGGGAAAAGAACCCGTTTGGGCCCAGGCGGTGGCACAGCTCATGGCCAAGCCGAGTGTCAAACCCAGACCCCAGCGCAAAGATCTGGCGAGCAAGGGGAGAAATTGAATCGTCATGATGGTCTCCAAAAAAAACGCGTCAGCCCTTCAGGGGCAAATGGTGATGAATCCAGCCGCTGACCAAATCAATCACCAGTGCATTGCCCTCACCGAGGATGAAGTGGTCGGTGTTGGCAAAGAGATGGAGGTCTGTAGGTTGTCCTGCATGGGCAAACAAGTCCACGGACTGTTCAGTGGGGGTGACGGTGTCGTTGGAGGGGTGAAGCAGCAACAGAGGTCTTGGGGCAATTTGTCCCACCACCTCATTGGCTTTGAAGTCAAACATGCTTTGCACAACTTCGTAGGGAAATTCAAGAATAGAGCCCGGTGACAAGTTACTGCGAAGTCCGGTTTGAATGGGCACGATATCGTAGCGTGGCACCATCATCGATTCCCCCAAGGCCGCCTTTCTCTGGCCTTCGCGCATCATGTCGGTGAATTTTTTCCAAGCTGCATCGGACTCGTGTTGTTTTCTGAATTTTTTCTCCCCGTCTCCCCATCCGCCTGTTGAGATGCAAGCGGCGATGCGCTGGTCAATCCCCGCGGCATAGATGGCCACGGCTGCGCCAAAACTGTGGCCCATCACACCAATTCGGTCGGGGAGGACGCATTCTTGGGTTTGTAAAAAATCAATGGCCGCTTGCGTGTCTCTGACCTGCTCGAGACAGATGACGCGCCCCCTTTGCCCTTCACTGTCGCCACAGCCGCGCATATCAAAACGCAAGGTCACGTAACCCAAGCTCTCAAAGAGCTCGGTCGCGGCCATGGAGATGCCGCCATTTTTGTTGCTGCCAAAGCCGTGGAGTACCACCATGGCGGCACGTTTTTCTCCAGCTTTCATATCTGCTGGCGTGTGCAGCACGCCCGCTATCTTGAGGCCATCGGAAGTAAAGGTAAGTTCTTGTTGCATGCTATGTTTCCTATCAGGTTTTTTAATCAAGTTTTGAGTCCCCAAGGTTTCAGCCGTGAGCGAGATGGTGTTTGGACACTGGGTGAGCCTTGACGTGTTCATGAGGCCATAAAAGATAGACCGCCCGCTCCTCTTTGATCAAGCTTACCCGACGGCCAACTGGCAAACAGACTTTGAGGGGCACGTGTCCAAAGGGCAAATCGGTCAAGATGGGAACACGGGTTTTGCTTCTCAGGTAAGAGATCACTGCACCCATGTCATAGCCTCGGTCGTGGGGCGTTAATTTGTAATCGGTGAACTGTCCGAGCACAATGGCTTTTTGTTCATTCAAAACTCGAGTGTTGAGGAGTTGGGTGAGCATGCGCTCGATTCGGTAAGGGTGCTCGGCAACATCTTCCAAAAACAAAACACCCCCTTTGACATCAGGGCAATAGGGCGTGCCCAAAAGAGAGGTGAGCACACTCAAATTACCCCCCCAAAGGATGGCGTCTTTGGCCAAGAAATTTTTCTTCGCGACTTTGGGGTCGGATTCATCCAAAAAGGCGCGCTCGTTTGCCCGCGACATGCTCCAGCCGGCGCCCTCGGATTGGGCCTCGATCACATCGTTCAAGCAGGCCAGTGCAATCTCGTCGGGGCTCTCCAGTCGCAAGTCGTCCATGATGCTTGGACCACTCCAAGTGACTTGTTCGGTCTTGGCCAAAACCGCGAGTTGAAACGCAGTGAAATCACTGAAACCCACAAATAGCTTGCCCCCTTGAATGGCTTTTTTGATCTTGGCGTACGGCAATTCTGAGAGCAGTCGCGTGAGACCGTAGCCACCTCTAGAGGTCAGCACCACATCGGCCTTTGCTGTACAAGCGCGTTCAATGCAGGCCAGACGATCAGCATCATTTCCAGCAAAACGTTGATGGGAAATCAAAGCGCTGGGGTCGCTCTCCACCTCATGCCCCATGGACTTCAACAGTTTCACGCCATTTTGAAATGAGCGTTTATCCCTGACGGCCCCACTGGGCGAGATGATGTAAATTTTTGACATGAAAACAATGGATGATGGCGAGCAGACGCAATTATCAATGGTTTTTGCCCTAAATCTGGGCTCCCCTGAGGCCAATAGTGCACCATGGGGCTCTGTGCAGCTCGCAAGGGCCTAGAAATGGGATTCGAACAGCTTGTTTTTTGTAAATCAGATCGTGAAAACCGATGAGCTCCGCTGTTTTGCGGTTAACCAGCAACTGGCTCGACAAGCCGGTTGCTTGCTGTTGAATTTGTGCACCCCATTGATACTCGTCGGTCAAATTCATACCCAAGAATTTGAGGGTCTCAATGCTATTGACCCACATGGCATCAAACTGGGGAGACTTGATCCAAAAATAGATATTTTTGCCGATGGCTTGAAACTCGATCTCAATGGGGGTACTTTTAAGCCTAAAGCCCCCCAGCTCGGGCACCTCCACTTCGACCTCACCATGAAGATGATAGGTTTGCGCCCAGGGGGTGCCGAGGGCGAATGTCCACATTCCAAGTCGCTCGTAAGCGCGCATGCATTTCACTCAAAATGATGGGTTTCTATGTTCAGCGAGTATGTCTGTCTCTATGATCTGGGCCGAATTCAGGTGCCATCCATTCATCCAAAGTTTTGGAATTAATTAAACCCAACGGATCAAAAAAACCAAATGCGTTGGACTTTAGGCGATAGAATAAAAATATGGCATACAGTTGTGATGGTACAAGTTTTGCTGATTTGCAAAAAAGCCCATCTTCAACCCACAATAGTGCCTTAACAACGCTTGATGAATTCTTTAGACTACTTTTGCCTTGTTTGTTTAATCTTAGCGACTGCACATGGTGCTTGGAGAGGCTGGACAGCCCAAGGCTTTTATTGCCTGATGGCCTTCGTTTTGTATGCATTGGCCCTCAAAATCAGCACGGGTCATTACACGGCTTATTTTTATCCCGATACCGAGATCTCGTTTAGAAGTATCTTGCGCTTAGAAATTGGCTCCCCACTGGTGGTCATCGTGTTTTTTTTAGTCCGACGATTTCACAACTTGGTGTTCATCACCCACAAATCCGTGCCAGGGCACCATGTTGCGGGGGCTGTTTTTGGCTTATTGACGGGGTTTTTTGGTCTACTTTATTTATTCGTCTGGATCAATTTCACCGACTTGAAGGCCCAGGAGTGGTGGACCTCCTCGTTTGAATATCAAGTAAGCCAGGCCATTCCGGACTTGATCAAAATCGTGTTCAAGGCCATGCTCTCATCAATTACTTGAGATTTTTGGTCTCTTCGACGATGTAGACCTGCGCTTTGTGCACCCAGTCGTCCAGCATGATGGCGGCATTGGCAACGCCCACCGTGGCGACAAAGACGCCCAAGAAAAATGAAATGATATAGCCCATCGTACAACTCCATCCAATTTGATGGCCCCCCAGTGCAATGGGAAGCCCAAAGCCTACACCTGCTCATTGAACTACAAGCCCGCCATGGCGGTGAACTTTATTGTTCGTCTAGGGTGTATCGACCGTAACAGTCATAACTTGATGGGCACCAACACAAAAGGCTCCAAATCTTGGAGCCTTTTGTGTTGGTAGGTGACAATCCTTGAGGCCGTGTGGCCTATGGGCAAGGGTTCAGCATGCCCTTGGACTAAGAGGTCAGGCTTGGATGCGGCTTAAAGGCCAGACAAACGGGACTTGATGTCATCTTCGCTCAAGAGTTCGACTTCATCGGCGCGCTCCTTGGTGAGCCATTTTCTTTGCACCATCAGTTTTAAAATGGTTTCACGCTTAGCACTCAATTCATCTTCCATGACATGTTCGCCAAAGAGCAGCACCATGATGGTTTTGCCCACAATGTTCAATAAAATACCAAACAAAACCAAGCCCATTAACATCGTCACGCAAGCAATCACACGTCCCCCCGCAGTGACGGGGAACATATCGCCATAACCGGTCGTGGTGAGCGTCACCATGCACCACCACATGGCCGCAGGAATTGATGTGAAAAACCGTTTGTCCTCAGGCACCACATTACCACTGAGGGGGTCAACGGGCATGAATTTAGAGGCCTCTGGCGGTGCATCGGCGGGCAACGGTGTCGCCTTGATTTGAGCTTCAAGCTCAACTTGCCCTTGAGTGAGAGCCTCAGTCGAGTACAAATTACCCTCAACGTAGTACATCAAGGTCGAGGAGATCATGACCACCGAGAACAAGGCGATGAAGTAAATTTTGAGATTGGTCAAAATTGGATTGGACGACTTAACACTTTTGCTGGTGATTTTTTGCAAAGCAATCCGTGCCATCTTCAACACCCGAAGCACTCTAACGACTCTGAGAACACGAAGGACCTTGGTGCCTTGGAGTGCAGACAAATTGAGCATGTTCAAAAACGTCGGCAAGATAGAAATCAAGTCCACCAGGCCCCAAAAACTAAAGAAGTATTTGACCCTGTCTTTGGCAAAGTACAAATTGCCAAGGTAATCAAAGGAGAAAAATGCCACTGCAATGTACTCAATGATCAAAAGTAGGTGTGCTTGCTCTGAGGCAAAAGGCTCAATGGTTTCTGCTGCGATTGAAATACAAGAAATAAAAATCCAAAAGTTGATCACTGCAACCCAAATTTGAAAAATTTTCGAATGCGGTTCAGTGATCATTTGTCGATAAAAACCTGACTCACTGCTGATTGAATGCGAAGTGGTATTCATGAAAATCCTTTAGAACCTAGAAATGCGCACCAAATAGGTGCCCAGTAAACTCAACTTGTGGCTTTAATGAAATGAAAAGTTCAACAAACCGTTAAAAATTTTGTTGAAATTTCAAAAAAACATCACACAAGCCAAACACTTGATGCTGAATATATCATCGAATCTTTGCATTATCTTTAAAAACCACCAATGATCCAATTGAGACGATCATTTTTGTCTTTTTATAGGGGTTAACGCTGACCCTTTTTTTAGGCAAAACGTCGCATAGACGTTATTTTGAAACAGGACGGAGCAAGGACACAGTGCACGCATGTGCGCAGCAGCTGATGCAAAAGCTCAAGCAGATATTGACGCAAAGGTTAGCGAAAAAAGCTGATGCATCTCTCAAGCCTAAGGTTAATGCATCCAATGGTAAAAATCATGAACACCGCTGTGCGCCCACCAAAGAACGGCTGGCGAGATGAGGGTAAAAAAGAGCGTAGAAATCAGCACCGCAGAAGCGGCNGTGTTCCCCAGTGAGGTGAAGCGCTGGGTGTAAATGTAGTTGACCACGGCCACAGGCATCATAACCTGCTGCACCAGCACCGCACCGACGAGCTCGGGCAGATCCAACAGCCAAATCAAGACCAAGCCGCTCAAGAAACCCGTGAGCAAGCGAGCCGCTGCAAGCTTGGCACCCTCAGCCACCGAGGATTGCTTGATGGTCGAGAGTGCATATCCAAGACTGATGAGCATCATGGGAACGGCCAAAGAACCCACCAACTTGGAGCTGTTGAGTATCGGAGCGGGCACGGTAATGTCGAAGGCTTTGAAAAGCACAGCCGAGATTCCCATGAGCGCCACGGCATAGGGAAACGATCTCTTGACGGTTTGAACCGAGGGTTCTCGACGATTGGCCCACACCAAGACACTCACGGCCAAGGTGTGTTGGACAAATGAAAAAATCGCAAACAGCGCCACCGCGATCACCAAACCATCATCGCCAAATGCCAATTGCGACATGGGCAGACCCAAATTCCCCGCATTGGGGAATGTCGCACACGGCAATAAAAACAGCACGGGCAAATGAAAGATTCGCAGTAAAACCGCCGCAATCAAGGCCATGATCACGATCAACAGTACCGCCGCGAGCGCCACCTTTAAGAGCAAAGCATTGTTGAGTTGGGTGGACACCAGGGTATAAAAAACAAGGCAAGGCGTGGCAATGGAGATGGCCAAATTGGAGACAAATTCAGCAGGATAGTCCTTCCGAGCCATCCCCCAATAAACACCAATGCCCGTGCAAACGATGACGGGCAAGAGTTGGGCGGCGAGTTGCCAGTAGGCCGCCGCGATATGGAGTTGCTGCATGGGCCAGGAACTGGGGGGCTAATCTGCTTGGATGTGATTGTCTTTGGCCACGTCCCGCCACAGTGAGATTTCTTGCTGGATCAATTGACCCAACTCCTCGGGCGTGCTGCTGCTGGGAATCACAGAAAGTGCAGCAAAGCGTTTTTTGATATCAGGATTCAATAGCACTTGGGCGAGTTCTTCTTGGAGTCTTTTGACGATGGGCTGAGGAGTGAGTGCAGGCGCCAAGATCGCCGTCCAAAAAGCGATTTTCAAGTCCACACCCAGCTCGGTGAGTGTGGGCACTTGGGGCATGTCGGGCAAACGCTCGGAGGCCGAAACGCCCAAGGCCCGCACCCGAGCCCCAGCGATTGCTGGAGACGCGGCCCCAGCATCCACCAAACTCATGCTCACATCCCCCGAGATGAGGGCGGTGATCGAGTCGTTGCTGCCTTTGTAAGGGATGTGCAGAAAACGCGTACCGAGCTTTTTATTCAACAACTCGCTGGCCAATTGAAAAGACGCGGACGAGGCGCTGTAATTCAAATGCTCGGGATTTTTTTTGGCATAGGCCATTAAGTCGTCCAGACTTTTGATCGGGGACGTGGCCGAAGTGAGCAGCAACAGGGGAAAGGTGCAAAGCAGGCTCACCGGGGAAAAGTCAGCTGGCGTGTAGGGCAACTTCGAATAAAGAGCGTGGTTAAAAACCATCGGACCGCTCGCCCCCAGGAGCAAGGTGTAACCATCGGGTTTGGCGTGCGCCACGAAGGTCGCGCCCACGATGGAGCCCACACCAGGGCGGTTTTCCACAAGAACGGGCTGGCCTAAGCGCGTGGAGAGCTTTTCTGCAACCAAGCGGGCAATGACATCGCTGCTGCCCCCCGCAGAAAACCCGACCACTATGGTGATGGGCTTGGCGGGATAGTCCGCAGCCAAGGCACCACCCACCATGAGTGCGAAGACGCCCGTAAAGATCAGGCTTGTCCAGGCCAGCATATTGAACAAGCGTTGGCCCCAGAGGACTGAGCGGACAGGGGGTTGGATCAACAGCAGGTGGGTCATAGCACTTGGGAAATGGTGATTTTTCATGCGAAGCACGGAAATAATCGGTTAGCAGTTAAAATGAGTTTAACTCAAACTTGCTGGTGTTTTTTTTAACCCGGTCTAAAGTCCAGCCTCTCCCCCAACGACAACGCGCGAGACTATCTTGTTACCTCACATGTTCCCACCTCCCGCATTTCTGAATATGCGTCCATTTTGAATTCAAGCCAAGAAGAAGATCAAAGCCTACTGCGGCCATTCAAAGAGCCCATATTTCGCATGCTCTGGTCATGTTGGCTCATTGCCAACATCTGCATGTGGATGAACGATGTGTCGGGGGCGTGGATGATGACGTCCATGAATGTCACCCCAGTTTGGGTGGCCTTGGTGCAATCGGCCTCGACACTGCCGGTCTTTTTGTTGGGTCTGCCTTGCGGCGCTTTGGCCGATATTTTGGACAGGCGGCGCTTTTTAATCTTTACACAAATTTGGGTCGCTGTGGTGGCTTCGAGCCTGAGTGCGCTGGTTTTTTGGGGGCATTTGTCTCCATTGAGTTTGCTCATCTTGACGTTTTTCAATGGCATTGGACTGGCGATGAGGTGGCCAGTTTTTTCCTCAGTCGTGCCCGAATTGCTGCCGAAGTCCCAACTGCCTTCGGGTCTGGCCCTGAACGCCGTGTCCATGAACACATCGCGCATTGTGGGACCTTTGGTGGCCGGGACTTTGATAGCGTACGCAGGGAGTGCTTATGTCTATTTGCTCAACGCGGTGCTGTCCGTGGGGGCAGCGATTTTGATGTCACGCTGGAAGCGAGTGCAAGAGCCCAACCCCTTGGGGCGTGAGCGGCTTTGGAGTGCCATGCGCATCGGTGTTCAATTCATTGGCCAGTCCGATCACTTCAAGGGCGTGCTCATGAGAATTGCGGTGTTTTTCTTGAGCTCCACCGCCTTGATTGCCCTCTTACCCCTGGTGGCCAAGCAACTCGAGGGCGGCGATGCGCGCACCTTTACCTACGTTTTGGCGTGCATGGGCCTGGGGGCCATTTCGGCTGCGGCTTTTATTCCCCGCTTCAGACGGCTTTACGCACGAGATGAGCTCATCATCCGCGGCTGCGCATACCAATGCCTTGCCATGCTGGTGGTGGCGTTTAGCAACAGCACCCTCCTCACCATGGCGGCGATGTGTGTGGCCGGTGGGGCCTGGATCACAACGGCCAATACCTTGGGCGTTTCGGCACAAATGGGTCTACCCGACTGGGTGCGTGCTCGCGGCATGTCGACCTACCAAATGGCCATCATGGGATCAACCGCCTTGGGAGCGGCCCTTTGGGGACAGGTCGCAACACTGACGAGTGTTCCACTGAGTCTGGCGCTCGCTGCATTCACCGGTTTGATAGGCACTTTTTTGATCAATCACTTCAACCCCGATCCCGGCTTGCAAGACGATTTGACCCCCTCTCACGCCTTGCTGCCACCCGTGAGTGAAAAACCACCTGAGACCGGCCACATCATGATGACCATTGAGTACTTGATCGACCCCAAACAAGCAGAACCATTCAAGGAATTGATGCAAGAAAGCCGCAAGAGTCGGTTGCGCCATGGCGCACTGCATTGGGAATTGGTGCACGACATGACGCGCGCGGGCCGCTTTGTGGAAATGGTTGAAGACGAGTCGTGGATTGAACACTTGAGGCGTTTTGATCGAATGACCGAGGCCGACATTGCCATTCGCGACCGAAAAATGGCCTTTCACTTGCCCGATACGCCTCCTGTCGTCAACCGCTACGTGATGCAAAGCACAGTGCACAGTCAACACTGAGCTTCACGGTTAAGCCCCCAGGCTCGTGTCCATGCCCTATTTAAGCCCTGGGCTTTCAATCCATTTTGAGATTGGCGTCTTTCACCAGTTTTTCAAATTTAACCGCTTCTGCGCCGACATAGGCCGTGAAGTCGGCGACTGAATTGGCGGGAACGGCCAAATTGTCGAGCTCCATTTGGGCTTTGAGCTCAGGCACAGCCAAAAGCTGATTGACCTCCTTGTTCAAACTCAAAATCACCGCTTGGGGTGTGCCCGCTGGCGCAAACAAGCCACCCCACAAGGAGTAGTTAAAACCAGCGATGGCCACCTCGGCGATGGTGGGCACTTGTGGCAAAGAGGCCATGCGCTTGGGTGTGGTGATGGCCAAGGCACGCAATTTTCCGCCTTTGATTTGTGGCATGGCGGCAGAGGCAGAGCTGAAAAACAGATCCAAACGCTGCGCCATCAAATCGGTCATCAAGGAACCCACGCCTTTGTAAGGAATGTGCACCATCTCGACTTTCACGCCCAAAGACAGTGCTGTGGCTGCCAAATGGCCTGGTGTGCCAGCACCAACACTGGCAAAACTCAGTCGACCCGGTTTGGATTTGGCCGCCTCGATGAGGTCATTGACGTTTTTAAAGGGCGAGTCGTTGGCCACCAGCAAGACCAAGGGTGCGTTGCCAATCAACACCACAGGCATCAATTCTTTCAAAGGGTCAAAGCCCATGTCTTTGATCATGGCGCGGTTGACTGCAATTTCACCTGTTTGTCCCAAAAACAAAGTGTAGCCATCGTTTTTGGCCTTGGTCGCCAAACGCGTGCCCACCACACCCGAGACCCCAGGATGGTTGTCCACGATCACCGACTGCTTGTAAATAACCGTCAAACGCTCGGCCACGATCCGTGCAAACGCATCCCCTTGCCCACCTGGCGCATAGGCCACGATGAAGGTGATGGGCTTGCTTGGGTAATCGAGATCTGCGGACAAGCCCCATCCTGGCAGACAAGTGAGCCAGGTCAGGCCTAGGCCAACAAGTCTAGAAATCAATGACCTGCGTTTAAAAAATGTATTCATGATAAGGTCCGTGCAAATGGGTCTAGACAGAGGATCAACCTCTCAAGGCTCGGGAGGTTGATTGAAGTTGATGGGGCAATTCTGGTGGCCAAATGCCCGCCCCGGCTCTTGTTCTACCCCTGAATCATAACGGATGGTCTTTGCCTCGTTTATCGACCTCATATTTTCCCTCATAGGCCAGTGACGCCGTTGCGGATACACTTTGTGCCATCGAATCCCACTTCCCCCCAATCTTGGAGAAAATCTTGAAAGCACACCTGAGCGACTACCAATTGATCACCCACATGGTCGAAAAATCCCCACAAGCTGGCGTGGTCATCGATGAGGTGGTCTACCCTGCTGCCAAGCTCTTGGCCGACCCCCATCTGAACAGTGTGATGACCATCATGCAGTCCTGGAGTGCCAGCCACAAAACCCTCAAGGCCCAAGCCAAGGCGGTTCGAAGCAAAGACATCCGTCCAAAGGGTGTGCCTTTGAAGTCATGCAAGTTGCTGGCCCCCTTGCTGTATCCAGGCCAAATATATTGCGCAGGGGCCAACTACACAGATCACATGCAAGAAATGGCCAGAGTCTCGGGAATGCCCGCAGGTCCCAACATGAAGGAATTGGGAGAAATGCCATGGCACTTCATCAAATCATCGCGCTCGAGCATCTTGGGGCCCAATGCTCGGATCAAGTTGCCGCATTACTCAAAGATGGTGGATTGGGAGATTGAATTGGCAGCGGTGATCGGCAAAACTTGCTCACACGTGAGTGCCAAAGACGCCTTGAAATATGTGGCGGGCTACACCATCGCCAATGACCTATCGGCACGAGACGCCATGCGCAGACCCAAAAACCCACCTGCCTCGCCGTTTCACATGGACTGGATTGGTCAAAAGTGCTTTGACGGAGCCTGCCCCATTGGCCCTTGGATTGTGCCAGCCGATCAAATCAAAGATCCGCACCACTTGGCATTGAAGTTGTGGGTCAATGGCGAATTGATGCAAGACTCCAACACCGAACAATTGATCTTTGACACGGCCGAACAAATCGAGGCCCTGTCGTCGCGCATCACTTTGCAGCCCGGTGACTTGGTGCTCACGGGTACACCTGCAGGTGTGGGCATGGGGCGAAAAATATTCTTGCGCCCCGGGGATCTGGTGCGTTTGTCCATTGAACACGTCGGCGAATTCTCTCACACCATGGTGGCCTAAGCCTTTAGTTTTGTTGTGTTTTACGCTCGGGTTAAATGCGCCTAGGCCGAGCGCATCACCGCCCTTATTCACAGCGCGAGCAAGGCACGCCACAACCTTGGCACCTTGTACCTTGGGAGTCTTGCCATTGAAGATCGAATTTAAAAAAAACGACTTTGTTGTGCTTTCGAGGATTGGATTTCTATGGGCTGACACAGTTCTTGAGCCCATGTGCACCAAAATCCAACACAATAAGTCAATTCTATGAAATTGATCTCTATTTCCAGCGCGTAAATCCAAATCTATTGGCACAGGCATTGCTTAAATGCTTTCACATGCCCTGGTCTTTGATCAAACAAAAACACAACAAAGGCTTGTATTTACAGGGGACAAGGAGCGCTTTTTTTGTGCTCCAACGAATTTGAACAACCAAGTCTTCAAAACTCGCACCAAAATGGAACACAGCAAGAAAGGCAAACCCCATTCATCATCCTTGAGCAATTGGGGGGGCTCTTCCAAGTCAGAACAAAATGAGGCAGACCGCCTTTATCGCTTGAAAATTCGCGAATTGATGTTGGCCCTGAAATCATCGGATCTGGTGTGGGCGTTGAGCGCCTATCAATCTTTGTTGCAGGAAAAATTACTAGGAGTGCCCAAGGACTTATTTGAGCAATTGGGCATCAAGCTTTTGAGTGGACAGGTTTTTGCAGCGCAAGAATTGGCCAAAAAACTCTTTGCCATTCAGTACGCACTCGAGGCCCTGGAGCGAACGAACTCATGAGCAGCCCGTGACGACAGACAGCCGTATTCAAAAGAGAAGTTGAGCCACTTCGCCCAAAATGGCTGAGAGGATGATCACTTCAATGACGCTGCGCTTGAGTTTGAGCAAAGCCAAAATAGACAGTAAAAAAATGATGCAGGCTTTGATATCCAAGGCAGTGGCCCAACTCGAGGGTTCATTCATCACCAAAGCGTGTGTCCAGAGCACTTGCAGCGCAAAAAATAAGCCCAGGTTCACGATCACACCCACGACACTGGCCGTAATGGTTGACAAAGCATGGCCAAAGCGCACCTGAGTGCGCGCGCTTTCAATAAAAGGTCCCCCCAAAAAAATAAAGACAAAAGAGGGCAAAAAAGTAAACCAGGTCACGCACAAAGCACTTGCCAAGGCCGAAAGCATCTGATGCCCGTCTCCCCAAAAAGCTTTGGCATACCCCCCCAAAAAGCCCACGTAGGTGACAATCATGATCAAGGGGCCAGGGGTGGTCTCCCCCAAGGCCAAGCCGTCCATCATCTGTGATGCATTGAGCCACGAAAACTCACTCACGGCTCCATGGTATACATAGGGCAAGACGGCATAGGCTCCACCAAAAGTCAAGAGTGCAGCCTTGGTAAAAAACCAGGCCATTTGCGTCAAGGGATGCTCAAAGCCCATGCGCGCATACAGCAACCCCATGGGAATGAGCCAACACAAGCTCCCCACCATTGCAATCCACATCAGTCGATGTTGACTCAATTTTGCATGGGTTGGGGTGGGTGTATGGTCGTCGATGATCGCAGCATGAGAGGATTTGGCCGCATTGTGGTGAGCGAGGGCGTGTTCAATGCATTGAGGAGCGAATTTCGCAAGAATCGTGCCCAAAATGGCGCTGACCAATATGACCCCCGGAAAACCCAAGTCCGCAAAGCGCACCGCCAAGAAAGCCATGACAGCGATCAACACCAGAGCGCGGGTTTTGAGGGTTTTGGCGCCAATTCGGTAAGCCGCTTGGATGACAATGGCTGTTACAGCGGGTTTGACCCCAAAAAGAGCCGCTTGGACCCAAGTCAACTGTCCCGAAGTGACGTATAGGGCGCTGAGCGCGGTCAACAAAAAGAAGGACGGCAAAATAAAACAGACACCTGCGACCAAGCCTCCCCGAGTTTTGTGCATCAACCACCCCAGATAAGTGGCCAATTGTTGTGCCTCGGGTCCTGGCAAGACCATGCAAAAATTCAGGGCGTGCAAAAAGCGTTTTTCAGAAATCCAATGGCGCTTTTGCACCAATTCTTGGTGCATGATGGCGATTTGTCCCGCAGGGCCTCCAAAACTGATGAATCCAAGCTTTAACCAAAAAAGAAACGCTGAACCAAACTCAATGTTGGCAAGCGCAGGACCAGCCTTGGACGTGTTGTCTTTGACCTCAACAGATGAATGGGCTGCCATGGTAGTGGTCTAAATGTTTTCTCTGGCCTTAGGCTTGTGCGTTGCAAGGGCTCAAACCCAAACGGTCACACGGTATCAGCGTTTTCATGGGGCTCAAACAAACTGCACGCAAACACTGCCCAAAGGACCAAAGTCGCCAAACAAGGTGTCCCCCTTTTGAGCAAAGACCACACGGGTAAAGGAGCCCGAAAGCACCACGTGGCCTTCGTCTAGACTCACCCCATGTTGGCCCAGTTTGTTGGCCAACCAGGCCACTCCCAAAGCGGGATGGCCCAATACACCGGCGGCCACACCGGTTTCTTCAATGTCCGAATTTCTATACATCAAAGCACTCACCCAACGCAAATCTACATCACTGGGTTTAATGGGACGCCCTCCAAGGACCAAGCCTGAAGCGGCACCGTTGTCGGCCACGGTGTCAAAAATTTTGCGCTGATCCACCAACCGCGCATCCACGATTTCAAGAGCGGGTACCACATACTCTGTGGCCCTTAAAACGTCGATCAATCCGATCCCAGGTCCTTTGAGCGCTTGACCCAGTACAAAGGCCAATTCAACTTCAACCCGCGGTTTGCAAAACCGGTTGTGCGGAACCTTGGCGCCATCAGCGATGAGCATGTTGTCGAGTAAATGACCATAATCGGGCTCATCAATTTTGGAGGATGCTTGCATGGCCTTGGAGGTCAGGCCCACTTTGTGTCCGATCAACTTGGCGCCAAGGGCGATTTTCCTTTGAGCAACGATGGATGAAATGGCATAGGAGTCCTCAATTTGGATATGAGGAAAAGTCTCCGACAACAAGGTGGCTTGTACGCACTCGGTTTCGGCTTTCATCAAAATATCGGCTGCTTGATCTCTTTGTGCGGGACTCATCATGGTTCATTTCTCCGTTGGCTGGTAAGTGATGTTTGCAATAACTTTGATTCTAATGGATCGGACGCACCGAGACTTTTGCTGCAAATCTTATCTTTCAGCTTGAGAAGATGGCAGTCCGCTGCGTGACGCAAGAGTCGCCTTCACGCAAAAGCACGCCCATCTCTTGGGGATAAACCTCTCTACATTTCTTGAAAATTGGATGCTATAGTTCTTACTAGTCGATAAAAGTGGGGGGGAGATCCACAGCTATGCGGCTTTTTATCCTTTTGCATCCTTTTGCATCCTTATGCGTCTTCAGACACTTTTTTGAATGTAATCATAGAAATTGACTTGCTGTCCATGACCTACACCATCACCTTGTCCCCGAGTGGGCATCAATTCTCTTGCGAATATGACCAGGAGCTCTTGAAAGCGGGGCTTGAGGCTGGATTTTTAATTCCCTTCAGTTGTCGATCAGGCATGTGTTTGACTTGTCGTGGAAAAGTTTTGCATGGTGAGGTTGACCATGGCGACTCCCATGTCAAATATTTGAGTCTAGAAGACCGGGCCAATGGGCTGCTGCTGCTTTGCAGCGCCAGGCCCAGGAGTGATTTGCACCTCCAAATCGAAGAGACCGACCCCAACCATGGCAACCTGGCCAAAAAACTACCGGCCCGAGTGATTGATATCAAAACACCGACGGCAGACATCAAGATTTTGACTTTGGGCCTGCCAGCCAATGAGCCCATGCACTTCAGAGCCGGTCAGTTCATTGATATCCTTGTTGAAGGAGGAAATCGCCGCAGCTACTCCATAGCCAGTGTGCCCAAAGCCGCCGGTGTGCGTCAAATCGAATTGCACATCCGTCACCTGCCTGGAGGCTTGTTCACGGATTTTGTCTTTGATCGACTCAAGTTGCGAGACATTTTGCAAATTGAAATGCCACTGGGCAATTGTTTTTTGCGAGAAGATAGCAAAAAACCCATGATTGCACTGGCCTCGGGCACGGGCTTTGCCCCCATCAAATCGATGTTGCAGTATTGCGTGGATCGACACTTGCAAAGATCCATCCATCTTTATTGGGGCTGTAGACAATTGGCTGATCTTTATGAGCTCGAATGGGTCAAGACATTTGTGCGCGAACACTCCCAGATCGATTTCATCCCTGTTTTGAGCGATGCTCTAGACTCAGACCATTGGTCAGGTCGAACGGGCTTGGTACACCAAGTTGTCATGCAAGATCACCCTAATCTTTTGGGCTATGAGGTCTACGCCTGCGGCTCGCCCTTGATGGTGGAGAGTGCCAGAGAGGATTTTTCTCATCATTGCCAGTTAAAACCAGAAGATTTTCACGCCGACTCATTCATTAGCCAGGCCGACCTTGTGCGCCTCAAAGCCTAATCGCAAAAATTCAAAGTGAAATAAAAAGGAGATCCACCATGTTGCCAGAAAACTGTTCCGTCGTGCCCCAAGTCCGAACCTCCATCATCCAACCTTATTGCATCAGCCATGGCACATTGGAGTGCTTTAGCCTAGCCGAGAGTCGTCGCTTTTATGAAGAATTTTTAGGCCTCGAGTGTGTGCGTCACGGCAAACCCGCCATGGCCATTCGACTTGGAATGCGCTTTCATGTGGTGTGCGTGGAAGTGGGAGATTTGGTGCATCCCACTTCTTTGCTCAACCACTGGGGCGTCGATGTTGCCACTCGTCAAGAGGTTGACAAAGCCCATCAAAATGCCATCGCCAATCAAGAGAAATACAAAATTCGACAAGTTTTAAAACCACAAGAGATGCACGGCGTCTATTCCTTTTACATGGAAGATTTGGACCACAACTGGTGGGAAATTCAGTATTATGAAAACGGTTTCCAACACGATGACTTCTTTGATTTTGGCGACCGTTTCTCAGCCGATGAGGCAGGCGACGCGGCGCATTTGGAAGAGCTCCAAGTTCAGTCAAAATGAAAGCCACCCCAAGCCAGGACAAACTCGTTCGACAAGCCGCCAGGGGACTGGCCAAGGAGGGTCTGGTCACGGCCTATGGGCACTGTAGTCTTCGACTTGGTGAGCGTCATTTGCTTGTATGTGCTCCCAAGCCCATGGGCTTGCTTCTTCCCAGCGATGAAGGCACGGTGGTCGAACTCCATGACGCATTGCCTGCCCATGTACTCGGAGAAGTGAGGATGCACCAAGCCATCTACAAGATTCGTCCGGATGTACAAGGTATTTGCCGAGTCTTCCCGCCCAACGTCTTGGCCTTGGCGGCCATGGAGCGAACACCACGCGCGCGACACGGATTTGGCGCATATTTTTATCCCCAGGTGCCTATTTACCGCGACACCGGTCTCATCCGCAATGAATTGGCAGCACAAGAGGTTGCAAAAACACTGGGAGACGCTGCGGCCATCGTGGTGAGCATCAATGGTGCAGTCACCGTGGCTGACAGCTTGGAGAAAGCCTGCGTTTTGGCTTGTTTTTTAGAGGACGCGGCTCGCGTTGAACTCGCCTCGATGAGCTGCGCCATGGATCACATCGAGACCTATAAAACGCCAGAAAAAGCCCATGACCGAGCCACCTGGGCAGGTGGAATAGTGGAGAGAATGTGGCAATACATGACACGTGAGGACATAGAATAAAACACATTCAGGTTTAAATTTAAAAATCAATTGAGGTTTGGCAACAAGTGGAACCAATCCATCAACGCAGACGAGGGCTTTGAGATGAAAATATTGGTATTGAATGGCGTGAACTTGAACATGTTTGGCAAACGCGACCCGACTCACTATGGACAAGCGAGCCTTGCCGACATCGAAAAAAAGTTACAAAGCTTAGCCCATGATTTGGGCGTAGAGTTGGAATGCTTCCAAACCAATGTGGAGGGTTTGCTGTGTGAAAAAATCCATCAAGCCCATGAAGAACATATTGACGGCGTAATGATCAATGCAGGTGCATGGACGCACTACAGTTATGCCATCAGGGATGCGCTGGCCATTTTGAAATGCCCGGTCGTGGAAATTCACATGTCCAACGTGCATGCTCGCGAGTCATTTCGGCATGTATCGGTGTTTTCGCCCATTGTTGTGGGTCAAATCTGCGGCTTTGGCGAGGACAGTTACCTCTTGGGCCTCAGAGCGACACACCAATGCATTCAAGTTGCGGCATGACCTCATTCATGTCCTTGCCAAACAAAGCGCATGATGTTTAAACGCCTGCGCTCATCACAAATCCACCATCAACGGTGAGGACTTGTCCAGTCATGAATTGACTCCAGTCGGAAGCCAAAAACAAAATCGGACCATTGATATCATGAGGAGCGGCAACCCGTTTGAGAGGCGTGAGGGCTCTGAGTTGATCCTTGACATCCTCTTTGGTGGCGGTGCTTGATGCCGTTGGGTCCACAAGACCTGGCGCAATACAGTTGACACGAATACCATAACCACCCAATTCCATGGCCAAGGTTTTGCTCAAACCCAGCACAGCGGATTTTGCCGCCACATAATCGTGATATGGAACCACAGGGCGATCGGTCAAATTACTCACGATATTAACGATGGAACCGTGCCCTTTGCTTTTGAAGTGTGGTAAGACCGCTTGTGTTGTATTGTACAAAGCCCCCAAGGCACCATTCCATTGATTTTGAAAATCAAGCCAAGGCATTTGATCAAAACGCTTTCGTGTTTCGGGGTTGAATTCAAAATGGGTAAAGGAATTGTTCACAACCACATCGACTTTTCCAAACTCATGAAGTACGTGCTCGAACAACGCTTGAACTTGCAAAGGGTCTCGAACATCGGCCTTGTAGGCAATGGCGTCCCCACCAAGAGACAGGCAATCTTGGACCACTTGCTCAGCCGAGGCTTGGTCAATCAGGTATTGAATGACCACGCTAGCACCATGCTCAGCAAATGCCTTGGCAGCACTTGCACCGATCCCTCGACCTGCACCAGAGATCCAGACGACCTTACCCTTGAGTGGATTTTGACTCGTGTAGATCATGGCTTAGGAATCAAATCTAAATTTGACGATTTCGATAGATCAAGATTGTGTTGAATCAGGCCCATTTTGAAATACATGTCTGCTGCTTTTTGAAACGCCATAGGGTCAAAAACACCAAGTCCTTTTTTATCGGTCAAAGCAGACACGCTTGAGATATTGCGCAATTTAATTACTTCAATATTGATGGCTGGGTTTTGCCCATCCAAAGCATATTTAACAGCAAGGTCAGAGGCTTCTTGAGGAGACTGGATCATCCACTGCATGGAATCCTTGTAAGCCATCAAAAACCTTTTAATGGAATCTTTCTTTTTCTGGTATGTATCTTCAGTCACTACGAATATATCACTTGAGACATTGATGTAGTTTTTAATCTCCATGACATTGACCGCGCCCAAGCCTTTACCACGTCCCAACAAAAGGCCCGTATCGGTTGCAGCCGTCGCATCAACTTGCCCTTGCATCAAGGGTGCAAAGTTTAAAATACCCGTCACCACAATGGTCACATCGGACTCCTTGAGACCCGCCATGTGCAATAGCAATTGCAAATTTTGTAATGTTCCACTTGAAAGCGAATAAACTCCAATCTTTTTCCCTTTCAAGTCCATGGGTGTCAAAATATTACTTGATTTCAAAGAAACAACGTTAAAAACATTTTGGGGATAAATGTCATAAAGAAGTTTTAACTTTTCCCCCTTGTCCAATGCAGCAAAAAAAGATCCTGGATCAGTAAATCCTATGTCAGCTTGTCCTGACAAGACATTGCGAATAGCATCCCCACCACCTGCACCCGGGAGAAAAGAAAGCTCAATACCTCTGGACTTAAAAAACCCCTTGTCTTGCTCAACGAGCAAGTTTGTAATTTCAGTGATTGGTTTACTCCAACCGGCGAGCGCAATTTTGTCAAGATTTTGGGAAAAAGACAGATGATAAAAACACAAAATCAGCAATAAAAATGAAAAGTTACTCACTACTTTAAGTTTATGGCACTTGACATGTTTGATGGAATTAAAAATAAATAATGACATAATGACCTTGAAGTGATATTGACGAAATGAATGAATGAATGAAATTCAACGGCGTCGATTGAGCGCATAATTTTTCAGGAAATAAGACTCGAGCAATGTCGTCAATGTGTAAATGCACAGTCCCATCGCTGTGATCAGTGTCATAGAGGCAAATATCATGGGCGTATCCATTGAACCTTGACCAACAATAATGAGAGTCCCTAAACCCCTGCTCGCTCCAATGAATTCAGAAACAACGGCACCGACCAACGAAAGCACGACCGAGACCCTGAAGCCAGAAAAAATATAAGGAAGGCTACAAGCCACCTTGAGCTTGATTAATGTCTGAAAACGACTTGCCCCTAAAATTTTGAACAATTTGATTTTTTGAACATCAACATTGTCAATGGCTGTCATGGTCGTTTCAAGCATAGGAAAAAAACAAATCAAAGCTGTCATGACAACACAAGGCAAAGAGCCAAATCCAAACCAAACAATGAACAATGGAGCAAGAGCGAGTTTGGGGATGATTTGAGTCATCACCACATAAGGCATGACTAATTTTCGAAATGAGATCACTTCACCTAAAAAGATCCCTCCTCCCATTCCAAAAATTGAGCCCAAGAGTAGTCCCCCCAAAACTTCACCCAAAGTCTGAAGCAAATGGGGTAAGAAATAACCACTTGAGAGACCTTTGGTCAGCGTCAAAAAAATGGAAGAAGGACTGGGTAAAACCAATGCGGAAATCTGCATGAAGTGTGTTAAAAACTCCCACAAAAAAAGGAACAAAATACCCAACAACAAGCTAATGAAGTAGTCGAATTTATGAGACATATTGAATTTGGAGTTACCCCATCAAAGCCAATTTAATCTTGGCAGTTTGCTCATTGAATTGTTTTTCATAGCGAATTTCTGAAACTCTTATTTTTGGCAAATTAATAGGGAAGTATTCTACGATTTGTCCATTGGACATCAAGCAAACACGGTCAGATAAAAATACAGCTTCTTGCACGTCATGGGTCACAAAGATGACGGCAATGCCATGAGTTCGGCAAATGTTGAGCAAAAGTTCTTGTAGCTCCTCTCGAGTAATTGCATCCAATGCTGCAAAGGGCTCATCCATCATGAGAATTTTAGGACCATTGATCAATGCCCTGGCAATGGCGACCCGGCTTTGTTGTCCTCCCGACAGCTGCCAAGGGTATGCACGTTCACAACTTGCGATGCCTAGATCGACCAACAATTCATTAACTTGGTCCCTGTCACAGACCGAAGTAGTATGGTTTAATAATTTAGGCAATAAGATATTTTCTGAGACGTTCATCCAATCCAATAAAGTGGGGCATTGAAACACAAATCCAATATCGCTAATAGGTTTGAGCACCGGTTGACCGTTGTATTCAACGATACCTTGTTGGGCTTTCATCAATCCACTAGCGATGTCAAGAAAAGTACTTTTACCACAACCACTGCGTCCTAAAAAGGATTGAAATTCTCCTTTTTTTAAATTCCAAGAAAGTGAAGAAATAATAGGTTGACTTGAATACGAAAAAGACACCTCTTTAAATTCCAATAGAACTGAAGATTCAGAAAATGTACCAACGTTCATGGTGATCAGTTTCAATCGCGATAACTTGTAAAACGCTCGGAAGCGGAAATGGTAGACATTTCAACATCTACAATCTTAACCAAATCCAATAAACTAAATCCGCCATCATGGTGCCAACCACTGGGTGGCTGGGTCATTTCACCCACGGAGCAGATTCTTGTCACGCCTAATTCAACCAGTAAATTGGAGACGTGATCCAATTCCTCAATGGATACGGCAACTCCAGCAGTTTGCAAAAATTGACGTTGAGGATCAAGGCAGAAATCCAACTCTTCCCAATGATTAAAAGCAATAACAAATACATTTCTATTGAGAATACTCGCTTTCAGCGGCATTGCAACATTGCAAAAGATAACCTGACTGGAAGCACTTTGATCTCCAAAAATTTCGACTGATGGGTCTTTGATAGTATTGAACAGTTGGTCTTGACGCCATTCGACAATTGAGCTTGATTCGCTCATTGAAAGCTCTCTGTTGGAGAATCGATGTGACAAACTGTGAATTTCTGTCAAGAGCAGCTGAGCAAACTCTTTGGGTGAAACAAGCCCACCAGTCTTGACAAAATAAGCATGGGGTGAGTAGCATCCCATTTGGTCATAACGGACAACATCCAGTGCGGCTTGCTCAGCAACCCATTTGGCATTTTTGTTGTCCAAAGCGGTATTTGACACCACAGAAAAACTTATTTTGTGGCCATGACCTAAAAACCGAGTAAAAATCCCCAAACGAGAGCGGATACTATTGAGAGTTTCATTGGATCCATAAGCCAAGACCAAGTCACATTGGTCCAAGATGGCTTGCGAATGGCTAAAGTCACCTCCCCTCCACCAAACGATAGACAAACAGTCTTCCAATGCAGGGATCTCTTCTAACAACATTTTCACAAAAATAGACGCCACCAAGGGCTCGTCAGAAGCCAATTTACCAATGCTGGGCGACTTGACCAACAAACTACCAATCAAACTCCAAAGTGATAAGGCAGGTACATTTGCTGACCAAACGTGAAGCATCAAATTAGGTGGTTTTACTTTGCTCCAACCACCTTTAACAACAGGAACAAAATCACTGAGCATTTCAATTTGTGTGAAGTCTTGAGCTAAAAATGACTTTAAAGAGTGTGATCTAAAAGTCTTTAAGTACGAACTCAAATTGAGCTCAATCATCTTTCTATCAAAACCCGTGATAACAGGAAGGTTTTCATTCAAAAAAATTCTTGATTTATTATTCTTGTCAAGAAGTTTTAGAATAACAGAAGAGATCCCATGAATCAAAGTTGAAAGAGAAATTTCTTTCATGGTCAGAGGACCCTTTAATTTAAGATATTGACACAGTGAATCTGACTGAAACAGCGTTAAATCTGGTACTTCAACAATCACAGATTGATTGCCACGAATAAACGTCAGTGCTTTCCATTGGATGGAATCAACTGCTTGCGTTAATACCCATTTTGGAGGTAAATAACCCGACCTGAATGTTTGCTCATTCATATTGTGTCAAGGCTATGCTCTCAACAGTTAATGAGCAACCACGGGGTTGAAGTCCAGTGACACGACCGAGCAATTGAAATCCACCATCCACGATCACACCCATGTCCTCGGTCAAGATCGTTGATACAGAATTGATATTGGCCAAATCACAATGCACCAAAAGTCCCGGTTGACCTGGTGTGCATTCTTGCATTGTGATGGGATCAATGACCCGGGTCTGGACCCAGTGGGGACTCTTTTTAATAGAAGGAAGCGATTGCTGGCCCATATCATAAAATTGCGAACTTAACTCGGTCATCCCATACATATTGATACAACTTGTCAAGGGAATTTGAAATATGGTGGTCAAAAGATCATAAAAATCAGACAAATCAATGTCATCGACTTGCCCCTTAAATCCACCAGTATCAAAAATTCGACTACCATTGGGTAGTGGGAATACAGTTGACAATCCGCGTTTTTTTAATAGATCGAAAAGGTGAATATAACTAAAACTGGCCCCTAAAATTGCAATGGGTTTTCCATATTCCTTGGAAAAATTCATAAATTGAATAAATCGCTCAATATCAACACCTGAATTGGACATCAAATAAAGACTATCATCTGTTCCGAAATGATCAATTACAAGCTTTAGATAATGAGCCAGGGAAGAATTTGGAAGTTCAACATCGCTTGGGAACAATATCCCCATCGGCATTATTTCATGAGAAGACATAAAAGCTTTTTTAAAAAAACTTTTCATCGATAAATTGTAAATATCCAAATTGGGGTGAAAATGCCTACCTCTGGTATCTTGCCGAGTTGTTCCACTGGTCATAAAAACTCGTTCACAGCAGTTGATATCAACACACGACAAGTTCAAGTCTTTAAATGCGTTGATAGAAATAGGTGGGATATCCGTCCAGTGAAAAACGTTTCTAGGTGTCTTGCCATTCAATCGGCAAAAATGCTGGTAAGGCGAATTAAAGTCAAACTGGTGTTTGAAAAGCCGCAATGCCAATTCATTGAATTCAGCAACAGAAACATCCTGCCTATTGATGAACGCAGGAATTAGATAATTGAGATCAAAAGACATTAAATTTTCCTTAACAGAGCACAACTAAGTAATGGTGCTCCGAAAAGGGCATGATTGGTATAAATCACGCAATTCGCTCTTCTTACGTCGGCATTATCCGATTCAAGTTCACGGGTTTGGTTTACCATCTCAGACTAAAATCTGTCATAAAACAAATTCAATACACCCCGGAGCAATCAAATTCTAATACATTTTCAGACAATTGGACAATTCTAGAGAAAAACTCTTATTTAGTACCAAAAATACGATCTCCTGCATCGCCAAGACCGGGGAGTATGTAGCCATGATCATTGAGTTCACGATCGATGCTTGCTGTGAAAATTGAGACATCAGGGTGTCGCGAATGGATTGCAGCAATACCTTCTGGGCAGGTCAATAAACAAAGAAATTTAATTGACTTGGGTTTTAACTTTTTAACTCGATCCACAGCAGCAGTTGCAGAATTACCTGTCGCCAACATAGGATCCACAATAATAACGTCACGAGACTCCATTTCATGAGGCATTTTGAAATAGTACTCAACGGCTTGCAGAGTCTTAGGGTCACGATAAAGACCAATATGACCAACACGAGCACCCGGTATGACCTCTAGCATTCCATCAAGAATACCATTACCCGCCCTGAGAATACTTACAAAAACTAATTTTTTCCCATCTATGATTTTAGAGGACATTGTTTCTAAAGGGGTTTCAATCATCAAATTGGTAGTTGCCAAATCACGGGTTACCTCGTAAACCATTAATGAAGAAATTTCACGGAGCAGTCGCCTAAAAGTCGTTGTGCTGGATTCTTTTTGCCGCATCAAAGTCAATTTATGCTGAATCAAAGGATGGTCTAACAAGTTGACTTGATTCAAAGTAATCATGAAAATTTATTCTATAAAAATTACAATCTGGACGATTAAAAGAAAAATCAAAGCTATTAATTACTACTGATTCCTATTTTTTTAATAATACCACCCCATTTATCGCTTTCAGTTTGAAAAAATTTACTAGTTTCATCAATAGTCGTGGGATAAGGAAGTAGTCCTAACTTCTTTAATTGCAAAGAAATTGAGGGATCTTTCAGTGTCATAACAATAACTTCATTGAGACGAGTAACAATTTCACTAGGTGTTTTAAGTGGTGCAGCATAAGCATACCAATTGACAGCTTCAAACCCAACAAAGCCTGATTCGGCTATGGTTGGGATATTGGGCAATACCTCTAGTCTTGCGCTTCCAGTGACAGCCAATGCCCTTAATTTACCTGATTGTATAAATTGCAATGCATCTGAAGGACTTGCAAATATGGATGGCAGTGACCCCCCAAGTAAGTCGTTCATCGCTGGCGCCCCACCACGATAAGCAATATGTTGATTTTTCATACCTGCCGAAATTTTAAAAAATTCTCCAGCCAAATGACCCGCGCTTCCAATTCCGGATGAACCAAAAGATACAAGAGATGGCTCCAGCTTTCCAAACTTAATATAATCATTGAGTGTTTTAATATTACTGCTTGAGTTAACCACTAATACATTTGAGAAAACAGTTGCCATACTCAGTGCTTGAATATCAGCAACTGGATCGTAATTTAATTTATTCAAATGCTGATTGACAGTGATTGATCCAATGGTACCGAGCATAATCGTGTAACCATCAGGCTGAGAGTGGATTAATTGCTCAGTAGCGATATTGCCACCAGCACCTGCATGAGTTTCAATAATGACACTTTGTTTTAACAAATCAGACATTTTAGGTAACATAATTCGGGCAACAACATCTGCTGTACCGCCTGAAGCGAAACCAACAAGAATTTTAATGGGATGGGAGGGAAACTGATCTGCTGCAAATGCACGCGAAAACAAAAAAAACTGAATCAATAATATTGATTGAGTAAAATATTTAAAAAAATTATTCATAAAAACCTAATTTATATAAGGGCGTCTTTTTGACGACTAGGTGAAGCCAATACAAAAGCATCAATATGAGCACATCTTTGATCTATTTCATGAATTTTAGGCCATTTCATTGTGTTAAGTTTAAATCTTCGAGCACTTTCAACTTGAGGGATTAAAAAAATATCAGCAAGGGTAGGATGATTACCAAAACAAAATTCACCAGTCCTAGAGTCATTATTCAATAAACTTTCCAAAGCGTCAAAGCCAGATGTGATCCAATGAGCGCACCACTCATTGACCAAAACATCAGAAACCAGAAGCTCTTTTTTTAGATATTCTAAAATACGTCGATTATTAATGGGATGGATATCGCAACTGACAAGGGAAGCCATTGCCCTTACATGCACACGATCATATGAATCCCGTGGAAGGAAAGACGGGGTCGGATAACTTTCTTCAAGCCATTCAATAATTGCTGGAGATTGTATTAAGATTTTATCGTCAACTACTAAAGCAGGAACTAAACCTTGTGGATTAATTTTAAGGTATTCAGATTTAGATTGTTCATCAACTCTAAGATCAACGGGAATGTGATTAACATCTATATTTTTAAGGTTAAGGGCAATTCTCAAACGATGAGAAGTACCACTACGAAAAAAAGTGTAAAGATTCATTTTTAATAATATTAGTAATTAATCGTATGGAAAATACCATGCTGCATCAGGTTCAGAATAAATAAACTTATTATTTTTTAACCAAACATCAAGTTCCGAATTGCCACCATATGTTTTAACGCCACTTACAACCCATAGAAAACCATCAGAGCTGTCTCGATCATCTCTAATGAATGCATGACTATATTTATCAACTGTAGCCTGCAAAGTCTTAAAAGTAAAAATACCTTTTATAGGGTTTGAACCACTCTTATTAATGCTTTTTAGAGAAGAAACACGTTGATCGATATTTTGCGAATCATTGTTAGACGTAAGACTTTCATTTTGATGGACTAAATTTGAATCATCTTTATGCAATGATGATGAAGAATTCAATATTGAGGATTTTGTTAACTGATTTAAATTCAAATTAAAGAAGTCAGAAAAAGCGAGGACTACAGTTGGACAAAAAGCAGAATTATTATATTTCAAAACCAATTTAAAAGCATCACTTTGAGATTTGGGTGCACTAGAGATGTCACCTTCAAGCAATTCAAAATAAGTTTCAACCAAACCAACAATTCTTGCGCCAATTGAAATATTGCTCCCTTTTAATTGACTAGGAAAACCTTGACCATCAAATCTTTCGTGATGATGTTTAATAATTTTAATGATTGAATCTAAACCGTCTAGTCCACTTAAACACAAACTGCCAACAATAGTATGCTCTTTATACAAATCAAGATCACTGTAGGGCAAGTCAGTTATTTTAGTAGACAAAACTCTATCATTAAGTCCTATTTTACCAATATCATGAAGCAAGCCACCAATGAAAATTTCTTGTGAGTCTTTGTCACTAAGCCTCATCTTTTTTGCTAATTGCAATGAAAGATCGGCCACTCTCTTAGAATGATCAAATAATTTTTTATTTCTTAATTCAATAAGGTTTGCAAATGCCTTGATCGAAGAGATATAAGAATCTCTCAATTTTGAATTTGCGTTTGAAATGTCTGTAGTTCTTTCAAGCACTTTACTTTCAAGATTAACAACCAAATCATTCAAATCTAAATTCTGTTTAATAGTTAGCTCTAATAGACTTTCTTTATCTTTCCTGAGCGATATAAGTTCAATAGAAGAACGTATGGTCTCCAAAAAGTCATTCTCAATCCAGGGTTTATTTAAATAACGAAATATACCGCCTTCATTGACAGCAGATACAGCATCATTTAAATCAGCATTACCGGTTAATAAAATTTTAATCGCCAGAGGAGCTATTTCTTTTGTCTTTTTTAAAAATTCAATGCCGTTCATAATTGGCATTCGAACATCAGAGATAATAATATCGATAGATTCGGCTTCTATAACTTTGAGACCTTCATCGCCTGAATTGGCTGTGAAAACTTCATAATCACTTAATGCCAACATTCTTTTGAGTGATGAGAGAATATTCAACTCATCGTCCACACAAAGGACTTTGATTTTAGAAGGTGTGATTTTAGAATCCATATAAGGAATATAGATAAGTATGAAACTGACTTAAATACTACTTCATAAAAACAAAAATTGATAGCCATATATTAACATATTAGAGCCTTAATATTGATTAAAAAGTTTTAGTTTTATTGCCAATTAAATTTAAGAAATATATTTATTTACAGAGAAAAGGAATAATAGGAAAATTGAATAAACATGTAAAAAAGTAAAAATATAAATGAGTAGTTCAAGAGAACCTTCAATTATCAGAAGTAATGCGCCACACACGGTCGAAGTTACTCCTGGATCATTGAACGCCAAAGGTAAAAAAAATATTGTAAATAGTGAAGATACCAAGCATGAATCTAAAAAACATAAATTAGATACAAATAAACTTTCAAATCAAAATGAAGTTACAAAAATTTCAGATGACAAAAATTCAACAGAATTATTAAAAGTTAAAGAAGATATTGCAAATTTAACCAATGAAAATATTGATAATCAGATAGATACAACGAACAACGTTATTCAGATTGAACAATCAACTGATCATGGAAATATCCAGAATATTAATGAAGATAAAATTAGAGATAATAATTTAAAAAAACCAAGTAATGAAAAAAATTACGAAAATAATCAATTAATAGATTTAAAAAATGACAATTTCGAAAATTGTATCGAAATAGAATCAAATAAAAGTACAGATAATTCAATAAAAATAAATATTGAAAATTCAATTTCAAATTTACAAAAAATAGATAAATCAGATGATATTGGCAATAGTGTAAAAATTAACGAAGTATTAACAGAAAATAATTTATCGAAAATTCCTTTTGAAAATGAAAATTCAACTAATAAACAAAAAAAATCGAACGATAAAATTGAAGACAATAATGTATCTCTTAAACTAACGAAGGAGTCAAATGAAAATATAAACATCAGCGTTGATAAATCGAACATAGAAAACAAACAAACAATATCAAATGTTAATATAGATCAAAACTTAAAATTCTTAGACGAAAATAATACACCAAAAAACAATTTTCAAAAAACATCACCTGATCAATTGGACCCTGTATCCAAATTGAATAATGCAAAAAAAATATCTTCATCTGAACGAAAGCAACTAATTCAAGAACAAAAGAAATTAATTGAAGAAAAAAAGAAACGGCAAGAAGATTATCACGGTCGTTTATTTGCAATAAAAAATCAAGTTGAAATTCTTAACCAACAATTAGACGAAATAGAGAAAATGAAAACAATTAATTAAAAAAGATTCATTTAAAATTACATTTTTTTAGAGAAATTCATTTTTGAACTAATCGAATTTTTAACTACCGATATATTAATTGAGGATCCTGAAATAATTCCTGTTCCAATTTCAGCTGATTTAGAAATTAACATTGCGAATAAAACAGAAAGCAATGTGATTACACCATAGACATAAGCTGAGGATACACCTGGAGGGACAGATCCAGCCAATTCTGATAATTTTAAAATTGAATCCCTTAACGAGAATTCAATAATAGAAACAGTCAATGAAACAAATGCGCTTTTCAGTAAAAAATTAAGCCATCCGTTGAATAGAAATTCAGTTGGCTTCCAAATAGCCCAAGGAGTCATTATTGGAGCGATTGCAATAGCTAAGGAAATTTGAAATTTTGAAATTAATATTATTGTTAATCCTGAAGCAATAGATCCTGCAATAAAAAAAATTGAGATTAACTTCATCAAAAATATTATCGCCGCATCAACTCCAAGGTTTAAAATATTCAAATCATTGGGTGCATCCCATATAACGAGCATTGATTTAATCATGTTTTCAGCAAATGTCTTGCTCGAAAAAGAAGCAACATCGCTGTTATTAGTAAATGTATTACTAATATACTGAACTGAATCAACAAGAATTTGGCCTATATTATTTTCTAATAGAGAAAACGATAGACCAATAAATATAAAAGGAAAAACAAGGTCATTGACAATATCAAAAAAAGTTGAACTTAAAACCATCCCCTTCAAAAGGGACCATGTTATAACCACAATAGAAATAACTGTTATTAACTGCTTTCCTAACGACTTTAACGATTGATTTAATCGAATATTTTCAATCTGCTGTTCCGTGAATAAAATTACATTTTTAATTTGATCTGTAGCTTCTTGCGCCAACTGAAAAGACTTGTCTAATGTAGATTGATCAACTAAGCAATTAGCTTCATCTAAAGAATTACAACTTTGAGAAAAGCAAATTGAATTGAAATATAATAAAAAAACAAACAGAAAAATTCGATAAATTTCCATGATTAATTTGTGAAGTAATTACTGCCCAATTTTGTCGCCATAGTTTTTTCACCATTAAATCTATAGTAATTTAAAGAGTTCTTTATCATTGCCGAATTAAGTTCAACCTGGTCTTTAAGCGCTTTATCGGACAATTCAAGAATACCATTTTTTGAAGTAGTAGCATTATTGATTGATTTAATCATGTCGGCATTTTGCGTGATTATTCGATTTATCTGTGTATTTAATAATTGCAAAGATTGATGTAAACCTTCGGTAAAAGGTATTTTTGATTCAGCATCTAAAGCAAATTGATAATCTCGCTGTACTCTGTCTAAAATCTGTAAGTCATCAATTGCCGTATCGGCGGCATTGCCTTCGTTACGTTGAATTCTATTTTGCTCGAAAGCAATATATTGGGGCCAAGTAAGAGATAGTAATTTAGCAGCATCAAGTCTCTGGTTAAAATTATTCGAAATAGTATTTATACTTCCAAATAAATTTTTGAGTGAACTGGTGACTTGAGTCATACTCGCAGAGTCAATAGAATTTTTATCCAATAATTCATTTGTTAGTTCAGAATCAATGCTTTTAATTTGCAGTAACTCAGTGCGATATTGTGCCAATTGAGTTTGATATTGTGAGATTAGATATTCTATTTGTTGAGCAGTTTGAGTTGCAGTCAAACTATTCTTAACAAAATTACTAGGATCAAAAACAACAAAGGCGATAGATTTTACGCAAAATACAAAAGAAATAATAAATAAAATAAATTTCATGATCTAATTGTCTTGAGATAATATTCAAATTCAAATGAACCATCTACTGAAAAGAATTTATTTAAATTTTCAATATCATATTTATCTGAATTTATGAATGACAAAATAGTTTTATTAAAATTTGTATCAATCAGACGAACTAACCCATCTTGCCATATTAGATAGTTTCTTTTACGTTGCATCGTTTTAATAGTTTGAATATCTTTATCGGATAGACCTAATAAATCAGAGTAAGTTGAATACGATGCCTGAGCTTGAAAATTAGAAAGAAAAATCCGAGTTTTTATATTGTCATTTAAACTAGCACTTATGCCAGATTTCAAAATATCATCTACAGATTGGGTACTCAAACCAACTATAGTTTGTTTTTTTCTTAATGTTTTAATCCACTCTTCAAAAACATTACGGAATTTTATATTTTCAAGTAAATACCAAGATTCTTCTAAATAAATCATTGTAGGTGTCTGAGCTTCTAGTAATTCATCAATTGAAATTAAAAGATACTGCAACAAAGGCTCGACCAGTTTTTCATTTTGAAGGATGGAACCTAAATCTATTCCAATAATTCCAGATTTATCAAATTTTAATTCTTTGTAAAATTCATCAACATCATTATCAAAGATTGTCGCAATTGAGTTAAATGGTGAATTTTTATCTTTTAACCAAGGCAATAGTCGTGCAGATAATTCATGATCAATGCCATCCAACATCACTTGCAGATTTGACAAAGTTACAAAACCATTTTGAGATTTTTTTAAATATGAAATTGCGTTATTAATAGTAACAACTTGACTCGAAGTTATACTGGTGTCGTTAAAAACTTCCATTAAACAAATAATCCAAGATATTAATTGAAATCTTTTATTTTCATCGTGAATCCATCTTAATGGGTTCATTTTACAAAGATTTATATCTCTAGATTTAAAATCTATGTAGGAGCCACCAAGTGATTTTATA
>TBL_comb47_HYPODRAFT_10000832_pt1 | contig 40600 bp, 39 predicted proteins | sample TroBogypolimnion_40_FD_10682 | JGI IMG/M metagenome (IMG submission 10682)
GTCAATTCCTGGAAATGATATCACTGATTAAGGCATAGAAATTGGGGGCTGAGAGAAAAAAAGGAAAAGGGGTTATGTTAACTATTAGCTAACAAGTTATGAGACAAGACTGTAAGAGTACCCTTACTTTGATTAGAATTATTATTGAAATAAGGGATGCTAGCAGAAAAGGCTTAAAGCAAGTTACAATTTTGGAATATTTGCGAGTGGGAAAATTAACATAAAAGAATTAATATGAAACTTACACAAGTGTTCTATTCATTACAGGAAAGAAACCCCTATTGGAGTTCTTACATCTGTTTAGCCAATGCAGTAATAAAACATAAGTGCTCTAAATCTGAAATAAGATTGGGGTTTAAAAAGTTAGTTGATAAAAAAGATTACGAAAAAAGTGAGTCGGAAGGAATTATTGGTTATTTAATATCCCTGTCTAAGCAGGTCTTGACAGACAAGGATAAAATTGACACGAAATCACCAATAAAGACGGGGGTCTACGAAATGGAAATGGCCTAAATTAAAAAATACTGCCTTGGAGGCATAATTGATCACGATTTTAAAATAAAGCTCATATTCTCATTCTATTGTCCTATACTGTATTTATGTAAACTCAGCATGTCGCCCGCATTGACATTTCTAAAATGTCCGGCGGCCTTTTATATTGTCCTCAATTCTTAGTCTTAATTTCCTTTTCCAGCAAAGTAACAAATTCATTAAGTGTAATATTAAGATGATGGCATATTTCCCGAAGTTCTATAATATCCACTTTCCTTTGGCCTGTTTCAATCTTACTAACAAAGGATTGATGTACGCCTAATTTCTTCGCCAAATCTACTTGAAGAAGCCCCGCTTTTATCCGGGATTCTGTAAACACCTGGACAAAATATTTATATTCCTTTTTATGGATACTCTTTTTCACAAAATAAATTTATATCCCGATATTGGATATCCCATTTTGGGATATTATATTGTATTAACCTTTTATTATAGTGTTTAAGAAATTATGCTAAAGGAAGGCAACTCTATTATTTGGTTAGTATTTATTCTACAAGTGAGTTCATCCTTGTTTCTAATACTTCTAAATCGAATTGGAAGATATAACGTGTTAAGGGAACTATAATAGGTGTATATGATAATAATATGCCAACCGGTAAAGAAGAGTTAATATTTTCTATTATTGCTGTAATTGTCCCCTTTTATTAATGTTAGTAGTGTATGTTGGGAATGCCTATATGACATGTCAAGGTTATTTAAGTTAAGGTAGGAAGTAAATAAATGGGATGCCTCCTAAAATTTATTCGGAGAGAATTTTACTATAATATTCTTCAATAAATATTGATCTTTAATATAATATCATTTAAATTCTTTTGACTTTATGATTAAGGTTTATCAAAAATGAGCGGAATAAGTCTACATATTAAATATTTCTGCAAAGTATAATAAATTAGTTCTGAATTCAAGTTATTTGAGTCAATTGTTTCATTTTTTTAGAGAATGAGTCGTTAGGTTTACATTTCGTTTATTAGCAATTCGGCGTATGTAAGTCTAAATTTTTTTAGAATTGCCAAATTAAAATTAGGAGCTATTTTATGAAAAACTTTTTCTATTTAATTATTCTGCTTTTTATTGCAACACTTTACTATGGTTGTACCCCTAAATCTTGGGAATTAGCACAATCTGAATATTCGAGGGGAAATATTTATGATGCTGTAAGGTGGTCAGCAGCCACTTTGCGAGACAAACCGAATTATAAAGAGGCAGTTGATTTTCTTTCTAAGGTACTACCCACTACTTATAATGATTTATATCAACAAGCTAAATCTTCAGAAGCAAGGGAAGATTGGGACAATGCTGTGGATTTATATCATCAGATAGGTAAAATATCGGATATAGCTAAGACAATTCTACCCCAAACAAATGAAGACACAAAAGCAACTGTTAAATTTGAGACAAAAGAAGTCGGGGATGAAATGGTAAATGCAAAACATAAAGCGGCCGAATTTCATTATAATGCTGGAGTTAAATTAGAGAATTCTTCAAAAACAAAGGATGCTGCAAAAGAGTATACTAAAGCTCTTTCTTTTGTCCCAAATTTTAAAGATGCTGCTGATCGATACGAAAAGATGCGGACTGCTGCTATTAAACGTGTTGCTATTATGACATTTGAAAATAAAAGTGGTAAAGATCAGTTTGGTTCAATTGGCGAAAATATTAGTGATCAGGCAATTAGTATAGCAATGAGTGATCGTTCGAATATGGAATTTTTAGAGTTTGTAACTCGTGATAGATTAAATGAATTGATGACAGAAAAACAATTAGGGCAATCAGGACAACTTGACGAAAAGACTGCAACAAATTCAGGCAAGGTGCTCGGAATCCATTCTTTTGTTTTTGGTAAAGTAAGTACTATCGCTATTAATAATCCGCCTGAAACTAATTCAGATGTTGAAGTAAGTAGAAAATTATGGAATAAAGATACCCAAAAAGACTATACTGTTTCAGCAGTGATAACAGTGACTACACGAAAAGCAAGTGCAACAGTGAAATGTTCATATCAAATTATTGATGTCTCAAAAGGAACTATTGTAAAATCTGGAACATTAGACGGTGTAGAAGATGTTGTTGTTAAATATGGCCGATTAAAACATGGGCCTCAGGAGGCATTAAATGATGATTATCTGGCTTTATGTAGTAAAGAAGAAGAATTTCCACCTTCTGCTGATATTTTGGTAAACAAAGCAACCGAAACATTAGCAGATAAATTGGCAAAAGAATTAGCAGGTTATTTTAGATAACTTTAATAAAATATATTTGATATATACCACATATGCCGCATTGAAAATGCGGCATTATTAAAAGTATAGGAATACAATATGTTTTGCATAGTTATTTCAATTATGGTGGATTTAATAGGCATTACCTAAGAAGAAAATGCCGTTATCATCCAAGGCACAGCAGAATGAAATTATTTTAGATAATATTTTTAGAATAGGTGAACTTTATAAAACTATAGAAGAATGTTATTTACCATTTGTTGCCCATACTTCCCTAAGTAGTTATTATATACGCTTAAGTAAAATCTTTCTCTATCGATTTATTAGCATACTTCCTTATTACACTCAGAATGAAAATTCTTCAACTCACTCGCTCATCACCTCCCTAAAACCTTCTTTGACTGTTATTTCAAGGTTGATTAATTTTTCAGCCATATTTTGCTGATTAATTTCTATGGTGTTAATTTGTAAATCCTGTTGCTCACGGCATATTATTTCCCAATTGAGTTGATAATCTGCGTGAGAAGTAAAACAATCAAATTAAAAACGCTAGCCATTGCGGAAACTAGGCCGTTTACTAAAGTGGGGTGAACCATTACAAACCAGATAAAGAATATTCCTACTATGAATTGTAGAAAACAACCTGATATGGCTTCCATACTATTTTTTCTTAGTCTTTTTATTTAATCTTTCTAAAGCATTTTTATATACGCTCTCCAAAAAATAAGTATAGGCTTCTTCGCTTCCGTTATTAAGGATAAATCCTCTATGCCTCAATTCTCTTATGGTATAATGCAGTAATTCGTGGACTAGAACACCTTGATCGTAGATGGAGTGATTATATTTATGAAGCCAAATGACATTAACTATTATTTCACCTTTATTTTCTACAGTAAAGGACTCTCCAAGATTATTATCATTTGATATTGATACACCAGGATATCTTTTCACTAACCATTTTTTCATTTTAGCGTGTTCTCCTATAAAGACAGTAAAACAACCGTCATAAATTCCGTCAGGTATGTTTGTAAATACTTTAAACATATATTTCAAGCATAAACAGGGGGTGCGTGGCCTCCTGTATGCCTTAAAAATTACTCGATGATACATGCCTCGTTGCCATATCCGTTTATATAATTATATTATAGCAAATCAAACTAAACTAAACAAGGAATGATTGATAGATATAGTTCTTAATTTCAAGTAACTCTTTCTGCTCTTGAAGAATCTTGGTAATGTATTTTGTTTTTCGAACAGAAATTTTTAACCTTTGAGCTGTTTCCTTGGTAGGGAGTTTTAAAACTAAGCGGTAAAGGAATACGCTTTTTTCTTCATTATTAAGGGCATCTAAATATGATAAATATTCTTCGTTCATATTAATATTATATCCCTATACACTATGGGGTGTCAAGTGCATAAACTGTTAATAAAAGAAGCCCCCTTAAAGAGGGCTTACTCTGACAAAAGATTTCCTCGCAAGTCTGACGACTATATTATCCGGTTCGGGGTGGACAAGAACTACACGGGAGAAACTGGATAATTGCTCGGCCTGAGTATCGGTCATTGTTTTTCCTATTAAGGAAACTGACGGAACGCCGTTTTTAATAAATTCAAGGGTTTCCCAAATGGAAACGGTCACGACAACCTCATCAGATTTAATATGGTGTGCGTTATAGAGGGTGCGCTTGAAACCTTTAGGGAAAAACCATTCGTCTTTCTGAAGGTTATAGGCGACATAACCTGAGTGCTGGCCGTTTTCGTCATAAGTCTTGAAACCTATCTTACCGGCTATTATGGAGTGCTGTTTTACCAGCCCGATTTCGTATTCTTTAGCCATTTCCTCAGAAATCCCTCTGTCTTCCAGGAATTTACAATAATATAATTCGAGATTTGGTAGCTCCCGCTTAGGTTCTTTGGCTTGGGTTAGAAATTGCTTTTTAAGCTCGCTGGCAGCGCTCCTGACATCTAACCCCTTGTGATTAGCAAGGAAATTAATAACACTTCCTTTTTCCTTCCCGTTAGGGTTAAGATAAAGGTTTTTAACTGTGTTAATAATAAATCCCTCGCCTTTGATTTCTCCATCCTGGGTAGAATAAGGGATATTAAGCCAATCCAATAATTGTTTGAAGCTTACTTTTTGGCTAATCTCAGAAAAATTCAAAAATTCCATAAATACTCCTATGTTTAATGAACTACTCTCATTATATCATAGGTAAAATAAAAGGCCAAGTTTCCTTAGCCTTTTATTAAGTGCGTTGCCAAAAAATAATATCCAAAAAGTCTTGTCCTCAACTTCTCAGCTTATCATAACCGAACCGATGGACATTCCCAAATAGACTAGGGCTTTACCAGCCCATTAACCTTTCGATATGTCTAATGGATTATTGGCGCTTCGTGGCAAGTCCGGTTCAATCAAGGTTTTCCCTTGAAAGCTTTGACTTTTTAATTATATCATAATCCAGTCATTTGACAAGAAGTTATAGGCTGGCTCTTGCGGTTCTTCTTCGTGGGGTGGAGCAAATGAATTTGTGAGAGGAGGAAATGTTTTGATCAGACTGTTTTTAGTTCCCAATCTTAAATAAGCGGTGTAATCTTCTAAGTCCATTATCTCGGTTTCTTTGACTCTCACAATTCCGGCCAATCTTTTAGCCTCGGTATCTCCACAATTAAAAACGACATAAGAGCCGACAATACCAAATATTGAACTTAATACTTTTGGGTCTATCTCTAAAAAGTCGTGGTGGCTAATTGTAAATCCAACCTGGCAGCTTCGCGCAAATTGTAATAGGGTAGGGAAACTTGAATTGACTGAAGTCTGAAATTCATCAATATAAATCATTAACGGTTTCTTGACCTTGTTATCTTTAATATAAGAAAATACCGAATATAGGATAAGAGCCGAAAGGAAACGCTGATTGTCGTTATCGCTCGTGTTCGTATTTACTAACAAAGATTTCCCTGATTCAATAAAATCCGCAATATCAAATTCATTCTCGCCGGTCGTTAAAAACTGGCTCATCTCATCATTATCCAGAAATTGAGAAAGACGACTTGAAATACTAGCCATAGTATTTATATAATCTCCTGATAATTTAATGCCGCTTTTATTCTTATCCTCAATTTCCTTAAACCAATCAGTTGTTTTAGTATCATCGAATTTATAATTTTGCCTGACAACTTTAAAACTAAGAAATTCATTTAGAAAATGTAAACTTCTATCTTTTTCTTTAAATCCCTTTATAGCCTTATTAAGAATTTGCTTCATACGGACGGTAGCCGAAGGATTAAATTCGGAAGTAGAGGTTATCATTATATCCATAACATCAGTAAACTCTCTGATAAGGGTATCGACTTTATAACCTTTCCGCCTTAAAGGGTTTATCTTAACTGGATGTTGAAAAGAGATATATTGATAATTACTGTTACCAGTTAGCTTATTTACACTGTCGCCTTTAGGGTCAATGAAAATAGTGGGCAAACCGAACTTCATATCATAATCAGCCATTCTCTCCATTAAAACTGATTTTCCAGTCCCGGTCTTGCCTAATATGTAGGTATGGTTAAAGCGTTTTCTAATATCTGTTATATAAGGTAGTTCTGCGTCAAAATCTCGACGTTCTCCTAATTCCAAGAGATAGCTGTCATAGTTTATCATTTTTCTCAACAGCTTTTTTATCTCTTTCTATTTTCCAGTCAAAAGCTTTGTTTTCTGATTTAGCCCTTTCTGCTTCGGCCTTCTTTTTATCGGCCTCTGCCTGAGCTTGCTGTTCTAAAGCATTTTTTAAACCAGCTTGCATATCTAGTTTATTTAATTCACTGGCATTTGCATTAAGATAAGTCGCTATAAGGGCGGACTGATAAGTCTCTGATAGATTTTTAAAATCTATGGAATTTTTGAGATTTTCAATTAATTCAGTTTTTATTTTCTTTTCTTTTATTTCTTCTGATATTAAATCATTAGCCAATTCTAAGCCTTTAATTAACACCTCTTTTTCTCTATGTATCAAGGCAATATCTTTTCTTTTTGCTTGCTCTGCGTTAATTATGGTTAAGCGTTCTTCCCTTTTTATATTAAATAATTCTTTTGCGGATTCAACTTTATCTAAAAGTAAATATTTCCAATATTCTGGACTAAATATTTCTTGAACTTTAATATCCATCCAAGCCTCGGATATTTCTTTCAGTCCCTTGATCTGCTCTAAAATTAATTTTTGCTTTTCAACATTTAATGATATCCTATGGACTTGGTTTTCTTTAGAGAATAAAAATATTGGTTCTTGTAAATTAATAGACCTAAGAATATCGTTGTATAAATTTCCCAAATTGTCCTGTAAGTAATCCCATTCTTCTTTAGAATTTTCCTGAAATGTTTGTTCGCTATTTTCTACATATGGTTGCTCTGGTTTATCAATATTTAATTCTGATTTAGCTTTAATTTTTCCCATAACGCTTCTCCAATAATTCAACTTCATCATATTCTTCGGTTAAATCTATGTCCTTTCCACAGTCATTATGATAACATTCAATAACTTCAATTATCCCTCCACACTGTATACACTTATCAAACAATACTTTCTCCATAGTTGATTCATCAACAATATGTCTAAAGTTATTAATTTTAACATCACCAACTTGGACTTGCGTCCGATTGTCTGTTACCAAATAATTAGCCATACAATGAGGGCAAGTTAAATTGTAATTCTTCGCAATTAATACTTTAAGACAATGCTTACAAATGAATTGAGGTAATCTTTTTTTGCGATTATATAATCCCCTTAATCCGGTTAATAATATGGGCTTTAACTTAACATTTTCTTTGCGTTTTTTAAGAAGGTTATCCTGATCATATTTATCTTTAATATTAATAGTTTGTTGGCAATGAGGGCAATTAAAATAATCTATTGATTCACGACAGGAGGAACAATAAAATAATAATTCAAATCTGGAATGTCCTTCAGTATCACAAAGGCGGCAAGAAATATCGTGAAGATGATTAAATAAAACTTTTTTAAGACAATGCGGACAAATAAATGAAACTTTACTTTTAGAGGTGTAAATCCAAATAAATAAAAATGAAAAAGAAATAATAAATAGCCAATTATAATCGTATAAAATTAAAAATACATATTTATAAATTGACATTATAAAATAATAATAATCGTGGCTATTTGTTGTTTTATCCATTAATTCATTAATAGAATCAGGTGCCAAATATGAAAATAGATAAAGTTTAAATTCTACTAAAATAATTCTCAGTACAAAAAGAGAAAGTAAACAATAGGTAATAGAAAAAGCTATTAAGCGAGATAAAATTTCTCCTCTAATACTTATCATTGGTTCTTTTTTTAGAAAATTTTTAATGTTGTTATTATTTCCCATATGTATACCCTTATATAATTTGTTCCTGTAATCCTTGGCTTCCCTCAAATCACTAATAGATAAATTACAGGCTAAAATAAAAAACGCAAATGAAAAAATTGATAAAAAAACTAATAACCAAGTTATTAAGGGGAAATCCCTTGTTACCTTGGTTTGGAATATTAATAAGGCGATTATTGTAGCAAATCCCAACCCTAAAGAAATGAAAACAATAAATAATAATGGATGCCTTCTTTCATAATTATCAAAAAAAACCATCAATTTTCTCCATAAAATTAAATCCTGTTTCAAAATCTTTTTTTATTTTCCCTACTACAGTTACCGTAAATTTGAAATGATTTTTATCCAGTGGGGGAAAATCAAGTAATTTACATTGCTTCTTCCAGTAGCTAAAAACAATATCATCCTGGGCTAATTGAAGATAGTTTAATCTTTTCTGGTCTATCCATTTATCCCAATTCGCTTTACTCGCTTCCACTTCCAAGAATACCAATTTATATCTATCCTGTTCCGCTAATACCAAAAGAGCATCAGGGATTATATAGGGTCTATCCAGGGGGAACCGGGGATAAAGAAGAGCCTTAAAGTTTGGCAATTTAAGAGCCTGAATAAAAACGGCGGTATTGTTTATCTGGTTCGGATCGCCAAATCCTGTCGATTCCGGCGGTAGTAAATTAATATTATAACCTTCCGACTCTAAAAGTTTTAATACATTATCAGTGGCGCAATAAACATCCTGAAAGACATTGCCAAGTAAAGATAGAGAGGCGATATAATCTAACTTATCGACAGAGCAGACTTTAGAATATCGGGAATTGATAAGTTTGAGTTGTGACTGGCGCACATATTTAAGCAGCCGGATATGATAAAGCATATCCCATAATAACTTAAAGCTTCCGCCGCTTTCAAAGGGAATTACAGTCCTTAGTTTCTCTTTTAGTTCTCCGTTATCCACAAAAAACCTTAAAATTTTAGAATAATATAAAAAAAATACCTGTAAATATCCTGTATAAGCGTTAAAAATGTCAGAAGGTCGCAAATTACAGGTTTTGGAAGCTAAGTCTTTATATTATTTAACTTAGCTCTAAATTTACAGGTCCATCTATTAAGGCGGAGAATTAAATACTTGAGGGCGAAAGGTGCTTTAGCGACTTGAGCAAACGAGGGTATTTAAAACGAGGGTTAGGCATCGGGTTAATAAAAAAAATCATTATATTTAAGAAAAAAATAAAATGAAAATATCAGTAATAATTACCAAAATAAAAAAATACAAACTATATGTATTACCAATAATAGTATTACTAATCTTATTAATAACAGTAAAGTTCATACTACCGGAAAACTTCCTCTCATTAGAAAAATCAAAAAATCTTGATTATCAATTTATTAACAAAATCACCGAAGAAAATATAAATGATAATAAACAACAAGCTAAAAACACTTCTCCCCAAATCGTTCCTGCCCCTATCTTGCATGCTGGTGGTAAATTCTTCATCAAATTAGGACCAGACCAGGAAACCACTTTAATGCAGTTCCCAAAAGATGTGACAACCCCATATTGCTACGATAACGGTAATTTTATAATATTACCAGAAATCGGATCAGCAATATACCATCGTGCTGGTGAAACAATAAACTGGCCGGCGTGTCCATTTAAAATCAGAGCTAATGGCTCACCAGTATCAATCCAGTTAGAAATGTAATTTAAGAATAAAACAAAAAACAGGCTTTCGCCCGTTTCTTGCCGACCTTGTGTAATTATCACTCAGGTCTATTCAGTTGTACTAACCTATAATAATCCCCGAAGGGCTTACTAATGTATAATCTCACTCAACATCTTCATCAATTCTATTGTCTTATCAAATCCTAATTCCTTAATAATCACCTTTGACAAATCATCACTTTCAAAAACATTCTTTCGTTCATCTCTTCTAATCTGTTTCTCCCAAACATTCCAATAATTTCTCTTACAAATTTTCTCCCAAGTCTTATCATCTTCATTAATAAACTTCTCTTTAGTTTCTGTAAAATCCATAACATCTCTAATAATATCCTTAGCCTGACTAACCGCCATTTCTAAGGCATTTTTCATTGTCGTCGTACATAATCCTCCGTCCAAACTTTCAGCTTCTGGCTCACGACTATCAAATATATCATAGAAATATCCTGGCTCATCACTTGCCTCAAATATTTGAATCACCAACTCATTTATTTTTGCCATATAATTAAAAATTAATTTGATTAAAATCTTTCTCTGAATATTCTTTATCGCATTTCTTACATAACACTTTTAAGATATCGCAATCTTGGCTCTTATAAACTGTTAGGTTTCCCTCCTCGTCTAAATCTGCTTTGTGCGCAATAGCTTCATCAACAATGAATTCTGTTGATCCGCATTCGCATTTCTTAATAAACATATTTTTTTTCTTATGATGACTTAATTGTCATCTATGTCTAAAAGAAAGCAAGCGGGTTCCCTGGCAAGTTCAAGGTGGAGGCCGAAGGCACTACCTTGACTTGTGAGGGTGCTTGCTATAATTATAAGACAGATGAGAATTACTGCTCTCGTTAGAGAACAACATTATGAATAATTAATATATTATTCTAATTTAATATCGTATTTAAAAGAAGGTTCAATGAAAATTATTATATTCCTCTTGTTTGTTTCCTCTCCAATATTTTCTCAGGACTCATTGAGATATGACCATTCAACAAAAAATATTGACACAATTGTTATTGCTAATGAAGGGACACATAAAATATTAATAACAAATGAAAATACCTTTATAGAAAAATATGGGGGTATAATTGGAGCTATCACCGGATCAGTTATTGGGTCATTTTTTGCCGCATTAATTGCCTTCAAATCAATTAGGAAAACAAATAAAAATCAGATAAAGCTAAACGAAATAGCGCATACCAATCAAATAGCATTAGAATATGATAAAATTGACAAAGAGAATCACCAAAAAGATAAAATATATTACGGATATCTTTATTCTATATGGGCTATAATGCAAGGACAGAAATCATTTTTAATTACAATAAGAAAGGAGGTGAATAGCATATTAAATGATTTTAAAGAATTTGGAACTATTGGCTATGACAAACCTTTTAATGTTCTTCCGATCGATTTATTAAAGGAGAGTTATTTGCATATTCTGTCTGACGGAAGATATAACATGCATACTGTAAATAAATTAATTTCTTATTTGAGTGTAAATGACAGCCTTACAAACGAACTTAATTTTACCGTTATTAAGAAACTAAAAAATGAATTGTCGAACAAAAAGGATTATGATGATAGGGTTGATTATTACTTTAATCAAGTATTTGGGCATCTTGACATATTACTTGATACAGCAAAACAAATAGAAGATGAAATTATGGGTGATATAAACAATTCAGAAACAGCAAAAGAATTTCTTATAGAAGCTAGTAAACTAAAAGACAAAATAGAATTTAAAGAACCAAACAATTAAATTAATTTTCCTTGCCCTCCATTATAAGCGGAATACTCGGCATCTTCCCAAGTGGTATTTCATCTTTTAATAACTGCGGATACCGATACAAGTTTGGCTTATCCTGATCGTGCCAACCTTTTAAATCAACTTTATATTTAGATTTAACATCTTTTATCCGGGCAGAAATTCTGGCGCAACCTAAATGTCCACTCCCATAAACAAATTTCAAGATGTCATCAGTCCTTATCGGCACTCCGTTTCTTAATAAGTTGTATAGTTGCTCAGTTTGCGACATATTTATTTATAAACTTTAATAATGGCTCGGTCATATCTTTATTATTCAATGCCGTCTTAGACTTATAAGCGTTCTTTAAATCTATCGGAAGATTAAAATTAAATGTAGTCAATCCATTATCCTTTAGATACTTTTTATTTCTTTCAGTTTGTGATTTCATATTTATTTAAAAATTCAATACTCTAAAGTTTTATTGACATAAAAATTATTATTAATATTTAGCGTCATCTATAAGGCTCGGCTTGGGATTTCGTGAAGCCGAACCATAAGAGGAAACTAGAAAGGTAAATCTGTAATATTTATTTCCTCATTTTCCACCATTTCGTGTTCGGGCTTTACCACTCCTGACGATTTCCAGTCGTTCAGCTTGGCGTATAACATACCTTCCTTGCTCTCTAACAGGTCGATATTTACATAGCCTTTAGCGTTGGCTTTAGACTGTAAATAAGGGATAAACTTTTCTACTGAAATTGCAAGGCTTCCCTTTACAAATTCGGGGGCGTTCTCTCTCGGTTGCTTGACGAATAATCCGTCAATGAAATCTTTCATGGATTTTTATTATAGTGAATTAATAATATTATCGTAATTAGCAGTTAATAACTCATAACCAGTTAATCTAATACAAGCCTCTTTGTAATCTTCGGGGGTTTTAATTTCTAGCATTTTCTTTTTTAATAAAGAAGCAATTAAATTTTTCTGCGCTAATCTCGGCTCTTGTTTCGTTGTCGTCTTTGGTGCTTGCGCTACGCTGTTTCCATCATCATCTTCTGCCTGTAGGAATAATAGGGATTGAATGGCATATCTGCGATAATAGGTTATAATGCTTCCCATTTTTTGAGGGTCGGGATTTTCTGGAAGTGGAGTTGTAAAATCTATAATAGCAGAGCAACCTCCCTCATTAACATCATAAATAATTGTCCTTAATGCTGGTTTCCCATTAATGTTTTCTAATGGCTGTAATAAAACTAATTCTAACTCATTAAGTATCGGCTTAACTTCTTCTATTAGTTTATTGATGTCAAAATACTTGCTCTTGAAATAGGGGTTAGTGCTGTCTTTAGAAATCGCACCGACTTTTTGTTGAAATTGTAGTAGCTTGTTCATATTATCTAAATTTATTTTCTAAGTAAATTTTAGTCTTGTCGCTATACTCTCTCGGTTTTAGTTTCAACTTTCCGAAGTCTAAAATGTTTTTAATAATTTTTTCCACTTCTTCACCCTGCGACCATTTATGAATTAAAGTTGCTAAAAAGTTGCGCTGTTTTTCTGTCAGTTGTTCTAATATTTTTATACTGACTGGAATATTTAAAGTATTTTCGAGCTCGTTTGATAATTCTTTTAGATTGTGAGGATTAATCATATGCTTATGAGTAATCACCTAATAAATCTCCAATCTTAACATTTTTCCTTAACTCAATAGCCATATAAGATAGTAGAGCCAAGTCTGCGTCAAATATACAATCAAGAATAGTATATTGAATTTTCCTAACCATTTCTTCTTTGTTCATATTTTTTAGATTAATTATTGAGATTGCCCAGAGGGAAAACATAACATCTTGCTTCGCTATCGCTGGGCTTAATTATATCTGCCCCCTTAGTAATGTTGATATAATCATTATATACCCATTAGAAAAATAAGTCAAGGGTTTTGGTGTGCTTATATATATGCTAAGATTAGCTAAAAAATAAAGACGTTAAAAAGTTATCCCCTAATAAAAAACCAGTAGTTATAAACTACTGGTTATTAAATAAACTTCTGACTGGCAATGTTCGCAATAAGCGGTTTTAGTTCCTTTGTCTGCCTCAATTTGATTATTGCAATTTCGGCAGTAATAAATTTTATAAAGGCTTTCTTCTAAAATATCATTAACTACTGCGGTCATGGGTTTATGTTCCCTTTTTGCCATATTATAGATTAGAGGGATTAACTGCTCTTTTATTTTGGGAGAATACATTTTAAATTATCCTCCTCTCTACAAAGGAGGTGTAGGTATCTCCGGCGAAGATGACGTGGTCAAATATCGGTATATCTAATATCTTACCAGCTTCTACAAGTTTCTTGGTGATATTTACATCTTCTGTTGAAGGTTCTGAATTTTCGGAGGGGTGATTATGCCCTAAGATGATCGAAGCGCAATTTGCTACAACCGCTCTCCTGAAAACTTCTCTGGGGTGGACAATAGAGCTGTTAAGGTTCCCAGATGAGATAATATCAAAGCCTTGAACACGATTAGAAGTGCTAAGCCAAGCGACTAGGAAAACTTCTCCTGGTTGTTCGGCCATAAGGGGTTTGAAAAGCTCAAAGAAGTCTTGCGGAGATGTTACTTTCTTTGTTGGTATCTGGGAGTATTCGGGATATTCAATTTTAGTATCCTTAAACTTCCAGACAAGGGTTTTGAATTTTACTGTTCTATCAGACATTTTTCCTCCTGTAATAGAAAGTTTAGGATTTTTTCAGTATTGCTGATTACTTTAAGGACTGCGGAATAGGGGGAGAGTTCAACCTCTTTAGCATAGCTTTCAATATAGCGGTAGTGATTGCCTAAATGTTTAGATCCATCTAAACCGACTATCTGGCAGAGTGCTAAAGCGCCAAGCTCGGCGGTTATCTCCTGTATCGGGTCTTGGCCTCCCTTAACGCCGTTTATCTTGTCATCGGCTAAATGACAGACTTCGTGAAAAAAGACGCACTCCTCTGGACTGGCTACGGCGATTACTTTCTTAGTGGGGGAATAATAGCCGTAATGGTCGTAACTTCCTGGAATGGCCGCAACATTTACACCTAACTCAATAGCTCTGTCCATTAAAGGAAATTCTGGGAGTTGGATTTGTTGATATTCCAGCGGATCACCTTCAGTCTGTTCTACTGCGAATACGCAAGCGGTTATAAATCCCGCTAAATGAAACTTTTCTTCATTGGTTTGTTGGTCATTATCCTTCTTAATCCAAGGGACTAAGATGTGAGTAGCTTTCTCTCCTTTCTTAACAAACCTTTTAACCTCAAGCCATTGTTTATAGCCTCTAAAATCAGTCAAGCCGGTAAAGTAACAGACAAGCTGATTTAGCAGAGACCATTTGTGCATCGGGAAGTCGGCTATTGGGAAAGTAGCAAGAGCTATCATCTGGGGAATGTTATCACTATTCTTAAACTGGTCAAGAATAGAATCAAGAACGGATTTGACTTTAGAGTTCATTTCATACCTCATTTTGTTAGTTGACGGAATTGTTTTAGTTGGAAAAGAGCAGAGCGTCTTAATACTCATTTCTGCCACGAGTGCAGCGATTGGTTGCCTAACCTTGTCAAGGTGGAATTTACCTTGATAAGGGAAAGGCTATCGCTATAATGGGAGAGCAGATGAGTATTATTGGGAATTTTATTGAGTTGTTAAAGGGCGGTAAATTTTATTATTAAAAATTATTCAATAATTTTTACTTTAGTGCCGCTCGGCATTCTCCAGATAGGTTCGTGTATTTTGGTAAATTCAGGAAAGGGGATAAAACGGAAGTGCTTATCTGATTGGTTTTTTATTACCTCTAAGAAATAATTAAACTGCTTATAGAGTAAATCCATAATCGGTTTAACTTCGGAGTAGTTTTGCGGTCTTAAATAAACGTCATAGCGGTGGTTAGAACAGACAAACAAAATCTTAGTTTTGGGAGATAATCCGTTCATTTTAAATAACCCCTCCTTGATAAATTTATTATACCTTAAAATCTTATCCCTGTAAACCCTGGTCAGTTCCTTCTTCCTTTCCAATTCCACTAAGAAAGTAAACTGCCTGTCGTTATTGATGTTCTTGGCTTTAACCAAAATGTCAGGTTTTAATCCTCCAAGATCCGCCTTGTAATCAAATTCAAAATCATAATCAGGGAAGTTCCTGATAAAGGATAGCGCCATATCAAACTTCATCGATTCGTGTTCGGCGTTGTTTAGGGATTTGGTAATTTTCTGTTTATAATCCTCTAAGCGGTCAATAACCTTTGTGCCTTCTCTTGTTACGAAATAGAAAAACTGCTTTCTCTTTTCGCGCGGTTTTATGTCAAAAGGTATCTGCTGGACCCAACCGACTTTAAGGTATTTCTTAATGTCTTTATTAACCTGTAATAAAGCACCCTTATATGATTTAGCCTCATAAGAGAATAGATTATTTACGCTTCCGGATTGTATTGATAGAAGCTCGTGAAGGGTTTTATGTTTCATAAGATTGATTAAATTTAAATGTTAGATTAATTTCTCAAACAAACGGAGTGTAAAGATATGAATCATTATTTGCTATTGAACAATATTCTTATCATACTTTGTGGTTTAACAGGATCGATAATATTAGCTGTTAGTGTCAATCCAATCTTTGAATCGATTAAGACTTTTTTTAAGGCTTTATCAACTGTAATAAATTTTAATGCAGAACACGAAAATGATCAAATAGCTATAAATGGTATTGATGAAAATTTTGACAATTTTTCTTTCAAAAAAGCGAGTATAAATATTTACATTGGGCTAGGGTATATCCTCCTCAGCTATTTACTTCAAATATTTCCCCTGATTTTTAAAGTAAGTTAAACAGTATTTTATTATCTATTATTTTATAAGCCGACACTCGTTCGCAAGAACGGCAACATAGCTTATCTTGTACGAATATTTGATTTTATTATGAGTCAAGGAAGGTAGGTTGCTGTTCTTTTTAAACGTGGCATATAGCCCGATTAAAAGAACGTAGTGTCGGCACAATAATATCTGTTTTTACCTGTCATCAGGATAAAAACGAATTATGGTTAAAGCGGTTGGGGTAAATTGGTATATATAACTTTGGGGATAATTGCGGTAGTATTGTTATTTATATAGTAGCGTATCTAAAAAAGATTGTCAAGAGTATTGATAAAGGATTAAAATTGCACTCTTCTTCTCCTTCCCCCAAAACCCTCCCCATATCAATAAACCATCTTAAGAAAAAATTCCCCACCTCGATGTTAATTTTCCTGCAGAGACGGATCCGGTTATAAATCCAATTTAATTTAAAGTTTTCTCAAAAGGTATACCTTAATGGAACGAAAAATCCTGAGGGCTAAATGCTTGTAAAACAAGGAGATTATTAGGGAAAATTTGTGTGCCCTGGAAAGAATTATGGGACTTGGCGGAGTAATCTCCGCCTCACCCAATTAAAAATATTTAAGCTTTGTTGTAGAATAAGCCGAGGGCGCAATGACTATTACATCTTGTTTAGCTCGACTCACTGTCAAACCATACGTGAGGTTTTCCCTCATACGGCTTTCCTGAATTTCCTATAACCACCATTATGTCAACTCTCGTCTTATACAAAACATATTTATTAAAATGTCAATCCCTCTTTAACTGTATCTCCAACAATTTTAATGTGATTCTCTTTGACATTACGGCGAATTTTACTGATTATCTGATTAAATGGTGCACGAGTGGAAACATCAGCTCGCGTCCATCCAAGCACACCATCCTCTGTGACATGGGAATAAATTTCAATCAGGGTAATTGACAAACTATCTATAGGCGGTTGAGCCGTTATATCCAAAGTTATTACGGATCCTTTTAGCGTCCTTATCTCGATTATCCTTGAGTCTGGTTCATCTTTTGTCTTTACGAACTTTAATACTACTTCAGAATTCTCTATTGTTTTTTTTGCTTCCGTTTCTATAAGGCTTGTCAAAGTATATATATCTGTTTGGTAAGTAGTTGCCACTATTGGCTTGGATTCATCAATCCCTTTACTAATTGCGTGTCCTAATTGATTCCCCGCCAAATTAACTGCAACTCCACAACCGTAATTCATGAATATTAAAGGAATGAGAAGTAACAATATCATAACTTGATGTAGTTCTACTGAGTAACTCTTTCTTGGTTCCATTGAATAACTCCTTTATATAATTATTAGACTATTAACCCATTGCTAAATAAATAAAATATTTGTCTCATTACTATTGACGAGTTCCGTGTATCTAAGCCCCTTTATTAAAAACAAGTATTTACTATGGCAAACACTATGCAAAAAAGGAAAGGGGTTAAAACGTATAATTCATCTTTATTTCAAAAATAATAAAACGTGGGAAATTAAAATATTCGCTTTTTACTATAATTGTTTTATTTGACGAATCGTAATCATAATATCGGCTTGTTTTGTTTTTTTGATCAAATACATTTAATAATGAAAAACCTAAGTCAAGATTAAAATCCCCCTTTATTACTTTATAAAGCAAATAAATATCCATTCTGTAATAAGGAGTTAAATTCTGTTGGGAGGAGTAATCGGTAGACATTGAATATCTATAAGTAGAATCAGTTAAAGAATAATTAGAACTTATTTTTTTACTAAAAAGATATCTTCCCGAAGAATATGCAAATAATAGATTTATATAAAAATTATCAATCCGATACTGGGTGTAATTCGTAATTGAAAAAGGACTATAATTTAATGCATAAAATACCAAACCATTCTCTAAGTTATGGTTGATAGATACGCATAAATTAAAAGATGTAATATTTTTCAGTGAAAGTGATGGAATATCATTCTCTGCCATGAGAGAAAGCCCATATCTTATTCCTTTATAATGTTGGTTAAAGTCGAAATCTGTATTGTAGTTTGTAATCTCATCGGGATAGCTATTGGAATAAAGTAGATTATTTAGTTTGCGGAAATATAATTTAATACTCAGATTTGTATTTATAAAGGAATTATTGATTTGCTTCCGGAAATTGAGGGATGTGTTCAACGCTTTTATCGGCTTTAATGGCAAATTTTTAGAGTCAACAAAAAAAAGACTGCTTGTAGAACTTGGATCCCATATTATGTTTTGGAAGCTATAGAATATTGGGTTAATTGGTTCCTGGGATGATTCATAATTTATTTGAAAACGTGCATCAAATATTTTGGGATCACTATAATAAATATCTAATCCAACAGTAGGAGTAATAGGTTCAAATATAAAGCTATTTAAACCGATATGAATAGTTGATAATATTTTGTCCGAAATCAAATTTTGATAAGATATGCTGCTTTCAAAATTACCCGATAAATAGGAAGCAGAAACGTTTTTACTGGAATCTGAATACAAAACCATATTATCGGACCTTGTGCTCTGATGTTTGTATCCAAGAGAAAATATTAGGTTTTGACCCTTAGTTAACAAATAATCAAAATTATTATTAAAGCCATAATCTCTAAAATATAAATTTCCATTCCCTATAATGGCACTATTGTTTGTTTCATTAAAGTGATAATCTATAATATTGTTCCCAGTATTGGAGTAAATTTGGGAAGAAATGCTTAAATCATTTAATTCGGTTTGAACATCTACGCCATAGTTTAATTCATGTGTATTAAAATTAAATTGGTTTTGAATAAGACCAAAATTTCCAATATCACCCGTGTATATTAAAATCGGCATAATAAGTACATTATTTAATCTAAATTCACCCAACGCTTGAAATCCCTGAAAAGAAGGAAACTTTTCATATTCAAAATTATTACTATTTATTTTATTAGCTAGAAAAGGTTTAATAGTTTCCAGCAAAGATCTGTTATAACCTATAGCTATCCCCCCATTTAGTTCAATAATTGGCAATGTGACTGTGTTCTCAAAATGAAGGATATTAATATCAGACTTAAAATGAGATTTGGAAGTATCTATCGTAATAGTTTTAACCCTCATTTTTATTGGTTTATTATAAATACCTAAAGATTGAGTTTCCAGTATCGATAGCTGCGAAAACATCAATGTGTTTAATCCACTTTCCAGACCTATTAGTCTTGATTGAAAGGGTACGGGAATATTATTTATAAAGAATTGTTGTTCATAAAAATCAGCACCTTCCATATAAGGAACGGCATTAAAATCTAATGAAGAGTTTATCCCGATCACCCGGAGGTAATTCATAAGATCAGTATTCACAAAACCATTTGAATATAAATCTTCTATATCCAGTTTTTGCTGGCTTATGTTATTATCATGATTTTTTTCACCGATGACTAATGCAGAATCTTTAAGTTCGTATGTTTCAATTATCTGGGAGCGTAATTCAATGCTGATTAGAATGAACAAAATTAAAAATACAACTTTCATTTAATTTCTAACAACATCTATTTAACTTTATCAAAAAAGCTGTTGAATTTAATCTATTCATATAAAAGAGCTGTTAAAATTAAATAACAGCTCTCTGAATTTTATTGACTATTCTGATTTAGAAACTGAAGGAAACACCAAGTCTTATCGGGATATAACTCAAATTGTCTCCCTGAACCATTGTTCCCTGGCGGGTATTAACATTAAGCTGAAGGTTATCATTACTGCTAAAAATCATGACATATCTTGCATCCATAAAAATAGAAACTTTGGGAGTAACAGCATACTCAGCACCTATGCCAAAATTTATTGAAAAATCGCTCAAAGATGCTAAATCTGAATTACTACTATTGCCATCGCTTGTAACTACTAAGGTGGAAAATGAAAGACTGGAATAACCAAGTCCTCCTAATACAAATGGACGAAAAATTTGAATATTATCACTGAAATAATATTTTAAGTCAGCATTGATATTGATACCATTAATTGATCCTCCTGTACTTGTAAGACCGGATAAATCACTGAAAGTGGTTCTTAATTTGTCCGTATTGAGAGTATAATGGTTATAATTAATATACGCTAAGACGGATAGTTGATGATTAATTGGGAATTCCACACCTCCACCTAAATTAAGTCCTGAACTCCAGTAATCCGAAAAATATTCTCCGGACGAAGGGAAACTTAATCCTGTATTAATCAAAATTTTTGTTTGTGCAAAAGTACCTGCTGCAAACAAAACCAAAATAAATAATAATGCTTTTTTCATGCTACTAACTCCATAATGTTGTTTAATAATATATTATATGAACATGTATTAGGAACGGATCCTTTAAAAAACTACATATCTCGAAATAAATCGCTTATACTCTATTTGGCAACGCGAACAATATGATGAAGTTTTAAAGGAATTTAGTCTTAGGAGTTAACATCAGGGCGATTCTGGTTTTAATCATAAATCCCAATCAATATTTATTACTACATGATAAACTTATCCATTAATATTGAAAAATACAAATTCATTTCAAATTAACAAGTTATTACAAATTAACAAGTTGCAATAACTTGATAGAACCTTCACTTCCACTTTTACGCCTCCAGTTGTACCTGTACAAATTCTTTATTAAGCATTTTTTCTCTGCCCATAGTTTCTTATTCCCTGTTTTAAAAACTCCCTTGGTCAAAATTTATAGTAAGATGAGCAAATAATTACACAAAGGACATAATTCTCCCTTGCCGAATTCAGCTAATTAAAAAAACTTACTTAATACTGAATTTCGCTTTCCTAGTGAATTACAGTCAGCTTCTGAACTCCACTTTACACCCGGTTCACTATGGAATATAAAAATAAATACATCTTATTATTTTTTATATCATCCAAAAGGATATTATTTGATTGGCGACTTGAATAATAATAAAGATTCAACATTAAATCCGCAACGAATGGTTATTTTTAAAGGATTTATTCTCCGTTACGGATTGACTACCAATTATATTCCAAACATTAGAAAATATAGTGAGAGACTGTTAAAACCCCAGATTTCTGGTGACGCAAATTAAGGTAATTGTTTAAAAATATGGAAAAGCATTACCAGATATTCCAAAGGGCGATTTTATAAGATGCTGCAACTAAATAAGTTAGATATAATGAGATAGAAGATAACTGCTCTGATAAATGTGGGATTTACTACGGATCAGAAGGTCTGGGATTCGAATTCCTATCGGCATACTTTAAAAAAAGGAAAGGGTTTATGAGATTTTCGGCTAAGTCTTTTTTTAATTTTTGAGGGGATACTAGAAAATATTTTTTTTATTTTTGGCAACTCTTCTTGAAGAAAACTTTTCTATTCATTTTACAAATCGCTTTAGTCTCAACTGCATTTTTAAGTTCTCTTTTTCTTTCTTGATTTCATTTTTCAATTCTTCCTCTGTCGGTAAGTAAGGAAGATATTTGGCAACATAAATTTCTTTCTGTTTCTCAGGCAGCGTGTATTTCACTACAGTATCATTTTTCTCTGCACATAATAGTATCCCAATAGTATTATTTTCATTTTTCTCTTTCTGGGTTCTATTGTAGTAGTTTACATACATCTGCATTTGCCCTATATCCTGATGAGTAAGTTTACCTATTTTTAAATCAATTAATACAAAACTCCGTGTAAGGCGGTTGTAAAAAACAAGATCAATATAAAAATGGTCTCCGTTTAATGTAATTCTTTGCTGGCGGGAAACAAATGAAAAACCTTTACCAAGTTCTAAAAGAAATTTCTGTAAATGCGTAATTAATGCCTGTTCTAAATCGGATTCGTAATATTTTTCCAATTTCTCTAAACCAAGAAATTCCAATACATAAGGGTCTTTTACAAGGTCTTCGGGATTTTTTATTTCCTGCCCTTTTTTAGCCATACGACTGACTGACTTTTTGTCTTTACTTAAAGTTAATCTTTCAAATAATAATGAATTTATCTGCCTATCCAACTCCCTTGTACTCCAATTATTAGTTGCAGCTTCATTCATATAAAAAAGCCGTGCTTCTTCTTTTTCTAATTTTAGAAGTAAACGGTAATGAGTCCAGCTTAATTCTATTCTTAGATAATTTTTCAATTCAGACAATTCGCTACTTACTTGGTGATTAATTTTCAAATCATTCTTTTTGGATTTGTGACGCAGTGCGTCACTAATTGGAAATGTTACATAAAAAAGTCTCATGTTCCGTAAATTTGATGCATCAAACCCTCTACCGAAATCTTTGGATAATCGTGAAGATAATTCAGTTATAAGATAACTGCCATAATCAGCCCGTCTCTTTCCTTTTTGTTCTTCTTCTACTATAAGCCGTCCTATATTCCAATAAGCCTCAACCATAAAAAAGTTTACTGCCCTAAATGAAGATCCCCTGGCTTCATCAAGAATAGACTTTATTCCTGAATATAAACTATCTAAATTTTTCTTTTGTAGTGTCATTCTTTAACTATTTCTAAAATATCTAATAAACAATGTAACCAAGAATTATTAATAAAAATATATTGTTGTCCGGTAAAGAAGAAAGAATAAGGGGAAAAATCATGGAGATAATTCCTCTGTAATGGTTAACTTTATATTTTACCACAAATAAAAAGTACCATGAACAAATCTAATAAATTCAGTGGACACCACACAATAAAACAGCTAATAAAGTTTATAATAGATTCAGATGTTTACTCTTTTCCCCCCTTCAATGTTGATAGTCTTCTTAATAATAACTAATTTTCATCTGATTAACCGGAGTTCAAATGAAAAAGACCAACTTCCAAATCATTTCCTTTTGCTTCTTTGTTTTGTTTACTTCATTCTCATATCCCCAAAAAATAAATAAAATCATTAACCCGCGTATTGAATCTGGTACGGTTAATTCAAAAAATAAAATTGCCTATAAAGTTCAGGACTTGCCTGTCCCTGCTATTATCTACCCTTCAAACAGCGCGGTAAACATTCCAATTATCCCCATATTTAGTTTTTATTCGGTTGATGGCGCTGACCGCTACGATATAGAATTATCTACTGATCCTTATTTCTCAACTATTATAACTGATTCATATTTAAGGTATGCTTATCCTACTGCTGCAAATGAAACTATCTCTTTTGACCCCGGAATTGTTTCACCTGATTATTTTACCGGGGGAACTAACTATTATTGGCGCGTTATGGCTTCAATGTATGATGGTTCAAATTCCAGTCCCTGGTCGTCGGCTATTATGTATACTACGGTACCTGGCGGCACCCCTCTGTTAGCTCCCAATCTCAACATTCCTGCTAATGGTTCAACTAACTCCTGGATCGATTTGCCCCTTGTGTGGAATATCGTCGATGGCGCCGCTAATTATCAGGTTCAATATTCAACTGATGCTAACTTCAATGGTTTCACTTATTGGTACACTTACGGAACTCAATCTTCAATAAGTGCTTCTATTAAGCCTTTCCAGACATATTATTGGAGAGTTGTTGGAATTAGCACCAATTCATTAAGTCCGTTTTCATCTACTAATTTATTTTATACCGGCGATCATGCCGTTTTAACTCAGGATCAGGATACCTTCGATGATGGATCCGGTCTTGATAATTATGGCGATAATCTCGATTTATATTGGCTCATTCACCCCAACGATGCTAAACAGATTGTCTTATCTTTTTCATCATTTAATACCGAAAGTGTTTATGATTATGTAACAATTTTTGATGGGCCTACTGTTAGTTCTCCTGTCTTGGGTAAATTTAGCGGTACTGCTATCCCTTCTTCGGTTACATCAAATTCTAATAATATGCTGGTTCGCTTTACTACCGATGGCTCTGTTAATTATTCTGGTTGGAATGCTTATTATTATAGTATTCTAGGCAATAAGTTGTATCCCTCTCTTACAATTTCTTCCGGTAGTATAACGGCAGGAGATGCTATAAATGTACTAGCACAAAATATGTCAACGGATGGTGTCGTTAATTTCACTCTTTCCGGCCCCGGTATTTCGTCCCAGTCAAGTATAGTGGCAGATGATCAGGGTAACGCTTCAACATCGTTTACTATCCCTATTGACGCTCCCGCTGGTGTTTATAAAATTACTGTTTCTGATGTATCTTCAAATAGAACCGCTCCTGCCAAATATTTTAATGTATCCGCCATCCCCGCCACTTCAAATATCGCCTGGGTTTCTTCTATAACAGATACAATTATTACAAATGAACAATTTTCTCTTGTATGGACTGACCAAATGATTTTGAATCCGGCTTATTCCGTAACAGGTGCTACCAGAGAATATTCTTATTCAGTTGAATTATCAAGTAATGGAGGTACAAGCTGGAATCCAATTAAAAATGTCACCGGCGGCGGAAGGATAAATGATTGGATAAATATTTCAACTAATCTTTCTATATCTAATTCCGGAAATTATAAAATAAAGGTAGTAGACAATAAAGTTAATTCAAGGTTTATCATTTCGAACGCTTTTACCGTCAAACCGCCTCCGCCAATTAATGTTAAGGTCTCTTTATCATGGGATTATTTAAATTCTTACTCATCTTTCCCGTCCCCTGAAGGTGTTGCTGCAGACGGTGTATCAAGATTATATCTGAATGTATATTCTTCAAAAAGTGCAAGCCAGGTCAGGGTTACTCTTTCTGATTCGGATGGTAATAACGATATAAAAACTCTTGGCAAAGTTATGCCGGCAACTGTAATAAATGGTTACAGCAGCGAGGCAAATAACGCTAATACTTTAACAGCGACTGAAACTAATGCTAATAATGATGGTAAATATTGGTTTTGGTATGTAGCGCCTGATAACTTTATAGGATTAAATCCGTCTGATTCAACTAAAACACAAAAAACAGTTTCTGCAAATATTTATGTCACATTTACGGATGGGACTAATTTATCAAAGTCAATTTCTATCAATGTTGTTCGCCCTCCATTATTATTAATTCATGGTCTGGGAGGTGATGGATCAACATGGACTAATTTTGGCTACAACAACAATGGGACAAAACAATTATTTGTTAATGATAAGCCTTTGGCATCCGCCCCTTCTATTACAAATAATTCAAGTTTCCTGAATGGAGGAAAAGCTGTAAAACTGGAATGCGATAAATTATTAATTAATACGAGATTAGCTGGTTATGCCACTGATCAGGTGTTCTATGTTGGGCATAGTATGGGAGGCAATTATTTAAGAACATTTGTTGCAGACCCTTCTTTTTTATCAAATTCAAATTATGGACAGGGCTATATAAATAAAGCTGTCCTTTTAGATTCACCTCAGAATGGTGCACCGTTTGCTGACTTGGTATATGATATTATCAAATTAGTAAATGAATATTTGATTTTACCTGGTTTCGATCCCCTTAGATTTTATTATGCAACTCATCAGGATGCATTTAATAAATCACCGTGGGAAAGTTTGTTTATGGTAAATAATTTAGGATTTTATCTTACTGGGCTTAATGCCACCGACGCATTATTGAACTTAAGAACAAGCGCAAAAGGTGGTCAGAAATTAAATCAGTCAAATATCTCTGCACATTTGATGGCTGGCAGACTACTTCCAAAATCTGAAACTCTGGAACAGATACCTCCGGCCTTTTGGGATAATATTTCACAAATCTATGATGGCTATGAAATATTAGATCAGCTCGCCTCATATTTGGAAATATTATATCCTGATGCAAAGCACCAGGCAGAAGGAATAACAAATACAACCGAAAGAACCTTAATAATTTATAACTATATTATCAGTAAATACTATGGATATTCTTTTATCTATGACAGCGATTTGATTGTGCCGGTGGCAAGTCAGTTAAGCGGTTTAACTGAGGATGCACCAAATGTAACTGTATTCGATAATATTATTCACACTGGTAATTCAGAACTTTCTGTTACTTCAAATACTGATGTAGGCAATTCGGTTAAGAAATTATTAAATAGTACTATTAATTCCTCGCAGTTTGGACCTATACCTGCTAGTGTTCTTACATCTAAACATCAAAGTTCTAATGATAATTTTAAAAAGTCTTTATCTTCCTTTGGAATAAAAAAGAATAACTTAAAAATAACTTCTATAACAAATGGCTCAGGAGTTTTTGTTGACAGTGTGTTGAGTATAAATTTCAATATAAAAGATACTACCGGTCTTCAATATGTAAAACTTTATTTTCAGAATAAATCATATATTACTTATGATAAATTGCTCAATCAGGGTTTCACAGTGCAGGTTAGCGGAACATATTTAAAAACACAGCCTATCGAGATTCTGGCAGTTTATTTTAATAACGATTCTACTTATTGGTCTTTTGATACAAGTAATGTAAATGTCCAGACAACTTCTCAGTTAAAAAAATTCTTTGTTGAACCCAAAATTATTGATGTTGCAGTAAAGCAATTATACTCACCTGATTATAATGCGGTTTATAGTTCTTTTTTATCTAAAATTGAATCTAATGACCCGGACTTAGCATATTCTGTTTCCGATCCGGATGTTGTTTCTTTAAGCACCGGTACTAATTTTATTACCGGGCATTCAAAAGGGGAAACATCAGTTATTATTTCTTACAAGGGACTGGCAGATACAATTTATATTGTCGTGAATGACACCTTAACTACCGGCATTTCTGAACCCGCTAATGACAAAACACTGCCGGTCGATTTTTATTTAAGCCAGAATTATCCGAATCCATTTAACCCTTCGACTATTATTAAATATAACGTCCCATATACTGAATTAGTTAAAATAAAAATTTATGACATATTAGGTAAGGAAATTAAAACTATCGTTAATGAAGTTAAGAAAGCAGGAAATTACACAGTTGAATTCAATGCTGGAAATTTGGCAAGCGGTGTTTATTTCTATCAGCTAAAATCCGGCAATTTTATTTCAACAAAAAAGATGCTTCTCCTTAAATAATATGTAAGGGCGGGTCTGTGACCCGCCCGTTAAATTCCGAAGGCAATTACCAATTATAGATCAAAATTTCGCTACGATTTGGCTACGAATTATCTGGAAAACTTTAGAAAATAGGGTAAAGCAAGGAAAAGATTAGAAGGCTTTAATCCCTTATAAAACAATAAGCTATGGATATATAAGTAGTTACGAAAAATTACTAAAAGTGACTTACAAGCAGAGGGTCGGAGGTTCGACTCCTTCAGCCCCCACTAAGAATGCGAATATTTAGAGTATTCGCATTTTTCATTTTAAAGCATTTAGCTGCGGTGATATTGGTACTTGGATATTAACTTTGATTTCTTCATTTTATTCCCATACAAAAAGTCAAATAACAACTTCTTAAAATAATTAGTATGAGAAAACTTATTGTTCTATCGTTCATGACCCTTGATGGTATTATGCAGATGGAGGAAGATTCTTCAGATGGTTTTAAATACGGAGGCTGGGGTCCACCTCTTCACTATTCCGACGAGTTTTCGAGAAAAGAGATGAATGAACAGTTGGGCGGGTCTTATGACTTGCTGCTGGGCAGGAAGACGTATGATATTTTTTCTGTCTATTGGCCACAGCATAAAGATGGGGTGATAGGCAGCGGATTTGACCGAGCAACCAAATATGTTGTTTCGCATAATGATTTAAGGCTTACCTGGGAGAAATCGATATTACTAAAGGATGTTGAAGCAATAAAAAAACTAAAGAGCCAGGATGGTCCTGATCTCCAAGTGCACGGGAGCGGCAATCTTGTTCAGACTTTAATGAAACATGATCTGGTTGATGAATTATGGCTTAAGATTTTTCCGCTCACTCTGGGAACAGGGAAGCGTCTTTTTGCTGATGGTACAAATCCAGCTGCTTATAAATTATCCAAGAGTATGGTTACACCTTTGGGTGTTATTTTCGCCAATTATGAACGAACAGGCGAGGTTATTTAACCAATATCATTTTTTTTACCTGAGTAAATTGTCCTGCTTCCAATTTATAAAAATAGATTCCACTCGGTAAGTCCTTTGCCTCGAAAGGTGAGGAATAATTACCAGGACTTTGTCTTTCATCGACTAAGGTTCTTACTACTACTCCAAGCAGATTATAAATTTTTAATGTTACGTGGCTATTTGCTGATACATGGTAGTTTATGACTGTCGAGGGATTGAATGGATTAGGGTAATTCTGAGAAAGAACAAACTGTTTAGGTAATTCCGCATTTTCTTTTGTGATGCCTACTAATTCTGAAAGAGGCCGCCTCCATATACCTGTTGTATCAGTTCCTAAATAAATATAGGAGCCATCCACAGCAAGGGACCAAATATAAATATTTTCATAAAGTCCATCGTTAACCGGTATCCAGGTTGTTCCATAGTTAGTGGTTAAACAGACCCCGCCATAAGTGCCTGCGAATATATTTGACCCACTTATAGTAAGGGCTTCAACCATAGCATTAGAAAGGCCATTATTTATGTCAACCCAGTTAGTTCCGTTGTCTGTTGAACGAAATACACCATAGCCCTCCGTACCGACAAAAATATTGTTTCCACTTACAGCAATGGCTGAAATCCGGATATTAGGCAAACCATTATCAGCTTTAGTCCAGTTTGCACCAAAATTTGTTGAGAGAAAAACTCCACTATCAGATGTACCAGCAAAAATATTATTTTCACTTAGGGCAAGTGCGCTTATAAATTTTTCAGTAAGACCATTATTTATTGTTATCCAGGATAATCCATTGTTGGTCGATAATTGAATACCGTTCCCCCAAGTCCCAGCAAAAACATCAGTTCCCTTGACAGCGAGAGAGTAAATAATGTAATCGCCCGAAAGACCATTACTTAGGGCTTTCCAGTTTGTGCCATTATTGGTAGAAAGAAAAAGACCATTGTTAGAGGAACCAGCAAAAATATTCGATCCATTGTTTGCGAGTGAACGAATAACAGAATCAGTTATACCATTATTTATTTGATCCCAGTTTGTCCCATAATTTGTTGAAAGAAACACGCCTCCCTGATAAGTACCGGCAAAGATATCAGTTCCATTTATTGAAAAACAATAGATAGCTTTCTTATAAGGACAGTTAGTCTTAACCCATTGTGCCTGTAAGAAGCTATTGCAGGAAATAAGAAATGAGAATAAAATAAAAACCACTAAATATTTCATATAGTACTCCTTATTATTGAGTTCGACTGCCTTATAGGCGGCAAAAGAATAAATATGTTTATATACTTTCGGTTCAAAGCAGAGGGGAGTATTCGAAGAGTAGAAATTTTCAGAATAATCCACCGAACCGTTTTATTGTTCACTAAGTATCCTGAGTAATTATAAGATCACGCATTTAATATAATTTGTAATAAAGATATTTTGATTGTCCCTTAGCATCTAAGTGCATAAACGATTGTTTTTACTTACATGTATGATATGATATTCTTATATTTAAGCAATTATTATTACTAAATCATTTTGTTAAACTTAAATTAGAATCGTTATGTCAGGAAAATTAACTTTAGCTTTTATTTTATTACTGTTGTTATGTAATGTCTCTTTTTCTCAAAATATTGACATTAGTGTAGATTATAACCACGCGGGTATTAAAATACCTGATGATTTTACCGGGCTTAGCTTTGAAACCAGAGCAGTTGTAAAAGACACATCTATAAATGCAGGCAATATTGTTCTGCAAAACATGATAAAGCTTCTTGGTACAGGTATAATACGCATAGGAGGAAATTCAGTTGAAAACTCAGTATTTACTTTTAACAAGAGAACCAAATCCACGGGTCAGGATTCTATAACAGCTGATGATATTGACAGGGTTTTTTCATTTGCAAAGAAAACCGGGTGGAAGGTTATATTCGGCTTAAACCTGGGGAAATTTAATGCGAATCTAGCAGCGCTTGAAACACAGTATGCTTGGAAATATAAATCTCAGATTCACTCATTTGAAATTGGTAATGAGCCAAACCATTTTACACAGCATCAGACAAGAGACAGTTCATGGGGATATCCTGAATTTAAGAAAGAGTTTGAGACATATGTTAAAATAATAAATAATCTTGTCCCTGAAGCTCTATTTTCCGGACCAGCAACAGCCAGCAAATACAATCCATGGTTTACTGATTTTGCGAAAGATGAGAGTCAATTTGTCTGTGAACTTTCGCATCACCATTATCCTATGAGTCCTTTGAAAGCAACTGTTTCGCAAATGTTAAGCAAGAAGTTATTATTAACAACTTCGGATATGTTTCATGATCTGGTTAATATATCAAGAAGACAGAATAAAACATTCCGAATGGCAGAATGCAATTCAGTATATAACGGGGGATTGAACGGCGTAAGCAATTCATTTGCATCAGCTTTGTGGGGCGCGGATTTTATGTTTGCACTTGCGCAATCCGGCGCTGTTGGGCTGAACTTTCATACAGGGGCAACCAATCCCTATACTCCGATCAGTTATGCCAAGGGGACGTATACAGCAAAACCATTATTTTATGGGATGATGTTATTTGGTTTAGGAGGCAGGGGAAATCTGCTTCCAGTTAAAGTCTCGGATACTCTTGCAAACATAAGTTGTTATGCTGTGAAAGATTCACTTGGTGAAGTAACTGTAACACTAATTAATAAAGATACTATTCATACTTATGATGTTAAATTAACTTTAAGCGGCAAACCTAGTTTTAGTTATTGCAAAGTAATACGCCTGACAGCACCTTCAGTTAATGCCACCTCTGATTATGCACTGGGAGGGGATATTGTTAAGAATGACGGAACATGGATTCCTAAAAATATTGAGAAGGTAAACTCTGAATCAAATAACAGCTTTAATATTTCAGTTAGTGCAGGTAGCGCCGCAAGCGTGCACTTACATTTATCTGAGAGGTAACGCTAATTCAGATAAAGTGCTTTTAAGATATTATTATTTAATAAGAACAAGTTTTCTGGTCTCGGTGAAGCTGCCAGCGGATAATGTATAAAAGTAAATTCCGCCAGGTAAATTGGAACCGTTAAACTGCATCTTATAATCGCCTGCCGACAAATATTTATCAACTATTGTGGCAACAATTTTGCCAAGCATATCTGAGATTACCAATTTAACATGAGAGCCTGCATATAAATGATAATTAAAGACAGTTGACGGATTGAATGGATTTGGATAGTTCTGATTTAATGTAAATAGTTTTGAATTGCCTAAATCTGATCTAACATTATTATCATTTACAGAAAGTATAGTAGAAGTTAAAGAAATTTTATAGAATTGAGTTAATCCATAAATAGTGGAATCAGAACTGCTATATTGAAAGTAATCACCGGCTTTGAAGTAGTAACTGTCAGAAGTTCCATAATAGTAGGTAGTATAGGATTCTGATCCGCTTTTGCCATTCACAGTAACAGTAATTTTACCTTTTTTCATTGTTATGGTATAAGTAATCAGGTCACCAAGAGACATACTATTTGCTAGAGTGACACCATATTCCGTTCTGGAAGAATCATTGCTTTGAAATCTTGCCTCAATATAACATTGACCCTGTTGATCGCCAGTCCAGCGAAGCTTAAGGAGTTCGCTATTATTTTCACTTCCGTGTATTTGTCCGATTACTATCTGCGGTTTAGCATGAGCAACAGTAATCACCTTGCACTGGGCGTACAGGTAATGCTGGGCTGTATCTGCTAATGCCCAGTTAGCGCCTTTAGTCATTTGCCGTAATTCCACTCTTGGATAGGTAGTTCCGGAAGTAGTTGCTCCATTACCCGGAACTTTGAAGATCATAGAGCCATCCTGGGTATTAGTATAAAAAAAAGAGCTTGAGTACCCAGCTTTAATTTGAGTGCCGGATATTTCAACAAAATTATTATTGGTATCAAGAGTCTGTAACTTCCAAGCACTGAGATCGAAGTTTGAACCAGGAGGAAGCGACGGATTTAATTGAGCTAATAAAAAAGTACTGCTTAACAAAAACAGAAGACAAAAGTTTCTCATATTTTACAATGAAGTCCTTTTTTTTAATGATACAAGAATAATAATGTATCAATTAAAATAGGAAATGATGAAAGAAAACACAATCGATTATTGTTCAGTTTTATTGAAGGAGGATTTAATTTTGCAAGGATTGGATATTGTCTGAAGAACAACGCAATATCTCTCAGTTAATTGAAGAAGTTTTGCCAATTGTTCATCAGTAGCATTAGAATCGATATTAAAATTCAAGCGGATTTCCTTAAATCCTACGGGTGCATCTTTTGAGACACCCAGAGTGCCCCTGAAATCCAGATCCCCTTCGGCATTAACAATTCCAGTTATTATATTTATTCCGATGGAAACGGCAACTGCACTTAGAGTAACACCTGCGCAGGCAACCAGAGCTTCAAGAAGCATATCGCCTGAACAGGCAAGCAATCCAGTTCCTCCAGTAGCGGTGTGCAAACCTGCTTCTCTTAAAGCTTTTCCTGTTTCCACGCTGCATGAGACATTTTCGCCCAGGCGTCCCTGAGCTTTAAGTGTTATGACAGCAGATGCAGGATCAGCTTTGTATTTTTCTTTTAACGGCGACTGTATATTTCTTAACTCTTCGGATTTCATATATACCTATTTATTTCTGTAAAACCATTTTGCGTTGTAAACGAACATTGTCAATGCTTAATTCACAAATATAAATACCGCTTGCAAGTCCATTTGCATCAAATAATTTTTCATAGATACCTTCCTCTAAAAATGTATCAGTTAAAATTTTTACAGTCTCTCCGATTGAATTATAGATAGCAAGTTTTACCCTTGAAGTTTTAGGGATCTCAAAGCGTATAATGGTTGAAGGGTTGAATGGATTCGGGAAATTCTGGTTTAATTCGAAAGAGGAGGGGGCAGTGCCAGCAGATAACTGCACATTAGAACTGTAGCTATAATTTCCGGTAATATCAACCTGCTTTAAACGGTAGACATATTTACCATAAGTAGAAATTTGATCAACGCAGGAATACTGATTAGTCGTATTAGAGTTGCCAATACTCTTAACAAATCTAATATTTTCAAAATTCAGGGGATCAGAATTGTTAAAGTCAATATTCGAATTTACCAGTGCTCTTTGGACCTGAAATCCTGCATTCATAAACTCAGTTGAGGTTTTCCAGTTAAGAGTTACATTATTTCCAGATGCAGATGCAGAGAATGATATTATCTCAACAGGCAAAGGTGAAGATTTTGTTAAAGAGACCTCCTTTAATACAATGTTATTATTAGGGTCAAACAGAATAGACAAAGGTTGTTTAGGTAAGGCAAAAGTGAATATCTGGTTATTCTTATCATTCATGAAGGTTAATGTAGTATCAGTACCACCTGCAAAACTGACTTTGATTTGAAGAGGCATTTTGAAAAAGACAGTATTAGACTGAGACTGATTTGCCTGAAAACCGACTACCCATTTATTTGAGCCAATAGATGAGAACCAATAATCATTTGAGTAAACGGGGTGATTGGGCTGATAGATCCATTCATTAAAGAACCAGGAGAGGTCCTGATCATAGGCAGAACTCATTATTCCTTCAAAATCAGTAATAGCGGCATTATTAAATTTAAATGATGAAGTTCCGTAATTATGCATTCCGAGGAAGAAAAGGGAATCGCCCATAACACAGCGGAGCTGGTGCAGAACGCAAGCTCCCTTGTAATAAGAAATATAAGTATTATAAAGAGTACTTGAAGAAGGAGTATTTGTTGCCCAAGCAGGATTAGATATTGCCCATCCCGGATTATTTGTCAAATAGCTTGTCGCATATGATTGGATTCCCGTTAAATATGAAGAATGGCCGCCCGTATATTCATACCAGATACACTCGCAGAAAGTCGCGAATCCTTCATTCAGCCAAATGTCTGACCAGGTTGCACAAGTAATCATGTCGCCAAACCATTGATGTGCAAATTCATGGCAAACCAAATCTTCTGTCCAACTATTCGGTTTCAGAGAAATCATTGATTGGTTTTCCATACCATCCTCCTGAAACTGGGTGTTTAAAGAGGCAAACCCGCACTTCTCAAACGGATATTCACCCCACAAGGTTGAGAATTGCTGACACATTTGGAGAACTTTAGTTTCAATATTAGCGAGTCCGGTTTCACCTGAATTCCAGTAAAAGCGGAAAGGTATTGAATCTTTGGGGCTCGAAATTTTATGCCAGTATTTAACATCAAGATTGTAGTTAACATTTCCAGTTAATACCATAAGATAGGTCGCAACAGGATCTCTGCTAATCCAGTTATACCATATAGTATCGCCGGATTTAGTTGAATCATTAAGTCTGCCATTAGAGCCTAATTTTACAGTACCGGGAACATTAGCGGTTAAATTAAAAGTTGCTTTATCAGAAGGTTTATCCCAGCAGGGGAACCATTTCCTGGCGCCTTCGGGAGCACAGTCGGTGAAAAGCATACCGCTTTGAACATAGAAAGAACCATCAGATACATTCAGATGCTGATAATATATTTTAACATTAAGAGTTTCACCCGGGGCATAGGTTCTGTTAAGGGTGATTGTAAGAGTATCATTTAGATGAGTAAAGCCAGAGCCGGATAATCTTACTGAATCAACTTGCAAAGCCCAGCTAACGGCATTCAATTTTATAAATTTAATTGATGAGTCGGCAACTAAAGTAAGAATTTCAGTTCCTTTAAAGGAATATGGGTACGGAGATTTAAAACAACCGTAAATATTCAGGTTCAGGTTATAATCGAGCAAATCATAAGAGTGCAGATTAACGGAAGTTATACCGTCCGGAGTTTGAATATGAGAATTTGTTTGTTCATATATATTATTTACGGATTCATTTTTGTCATTAGTACCTGCGAGAATAGTAATATTTAATAATATCAGCAACGCCAATAAGTAATCATGTCCTTTCATAACCCTCACTATAAAATAATCAGCAAGCTATGTTATTTTAAATTAAAAGGGCATGATATGTCTTTAATCAGTGATGAAAGACAAAACAGATCATAATTTTATTTTAGCAGAATCATCTTTCTTACCTGGGAGAATGTGCCTGCTTCTATTTTGTAGAAATAAATTCCACCAGGCAGATCTGAAGCATTAAATGAGATGCTGTAATTTCCGGCTTCCTTCAGTCCATTCTCAAGGACTTTAATTTGCTGACCGATAGCATTATAAATAAGTATTCTGACATTTGATACATTGGGTACAGAATAAGAAATTATTGTATTAGGGTTAAAGGGGTTAGGGTAATTCTGATTTAAAGAGAAAGATGCCGGGAAATTTATATCAGATGAAATTACACTGCTGAATTTATAATTACCATTATTATCTACCTGTTTCAAGCGGTAATAATATTGACCAGAATTTGAAATCGAGTTATCGGTGAAGGAGTAATTCTTTATTGAATTACTGTTTCCGCTGCCTTTGACAAAGCCCAATTCATTCCAATTTGATTTATCAGTGGAACGTTCTATTCCAAAACCTGTATTGCCCAATTCAGTGGCAGTTGACCAAGCCAAGCTAACTGAATGATTTAAAGATGATGCAGTGAATGAAGTTAATTCAACAGGGAGAACACTCTTAAAAGTATAATTTATAGTTGCTGCTGTAGAGCTGCCGCCTAAATATGGAAGTGAATACATATCCTCAAGCATTCTGAGAACATTATAATGATTATTAGTCTGGGAATAAGAGCCATGTTGAACATTTGCACCGATGAAAAAGGTTAATATTTGATTGGCGGTAGTAGCGCTATTATCCTCATCAAAAGTAAAAATAAACAGACTATTATGAGTTTTAGCCCATTGAATATATCCATCAAGGTGAGTTTTTAGCCACGTATCGCCTGTTGTAATAGTTGCCGGGTCTGTTCCGTTATGCATATCATCAACCAGATTAGGAATTACAACGCTCACATTAGGTAAAGTAGTGTAATCCGCCGGGAATGCAGTAAGCGGCTGATTTGAAGCAGCAGGAATGGGATAAGTAGAACTTCCCTGCCAGTTAACCCATGGATTATGTTTACGGGCATAGTTACCGGAAGTTGCAACATTGGAACCAGCAGAAGGAAGGTCCTCACTATAACCGGTGAAACTAAATCCAGCGGCGATCAATTCAGACCCCAGACTTGAAGCGGAAGTAAAAGGAAATGTTGCAGGCAGATTATCTGTCGTTATTCCCTGATTAGATCCTGAGAAAAACATAATATAATTTGGCTGACTGGGGTGAGCGAGAGCGTAAGACTGAGTTAAAAGGGCGCAAGAAGTATCGCTTAAAAGACTATTTATATACGGAGCGGCAGAAGCCCCTGTAATTTGCGAATAGGCATGATTTTCTTCAATGACAATAACAATGTGATCAGGCCTCCAAATTTGGGCAGATATTATGCCTGCATTTAGAGTAATTATCAGTAAGATAAGGTTAAATGTTTTTATCATTTGATCATCCTGTAAAGTTAAAAAATATATTGAAGCGGTTCCTTTATTGACGGTTTTAAGCGAATGGGACTAATAATCCGGCATTCAAGAACACTATTTGCAATATAGGAATTACCTTTAAGGTATATGTGACGAGATTCACATCCATATGTATTATTAAGGTAAAAAGTGACATTCTATGGAAATCTGAGGGGGTATATAATTGAAGCAGACAGGGAGGTTTAATCCGGAGTTAACTTCTGACTGGGTAAATCAAAGATGAAATATCATTAAAAAATGATCAGTTTTAGGGCTTATTAATTCTATGACTTTATAAAAAAATACCTATATTTACTCCACATTTTTTTAACTTTAATTACATAATCTTATAAACTATTAGGAGACATAAAATGGTAGATGAAATGGAAATGAGTTTGCGCCCTGTTGATACACCAATGCCGCAATTTCCTTCAAAAGTTATTACATTAAAAGACGGTCAGAAGATGGTTATGCGTCAGATCGGAAGAGAAGAAACAGCTCTTCTTTTGCCTTACGTTGAACCTTTAATTCATCTTGACAGAGATTTTTATAATATAGTTGCTTCACGTTTATATTCAGAATTGCTTGGATACGTAACATACCGTGTACAGGACGAATATGTTATAATCGGTCAGATTGACGGCGAACTAGCTACAATCGTAAACGGCAGAACAATAAATCCAGAGCTTGGGTTATCATACCATACATTTTCACTAAAACGCGGAAACAGAATTGGTGCTCTTGGATTTGCTACAAAGATGGAATATCATTTTGATTATCTTAAACATAAAGAAGTATTAGTAGTAGCAGAATCCCCAATCGGATTCAGAAGATGGATGGAAGAATACAAACTCGTTAAGAGATTTGAAATACCTCACGAATTAGGCGGCTGTCCTTCATGGGCATTAACCAAAGAACTTTACAATAACGTAAAGAGTACATTGGTTCTAGGAGATCGTCCTGTTCCTGCAGATTTACTTGCAAAAGCACAGGCTGCGATACTTGCACCTAAAGATCCACCTAAAAAATAATTCAAATACAGACCTGAAGACAGGTTAGGTATTAAAAGGGCTGGATTTATCCAGCCCTTTTTTTATAGAATGAACATGGATATTATTTCTTTTTAGTTTTAGCTTTTAGCAAGTTTTCTTTTACTCTGTATCTTACAATTTTCCTTATAAGGGAAACGGGGAGGGGTTTATCAAAGGGGAACTGGATTGTTCCTTTAGAGGTATTGTAATCCTTTAACTCATCTTTGAATAACTCAATAAGTTTAGCATTCCCGGGGTAAAGTCCGATATGTTCCTTGTGGGCAGCGTAATAAAGCAGTATTCTATTTAATTTAAAGGCAGGCATGTTATAACTAATTACTTCTTCTGCCTGCGGTGCTTCTTCTATTATTATATTTCTTAATCCCTGCATTTGGATTTTAACATTTTTCGGCAATGAAGAGAAATATTCTTCTACTGTACTAAATTTTGTTCCAGACATTGCAGGCATTGTAATTCCATATAAATATTGCAGTTACGAAATTAATAAATAACTAAATAAAACATACAGGGAAAACAGTTTGTGTTGATAATTGTGATTTCATTATATTTATCGCAATCCTTATAGCAACATATATCCGTTTATGAAAAAAGAACGAACTTCCTTTGTTTTAATATTATTTGCATATCTGGCATTGAGCATACTTTATAGTCCTTTGACTCCAGGGCAGGACATAAAATGTTCATACTGCAATGAAGCAATTACGGGGAATTATTTAATTGTAGACGGGCAGTATTTTCATCCTGATCATTTCTTATGCGCCAAATGCGGTAAGCCGATAAGAGGATCATACAAAGTTAATGATGGGAAATATTATCATCCGGACTGCGAGGCGCAGGTATCGGGGTTAATATGCGCTTACTGCAATAAATTAATAACAGGGGATTATATAACAAGCGCCGGGAAAGTATATCATCCGGACTGCTATAAAAATAATGTAGTCCCCAAATGTTCAGTCTGCCTGCAGGCGTTATCAGGAGAGTACAGTATTGATTTATACGGAAATAAATATCATTCGTATCATATATCAGAACTTAACAAATGCGATAACTGCGGACGACTGATTTGTTCTGAATTGACAGGCGGTGGTATAAGTTATGGGGACGGACGGCATATCTGTAATATTTGTTATAAAAAAGCAGTATTCACTGCGGGGGATATAAATAACCTGCTTTATAAGGTAAGGAATAAATTAAACGATCTGGGGCTTGATCTAAGCAATGAAAATATCTCAATTGCAGGAGTGGGATTAAATGAACTTAAAAGAGTTTCAGGGACAGATTCTTTCAGTGATCTTGAAGGGTTCTGCAGTTCTGATGCTAACAGTGAATTAATAAACGGACAACTGCAGAAGAAGACATATACACACAAGATATATGTGCTGAACGGAATTCCGGGGATTAACATGGAGTCGATAATTGCGCATGAACTTATGCATGCGTGGACATTCCAGAACACAAAAGGTAATCAGCCGGAGAATGTGAGTGAAGGGAGCTGTAATTATATTTCATACTTATATCTGCTTACTTCGTCAAACCCTGAAGCGCAGTATATACTTAAAAGGATGGAGCTAAATCCTGATCCTGTTTACGGCGGGGGATATCTGAAGATCAAGAGTCAGTTTGGGGGGAAGCCATTGAGCGTGCTGATGGAGTATCTGAAGAAGAATTAAAAAAAGTTCTTAATATTTAGAATATTTTAGCGTTTCAATCGTCTATACTTATAACTATAAACATTCTCACTAAAATATTTTGAATAAATGGAGCAGCATGGCGCCCACCTACAGTATAGAAGTTAATAACTTCACCAAGAAATTCGGTTCCTTTACGGCGGTCGATGATATCTCGTTCAATGTAGAACAGGGAACAATATTCGCTTTTCTGGGTCCCAACGGCGCAGGGAAAAGCACAACAATAAACACATTATGCACGATTCATGATAAGACTTTTGGGGAATTAAGAATCAACGGCAAAGATGTATCAAGTCAAAAAGATAAAGTAAGAAACGATATTGGAATAGTTTTTCAGGAATCAACACTTGATGGAAAACTGACAATAGAAGAAAACTTAAAGTTACACTGTGATTTTTATAATGTGCCTAAACCAGAAGTTAAAAACCGAATAGACTTTGTACTGGAACTAGTAGACATTATGAGTTGGAAAAAAGCTCCTGTAGACAGTCTTTCAGGCGGAATGAAAAGGAGGGTGGAAATTGCAAGGGGACTAGTACATTTTCCGAAAGTTCTTTTTTTAGATGAACCAACGACGGGACTGGATCCACAAACACGGGCTAATGTATGGGATTATATACATGAGCTTCAGAAGCAAAAGCAGATTACTATATTCCTTACAACTCATTACATGGAGGAAGCTGAGATTTGCAATAAAGTTGCTATAATAGACCACGGCAAAATAGTTGCGCATGATACTCCCTACAATCTTAAAAAGAAATACACATCGACAACGATGAAGATTAAAACATCAAACCAGGACAATCTTTTAGAATATCTTAAAGAGCGCTCATTGAAATACAACCAAAACAATGAACACGTTACTGTTTATGCACCTGATGTTGAAAAAGTATTAGGAATTATCTCAACCTTTAAGGAATCCATAGAGGACATTGAAATTAACAAAGGAACTCTTAATGATGTATTTATAGCCATTACGGGG
>TBL_comb47_HYPODRAFT_10000833_pt1 | contig 40584 bp, 35 predicted proteins | sample TroBogypolimnion_40_FD_10682 | JGI IMG/M metagenome (IMG submission 10682)
TTTTTTGGGGTATTCCGGGTAATCGTCACGGTTCTTCTGGAGGGTCTTACAGGATTGGGTGTTGCAATATGCTGATATTAATGGGAATTGCCGGGCAGGAAGGGATTATCTCCGAAACTCCAGTTTATATGTTCAGTAACTTTAAAAGTGTTATAGGAAAGTTTTTCTTCCAATTTTTAAGAGAAAACTTTTGGAGGGTTGCACTTGAGGGTGGTGCAAAATCAACTGTAGATTCGTTAAGAAGACCAATGATCGCGAGCTTTCCAATTGCAATTCCTCCACTCCCTGAGCAACAAGCCATCGCAACCTTTCTAGACCACGAAACAGCCATGATTGATGCACTGGTGTCCAAGGTGGGAAGTGCCATTGACAGGCTCAAGGAGTACCGAACGGCGCTCATTAGTGCGGTGGTTACCGGGAGGATTGATGTGCGAGAGGTGGTATGATCTTTCCTGAAATCAAGTCAATCAGCGAATATTTGGCACTCTTTGATTCTACACCGGAATTGAAGAATGTCCTTTACCGTGGGCAGAGTAAGCCTGCCAATGACCCTGAATATAAACTAATCCCATCCGTAGGACGTGTTCCTAAGGCCGGAGTTGTCCCATTCAATGATTTCGTCAAAGAAGAAATCCGCTCCCACGATATTTTCAAGAACCAAGTCATTGCCAATGTTGCTTCCATCCCCAGAAACTCCTGGGAAGTCCTTGCCTTGGCGCAACACCATGGCTTGCCCACTCGTTTTTTGGATCTGACTCGGAATCCATTGGTAGCCTTATACTTTGCTGTCCGAAATCCAGAGCATGACGGATCAACCAGTGCAGTTTATGCCTTGGTGACTAAAACAATTGATTTCGAAGAACTCCTACGGAATCAACAGGACGATTCCCGTCAAAAAATGGAACGTGATGCAGTCGCCTATAGACGAAAGAAAACACGTCTTCAGGTAGAGCAAATCAAATCTCTTTCGCTCAATCTTGAAATTTCACCTTTCGAGATAACCCATAATGTTATTTACGACCCTCCTCATGTTTCACCGCGAATCAGAGCACAGGACGGAGTTTTGTTGGCTTGTCATCAGCCTACAGTTGCCATACCCGAGACAGATTACCGCGAAATCCTGACCGACAAAGACAGCCGTAAAAATATCCGGATCGAACTTGAGACCTATGGCGTTTTCGACAAACAGCTTTTCCCTGATCTAGACGGATTGGCAAAATGGCTGAAATTTAAAGTATTTGAGGCATAGAGAAAATCATGAAAGCCACCACCGAAAAGGCCTTTGAAGCCTATGTCCAGGAAACTATGGCCAGCCGAGGCTGGGTAGGTGGCTCCAACCAGCTCTGGGACAAACAGAAAGCGCTCTTCCCCGAACACATCATCTCCTTTATCAAGGATACCCAGGAGGTACTCTGGGCGCAGATGGAAAAGCTCCATGGCGGAGAACTTTCTGGCAAGCTTATCGAAAGCCTGATCAAAGAGCGAGTCACCAAGGGCACCATGCATATCCTTCGCCATGGTTTTAAATTTTACGGCAAGACCTTCAATCTGGCCTTTTTCAAGCCGGCTCACGGTCTGGTCACAGAAACCCTGGGGCTTTTTGCCAAAAACCAGCTTCACGTCACCCGGCAGGTTGCCTGCCACCCCACCGATTCGAGTACAGTGGATATGGTCCTTTCTCTGAATGGAATCCCGGTGGCCACCATGGAACTCAAGAATCCCGGCACAGGCCAAACCTGGAAGCACGCCGTGCTCCAGTATAAGAGCGACCGTGCTCCTCACGCTCCCCTTTTTCAGTTTAAAAAAGGGGCGGTCGTTCATTTTGCCGTCGATCCCGATGAAGTTCATATGGCCACCAAACTGAACGGTCAGAAAACCTTTTTCCTGCCCTTCAATCGCGGTAGCGCTCCTGGTGAAATCGACTGCGGCAAAGGCAATCCGCAACATTCTTCAGGACATCGGACCGGCTACTTCTGGGAAGACATTCTGGAGCGGGAAAGCTTTCTCGATATTGTCGGCCATTTTATCTTTCTCGATACCCGTGATGAAACCCTGGAAGACGGTGCAGGCGGACGGAAAAAGGTCACGAAGGAGACCATGATTTTTCCGCGCTTTCACCAATTGGACAGTGTGCGGAGGCTGACCGAGTCAGCTAAAAGAGAACAGGCCGGCAATAACTATTTGATCCAGCATTCTGCAGGGAGTGGCAAGACCAACAGTATTTCCTGGCTCTCTCACCGGCTTTCCAGTCTGCATACACCGACGGATTCCAAGATTTTCGACTGTGTTGTGGTCATCACTGACCGAAAGGTTCTCGACAAGCAATTGCAGGATGCCATCTATCAGATTGAACATGCTCAAGGTGTCGTCAAAGCGATTGACGAGAATTCCCGCCAGTTAGCCGAAGCCTTGGTCGATGGTACCAAGATAGTCATCACGACCTTACAGAAGTTCCCCTTCATCCTGCGCGGACTGCTGCACATTGCCGGGGCCGACAATCCGGACAACCCCGATGAGGCATCCATTGCCAAGGCAAAAGAGTGGCAGGATGCTATTGCTGCCCGTAATTATGCGGTGATCGTCGACGAGGCCCATTCTAGCCAGTCCGGCGAAACCGCACGGGAATTAAAAAGAATTCTCGGTGCCGGTACCGAGCAAGGATCGGAGGAAAGTGAAATCGACTGGGAAGACGGACTGAACAAGGTTATGGAATCCCGTGGAAAGCAGAAAAATCTCAGTTTCTTCGCCTTCACCGCCACGCCGAAAGGAAAAACGCTCGAACTCTTCGGTCGTAAGGGTGCAGGCGGAAAGCCTGAAGCCTTTCATACCTATTCCATGAAACAAGCCATCGAAGAAGAATTCATCCTCGATGTCCTCAAACTGTATACCACGTACAAGACCTACTTCAAACTGGTCAAAAGTGTCGAAGATGATCCGGCCATGCCGAAGAAGAAGACCGCTAAAAAGCTTGGCAAGTTCATGGCCCTGCACCCTCACAACATTGAGCAAAAGACCGAAATCGTGGTGGAGCATTTTCGCAACCATGTGAAGCACAAGCTGGGCGGACGTGCCAAGGCGATGGTCGTCACCGGATCACGCCTTCATGCGGTGCGCTATATGCTGTCCTTCGAGAAGTACATTGAAGAAAACCATTACACCGATATCCGACCTCTGGTTGCCTTCAGTGGAACGGTGAAAGACCCGGATACCGAGATTGAATATACCGAACCTTCTATGAATATTGACGTAGTGACCGGCAAGAATATTTCAGAATCCCAATTACCCGACAAATTCGATTCCTCCGATTATCAGATTTTGCTGGTCGCCAACAAATATCAAACAGGTTTTGACCAGCCGCTCCTGTGCGCCATGTATGTTGATAAAAGGCTGGATGGCGTCCAAGCTGTCCAGACCCTCTCCAGACTCAATCGAACTTGTGCCGGCAAAGAACCACCGTTTGTTCTCGACTTCGTCAATGAGACTGAAGAGATCTATTTAGCATTCAAACCCTATTATAACGTGACAACTCTACAAGAACCTTCTGATCCCAACCACTTAGAAAAACTTAAGCATGAGTTGAATGCCATGCAGGTCTATTTATGGTCCGAAGTGGTTGGCTTTTGCCGCGTTTTCTACCTTCCCCAATACAAACAAAACCCGTCGGACCACGCCAGAATGCAGAAAATGATCCAGCCTTCGGTAGATCGGTTCAAGGCTTTGGATGAAGAACACAGAGAAACTTTTTTTGAGAAGATCACCGCCTATACCAGTTTTTACTCCTTTATCAGCCAGATTATTCCCTATTCTGACCAGGAGTGGGAAATGCTTTACAGTTTTGGACGGTATCTGATTCCTCACTTGGATCTGCAGGAAGAAGGCGTCAATCCACATCCGGAAAAGGAAGTTGTCTTGCAATATTACCGCATCGAGCAGACAATGTCCGGCTCCATTCTGATGGAGGGCGGCGATCAATATGGTGTCAAAAGTCCGACTGCTGTTGGTACCGGAAAATCCAAAGACGAAGACAAACCCTTGTCAGAGATTATTCAGGCTTTGAATGATCGTTTCGGGACAGATTTCTCCAATGAAGATCGCCTTTTCTTTGAGCAAATAAAAGAAAAAGCAACAAAGGATGAGCGGATCATCCAGACTGCAAAGGCTAACCCCCTGGACAAATTTGAACTTGGCATCAAAGCAATCATCGAAGCACTCATGATGCAAAGAATGTCAGAAAATGATGGAATCGTCACAAGATACATGGACGACGGTAATTTCCAAAAGACCATATTTTCTATACTTGCAAAGGAAATTTACACATCGATTCTGGAGAAACCGGAAGGAAGCTATGCCGAGTAATTTTGATAAAACGACATCGGCTAGCCATGGCTCCCCACCACCATACACAGCCCCACAAGCGGGTTATAGGGTGAGCAGTTGGTCAAGACAGAGAACACTCGCTCTCAATGAAGATCGCGCAATTGCTTAAGAGATTCTTCTGGTAAGTAAAGATCGCAACAAACAGTCTTAAGATATCCATTACCGGCATGACAAAGCTTGACAGGCGAATTTACAGAGTTGATATAATATTGCCGAGCCGCCTTTTTATATCCAAGTCCCTCAGCACTAATTCCAAGCAAATACCAAGAAAGATCATCCGCGGAATTTGCCATTATTACCAACTTCGATAACTGCATCCATTTTCTTTTGTTTGCAAGTTCCACATACTGAGATGAAAACCGTCCGTTGTTTCCACTTGTTTCTAGAGATGAGCTTAGTTGTAATGTTCCCTCTTGGAAATTGTGAAGCAATACGTCTACATTTCCCTCATTTATTTCTCGTGTTGCACACCCGCTAACAAAACATATGAGTATAAAAACCATTATTGGACACAACTTATGTAGCGTCATTTTTCAAGCCATTTTTGTTTGATTTTATCCTCTGTAACTTGAGGTGGCAGACTTGATGGAGTTGAATTCAAAGTTTGTAGAGGGAGTGCGCCAACTTGCTTAGGCGGTGTGGGGAGCGGGGGCAAATAACGCGCTTCCCGCCAGCGATCGTTTATGAATTTTTCAGGATTTTTCTGAATTTCGTCACACTGCTTCATATACTCTTGATCTGCACTGAACACACAGTTTATCGTATAGGTGCTTTGAAGTAATCCGTAACTAGCGGCCATGCCCCAGAGAGTATTTCGGCGTGTAATACCGGTAATCTTGCTAGCTTTGATTGTTGCTTTTTCTGCGTCATTCCAGCTTTTGCTTACCATATAACCGAGTGAGTTGAGCAAAAGTAAGTCTTCCGGCAGATCGGGCAATGCAAATATTTGTCCTCGCAAATCGTCTTCATCGTATATAGCAGGGGCCATGCGAAGTTTAATTTCTGCGATTATGACTTTTGTGAGTGAAAGATCTGAAAGTGCCGCCATTTCAGGATCTCTTTGTACTGGTAGTTCTTGATTAGGCGTCCATCTGGGCTCTTCAAATGCTAATCTGACAAAAGCGAGTGCGGCAGCATTCCGGTCCGGATAATGTGTGAATTCTAGGTGTCCGACTAATGCCAACGGTTGCCCTAAAGCCTGCTGCGCTAATAGTAAATATTGCAGACCGTCTACCATTTTTTTTGTTGCCTGCTTCCAAACTAATAACGAACTTTCATCGGGAAGAGGGTCGTGATGGTCAGGGTGTCTTTTAAGGATATAATCATTGATTGTACTGATACGAGCGCCTGGATCTGGATGATCTTCTCCACTGAATGCTGATTTGTCTGCCGAAGGTTCGCTTGTAGTTCCTCTATCGTTGAACGGAATCCCCGATAAAGCCAGAATAAGGCCGTTTGTTCGCCGCCTTGCCCGGATAAGCATTTCTGTTCCGATCAGGTCCGCCTTTGTTTCCTGATCGCGAGACCAACCGGCATGAGTATATTCCCACTCATTTAATTCTGTTGCCGAAATACTACCAAGTCCACCTAAGTATGCTACGCTCTGCGTGTTACCGCTTAGCCCTTTGGTCCATTTCCCTCCATTGAAGGCCGATGCCATATAAGCAACATTTATGCTCCAATCAACGGCATCCCAAAGTTCATTTTCCTGTGAATGCTGGCAAGCCACATGTCCCATTTCATGCGCAAAATAACCTGATACGACTTCGCTGTATTTAGAAGAGGCGAGCGTTCCAACAGAGACGAACATTGCATTTTCAGGAACAACCTGAGCTACAATTTCCATTGTGGGTACAACATAAATGTGCGGTTCACCGCTGGGAAAGCCATAGGCCTTCCGCAATGGATCGGCTAGGCTTGCGATGTATGCATCAGTTGCAGGCGAATGCAGAAAACCAGCAGGTTGTGGCATGCGCAATTGATGCTGAAAGGGTCGGTCAGTGGTATAAACCTGAGATGCATTGCATCCGCTGGATGCATCCTCCGAGGATGTATCTGATGAAGTCATCTTACCTGCACATCCTACAAGTGTGAGGCATAACGCAACCAGAAATAATATTTCCCGAACAAACAATTTCTTAATGCTGACACTTTCCATTCTTGAAACCTCTGATTTCAAGTGATTGTTCGGGCCCATTGGGGTCAGTTTCACATGGTACTGTGCCGTCTACAAGCCCAAAGCTCCGCGATTCAACATATGCAACCCGCCCATCATCCAGCGTTATCGCCCACAAGCCTTTCGCAGCATCATAAACGGCACGTACCGGCAAATTTACAGGCGGTGGAGTCTTATTCCAGACGTTCCCGTCAAGGGTAAATGACACCCCCTCCTTCCATTGTTTCACAAAAAGTTGTCCTTGTTCTGCGATAGCAACACTCAAAAATGCTGCAAATATCAGACATGTAACTAAAAAAACGCTTGCACAAATTCTATTACGGCTTTCCATCCTCTTTTTCTCCTTTGAATAGAGATTCGATGTTATGAGATACTTGATCGCGTTTTCTTGTGATGGAATTTAAGAACCAATCAGCTGGATCGAACGATTTCCCGCAAATTACAATAAAGACCAGGGCCGCCCACCCAAGCATAGGTATAAGCGGATACGCCATACTGCAAATAGCAAACCACACACAACCCAAAATTGTTATTAAACATAAAAACAACGGAAGAACCTTCTTCAAACTCTGATTTAGAAATTTAACGTCTTCCAACTTCAGGGTAACGAATTGATATAAAAAAAACAACACAGGTAATAGTACAACTAATACGATGATTATCTGAATATCCGATGGCATAGGAATATTAACGGAATTCATTAGATAGGTGTCAGCTGCAAGCGCATGGACCATTACTCCAGGCAAAGCCTTATGCATAACCGTATCCACCGTATTAGCGAGGCCTGAAAGATTTGCCGCCCCTACAAAAACAATCCGCCCGCCAAAAAAACTTGCAACATCTGTCCGAGGGTCATCGAGTTGTGTTTGTGTTATCGTAGGAACTGGAGGGCATGTACTCCAGTTGGGGGATGCCCCGTATCGGAAGGTTGCTAGGAGGAAGTCTCCCAAACCCCACGGTCGTAGTAGCGTCGATGGAATGAAACCAATCAATTTATCACCGCCACGATAAATGCATGACACAGATCTCGAAAGCAACGGATTGGGGAAACTAAAATCGGTCTGCTCCACTGGAGTCGTCACTGTGTCCCGTAGAATCATCTCACGTGGTGCGGTAGTAATAGTTGCACACCCTGGCGCCTGTCCTCCCTGATTGCACCAAGTTTTTGCTGCAACCCACCCAACGATGGGGGAGTTATTTGGATCGTACGACCAATACGTACCGTTTCTATTCCAATCAGCTTTTACAGCAAGTTCATCCAAGCCGGTGATATCATATCCACCTACAACAGGGGCAACAAATACTGGCATGACATCTGGGCCAGTGCGTGCAAATTTGGTTTCGGGAGTCATGTTTGTTCCCGGGTTTGTGCAATATTCATGAAACAATGATTCTCGTAGAGGACGAGTCGTATTAACATCAGGCAAACCAGACAACGCCATCAATGTGCTGGCAAATTTCTGACGTGAATCGCTCTTACCATCTGAAGTTGGCGTTCCTGGATGTGCGAATCCAATATCAAACACTAGGGCTCGCGTGCCCCCACACCAAGCGGCCAGCGCGACCCGTTCCCATCGGGAGTAATCTAGTGGCCAGTTCTTATTAATTTCAGGATTTTCCCCATTGAAAATAACAACCGCCGACCGGTCTTCTAAAGGCTTAACGGAAGATGAAAAGACATCCAAAACCGCATTGACTGTTGGCCCAGTGAAACGTTGAAACAAGATTTTTTCGGCACAAATTAACAACGCTAAAAGAAATGCATACTTAAACAATTGAATACTGAATGTTTTTATATTGTTTCTCATTTTAGGTACATTACCCGAGAAGGTGCTCGTGATTAATACAAGTGATTCATTTAACAACTTTGGTAAGATATCATTTCCGATACTACGAACTAAAATTCAATTTTGAGGCAGATCTTCTATAAGATTAAACGATATGTCTTATTAATATATTAGGATTGTTTGTCAAGCCGCAAAGTTAGCTCTTAGAAGTGGCTCCAATTGTTTTTTGATTTTAAGTGCAGCATCCGCTATCAGCCACACCAGTCTTGAAAACTGGTGTGGTTTCCCCATTTTTATTGGATCAGCCAGGTTCCCCCATTATCGCGCATTATTTCTTCCTGTCAAAATCCGGTTTGTCGTCTTTGGTATTGAAACTGGATTTGCATTTCGGGAATCCTGAACAGCTGAAAAAGTCGTACGGCTTTCCTGCCTTGCTGTTGCCGGTGCGATGGATCAGCGGTTTGCCGCAGTCCGGACAGTTGAATTCCGAGGCCGGCGCCGGGGCTTTCTTCTCCCGGCGTGTCCCGGGCTTTCCTTCAGCGCTGTCAAATGTGACTTTGCAGTCCGGATAGCCGCTGCAGGACCAAAAATCATAGCCTTTTTTCTCTTTGGAATCGGCGCACGTCATGTGACGGAGCGGTTTGCCGCAATCCGGGCATTTATTCGAGGTTGTGTCGACAAAGCCTCTGAGTTCATTGTTTATTTGTCTGTGGGCAGCGGTGACCACCGTCAGATATTCGGTCTTTCCTTCCGCGACCTGGTCAAGTTCATCCTCAAGCCTTGTCGTAAAGTCATAATCCAGGAACCCGAAACGCCCTGCAAGCGCATCGACGACCTTTTCGCCCGTGGAAGTCGGGACGAGAAAACGTTTTTCAATTTTCAGGTATTCCCGGCTGGTAATATTGTCCAGAATGGCGGCATATGTCGAAGGACGGCCTATGCCCCGCCGCTCCAGTTCCCTGATCAGAGAGGCCTCTGTAAAGCGTGCCGGGGGCTTTGTCTTCCTGGTCAGGAGCTTTGCTTCCCGCGCCATGGCAAGCCGACCAGGATCCAGCGCCGGCACCTGGTTGTCCTCACGCTGTGAGGATGAATCGGAATCAGGTTCTGCCTCCGGATCTTCGGTCTGATCGGCCGCCACCAGCGCTTTCCAGCCGGGCCGCGTCAATGTCCGGCCTTTGGCCTCGAAACGGGCAGACTTCCCGTCAAGCTCTGCTTCAAGCGAAACGATACGTACAGCAAAAACCGCGTCTTCAAGCTGGCTTGCCATCGCGCGCAGGCGGATCATCCGGTACAGAGTCTTCTCCTGGTCGCTGTCTCCTGCTTCCTCGATTTCAAAATGCGTGGGACGGATGGCTTCATGGGCTTCTTGCGCTCCAGCCTTGCTCTTCCATGTGCGGGGAGATGCCGGCAGCGGCAAATCATGCTGACTTGCCCAGCTGCGGATCTCGGCAATGGCCTCTTCCGAGAGATTAGGCGAATCGGTCCGCATATAGGTGATATGCCCGCCTTCGTAAAGCTTCTGGGCCAGCTCCATTGTCTTTTTCGGACTCAGCTTCAGGCTGCTTGATGCTGCCTGCTGCAATGTGGACGTGATAAATGGCGCGGGCGGGGCCGCCTTGCTTTCCGATTCCTGGCAATCGAGGACATTCAGGTTCCGCAGCGTCGCTACCCGTTCGGCAACGGCCTTGTCCAGGATGTATTCCTGCCCTTCCGCCAGCCACCCATGCCTGGGTTGCCAGACAGCCTTCCAGCCGCTGGTGATGTTATCCACACTTTCGAATATCAGCTCCACGCCGTAATGGACGGTAACCTTGAAATTCCGGATTTCCCGTTCCCGTTCCACCACCAGCCGAAGCGAGGGGGACTGCACCCGGCCGGCGGACAGCCGCTGTCCCGCCTGATCCGAAATCGCAGGCGACACCATGTACCCAACCAGACGATCCAGAACCCGGCGGCCTTCCTGGGCGGCCACCAGCGATTTATCAATAGCGCGGGCCTTGCCTAGCGCCGCCTTGATCGCGGTTTCCGTGATTTCCGTATAGGTGATCCTTTTTGCATCCTTAAGCCTCAAAGCGTCCTCAAGATGCCAGGCGATAGCCTCGCCTTCCCGATCCGGATCGGTGGCCAGAAAGACGCAGGATGCGTTTTTTGCAGCAGCCGCCAGCTTGGCCAGCACCTGCTTGCCCCGGTCCGTCTGCACATACTTCGGCCTGAATTCAGGCGGTTCCAATCCCATTTCTTTGATCGGCAAATCGCGAACATGGCCGACACTTGCCATCACCTTGTATTCAGTTCCGAGGAACTGCTGTATTTTTTTCACCTTGCCAGGGGATTCAACGATAAACAGATTCATTTTTTCCTCCATGATTAATAATAAAAAGCCTTACTCGCTCCTGATCGGGCGCTTGACGAAGCTCTCGAGCTTTTCCGGTTGATCGATTTGATTTGAGGTTGCCGACCGGTCCCGGCGAAGGACCACCAGGGGCGCATAATCCGCTTGCCGTCTTTCGGCAGGCTTTTTGACGGTCTGCTGATCCGGGCCTGCCTTCTTCACAGGACCTTGATCCAGAGCCTTTCTGACCATCTCAGCATACCTTCTGCCTTTGCCGGGATCGGGTGAGTGATACGCACCGACGGCTTTCCAGCTTGGGCCGTGGCGCTTGATTTCCTGCTTTAAAATCCATGAGCCCAAATAGATATTGGCCAGCGGGTCAAAGGCCGCCTCCAGGGGAATTCCGTATTTATTGAGCCATGCGTTATTCACCTGCATGACCCCGGAGTCAAACGACAGGCCTGCAGCCTGCGCCTCCAGGGCTTTTTGCACCGCCTTTTCCTTGGAGTCAAAGGTGTATCCCTGTCCCTCGATGTTGATCGCCCAGGGGGACAGGCCGCTTTCAACCCGGGCGATGGCCCGGGTCAGATCTGCCGGAATCCCCCAAGTCTCTGCAGCCTCCTGAAACATTGGGTTTAAGGGGACAATTTCCGCAAGGCCAGGCGAAAACCACAGCAGCACAAACAGGAATACCGGCAGTTTCATCATCGTTCCGCACCCTGGCTTTTCGACCGGGAAAAATCCTTTTTCACGGCCTCTATTCCTCTGGAGGCAAAGAGATCGTTGAAATCCGTACAGCCTTTAGCCTTTTCCTCCCTGGTGAACGTCGGAACAACGACCTTGCCGCCGACAGCCAGGGCTGCGGCTTTGGCCTTTTCAACCCCTATATTGCCGGCGGCGTTGCTATGGTCGTTGTCGGCGCAGATGGTGATTTCGATATGCGGGTACTTTTCCCGGATATTTTCCGCCACCTCCAGCAGATTGCCGGCGTCAAACGCGACAGCGACGGGTATCCCCGTTGCCTGATAGAGGCTGGCGCCGGTGGCATAGCCTTCGGCAATCAATATTTCGCCGGTAAGTTCCTTGTCTTCATTTTGGTTGATAAGACATGCGGCCCCGCTTTTCGGGCAGCCGGATTCGAATCGTTTCTCTCCTTCCGGGCTTATCCGCTGCAGCGTCTGCAGCCTGCCGGTGTAGATGTTAAAGCCGGGGATCAGAAGATTTCCGTTGGCATCCTGTTTCAGGCCGTCCCACTCGCCTTCGATGCCCTTGGCCGTCAGATAGGGATGGTCCTTGGCCTCCGGGGCATTGATCCATCTGGCAAAGGCCCGCTTCATTGCTTTGACCTGCATTTCCTTCATCTGGTCGGCGGACTCCGTTGTCATTTCCGCTTTTTTCTTTTCGGTCAAAACATGCCCGGTGGAGACCCATTTCGTTTTCTCGCCGGTCTTGTGATTCTGCACCCAGCCACCCGCCCGGCCATTCATATAACCGCAGTAGGCTCCGTCCATGGCTCCGGCCTTGCCGCCTACCACCGGCACCCGGTGGATTTTGCCGTCCATCGCCGGTTCCCCTTCGATCATCAGCCCCGCGTTCTGCAGCGCCTGGGCAAATTCCTCCTGCGGCAGAAGATTTGCGGCAGGTCTTGCTTCCGGAACATCTTTTCCAGTCGGCAGCCAGATCGCGAATTGTGTCAGTTCAACGCCCTCCGGGACGTACCAGGACTTAACGTCCTTGTCCCATTTTGCGCCAAGCCCCTTTACCGCATTCTTTTCTTTGAAGGGTACCTTGAGATAGGTTTTTTCATCCCGACTCGTTCCGGCTGCCAAGGATGCGAGGGTGCGACCATCGTCAAGCTCAGGGGCTATGGGATCAAAAATCCTGGCGGTCTCGGTGGTTATGCACAGATTTGTGGCAAGCGCATTTCCCGGATCGTTCAGAACAATTGCGACAAGCGGCCCGCTGTCTGCTCCTGCCTCTATCTGGCCGGAGGGCTTGGAAACCACGGCAGATTCCTGTTCCTTCCACAGTATATTCCTGCCAACCATTACGCCGCTTTCAATCTCTCCCTTGATCCCTGCAGTCTCAAAGGCCTTGCGGACATGCGGGCTTTCGGCCAAGGCCTTGGCGATTCCCTCAGATTTGGGATCGTTTGCCGGCCCGCACAGGATCTGAGGAAAGAAATCGACAAAAACCGCCGCATGATTGGTATTTTTCACTTCTTCCGAGGGCACATAGGCTCCAGGCGTCAGCGTGGATACCTCCAGCAAGCGAGCCAATTCTTTCTGATAGTCAGTCTCGATTTTGAGATCCACCTGCTGCGTTTCCGGCATATCCACCTCCAGATCCTGTTTCTTTTCATGTATCAGCAGATAATCCTGTATCTTCTCGGCATCTGCTGCCGCCCTGAAGATCTCCCTCGGGTCGTCCTGCAGGGCCTTGATCCACGAATTGACATAGGCGGCATGCTGTCCCGGATCATGGCCGATCCCGAGCTCGTCGCCCAACATCAGGCTGGCGATTTCCGCCCGCAGCTCCTCCCTGGCATACCCCTCGCTGCCGAACGGATGCACCAGGTCACGGGCAAGACGCGACTCGTGCCCTGTCCAATGTCCCAGCTCGTGCAGCGCTGTGGCGTAATAGTTGCTCGCCTGGGGAAACCGGCCTTTATCCGGCAGATGGATACTGTCCGTTGCCGACTGGTAATAGGCCCGATCCCTTCCGCCGTGAGTAATAACTGCTCCTGACGCCTGCAGGATTCCTTCCGCCCGTTCTATGGCGTCCCACTCCTGTTTTTCGCGGACCAGGGACGGCAGGCCGTCTATCTGCCCGGCGTTGAAGACCGTAGAAAAGAAAACTCTTGGCCGTTCAAGTTCGACCAAGGCCTTGACGGCTTCTCCTTTATCGTCAACGACGGGCTTCCCATCCGCGTCCTTAACGACCTGCTCCTCCCTGAATTTCCAGTATTGAACCTGGCTGCCTTTTTCGCCTTTGCGGACCTGCGCCCCGAGGGCTTCGGCCTGCTTGTAGGTCATCCATCGTTGATCGTCTCTGTTCTGGCCCATGAGATGGATGGCGTTGATCCCCCTGTACCGTTTCCCGGTGACCGGGTTGACGGGAAGATAGGCTCCCGGCTCGCCTGGCTGCCAGGGCTTCTGCCACGGGGCTGTCCCTTGCCGAAGCTGTTCTATCAGGTTTTCGGCGACTTTTTCATGAAACGCTTTCTTTTCCATCGCGCCCTCCTTAATCCTGAACCGTGTCGGGATCCGGCAGGTCTCTGTCCACCAGCTCAACCAATATTTCATGGATGTCGAGCAGATCCTGCTCGCTCAGCGCATTCTCGACAAAGATCCCCATATGCTCCGCAACATCCGGATCGACAGGAATACCAAGGCTCGGGTCATCCATGGCCTGCTGTTCAACAGCCTTTGCCGCTGCTTCCAAATAGTCTTTTTCTTTCGGTTCCATCGTGTTCCTCCTTTTGGTCGCTTCAACATTGAATTCATTGATGGGTATCAAGGCCGGGCTGTTCATCTTCCGATGACGATTTTTTGACAAAAGAAAACCCTGGCGCTTCGGAGAGATCCTGCTGTGAAAAACGCCCCTTGGTGAGATTCATCTCATTTTCAATTGCCTCAAAAATCTGAGCGACATGGTCTTCGGTGTAGGCGTAGCTTTTGCCGGACAGGCCCCCTAACTGCCGAAGGCCTTTTATTATGTCGGTTGCGCGTTTTCCTGCCAATCGTTCAAATTTCTCCAGCTTGCTCTCTTTTTCCTCAGTCATTGTGCACCTCATTTATCGTTATTGTTGAGTGTAAAAACCGGTCTTACTAGACTGAGGCCCTCCAAGGCCACCAATCCGAAATACCGGCTGTCAAAACTTCCGGGATAGCGTGAAAGCATCAATGCCTTGCCAGGTGGGATGATCCCATCGGTCAGGCGTGAAACCGGCGCAGCCCTTCCCCTGCTGTCTGTTTTCAGCAAGGCCGTACCGGCAATGATCTGCCCGTTCACGGTGATCAGGCCGTCCTTGAAGCCGATGACGTCTCCCGGAAGGCCTGCCACCTCTTTCAACAGAGGCTGCAGACCCGACGGGCATGATCCTGCGGCCAGATACATGCGGGCCAGGGCTGTATCAGCGTCTTTTAGACAGAAGGCAGCCAAACGGCCGCGCTCTACAGGCCCACGGCTGATGTGATAGACGCCGGGCGGCATCGAACGGGTCAGGTTGACCCTGTATCCGCCAAGCAGCAGACAAAAAACTGCGATTACAAACACAAAGAGATACTTCAAGATATTCACATGTTGAGATATGCTTCGTAGTCGGCCTTGATGTCCGAAACCATTTCAAGCTCCGTAACCGGCTGTTCTTCATGCTGCTGCCGGATGGGCTCTATCGTGCGGGAAAGGCTGTCGGAGCACAGAGGGGCCTCCACCTTGGCGCGGGCCTGAAAGACCGGATCCAAGAAATAAAGAATCTGACGGCCATAGATCGGCGACTGGCCTGCGGTGAATATGAGCATATCTCCCGGGGCCGTCACCTTGCCGGACGCGTCTTTCTGAGCGCCGGGCAGCCGCAGGCATTCGTCTGGAGTTAAAAGCGGCCGTGAGGTCTCCGATATGCTGGTGGACCGCGATCCGCCGCTTTTCCCTCCGGACACGGACGTTTTTTTCATCACCACCGTGGTTGTGCCGGTGAGCTTGGACAGATATTCCGCCGTCTCCGGCAGGTTCGGGGCGTAGGCGATCCGCACATGGCAGTTGGCCATCAGGGCGTTGTCCTGGCCATAGGCGGAATTGAGTTGTTTGGTGTCCTGGACGATGAAATACCCCTTGATCCCGTATCCGGCCATGTAGGCGATGCCCCGCTCAACGATGGGTAGCTTGCCCAGGCTCGTGAACTCATCCAGCATCAACAGCAGCCGGTGTTTATAGGCAGCCTTGCCCGCCCCGTCGGCAAACTCCATTTTTTCCGTCAGCCTGCCCAGCAGCTGGGTCATGAAGATCCTGAGCAGAGGCCGCAGCCGGTCAATATCCGCTGGCGAAATCACCAGATACAGATTGACAGGCGAATCGTAGTTCATCAGGTCGCTGATCCGAAAGTCGCAGACGGAAATATTTTTGGCCACCACCGGATCCCGATAGAGCGCCAGATTGGATGTGGCAGTCGAAACCACACCCGCCATCTCCTTGTCTGCCTTAGCCAGCATGCCGCTTGCAGCTGACGCGGCAAAGACATGGGCGGCCTGGCCCAGTTCGGGAGAGAGTTCCGGATAGATCTTCTGCAGCATGCCGGCGTGATCCGTATCCAGTATCTCTTCGAAAAGAGCCTTCGGACCACCCTCCCGTTCCGGGTCCTCCAGCATCACGGACACGTCATACAGGCTGGCGGTCCGGCCCTGGTCATTTCTGGTTTTTATCAGGCAGTGGAGCAAAACCCCGCCAAAGAATCCGAAGGCCGCCTTGTTCCAGTAATCGGTTAATCCCTTGCCGTCCGGATCGAGCACCATATTGGCGATCTGCTGTATGTCGGCAATGGCCCGTTCGCCGTTCAACCGGATCTCTTCTAAGGGATTGAAGCTGGCGGATCTTCCCAGATGATCCGAGGGATCGAACCGCAACGTTTTATGACCCTGGCTTGAAAGATAGCCTGCGGTCAGGGCGAAATTCTCTCCCTTTATATCGAGCACCACCGACGAATGCTCCCAGGCCAGCAGGGTAGGCAGGATCAGCCCCACGCCCTTTCCGGACCGGGTTGGAGCAAAGCAGAGGATATGTTCGGGTCCGTTGTGCCGCAGATACAGATGCTGCTTGCTTTTCTTGTCGAACCAGCCGCCTACATACACGCCTTCACCGCTTAAATACCCCATCTCCTTAATATCCCTGTAGATAGCCCAGCGAGCCGATCCGTGCAGATCATCCCGACCTTTCATATTCCGGCTCCCCGCAGCCAGCAGTATGCCGCAGAACAAAAGCGGGCCTGCAAACACCAATGTGGCCCTGTCGAGCAGGTGCTGCACGGCAGGCTGCCCCCAAAGGCTCGCCGGCCAATGCAGAACCGCCAACGGCCTTCCGCCAGTGGCTTTCCAGGAAAACCAGAATGCGACAGCCAGGCCCCAGACTGCGGGAACGATAATCGCGGCCCAGCGCCACGGACTTTTCTGCTTCTTCCGGCTGATATGGCCGTATTGCTCTTGCGTTGGCATTGTGGTACCTCTTATTCTTTTACTTTTTCAGCCGGGCTGATAATCCTTCGGCAACCTGCAGGGCGACGCCTGGCCCTTCGCAAACCACACAAAAGGGTGCTCCATGATCCAAAGCCACTTGATCGACAATAGCTTCGACGGCCTTCGGTATCTGTTCTATGACACCGTTCTTGACGGAAAGCATGTCTTCACCGCCTGCGGCATGGGGAAGATTGAAGAGACGAATGTACTTTTGAGTCCTGCCGCAAGGCAGGCAATGGCTGCCGCCACCGGCCATGTACAGAATTCGGAAGGGGCTGCTTTTCGTATGCGTTTCCAAGAAATTGCATCCATCGATCTTGCAGGCGAACGCGTCGGAAATGCACTCAGTGCTGCCAACAACAAAGAACTCATATTCTTTGTCTGCCGGAGTCCCGATATTTACGATGCGGCCATCGCTGCACTCAACGTGCAATGGACCTTCCCCGGGGGAGTGCAATAAGGTTTTATTCATCGATAAGCCCTTTTGAAAACAATATCCTTGGTGACGATCACGTTGAATTGATATCCTGGACGGATCTCCAGGGTCGGTTTTATGTTCAGATTGCGTTGCAGGAGCATCTGGGTCGTTTGGCCGAGCTGGGCAGCAAGAGCCGCCGCCATGGAATCCTGGACCGTGGAGGACTGTGCGGTGCTGTTGTTGCTGTTGGATACGCTGTCCACGGCATAGCTCGTGCCGCCGGTAATCAGGCTCATGAGCAAGGCCGAGCCGAAGATCCGCATGTAATGGTTATCCACCTGGTCTGTAAAACCTGCGTAGCCGGACATATCCGATCCCGGCATGGCTCCGAGCGTAACGGCGGATCCATCGGGGAAAATAACCCGGTTCCAGGCGATGAGAACCCGGCTTTGTCCATAAATGATCCGCGAATCATAGACTCCGAAGAGCTTCGATCCTTGGGGTATCAGCAACTGATCTCCCGTGGCAGTGTCATAGACGCTCTGCGACACCTGGGCGATCATAGTCCCCGGCAGATCGGAATTGATCCCCGTAACCATTATGCCGGGAATGACTGTTCCGGTTTTGATCTCAAACTTGTTGCCGGCCTCCCGCGTATAAGGAGAAAGCCATTGGTCACGTTCGGACCGCTGTGCAAATTCTTCTTTGTCGCGGTCAGCTGCAGGATCGTATGCGTTCTCTCCTGTCCTGGACAGATAGGCTGACGGATCACCTTTTTTCCCAGACGTATCGGAAGGCTGCTGCCGTGTTCCTGCTGTCTGCTGCGTATTCTGCCGGCCCGAATCTGCCGGCCGTTTGGCTATCAAGGGGGATTTTAAGGCCTTGGAGAATTCTTCCTCCCTTTGCCGTCGGAGATTGCGGGAATATTCGTCATCTTTCTTGTCGTCATTCTTCCCGTCAGTTGCACTCGGCAATCCGGTAATCCCTCCCTGCGGAGGAGATTGAACAGCCAGGCCGCCATTTGAAGAAAGGCCGCCTTCCAAATCCATCCAACGCTGCTCCGACACAGCGGCGGCCTTTTTTCCCTCCTTTTTTTTATGAGAACCGCTGAAATTCACGCTGTAAAACAGCACACAGAAAAGGGCCAGGAGCGCCAGGCCACCTGCATACAGGGGCCATTTGCGCATTTTATCCGCCTGGACGTCAGGCCGTTTCAGGCTGTTGGGACTTTTTTCAGACATTTTCAATCCTCCGTTCTCAGGGTGGAAAATCCCGCTTCCGGCACGCCTGCAGCGGTATATGTCCTTGTGACGGTCATCCTGCCTTTGACTGGATCCGAGACAATGAGCTTCAGATAGAGCGATGTCCTTCCGGAAAGACTATCGAGGACATAGGCCACCTTCACCGCGTCTTTTCCGCTGCCGGAAAGAGTAAATCCCTTGGCCCTGAGGCCGTTCTCAAATTCCTGGCTGAAAGTGTTCTGCTCCTGGGGGGCTACCAGATCGATTGCGGTGTGTCCCGGAGGATAGAGGCTGGTCATATAGGCCACGGCATCCTTCGCGATCTGCTGCACCGTTTCACTGGACGCAACACCTACGAAGGAATTGCCCGTATTGTAGCTGCCGACGCAACCGGCGAGGAGCAGACAGAGTAAAAGTCCGGCTATCCGTTTCATGGTTTCTCCCTCCGTATTTCAACACTCTCCTGATCGGAGCCGACGCCATCGATCAGGGCGATGGTATCGAACAGGCCGTCCACTATCATGGTCAAATGTTTCACCCGATAGTTCACAAGTACGTCCTTCTTGCCCTTGCGGATCAGCAGCACCGGCATGTCCCCGGTTTTTGCGGAATGAGGCAGCCGGATATAGGTTTTTTGTCCGTCGTCATAGACCCGATCGGGTTTCCAGGAGGCGGACCCATCGACGCTGTAATTGAAATTCAGCTTTGAGAGGTCCACCGCATGGCCTTCCGCATCGCTGGTCGACTGCCATTCCTGGTCTTTTTCTTTCTCCTCATTTTTCTGAATCACCTTGCGCTTCAAATCATCGCTATAGGCAAAGCCGACATAGGGCGTGTAGCCGGTGCGCTGGGAGACCAGCCGAAGGTGATAGACCCGGCGATCCGTGGTGACGATTGCGCTGGATTCCAGACCTGCGTCCACGGGTTTGATAAAAATATGGGTGCTTGTCCCGGCTGTTCCCGATTCGACCATCCAGCGGGCCGAGTCGCCTACAACGATTTCATTGATCTTTTCGCCAGTTTCAAGCTCAACATCGCAGACCTGCATCGGGGCTGCGATGATAGTGGGTATGCTTGCCCCATGCACGTAAATGAGTTTTCCGCCAGAGGACATATACGGCTGTATGTCTGACGACCATTGGCCGGAAAGCAGCAAGGTCTTCTTTTCCTTTTCTGTCAGCGGAACCTCGGTTTTATCCAGGTATTCGGTAACGGACTCAGGATGTGAAGAAGCGGGAAGACTCGCCGCCGCCATGGCCGGTGGTGAGATCGACAGGATCAAAGCAAGAGACAGAAGACGTTTTTTCATTCCATTACCTCGAATTCGTGTTTTTCGGTGCAGGCCCAAGTGTTTTGGTTGCAGAGATTGATGTGATATAGATGCCGCCGGGGTTGTACATGAGGATGGCGTCCGACTCGGGCGGAGTGATCTGAACGGTGCAGATGGCCTCATAATTCTGTTGTTCCAGCACGATGCCGGTCTGGCTGCTGACTGTTTCCTGCCACTCGACACGGTACGACTCTCCGCTGACCGGCAGCGGCAGGCCTTTTATATCAACATGAACGAGTTTGCCCGCTTTGGCGATAGTGTACGGGTTGTTGTCCACATACCATTGTTTCAGCGCGTTTCTGGCTCCGCCGGTTGTGAAATAGGACAGCCGGTTGATCATTTTCTTTTGGAGTTCAACATCTGCGGTAACAGTCCGCCAGTCATTGATTATGCTGACGATTTCCGACTGGATCAGATGCTTGGGCGGGGTGCTGATTTCATCCGCCCGGCCTGCGGCTGAAACCTTGCCTAGATTGTCCACCTCTATGATGTACGGCACGATTTTTTTCTGTTTGATCTGCATCACGTTCCCGCTGATCGATATGGCAGCTATGCTCAGGCAGACAACGGCGACCATCCGCCATTGCGCCGCCCGGCTGATGTACGACCCGTACCGTTCCAGCCATTCTTCCCGCGCATTGAGATAGGGGTTGCCGCTCCCGCGATCATCCCTTCTTGATTTTTTCTCACTGAATTTCATTGAAAATCCTCTTTCTGTTTGTTAGTCTTTCTCTTCTTCTTCAAAGTTATTTTTAGCGGCCTTCATCTTCTTGGCGGCATCCGTTCCGGCATTTCCCTGGGGCGGGTTGTTCGCCGCTCTTGCCGCAGTGAGATTGTCTTGCATAATCGAACTCATACGCTGGCCGACTGAGCCGTGGGAGTTTTTCGCATTACGGGCTTCCTGATTGGAGGCCCAAAGGTTTTTGGCCGTCTGGCCGATTTTGCCGAAGCCGGAAGCTCCTTGCTCGTTGGCCATGCTGGCGGCGTTGAGGGTCGTCTGGGCGCTTCTTGCCGTGGCGATTCCGCCAGCTGCCGCAACACCGCCTGCAGCCATCACACCAGCCGCAGCAGAAGCTAGAGAAGAACCGCTGCCGGTATGCGATCCGGTAATGATGCCTGCAACGATTTCAGGCAAGGTCTTCACTAGGGCGAGAAGGACGATGGAGGCCGCCAGCAAGACGAATAAGTCGTCAAATTTCGTGGAAACGTTAGTCCCAAAATCATTTATGAACGAAAGGCCTACGCCAAGAACCAGTTGCATAACGAACAGCTTAACGGCCACGGAGAGCGCGTAGCGCAGGGTATTGATGGCGAAGTCCTTCAAGATTGAACTTCCTCCGAAACCCAGCAGTATGACAGCGGCATTCATGGCGATATAGGATTCGCAGAGGATAAGAACTATCTGAGCAGTCATCATCGCATAACAAAAGAGGATGATGCCGCCCATGATCATGTACGTCAAAGAATCAATAGGCTGCCATCCGTTACAAACAGTAAGGATCTGGTTTAAGATATTTAATCCCGTCTTAAAAGGTGACGCGTTGATGTCCGGAGCGCCAATAGCGTTGCCTATTCCGCTGGGACCGGACAGGCCATTGATGATATCTCCTGTCCATTCCTGGTAATGCGTAATCACAGAAAAAATGAAACCGGCAAAGAGGAGAATCATACAGAACTGCTTGATGGTTTCCGCTATCGATGCCTGGCCAAGGACGCATTTGATACCCATGATGGCCACATCAAGCACCAGGCACAGATAAAACAGATACTGGGCATATATCTGCAGAGCGTTGCCGTAAACGGCTGCTTTGTCATGAAACGCTGTCGTTAACTGGCTCATCACATTATCGTGGACTTCCGCATAACAATTTGTGGAAGCCGAAATAGCTAAAATTACTACTACAACAGGGAGGATTATTCGTATGCGCATTAAAATCGCCTCGATAGTATTGGCATGTTTTTTCAGCGTGATGTTGCTGTCGGCCTGCAAGGAAAAAATTGACGTTGACTCACTTACTGCAGAGCAAGCGAACGCGCTCACTCCGGAACAATTAAAATCTCTCACGCCCCAAGAGAGGGTGAAAGTCCAACAGAAGGCATCATTGTATGTCGACCCCAAGCATGATTTTTCTAGTTGTGAAAAGCCCTTACCGAGGTAACGGCTTTTCACAAGAGCTGAAATCATGATTGCCCGGAGCAGTGGCCTTTCTCCATTGCTCCATCCTCAGCTCATCATTTTTTTCCGCCTTCATCTGGGTAGAAACCGTCGATTGGGTGTTGGTAGCCACAAGTTCCCGCAACGCCCGCGCTTCCTGGATCTGGATGGCTGACAGCTGATTTCCCGCCTGGATGGCCTGCATTTGGCCGTCAGGCGTGGAGAGCAGCTGATTCATATGGTCCTGCAGCCCGCCCGAGTCCTGAAGATCGGCCAACTGCTTGCCGCTCAACTGAAACGTCGCCTGAGATGCCCTGTCGACTTCCTGCGACCAGTTATCCTGGTAGGACTGCAATTGCTGGTTGCTGATATTTGAGTACGTCGATTGTTCCGGGTATTGGCTATTGAATATCTGTGCGAGGGAATTGAGATCGCCGCGCTGGACATTCAATTGGACCGTCAGTTGCGCAAGTTGGGTGAGGCCATTGGCTGCGGCAGACAGTTGTTTGGTGTTTTGCAGCATGTTGTTGACCATGGTGATCTGCTGCTCTGTTTGTTGCATGGATTGTTCGGTTTGGGATATCAGTTCTGCAAGTTGCGATATATTGGTGATTTCATCCAATATCTGTTGGACTATCGTGCTGCAGTTGCTGCAGACTATTGCAGAGCTTGGAGTTGATCCGGTTGACAGCAGCACAGCGGTGACGATAATTCTTGCCGTGTTTTTAAATTTCATAACTATTTCCTCATAGTATTGACGTTCTTGCCCTGAGAGGTATCGTGCTGAACTTTCGCGGCTCGCTGAGATCTAGATTTCAGCCAGACCGCGTGATGATCCTCTATGGGTTTTGGCCAGGGCCTGAAATATTCCGGCCAGGGCCGGAACTGCAGGAATTGGGATTGCCAGGATTGCCAGGCGGATTTTGTTCTGTAAGCCTCCGCTTTCTGGTACATTTCCAGTGCGTCCCAAAGATCCAAAAGAAAAAAATCGAAATTTTCAATCCAGCTTAAGGCCCATGGCCGCACAGCGGCGTTATGACGATACAAAAACTCCGCCACTCGCCGGTTATCATCAAGGCGGCGGCCGATCCAGGGCAGGACGACATACATCACCCGGTCGTAACAAGCCTTCAAATCACAGGGGTCAAAAGGTTTGATATCGTTTTCCCGCATCCAGACCTCAGACCACAGGATTTCGTCTTCATAGCAACGTCCCCGCCAGCAATTGGGAGGAATGTCATTCCACGTGTTTTTCCCCGTGTTCGGAAAGGTCGGTCGTAAAGCGGCAATCAAGCTCTCCAGAAACAGGTAATGCGCCTTGATGATGGACTCTATCCAGGGAAAACATTCGCATGGAGGCGGTATGCCGATCGAATCGCCTTTGTTACTCAGAAAGACCCCCATGAATTCACGGTAGTCATCGATCTGACTCAACTTGCGCAGCTGACAGTCCAAAATTTTCTCTATTCCAAAACTATGGGATCCGGAAAACCCGCACACCTTCAGCAGGTTGTTAAGGATTCTTTCGATTTTTTCGTCTTCTGTAATGGCCGTCATAATGCGCCTCTTTCTTTCAGCCAGGTTCCCGGCCAATCCGTGCCGTGTTCAGCAGCCAGTTGTTTAATCCGCGCAAGGCTTTCCTTATCGGATGCGCCGATAAAGGAAAGCGTTTTGGGACCGAGCGCCAGTTGCACTTTCCTGCGGCCTGCGGGTGACAGCAGGTAATAGTCCTGTTTGGGGGTCGCGTTTGCTATGATGTCGATCTGGCGTTCGTTCAGGCCGACATCGATATAGAGATCATGCTGGTTCTCCTGCCGGGCTGCATGATTGGCGAGTAGAATCTTTGTCGGGCAGGAATCGACCAGGACATCGAAAATCCCCGAGTTCTTGGCGTCTGAAAGATTCTGTGTGGCAAGCACCACCGCGCAGTTCGCCTTTCTGAGAACCTTCAGCCACTCCCGGATCTTGGCCCGGAACACCGGATGGCCCAGCATAACCCATGCCTCATCGAGAATCAGAAGCGAAGGCTGACCATTCAAAGATTTCTCAAACCTGCGGAAGATGTACAACAGGACCGGGACCAGGTTCGCCTCTCCCATCTCCATCAACGATTCGATCTCAAAGACCATAAAGTCGGAAATGCCGAGTTTGTCTGTTTTCGCGTCCAGCAGGCGGCCCATGGCTCCGGCCTGGGTGTAATGGGTCAGCGCGTCTTTGAGATCCCGATCCTGGACGACATGCCAGAAATCGGTCAGCGAACGCATATCGGCAGGGTTGCTCTTCAGGGTGGTCAAGGCGGTGTGGAGCGCATTGCGATGGCCAGGGAGAAGGGTGAGCTTCTGCAGTTCTGCCAGATTGGCCAGCCAGTTGGCCGCCCAGGAGAACTCGGCCTCCGACTCGTCAATCCGCTGCAAAGGAGCAAACGACAAGGCGTCATTGCCGATATCGTAATGATCGCCACCGGCACCAAGACAGAGCGGATAGAGCGACATTCCCTTGTCGAACGCCACTATGCGAGACTCCGGATAGCCCCGGAACTGGGCAACGATCAGGCCGAGCATCGTTGATTTTCCCGATCCGGTCGGTCCCACCTCCAGCGTATGCCCGATGTCGCCATTGTGCAGGTTAAACCAGAAAGGAGTGGATCCGTCCGTCGTCAGAACCGTCAGAGGCCGGGAGTGAGGAGGATAGAAGGGGCAAGGGCAATATTTGCTGCCGGTCCAGACCGTGGCCAGAGGCAGCAGATCCGCCAGGTTAAGACTGCTGATCAAGGGTCGGCGCAGATTGGCGTATCCGTTTCCCGGATGGGTTCCGAGCCATGCATCCAGCGCATTGATATTTTCGATACGGCAACCGAAGCCCAGAGTCTGAAATATGCGCCGCAGTTCCCTCGCCTGGTCCTCCAGCGTTTCCCTGTTTTCATGCATCAACACAACGCATGATGTCAGATAGCCCATACCCACCACTCCGCTCTGGATTTCCGTCAAGGCCTCTTCCGAGTCTTCCCGCATCCGCAGCGCGTCGCGGTTGACGCGAGCATTGGGGTTATTCAGAAACTGATCGATAAACCGGTGGATCTGTTGATTCCAGCCCTTCCGGTATCCGTCAATCGCTTTGATGCCGTCAAACTGATCGAGACAGATATACCGGGTTGAAAACCTATAGCTCATCGATAGCCCTTCCAAAGAGGAAAGCATTGCCGGCCACGACTCCTGAGGCAGACCGTCGATGGCCACCACCGAAAGGAACGAATCCCCTGCTTTCGGCGACACCCCCCCGACCAGGTCTATTCCTCCGATGATGGCATCGAGGTACATCGGCACCTCCGGCACCCTGACGGGATGCAGCTCGCCAGTGATACAATGCTGCAGGTGCGAAAGCAGATCCGACACCAGGTATTCGCCGCCATCCTCATCGAAGGCTTTATGCTCGATCAGACGTGCCATTTGAAGCACGGTGGACAGGGCGTCTTCCAACTCCTCAACCGTGGAGTAAAACTGGTTCAGCGCCTTTTCCATGGCAGGCGTGGATGCCGTTCCGGTCTGGGTCTTTCCGGCAAGTTTTGCCGCTTGCAGATCAGGTTTGAAGGTTACAATCAGCACGGTCCTGGTGCGGTAGCACAGGCCTCGGCCGAAAAAGGTCCGGCGCTCCTCGTCGATAAGCCTGGTGACAGGGTCGGGGAAAAACCCTGTTTTACGATCCGGATAAGCAAGCTGGGGCTTACGCACCGCATCTACATGCAGCATCCAGCCAGAGCCCAGCAGCTTCACAGCATTGCCGGCCTGGAGGGATACCCACGCCAGCTCATCTGCAGTCGAAGAAGCAGTGTCCTGCCCCCGCACCTCCCAACCCGCCAGAAATGAGCCGTTTTTATTCAAAACGATTCCAGGGGACACCAGAGCGGCGTAGGGCAGAAGATCGGGCAAGCCCTTAACCTCCAATCGATAGTCTTTCAGCTTCAGCACTTGTTGAATCCTCCTTTGAACCTCCAGAGAGAGGCGCGGGCGGGATAGTAATCCTGCTGCTTTATATGCCTGAACCAGACTTGGCTGAGTATCGGATCTATCTTGGCCATGCGCCTCAGGCAGATAAGGGCAAGCCCCCAGAAGAGAGCCGCCGCAATCCCTGCGATCAGCGTCAGGCCGCCGATTGCCACCAGCAGGCTGACAAGCGCGCTCAGCATAACCAGGTTCCTTTCAGCGCCCAGGGCGAACGTATGTTTATGCAGGCTTTGGCGGATCGGGATTGTGCGCATTAGAGCACCGCCCCAGAAAACGAAAAGACGCTGTTGACGATGGAGCTTGCAAAGCAGATGAACGAGATGCCGAAGACGACCTGCAGCAGAAGCTTGAAGCCGCCGGAGAGATCGTCTTTGTTGAAGATATAGACGATGCCGCAAAGGGCCATGGCGACTATGGATATCCATTTACCGGCAGGACCGGTGATCGTGTTGACCACCTGCTCTAATGGGCTCGAAAATTCCGATATTCCGCCTGCAAAGGCTGTCGCCGGCAGCAATACCGGCAGGCACAGCGAAATGATGATCTTCTTGCATGTGCGGGCAAATTTAAGCATGGTAGATAACCTCCTTTTTGTATTGGTTATTGTTGGATTCATAGCCTTTTATTTCCAGGATTTCCGATATCCGGCGTCCGCCGGGGGCGCGCTCGATGAAGATGGACAGGCCGACGGCCTTGCCGATGAGCTTTTGTTTTGCAGCGCTTGTCGCTTCGGCCACCAGCTCTTCCAGCCGGTCCAGGCCTTCGGCGGCACTGTTGGCGTGCACCGTCGCGATTCCACCGGGATGCCCGGTATTCCAGGCCTTCAACAGATCCAGCGCTGCACCGTCCCGGACTTCGCCCACAATGATCCGGGTTGGCCGATAGCGCATGGTCACTTTGACCAGACGCTGCATATTCACAAAATCCGAGGTCCTGAAAAACACGGTGTTCTGACTCCTGGATTGCAGTTCCATTGTGTCCTCCAGAATCAAAAGCCGGTCCTCCGGACACAACTCCGAGAGTTGCAGAATAAGGGCGTTTACCAGGGTGGTCTTTCCCGATCCGGTGCCGCCAACCACCAGAATATTTTTGTGCTTCATAATGGCTGCCTGAAGGACCGGGACACACTCCTGGGGCAAGATGCCTGCGCTTGCATAATCCGCCAGGCTGAACACCCGGCTCGCCTTTTTCCGGATCGTGAAGCTGGGCGAGGAGACCACCGGCGGCATCAATCCCTCGAACCTGGATCCGTCCAGGGGGAGTTCTCCTTCGACAATCGGATTTTCCGTGGTCACCACGGTTTCCAGGCCGCTTGCAACCAGCGAAATGATCAGACGGCTTTGCGATTGATCCATATCACCGGCAGGCTGCATATCCTGGCCCAACTTTTCAATCCAGAGTCGACCGTCGGGGTTGAGCATGATTTCAACCACATCAGGATCTCGCAGCGCCGCCATGACAACAGGACCCATGTTATGTTCGAGAGAGGCCAGAAGCCGTTTGTCAGTCGTCATTTTTCAAATTCTCCTCAATAAGGCTACACCAGCAAAGACCGCTACATTGACCAGGGCCGATGTGGCTGCAATAGCGGCAAGCCACATCATATTCGTCCGCAATCGTTCCATCTTCAGGCCATGGGCTTCAAAAATTCGGGTGATTCCTTCCAGGGATGACGATGAAAGGCTTTTGCCCAGGGCCGCAGTGGTTTCTTGTACGGCCTGTATGTATCCCTCGGTACGGTCGGAGATAATCCTGCTCAACGCCTTGTTATGGCGGTCCAGCAGTTTCTCTTCTTCGGCCAGAAACGCATTCATCAGGGTGATCAGCATCAGGATCGGATCGTCGTTCTCTATCTTCCCGTGGTTCCCCTGCAGAAGTTTCCGGACCTCTTCATGCGAAAGGCCGATACCGTCCGGCAGGAGCGGCATTGAAGAAGCTTCGGATACTGAAAGATTTGTTTCTTCAGTGAGTTGCTGTTGATCGGTCATGGTCTTTCACCCGTTCCTGTTAAACCAACTGCGCCAAGTCGATAGCCTCTTGGACATCTCTCCAGAACGCCTTCAAGCGCTGCCGGGTCATAACCGGAAGACTTGAGTTGATTGCAGCCTCAAATGTCTCACGCCTGGCGAAAAGTTCTTCCAGATCCTTGCCGAAGGTAGTTTGCTTGCGAATCGGGATCTGAATAATGGCCTTGAATTTTTCGACATTCTCCTTGTACACGATGAATTCTTCATAGGATTTTCCGCGCATCACGATATCCCCGAAATAACTGTTGAGCCATATCACCAAGGGAGTAGTGGGAAACGACGAGGCCAATACCTTGAGACCGTTGGCGGTATCGCCAACCGCCTGGCCACCGGTCAAAATGGTATGCAACAGAATCTGATGACCTTCTTCTCGCAGAAGATTAAGGGCATCGGTTTCCTTGAGATACGAGCAAAGCGGCACAAAACTGGAAGCACCGTTGTCGATGACAATATGGTCTGCAGGCTTTTGAAAAATGATTTCCATCAACGAATCGAATCGACGATGGTCTATGTCATCACCATTCATGATGTTGAGCCGTTCAACCTTGAGTTCTTTGTACCCTGCAAGAGTCGCGTTTACCGGATCGGTATCGACGGCATATACGGTTACAGCTCTATGACTCAAGTATTGACACAGAATTGCTGAAACCAGCGATTTGCCGACTCCGCCTTTGCCTTGCAGGATGAAATGGATTATGCTCATAGTTTTCTCTTTTTTCCCTGGAGTAAATGCTCTTGATTCACGTAGTTTTTTTTCGTCTTTTGCTTCGCGCGCGCTTGCATGCGCGCATTTAGAAAATGATTAAAGAAAGATTAGCAGCTTTTTCTCATGTTATTTTTCTAGTTGTATTTACGTCATAAAATGCTGTTTCTAAATCGACTTTCCGCCCCTCGGATGACGATACTTGCGCCCCTCGGGTGACGATACTTGCGCCCCTCGGGTGACGATAGTTCGCCCCTCGGATGACGATAGCTGGAGACCTCATTTTTAGCCCTTCTTCCTAACATATTTATTAGCCAAATATCGTCCCTGGGCAGGGCTCGGATTTTTCTCGGTAACAACAAGATCACAGTCAGGATCGATAGAGGCCTTGATGCCTGCAACTTGCTCAAGCGCGGCAAACGCCTTTTTGAGAGATTCCTTGAACCGCCGTAACCTTTCGGTGTCGCTGCCGCACATTTTCCACAAGGTTTCAGCTTTTATTGGATAGGGAATCGCATGGCTGGCAAAGTAGCCATGCAGCCAAAGGGCAAGCGGCTTGCCTCGCAACCGGCGACGTTCTTCCCACTGTAAGGCTGTCCAACTATCGGACGTAAAAAGTTTGATTATCAACGGATCGAATTGCAATTTAATAAGCTTTGTTACATCGTTGCCAAGGGACTGATTCAAAAGGTTAAAGCGCCCCCACCTTCCCCCTGTCTTTATTTCAATCATGGTATTTTGCAGCCTCCTTAAGCTGTTATTGAGCCACTCGTATCCTGAAGCCCCGGTACTTCTCCCTAATTTTTTAAGGAAGGCGTATCCTGTAAATATGCAAATCGTTCCCGGAAGCGAACATCGTGCCATTTGCGCGGATTGCAGCCACACGTCGAAGTCGGATTGGTCCAATGTTTCCACCGTAGTCATCCGGATTTCGTATCCGCTTTGAGCAGCGACAAGCTCGTTTTTCATAGGCCGTCTGGTTCTCCCCTGTATGGCCGAAAAAATTGCAGATCTGAGAAAAACGTTGGGGCTCGCCATTTGCAAATCAGGATACATTGAGATCTGTTTCTGCAACCAGGCTGCGGTGGCGGTTTTTACACCAATATCAGGCGAGGGAGATGAGCGTTCTTCTCGCCGAACCGACATTTGTTTCCAAAGATTGATGGAGACTGTCCTGAGATCTGGTGACATATCACGGATACAGTCCCATTCCTCCTCGCTCATCTCCTCCGGTTTTTCAGCCTCATACACATCAGCTGAATTAATGGAATCAAGTTTGAGCGGTAATTGAGAGTTTTTCCCCATTGTCTTCTGTATTTAAGATCTTGCAGCGACATTCTCTCTCATGGCAGATCGTGTTTGTTACTTCGATTTTCCCATAAGTTTTAAAGTCAAACGCTCAACATTTTCATCCTGCTTCACCGTCGAATACCGTTCCATGAACGCGTCGACCTGGTCTGAACGATAGAGGAATTTACGATCGATTCGATAGCTAGGAAGGCCATCGGCGATGACCTTTTCTGCAAGAAACCGGCTCACATTCAAATAGGATGCTAGGCCGGTCGACCCGGAGATGTATTTGCTTTCCATACTCATTTCCCTAATGAAAGAATTTTACGAATCATCTTCGTTCTGAAAAAAAATTATGGGAAAAAACCCCGGCTCCTGCTAGGCTATCAGGTGCCAACCTTGTGTAGCCTATTTTTTCGTCGCCATTTTTTTATGGTTGACGGCAGGGGCCGTGTTTTTTTGTTTTTAAGACAAGGCAAATGCTAAGCCGACTCCTCTCGTTTGGTTGGCGGGAATACTTCGTCAATTGGTTTCCCGATAGCCTCGGCGATCATCAGTTCAATAGCACTATTGGTGCGCGAGCGATGTATGATGGCTGATACGTATTGCTTTGAGCAGCCAGCCTTTTGGGCTATCTCGGCTCCGGTTATGTTGCGCCGGATTAATTCGGCTCTTATTTGGTTAGGCTTCATATACTATGGATAGCATATCGATAGACTACTGGTCAACAAAAAAAATACGCTTATGCCTTCAAAGATTGATAACTACTACCAAGACGCAAAAATCATTCTCGATAAAATGATAAATATTTCCAAGCTTTCCCAGACGAGATTTGCCGAAACAATTCTAGAAATAAAAGGGGTTAATATCTCTGGAGCTCGGAAATCAGGAAAAATTCCTGACAGGTGGTTTGAAATCATGCAGAATAAATGTGGCGTGACCAAGGAAGAACTGTGTGGATCTCCTAGTATCAAATCATCAATACCTGAAGGTCAACAAACGGTTAATAAGCCCTTAGCACAGTCGCAGGAATCCAAAGATGTTTTTGATCAGGTAATGAATAATTTTTTTGAGATGGTTAAAAATTGGCAGATTGAGGAAAATGACAGGACTTTTGAAACTGCGATAGAATTTACTCAAGAATTTTCACAAAGATTCCCTGAGATGAGGGACTGGTTAAAAAAACGTGGGAGGGGTACTGATACGGGTAGACTTCAGGAACCGGTTGGTAAAATAATTAACTCATAGTCGCTTCAATCTTCAAAATCAAAGCAGCGACTCCTGTTTGCAAGGATGTTATCTGGCAACCAAGACACTCAGAATCACACCTGTCCTGTTGCACGGTGGCATGTCATATATTCAAGGACTACGACCTCCCAATCAGCATCCGGCCCCATTCTTTTGATCCGGATCTGGTTTTAATCCGAATTGGCAACATACCATTTCTTTCCATAGAGGATGCAACCCACGGGAAAAGACAATAAAGTATGGATTTTCTCAATTATCAGGCTTAAGTATCCACCCTGTAACAAACTGAATACACATGCTGTTAATCCCTCGCATATCATTAATTCTAAGCTCTATTCTTCATAACTTCTTACACCTACCATAAACTTCATCTATCTGTCAAGCATGCCTCTCCAGCAAACCCAGAATAGAGCCCTATATTCCCGGGAACTTATTACAAATTTTCGGGAATATAGATTCATTTATTATTAAAAATACCTAGGGTTTTAAAATGATAGGATTAATCACCAAAACGATTTCGCTCGCTTCGTTTCTCGTACCTTATAAAGCGCTTATTATTCAAAAGTCAGCCGATCCGGCAAATCACCCCTTCTTTCAAGAAAGTGGTCCGATTTTTTTCCAATCTCAAACTTTTTTAACTTTAATTGTGTAAATGTTAGAAAAATATAAGAAAAGAAGAGTATTATAACCCAAGAAAAAAAATTGGACTAAAGGGCGAAAAACCTAACAGTAAACACAGACACTCGCCAAACCTCGGAGGTGTGGAACGGAAACAAATATCAGCCTGTGAATATTGGCTAAGTATAGGTCCTTCTTGGTGGTTGTATTGTTTTTTTGTTGGCGCAAAAATTATACAACACAATTCACCGGGAGGGCATTCAGTTAAATTCTATTTTGGACAAGTCTGTCTTTCCAGATTAGATTGCCAATGGTATGATTTGCTTCATCAATCGACTGCAAAGGAATGATATTGATTTTTCAATTTCGAACCGCTGGAAATCCAGTTTCCCGATATCCTGTAAATCGAATATGATAACCAGCCAGAATAAGATTATATTGTTGATCTTTTGTTGTCAGCATTTTCTTAATTTTGGAAATATCGGGAAACCATAGAATAACATGTTGGCTCATAAATTTAATACTGAGGTTAATAATGAGTAATTGGAAAGAGGCTTTTTCTTCAAGGACAGACTTAAGTGAGTACGGTGATAATGCATTAGGTTTATTTGCTCTTGCCCTGCGTTTTGGAATTGAGGACCTTGAAACAACAGCAGCTGACTCCATTACGGATGGTAGCGATGACAAGAAGTGTGACATTGTTCATGTGAACACAGATGATGAATATGCCGTGATCGTACAATGTTATATGTCAACTAAAGACAAAAAAAGTGCACCAGCTAATAAGGCATCTGATTTAAATACTGGAGTTGGTTGGTTGCTACAAAGACAGTTAAACGAACTGCCAGAGCGAATTCGATCTGCTGCAGAGGAATTACGCGCAGGGATAAACGATGGCAGTATTAAAAATTTATATATTTGGTACCTCCACAATCTACCGGAATCGGAAAATGTAAATCAAGAAATGGTGACAGTTCAACAAACTGCTGTTTCAGCCATTGAAGCTACATTTCCGGGGAAAAAGATATCAGTCACTGCTTATGAGGTAGGTACTGGCAAATTAGAAGAATGGTATTCAGAGTCTCAGTCACCTATCCTAGTAAATGAAAAAATTGTGGTCAATTGCGATGGGGGTTACCAAATATCAGGGCCTGGATGGAAATCTTACTCAACCGCCATTCCTGCACAACTTCTATATCGTTTATTCAGAAAATATAAAACAAAACTTTTCTCTGCAAATATTCGGGACTATTTAGGGTCTAGGTCCACTGATTCCAATATTAATAATGGCATAAAAAAAACAATTGAAGATGACGCTGAAAATTTCTGGGTATTTAACAACGGCCTAACTATATTGACAAATTCATTTACCCATCCAAAGGAAACAGAAACAAAATTCACTATTAATGGTTTTTCCATTGTTAATGGCGCACAAACGACTGGCGCTATTGGGTCATTAAAAAAATTACCCTCTCCAAATGCAAAAGTTCAAGCAAGATTTGTCGCAACAACAAACAATGATAACGATCTTATACATCAAATTATTCAATATAATAACAGCCAAAACAAGGTTGAAGCATCAGACTTTAGGAGCACAGACAAAATTCAAAAACGCCTCAAAGACGAAATGATAACTATTCCAGATGCTGAATATGAAGGCGGACGAAGAGGTGGAGTGAGTGATGCAATAAGGCGAAGGCCCCAAATGTTGCCTTCTTATACAGTTGGGCAAGCGTTAGCAGCATTTCACGGTGAACCTATTATGGCATATAACAAAAAGACAAACATTTGGGTCGACGATAAGACATATTCAAAATTTTTCAACGAGAATACAAAAGCTGCCCATGTAGTTTGTGCTTATTCACTTTTAAGGGCTGTTGAAGCTAAGAAGAAATCATTAATTGATAAATCAAAAAAATCTAGTTCATTGGCCTTACAAGAAGAAGAACAACTCGAATATTTTAGAAAAAGAGGTTCAACATATTTGTTAGCATCTGCTATTGCGAATTGTTTAGAAGTATTTCTTGATAGACGTGTCCCTAATTTTTTCCGGATTTCGTTTGGGAATAATGTATCTCCAATAGATTCGCAAAAAATTTGGGATAATATCATCTCAGTAACCGTCCCCTTTTGTAAACAATTAGAGCCAGCACTTGCTGGAGGGTTGAACAATTCAAAAGAAGTGATTTCATCGACATCAACTTTTCGTTCGCTCGTACTTGCAACTGCAAATGCAAATAGGCCTATTTTCGATACACTAAAAAATAAAATTGTAGCACCTTGAGGCCCAACAACCGGCTACTGGCAGACCCTGCAAACAGCTCGGGTCCGGTGACCCGGCACGTTGGGCTCGAGTAGAATGCGAATTAGTTGAATGTTCATTGACCGCTTGAAGAGGAGATAACAGCAGGATGGCCATGAGTAAGAAGAGGACACCCCATGACTTTCTTTAACCAAGCGGGACTTGACAGTTAATGACTGCGGTCAGCAAGCAGATCCAGAGTGCTGACGAGGCGATCTGTCGGAATATCGAATCGCTCTCTGACGAGCGGGCATTGCTCTCGCAGAACGTCCTCTCACAGCTCCGGAACCTAGTCGAGGGAGTTGCGGTCCGTCTCCACACTGGCTCACCGGATGCCGAATTCAACTACGCCGCGGTAGAACCGGGGCTCGCTTTTGTCAAGAGCAAGGCAAGGTTCAACTTCCTTGGAAGGTTTCACAAACTAATCCAGAAAAGCGCTTCCCACTACACCCTGGACGGGGACGCTTCCGAGCGCTTGATGCTCAAGTACTACGAGTACCTCCACCGCATCCGCAGTTTGCTCCGAGACAACTGTGGAATCGGGGTGCTGACGAACCTCGAGGCCTTCCCGGTCGATCTTGACCCGTCGCTGCGAGAGTATCACGAGAAGATCGCCGCTAGGATTAAGGCGGTCCGTTCAACTCCACCAGACAGTAACACCCGGGAGCGGTATTACATCCACAAAACGCGCCCGTTCTTCGTCGGCGGACGCATCTACTACGAAGTCACCTTTTACCGCGCCGTCAACAAGGTGAGCAAGTTCGACCGCATCATCGCCTTCACCGATATCGACATGACTGACAAGTACGCGGCCATGTTGACGCTCCGGCGGGACTCGATCGAAGTGCTTGACCAGACGATGCCGATCACAATCATCCGCATGTGGGAGGTCTCGATCCGCCCCTGCGAGTTCGACAACTTCGCACGCCTGCTGGGCATGTCCGTAGCCGTTCGGACCAAGACGGAGGAGTATCGCTTCCTGATGCGGGGGCTGACGGCCGGCTCCGGCAGCCTGCTCGACCTGGTTGATATGCCCGACGACAAGTACGCGACGGTGAGGGCGGCAGGTACAGCTGACGTCGCCAAACCGCAGGTCTTTCCCGTGCTGGATGAAGCGCGCCGTATCGTGAGGTCAGCCGCTCTGGGTCAAAACATCCTTCGATATCTCATGCTGCGAATGCACAACCAGATCCTCAAGCCGCAGTACCACTGGGACGGCTGCGCGCCCCTCTCCGGCATGAAGCTTCTGTACGGCTGCATCCCCTTCGACACCATGCCGTTCTGCACCTCGCTGCCCACTCACAACCCCCGGTACTGGGACCTCGTCGAGAGCCTCGATACGACCGGTCGGAACCACGAACTGCTCGTTCGACGCGTGAAGAACAACGTGGAGCGTCACGGAATCCTCTACACGCCTGTGGTCGACCTTGAGGAATTCGGAGACGTCAATGGCTTGATCTCCACTTACAACAACAAGCTCTACTACAGGCATACAGAGCGCCGGCTCGTGCTCGACAAGGGGCACGTCTTCATCTGCGGGTATGAGAACGACACTGTCTCCATCGTCGAGAAACTTCAGGAGTACGCATCCTCCGGGATCGCAGGCTACACCCAAGCCGTCGAGCGCTGGCTCAATGGAACAACTCATGGCATCGACGATCCGGCGAAGGAGGATGCGCTCAAGCAGTTGTTTAGCCACTCGCGCATCGCCCTGATCTACGGGGCGGCTGGCACCGGCAAATCAACGATGGTGGACCACATCGCGCACTACTTCAACGACAAGGAGAAGCTCTTCCTCGCGCACACCAACCCAGCGATTGACAACCTCAAGCGCAAGGTAACCGCGCAGAACTCTGACTTCCGAACGATCAGCAGCCAGATCTACAGGAGCGCCACCGATCCGGATTACGACCTCATCATCATTGACGAGTGCAGCACTGTGAGCAACGCAGACCTGATCAAGGTGCTGGAGAAGACCTCCTTCAAACTGCTCGTACTCGTTGGCGACGTCTACCAGATCGAGTCGATCCAGTTCGGCAACTGGTTCGGAATCATTCGCTCATTCATCCCGAGCACTTCGGTGTTCGAGTTGACGACGCCCTTCAGAACCAAGAACGAGTCACTCTTGGGCTTCTGGAACAAGGTTCGAGCCATTGACGACGACATCGCCGAGGTCATGGCCCGCAATGGGTACTCGACCGTGCTCGACAAGACGCTGTTCGAAACCCAAGGCCAGGACGAGATCATCCTTTGCCTGAATTACGACGGTCTTTATGGCATCAACAACATCAACCGATTTCTGCAGAGCAGCAACCCCGGTGCAACGACCACCTGGCGCGTGTCCACGTACAAGATCGGCGACCCTGTCCTCTTCCACGAGACAGAGCGGTTCCGACCGGTGATCTATAACAACCTGAAGGGCCGGATTGTCGGCATTGAACACGTACCTGGCCGGATCCAGTTCGACGTCGAGCTCGATAGACCGCTCAGCGAGTTCGATGTCGTCAATGATGAGCTCGAATGGATGGGTGGCTCGACTGTGCGCTTCACCGTCTACGATTACGACAACACTAGCGATGAGGACGACGACTCACTTAACACCACCGTGCCATTCCAGGTCGCCTACGCCGTGTCGATCCATAAGGCGCAGGGCCTCGAGTATGACTCGGTCAAAATCGTAATTACCGATGCCAATGAAGACGACATCACACACAGCATCTTCTACACAGCCGTAACTCGGGCACGTGAGCGTCTACGGATTTTCTGGACGCCCGAGACGCAGCAGGGTGTTCTAAAGCGCCTCCGCCGCAGAGCTAACCCAAAAGACGTCGCTCTTCTCGCTAGCCGTCGTGGTCTTACACCGGTCAGCAGATGAGTTAAAAGGACATCACGATAGAAACAGAATCTTTATTTTTGACAAGTGTTCGAGAACCATAGGAACAGCAAAAAATTCCAACCAAACTATTCTGCGGACAAGCCGCAGATGTTCCTGTCCATGGCGACTGTGTTGCGATTAAACACACTGAGGGAGTAAGGCTTGAATTTTAAAGATATAATTAACAGAGCGGTCTCGTTAATTCAGCTTGGAAGCAGAGAGCAAGCACTTAACTCCCTAAAAAGCTGGATCGCACGAGACTACACGCTATATGTAACAGATGGGAATGCCTACAATGAGTGCTTAGAAAGTCTGTACGAAATTGATAAGTTGGTAGCCGAACGCTTCAGCCGAAAAACTGTACATGATTTCCTGCATAAACGGTTGAAGGATATTAAAGTTTCGGGTGAATCATTCGATCAAAGTATGGAGATTTTCTACAAGGAATTCCACAATGTTAAGCCAAACGATATAACCGTAACAGCTCCGGTATCTGGAGTTCGAATTGATGGAAAAGGCAGATTATTTGGTTTGTCAGTCTTTAACTTTGGATATCTAGAAGATCTTGATTTTCCTATTTTTAATGAAAAAGGCATGTATATAAGCATTCTTTTGGGCAATGTGTATGATAAAAACATGGCTACCCAAAGGGCGGAGAATGCATTTAAAAACTTCGCAAAACTGATCGTTTTTATTTCTGGCAAGCTTGATCGCAGTATTCTAATAGAAACAGGACTTCCTTTAAGACCGAGCCTTTCACATGAACAAATGTATGTCAGTACAAGCTCATATCAAATGTCCGATAAAAATGGTCCCCTTGATATGGCAAATATTTCAAATCGCTATTTGGAAAAAATCCCTGTGAATAATGATTTTTTTAGTAAGAATGCTGACTTTAAAGAGCTATGGGGTCTATACCATCGCAAGCATAAAGGAGAAAAGTTAAATGACTTGGAATCAAGATTATTAAATTCTGCCATTGCACTTGGTGAGTCGGCTATGACTTTTGATGCAAGGAATTCAATTATATATACATGCATAGCCCTCGAAATATTGTTCTCATTTGATTCTGGAAGTTTATTTCAAAAAAGCATCGGTGAAAAGCTGTCTGAAATATTCTCTTTTATAGTCGCCAATGATAAAGATTCTAGGCTAATGGTAGGGAAGTTAGTAAAGAAAGTCTACGCAATGAGATCTGCAATTGTTCATGGCGGTGACAAAGATCTTTCAAGTGAAAACCTAATTATTAATTCCTTAATGCGGCGTGCAATCAAAGAATTTTTGCATGGTGAAAGATTTAATGGGTATAAAAATATATCCCAAGTTTATGACTCATTAAAAGAAGCACAGAACTCATATTAAACGCCTAACAATATTTTCTGCGAAAAATCTACTTGCTGGCGCTCCCTATTCTCCGCAGAGCGTCACGTTAATATTGGCATTTCTAAGACCTAGACGCTAGGTTGTCGTTCCAGGTTGATACTTCTACTATTGCTTATAACACTGGCTTTGTTCCTTTATGCACTTCTAACCCGAGAAAAAAGATGTTAGGATTCGCGACAGATAGCACGACAATATCGTGCAACTTCAGACTGAGGTTTCCAATGCCAATGTGAACCGGCAGGAACTCCCTGGGTGTTAAGACCATTCCTGAGACGGTAACGCCCTGGAATAATGACAGGTCTTAATATTTTCACTCCTAAGGCCTGTCGATACCGCCACATAGTCAACTTAGGGTTTCTACTATCTTGTTCTGCCAAATGCCAGCTATGAATAGTCAATATGTCAGGGTAAAAACTCCAGACCTCAAAGGGATGTGCGTGCGGAAGTGCCTTTTACCTAATACATTCTATTGCTTTCTTAATGAGATTTACTGATACCATTTTAGGAAAAAGATGGGTATTATGATGCCTAATCCCTGACAGACATAACATGTATCGGCTGTCAGGGATTAATGAAATGCAGCAAGGCTCAATTACCCCGTTTCCCTAGACCACGTCATGAGCGCAAAGGTACAACAGAATAAAGCAGGAAAGTGGTGCATAGTCCTGCATTACGAGGGCAGACGGAAATCAGCGGTAGCTCCTGACAAACGGACGGCCGAAGCGACTGCCAGAGAAATCAACCAAAGAATACTCGATGGAACCTACCATCTTGAGGAAGGCGACGAGGTCAAAACGGTCAGCGAATATGCGCTGATCTATATGGCCCATACAACGGTTAAGCCAAGTACCAAGGCAGATTATTCTTCCATCCTCAAAAAGCATATCAACCCGGTATTCGGCAATCATAAAGTTGATTCTGTAACCCGGCTCGATGTAAAAAACTTTCTGAAGAAAAAACTCACGAGCGGCCTATCGGCATCCATGGTGGACAATATTAAGGCGTGCTTATGCAATGTTTTCGATACAGCTTTTGACGATGGTGTGATTCAGCAAAATCCGGTGACCAGGCTCGGGCGAATTGCTGTCAGGGCGCAAAGTGCTCACACCTCCGAAGTAAAGCCGAAGTTTCTGACTTCCGCAGAGCTTTCAACTCTTCTGAACACATTTTTGGAACATCGCCCTGAGCATTACCCACTGGCACTCTTGCTCGCCAGGACCGGGATGCGAATCGGAGAGGCTGTGGCCCTTCAATGGACGGACATTGATTTTGAAAATCGGATCATCCATGTGAAACGATCAAAGGCCCGGACTGTCATTGACACCCCTAAAAGCGGCAAGAGCCGGGATGTGGACATGAGCAAACAGCTCGCCGAGGTGCTGAAAAAGTTGAGAATGGAAGTTTTATCGCAATCAGTCAAATCCGGTCAACGGTCGAAATGGGTGTTCCCGGGCAAGATATCTGAAACAATCGATGCCACGGCCTGGAGGAGGCGAACTTTCGATGTAATGGTTAAGTTGGCAGGTCTGCCAAAGATGCGCGTACACGACCTACGGCATACCTACGCTTCCCTGATGCTGGCTCTGGGCCAACCGCTCATCTATGTACAGCGGCAGCTCGGCCACCATTCCATCCAGATCACCGCCGACACTTACAGCCACTTGATCCCCAATTCCGATCATAGCGCCGTTGATTCGCTGGACGACGGTCAGATGATCAAAGAAAATCTCGTCCGCATTCCCTGAAAATGGAGCAATATTTTTGAAAGTACCGGCGCAACATGACGGCGCAAAACGGCACCAAACAAAACAGGCACTCACCTCATAACGAGATAAGTGCCTGTTTTTACTGGTGCGCCCGCCGCGATTCGAACGCGGGGCCTACGGATTAGAAGTCCGTTGCTCTATCCAGCTGAGCTACGGGCGCATAATTTTTATATTGAGCACGCCATAATAATCAAAACGAGACAAAATGCAACTGCATTCTTGCGGGTCAGTCCACCTCCCGCACCCGTTGCCAGACTGGCCCGTTCTCTGTGTCAATGACAACAATACCCATCTTGACGAGTTGCTCCCTCGCGGCATCGGCAGCCGT